>PVMS01123710.1_pt1 | contig 12479 bp, 13 predicted proteins | sample 1853461 | NCBI WGS metagenome assembly PVMS01 (sample SAMN08582032, study PRJNA380276) | Marine sediment metagenome, whole genome shotgun sequencing project. | isolation source: ocean sediment barecode stripped | collected 2017
CCGGCGTAGGGAAGACCGAGCTTGCCAAGACGCTGGCGGCCTCGTTGTTCGACTCGGAAGAGAACTTGGTCCGCATCGACATGAGTGAGTACATGGAGAAGCACGCGGTTTCCAAGTTGATCGGATCTCCCCCGGGCTATGTGGGCCACGAGGAAGGCGGCCAACTCACCGAGCGGGTGCGCCGCCAGCCGTATTCACTCATCCTCTTTGATGAGATCGAGAAGGCTCATCCTGATGTTTCCAACCTGTTGCTGCAGATTCTCGAAGACGGGATGCTTACAGACGCCTACGGCAATGTGGTCGATTTCAAGAACGCCCTGGTTCTGATGACTTCCAATGTTGGCAGCAAGTTGGTGCTCAGGGGCGGCAGGATGGGGTTCGGGGAGGGGGATGTCCAACTCGAATTCGAACGCATCGAGGAGGAGATCCTGGCAGAGCTTCATCGCTCCTTCAGCCCCGAGTTCATCAACCGGGTCGATGAGATCATCGTATTCAACCCGCTCGGTAGCGAGGAGCTCAGAGCCATCGTGGACATTCTCCTTGCAGACATGAACGAGCCTCTGTCCGGGCGGAACCTCCGGATCGACGTCGACGCGGAGGCCCGCGATTGGCTCCTGGGCAAGGCTGGAGTGGAGCCCTCGACCGGGGCCCGCCCGCTGCGGCGAACGATTCAGCGGCATGTTCAGGACGCTGTCTCTGAGATCCTGATTGCCCACTACGGCGAGCCGGTCGAGCTTATTGATGTTTCTGTCCGAGAGGGCGAACTTGAATTCAATGTGCGGGACGTGGCCATCCCCGAGGAAGTCTGAGCCTCCCCCGACGGCATCCTGCACCACCATTTCCCTATTCTCGATTGATGCGCGATTTCCGAGTATTGCGGTGTTTCTTACGCTTGGCGTTTGTCGCTGTGCTGTTGGTGGTATCGGTGCCACTGTCGGGGCAGGAGTCCGAGAGTCTCGAGGGGCGAGAGATCGTCGAGCTCGAATTCTCCGGATTGCGCTTGCTTCCAGAGGACTCAGTGGCGTTCTATCTGGGCGTGGCTGAGGGCGCGATCCTGAACTGGGAGGAACTGAACAAGAATATCCACAAGCTGTGGGAGCGTCGTTTGATTGACCATATTGAGGTCGTGGCGACGCCTCAGGATGGTGGCGTCAAGCTGACCTTCAGCATGATCGAGCGGCCAATCCTCACAGAAGTCGAATACGTCGGTCTGAAGCGGATCAGCCAGTCCGACATCGAGGATCAGATCGGCCGGTTTCAGATTCGGGTTTTCGAAGGAGACAGCCTGGATCTGGGAGAATTGTACCGGCTCGGTGGGGCCATCGAAGATATCTACGCGGAAAAGGGATACCGGCTGGCGCAGGTGCGGTACACAATTAGGGAAGTCAGTCCTGGTGAGCGCATGGTCACCTTCACGATCGACGAGGGAGACAAGGTCAAGATCGGGGAGATCACCTTCGATGGCAACACGGTGCTCAGCGACGCCAAGCTTCGCCGCGAGATGGACAAGACCAAGGAAGGTGGCGTGATCAGTTCAATCCTGAAAAAGGATGTCTACAACGCGGCTACGCTCGAAGAAGATCTTCAACTCGTCAGTGATCTTTACCGGGCCAAGGGCTACAAAAACGTCGTGCTTGGCGAAGGCGAGTTGCGGATCGAACCGGTCAAGGGAGAAGACAGCAAGCGTAAACTCTTCATCACCGTCCCGGTTCAGGAGGGAGGCCGTTGGAAGTTGGGCGGAATCTCGATCGAGGGCAACGATACCTATCCCGACGAGGTGCTGTTGCGGCAGTTCGAGAAGCCACGCGGAGGCTGGCTGCGCTCCGACGTCCTCGATGCCGGAATCGAGACCATCGAGAGCATCTACACCAATACCGGCTACATCTACTCTCGGGTTGACATCGAGATCGTTGAGCGCGATGACAACGTTGCGGACGTTGTCATTCATGTCGATGAAGGGGATCAGTACCGAATTGGTCGCATCGAATTCGAGGGCAATCGAAGGACCCGCGACAAGGTCATTCGACGTGAACTGGGTATCCAGGAAGGCTATCTGCTCAACCAGGGTGCTTTGCGAAACAGCCTGCTGCGCCTCCAACAACTCGAGTTCTTCAAGGTTGACCAGGACAATCCGATCACATTCGAGTTCAACGAAGATGAGAAGACGGTGGACCTGAAGCTGATTGGTGAGGAAGGCCAGCGCACGGAACTTCAGTTCGGGGCCGGCTTCAGCGAGATCGACGGTTTTTTCGGACAGTTCTCCTTCACCACTCGAAACTTCCTCGGGCGGGGTGAGACTCTGGGTGTTTCGATGCAGACAGGCCGTTTTCGAAACGTCTTCGACATCTCCTACAACGTGCCCTGGTTTCTCGATCGCCCGCAGAACGTCGGCGCGCAACTGTTCATCCGCGAGCAGGATTATTCGTTGCTGTCCGGTCAGGACTTCTTCCAGAGCACCAAGGGCGGCACTTTGACCTACGGCAGGAATCTGGGCCTGTTCGGAAGCGTATCGCTCAGCTACAGCAAGTTCGAATCGATCGATCGCCGTACTGCTCTGACGATTACCGGGGACTTGGTGAATCAGGAGTTCTCGCGCGATGTCTCCACACTGCGCATGACCTACAACCTCGATCGACGCAACAGCCGGCTCAATCCAACGGCAGGAAAGCGCTATGGGGGTTCCATTGAGTACACCGGTGGTTTCTTGGGCGGCTCCTCGGATTTCATGCGTGGGACGATCTGGGGGACCTATTACAAGCCCTTGACCAAGGGAGCGAGGGTACAACAGGTCGTCGCGGTCAATACCCAGATGGGCTACATACTTCCGTTCAACAACGACGACATCTTCTTTTTTGATCGGTACTACACTGGCGGTGAGTCCACCATGCGTGGATTCCGTTTCCGGTCGATCTGGGTCAGAGACCCGAAGACCAGCGCCACAATTACCGATCAGGACGGATTTCCGTTGGGTGGCGACAAGCTGTTTGTCGGCAACCTCGAATACCACTTCGTCATCAACGAGACGCTGCGTTTTCTCTTCTTTGCAGATATGGGCAATGTCTACAGTGAAGACCAGAACTACGACCTCACTCGCCTGCGCTACAGCGCCGGATTCGAGTTTCGAGTCACTGTGCCGCTCTTTGGCGCCCCTCTGCGCTTCATCTATGCCAGAAACCTGGATCCGATCTCAGATCCGCTTCTGGGCGCCGACCGGTTCGAGGACTTTCAGTTTTCAATCAGCACCAGTTTCTAGGATTCAGGAGAGATGAATATGAGGATTCAAAACAAGATCACCCTCGTCGCAGTGGCCCTGCTGGCGGGATTGTCTGCTGTCGCCGCACAGGCTCAGTCCGAGTCCAAGGTCGGTGTCATTGATGTGCGACGCCTGGTCACGGACTCTCGTGAGGGCAAGGAGGTCCTGACGTTACTGCAGCAGCGCAGCGACGACAGATCGAGCCAACTCAGGGGTATGGCAGACGAACTCGAGCAACTCCAGGCTCGCATCACCGCCGGAAGAATGTCGCTATCCGAAGAGCGGCTGGCGGAGATGCAGAAGCAGTTAGAGGACAAGCAGATCGCCCTCGGCCGAGCCAGGGATGACGCTGAGCGTGAGCTACAGAAGCTGCAGGCCGATCGCTTTGGTGAGATCGAGCGCAAAGTGATGCCGATCATCAACCAGGTTGGCACCGAGCTCGGCTACACAATGATCTTCAATAAATTTGAAAGTGGCCTGGTTTACGCTCAGGAAGGTGTGGATATTACAGACCTGATCCTGCAGCGATTCGACTCGAGTTCGGAAGCTGCGGCGCCGGCTCAGGAAGGCGGCGATTGAGCTATCGGCTCGGCGAGTTCGGCGAGCTCGTCGCCGGCATAGTCCGAGGAGACGGTGAACTCCGTCTCGTGGGTGTCAATACCCTTTCTGAAGCAGCACCGAATGAACTGTCGTTCCTGACCAACTCCACCTACATGAAGGAGGCGATGAGGAGTTCGGCGGGAGCGCTGCTGGTCCCGCCCGGCATGGAGCGTCTCCCCCAGGATCTTCTGATTTGCGAGAATCCCTACCTGGCGCTGGCGCACATCCTGACTCTACTCCATCCCTTCGAACAACCAAGGCCAGGCATTGACGAGACGGCGAGGGTTGGCAAAGGCGTCAAGATAGCCACCACAGCCACGATCGGAGCGTTCTGCGTCATTGGTGGCGACACCGTGATCGGCGAGAACGTGGTGATTCACCCGCACTGTGTGATCGGCAGGTCATGTGTCGTAGGCGCCGGAAGCCTTTTGTATCCACAGGTTTCAGTGTACGAGGGGACGATCCTGGGCAGCAGGGTCACACTGCACTCAGGAGTGGTTCTCGGCGCCGACGGCTTCGGCTTCGCACAGTCGACGGAGGGATATGTCAAAGTTCCTCAGATTGGCAGGGTAGTGGTTGAGGACGACGTCGAGATCGGCGCCAACTCGACGGTCGACCGGGCGATGTTGCGCGACACCTACATCGGGACGGGTACCAAGATCGACAATCTGGTGATGGTGGCCCACAACGTCAGGGTCGGTCGGGACTGCCTGCTGATTTCGCAGGCCGGGGTGGCTGGCAGTGCGACGCTTGGTGACGGTGTCGTGGTCGCAGGGCAGTCGGGAATCTCCGGACATGTGGACTTGGGTGACGGTGTTCAAGTAGCCTCCAAGTCTGCGGTCTACAAGTCGGCGGCGAAGGGAGCCCGATTGACGGGAATTCCGGCGATGGACTCGATGGCCTGGAAGCGTCAACAGGTTCGCCTGAAGAGATTGCAGGAGTTGGAGCGGCGGCTCTCCGCAGTCGAGAAGAAACTCGATAACAACGTGAAAAGTGAATAGAACAATGCCCGATTTCCCTCGAGACATCCAATGGATCATGGAGCTTCTGCCTCACCGTTACCCTTTTCTGCTTGTGGATCGGGTACTCGAGATGGAACACGAGAAGAGGATCCGGGCGCTAAAGAACGTGACCATCAACGAGAATTTCTTCAACGGACATTTTCCTGGCGCACCGGTTATGCCAGGAGTGCTGTTGATCGAAGGCCTGGCCCAGGCCGGTGGCATTCTTCTGCTCGCCGAGCGACCCGGCCGTGACCGCCAACTGGTGTACCTGATGGGAATCGAAAAGGCGAAATTTCGCCGGGCTGTCGTGCCTGGGGACCAGGTCATCTACGAGGTCGAGGTGCTGCGGCTGCGGACCAATCACTCGAGGCTGGGATGCTCAGCACTGGTCGACGGAAAGGTCGTGGCCGAGGCCATCATCTCGTCCGCGATGGTCGACCGTTGACGTCTCCCTCCCCGGCACTGGGTCCGAAAGACAAGGCGCACCGATGAACAAGGGAATTCACCCGACGGCCGTTATCGACCGCCGAGCCGAACTGGGGTCCGGAGTCTGGATCGGTGCGCACGCGGTTATCGGGGCAGATGTTGTTGTGGGCGACGACACCGAGGTGGGCGCCAGCGCGCACATCGAAGGTCCGACGACCCTTGGACGCGGCAATCGCATCTATCCCAAGGCAACGATCGGATTCGACCCGCAGGATTTGAAATGGCAGGGCGAGTCTGTTCGTCTGCAGGTCGGAGACGGGAACGTTTTTCGCGAGTTTTGCACTGTTCATCGCGGCACCGGGCTCGGGGGCGGAGTCACGATGATTGGCAACCACAATCTCTTCATGGTGTACACCCACATAGCTCATGATTGCCATATCGGCAACCACACCATTTTCTCGAACAACGGCACTCTCGCCGGCCACGTCGAGGTCCGCGATCACTCTGTTGTGGGTGCATTCAGCGCCGTACAGCAGTTCTGTCGGGTTGGCGCCTACGCCTATATCGGGGGCTACACAATCGTCACCAAGGATGCCCTGCCCTACGTCAAGACGGTTGGGCACAAGCCGGCCTGCTACGGAGTCAACTCCATCGGTCTCGAGCGTCGTGGCTTCGATGCCCAGCGCATCGCACGCATTGAGGGTGCGGTCCGAATTCTGCTTCGGTCCGGCCTCAATACGACTCAGGCCCTCGAGAAGCTGGAGCAGAACTGGCCGGATGACGCCGACGTTGGCGAGTTGATCTCATTCGTCGAGACCTCTGATGCTGGTGTGATCAAGGCGCTGCCTGGAGCCGGCCGGAATCGCGGAGGTTCCACTGAGTGACGGTGACGCCAGCGAGTTGAGGATCGGAGTTGTCGGTACGGGCTCGTTCGGGCGCAACCACGTTCGGATATTGAGCACGCTGCCCGGTTGCCGCCTCAGTGGTGTATATGATTCCCGGGCCGACGTCAGGTCGGAGATCGCCGCCGTACACGACACCCGTGCCTTCGAATCTCTCGAGGAACTGGCCGAGGGCTCGGATGCGGCTGTGATCGCGGTGCCGACAGTTTCACACCTCGAAGTTGGCCTGAAACTGCTGCAGTTCGGGCTCCATCTGTTGGTGGAGAAGCCCATCGCCCTCGACGCAGAACAGGCGGAGGAACTGGTCGGCGCGGCCGCTGGACGGGTGCTGGCGGTCGGCCACGTCGAGTTCTACAACCCGGCGGTGCAGGCACTCCTGAGCCTGGGTCTGACTCCGGGCTACCTGGAGGTCCAAAGACGTGCCGGATTCAGTCCACGGAGCCTCGATATCGACGTGGTGCTGGATCTGATGATTCACGACCTCCAGATCCTTCATGCGCTCGACCGGTCGGACATCGTTGAAATCCGCGCCACCGGGATTCCGGTCCTCTCCCTGACCACTGACATCGCCAACGTTCGGCTGCTATTCGAGTCCGGAATGGTCGCCAATCTTACCGCCTCCAGAGTCTCTGCCGAGCGCGATCGAAAACTCCGGGCCTTCTTTCAGAACGAGTACTACTCTCTGGATTTCGAGAGCCAGGAAGTCAAAGGCTTCAGACTCGTCGGTGCCGGAGCCGAGCGTCAGATCGAACCGGCCGACCTCGAAATCGAAAAGGGAGAGCCCCTCAGGCTGGAGTTGGAGTCCTTCGCGGCGAGGTGTCGGGGAGAAAAGGCGCCGCTGGCCGATGGAGTGCAGGGGCAGAGGGCGCTCGAGACCGCCCTGGCGATCAATCGCGCCATAGACACGACCAACTGAACAGGAGAAGCACTCATGGGCGGGACGAGAATCGGTGTAATCGGAGGTAGCGGGCTCTATGGCATGGAGGGGCTCGAGGTCCTCGAAGAACGAACCATTGAAACCCCCTTCGGATCCCCTTCGGATCTCTTCGTCATCGGGCGCCTCGACGGGCGAGAAGTCGCGTTCTTGCCGCGGCATGGTCGGGGACATCGACTACTGCCGAGCGAACTTAACTATCGCGCCAATATCTTCGGCTTCAAGACACTGGGCGTCGAGTGGCTGCTCTCGGTTTCGGCGGTCGGATCCCTGAAACTCGAGTATGAACCTACTGACATCGTGGTTCCCGACCAGTTCTACGATCGCACGCGCCATCGCCCGGATACGTTCTTTGGCAACGGCCTGGTGGCCCATGTCTCGTTTGCACACCCCATTTGTGACCGCCTGATGGCCTGGATGGTTGAGGCGGCGGAAGAGGCAGGCGCTCGGGTTCACAGTGGGGGAACCTACGTCTGCATGGAGGGCCCGATGTTCTCGACCCGATCGGAGTCGGAGGTCTACAGGTCTTTCGGCTTCGACGTTATCGGGATGACCAATCTGCAGGAGGCGAAGCTCGCCCGCGAGGCCGAAATGAGCTACGCGACTCTGGCGATGGTCACGGACTACGACTGCTGGCACGAGGAGGAGGCGGACGTCAGCGGCATCGCAGTGATGGAGGTTATCCAGCAGAACGTCAGCATGGCTCAGGAGGCGGTGCGCCACACGGTGCGACGCATTCCCGCCGATGAGAACTCGCAGTTCAAGGGCATTCTGCGGCAGTCTCTGATTACCGAAAGGTCGATGATACCGAAGCAGACTCGGCAGGATCTGGCACCGATCATCGGGCCCTACCTGGACGAGAACCCGGACTGAGTCGATGACGAGAATTCTCGTTACCAATGACGACGGCGTCGATGCCTCCGGCCTCATCGAATTGTCGAGGGCGCTCGAGCGCGTCGCGGATGAGGTCATCGTGGTCGCTCCTGACACCGAGCAGAGCGCGAGCGGACATGCGCTGACGTTGCACCGTCCGCTACGAATGCGCGAGCGTGGCAAGGGTGTCTACTCGGTGGATGGCACCCCGACGGACTGCGTCAACCTCGCCCTGCTCTGGCTGATGGCAGACAATCTGCCCGATCTGGTGGTGTCCGGAATCAATCACGGGCTCAATCTAGGTGATGACGTCACCTATTCCGGGACTGTCAGCGCCGCCTTCGAGGGAGTCCTCCTGGGAGTTCCCTCGGTCGCGTTCAGCCAGGAGATCACCGCCGGCTTCTCCTTTGAGCGCTCGGCGGCGTTTGCGTGCCGGTTCATCGAGACCCTGATGGCTGGCGAACTGAGTCCGGACACTCTTCTCAATGTCAATCTTCCGGCCGCTCCACCCTGTGGGGTTGAGTTCACCAAGCTGGGCAAGCGTTTCTATCAGCAGGTTGTGGTGGAGAAGACGGACCCCAGAGGCCGGCGCTATTTTTGGATAGCGGGCACTCCGAAATGGCAGGATGAGGCCGGGTCCGATCATGACGCAATCGTGGCTCAAAAGGCCTCAGTCACTCCTCTGCACCTGGATCTGACGGACTACCGGAGACTGAATGCGGACAGCGATCTCAAGAATCGACTGAGCGGGATGGTTTGATGGCACGCGGATCAGACTTCAGGATTCAACGCGATCGGATGGTGGATCTTCTGGCTGAGAAGGGGATCCGGGACGCCCGGGTGTTGGAGGCGATGCGATCGGTACCAAGACATCTCTTCGTTCGCGACCATTTGGGAAAGCAGGCGTATGGCGACCACGCCCTTCCCATCGGAGAGGATCAGACCATTTCCCAGCCCTGGGTCGTGGCCCGAATGACCGAGTTGCTGCAGGTGGGCCCCCACGATTCCGTACTCGAGATTGGCTCTGGGAGCGGGTACCAGACTGCGATTCTCGGGTTGTTGGCTGGGCGTGTCTACAGCCTGGAGAGGATTCCGGAACTGGGCCGTCAGGCCATTGCCAGGATCCGCGAGCTGGGCCTCGACAACGTCAAGATCCAGGTCTTCGACGGTACGATCGGCTGGAGTGACGTGGCTCCCTTCGATCGCATCCTGGTGACCGCCGGAGCGCCCAGAGTGCCTCCACCTCTTCTGGATCAACTTGCCACGCCGGGGCGACTGCTGGTGCCTGAAGGCGATTTGAAGAGGCAACGTCTGGTCCTCTATGAAAAGACCGACCGGGGGATCGAGCGGCGTGAGTGCGAGGCCGTCGTTTTTGTACCATTGATCGGGCGACACGGTTGGAAGCCCCAGGGATGACTGCATGATCGAGATCTGGCATGAACTCGAAGCAAGGCTGCACGAGATCCTGGCATGGGTCGAGGCTCTGGCACAGAAGCCGTACGGTGGCGCGGCGCTGTTTCTCATCGCGTTCGCCGAATCGAGCTTCTTTCCGATCCCCCCGGACGTGTTGCTGATCGCGCTGTGTCTGGGTGACCCGAGCTCAGCGCTCTGGTTCGCCGCCATCTGCACCGTCGGATCGGTGCTCGGTGGCGCCTTTGGCTACGGAATCGGGCGCTACGGTGGGCGCCCCTTGCTGAAGCGATGGTTCGGCCTCGAACGGATCGCGCCAGTTGAACGCTACTACGAGCGCTGGAATGCCTGGGCGACCGGTATTGGAGGACTGACGCCCCTTCCCTACAAGATTTTCACCGTTGCTGGTGGTGTCTTCGCTGTGAGGTTCTCAGTCTTCATCCTCGCCTCTCTGCTCGCCAGAGGACTGCGATTCTTCACCATAGCAATCCTGATCTACTTCTACGGGGAGAGCATTCGAAGCTTCATCGCCGATTATCTCGGATGGTTGAGCGTGGCCTTTGTTATCCTCTTGATCCTTGGCTTTTGGATGATTGGTAGAGGCGTCCGCAGGGCCGCTCCTGAAACTTTGCAGCAGAGTGATGAGGAGGGATAGAAGTGGCTGGAACCAGTCTGGAAAATGCACGGATGGAAGAGCTCAAGCGCTACATCCGGGAGATCCCTGATTTTCCGAAGGAAGGGATCACCTTTTACGACATTACGACCCTTTTGCGGAGTCCAGCCGGACTTCGACGCGCTGTAGACCAGTTTGTCTGGCTCTTCGCATCGGAGGATGTGGACAAGGTGGTCGGAATCGAGTCCCGTGGCTTCCTTTTCGGGCCGGTGGTGGCCTACAACCTGAACGCGGGATTCGTACCGGTACGCAAGCCGGGAAAACTGCCATGGGAAACGGTTGAAAAGTCTTACGAACTCGAGTACGGGACCGACAGCATCGAAATGCACCAGGATGCCATCGAGCCCGGCGAGCGCGTTCTCATTGTCGACGATCTCATCGCCACGGGCGGCACCGCCCATGCGGCGGCGCAACTGGTCGAGTCGGTGGGGGGCGTTGTAACCGGCTTGGGATTCGTTCTCGAACTCACCTTTCTGGAGGGGCGATCCAAACTCAAGGGCTTCCACGTCGAGTCACTGATGAAGTACTGATCGGCCCGTCCAAGACCGAGATTACACCAGAGTGCCGGTAGGGCCTATAATGGCGCGCCGGATGCGGCTGTAGCTCAGATGGATAGAGCGGGAGCCTCCTAAGCTCTAGGTCGGGGGTTCGACTCCCTCCAGCCGCACCACAACACGAACGGAAACAAGCTATGAGCCAACGACTTTCGAGGAAAGAAATCAAGCGTGATCGCGTCGGCGAAGTCCTGTCCAGCGCGATGGTCTATCTCAGTGAGAACCTGAAACGCGTGGCGCTGGTGATCGGTGGTCTGGTGGTCATTCTGATCATCGGGTTGATGCTGGATCGAATGCTGGGCGGACGCCGGGATGTGGCGAGCGATGCCTTGGCGGAGGCCATAGAAACACTGATGCTCCGCTGACATCCCAACTGCCTTTGGGAACGGACTCCCAGACGACGTCCTACCCAACACCAGCCGAGCGTCGAAGGGCGGCTCTCCGGCAGTTCGAAGATGTGGTGGAGGATTACGGAAGATCCAGAAGCGCAAGGATCGCACGCTCCTACGTTGCGGTGCTTGCCAACGAGGATGGGGACGCCGAGCGGGCCCGTGGCCTGTGGCAGCAACTGGCCAAGGGGGACGATGTCCTCTCGGTTCAGGCAGAACTCAACCTGATCTCGCTCGATCGGCAGGAGGGGAGGGCCGCCGAGGCTGAGGCCCGGCTTCTGGCAATGCTCGACAGTGGCAAAGGCATTCTGCCGCAGGACGAAATTCTGTACCAACTCGCGCTCACCCAGGAACTACTGGGGAAGACCGAAGAGAGTGCCGATTCTTGTCGGCGGTTGGCGGAGGACCATCCACAATCCGTCCATTCCGCCGCGGCGCGGCGCAAACTTGGCAGTTGACCCGTAGCGGTGACGGCGCTCTCTGAGCGCCCGAGGATTCTGTTGACGACTCCCTATCGAATACTCGATCGCAAACGCCGTGGCCTGACTCTGTCGGGAGAGGAGATCGCCGCGGTCGTCGCTGGCGCCACCGACGGCAGTTGGAGCGATGCACAACTCGCGGCCTTTCTGATGGGTGTTGCGACGCTGGGGTTCAGCACAACGGAAACCAGTGAGCTCACCGCTGCGATGCTGGCGTCGGGAGAGCGATGGGACCTGAGTGAGGAGTTTCCCACCCTTGGCGACAAGCACTCGACCGGCGGCGTCGGCGACAAGGTCTCGCTGATCCTCTGTCCTGTCCTCGCCGCCTGCGGGATTCCAGTCGCCATGCTCACCGGGCGCGGTCTCGGGCATACCGGTGGTACCGCAGACAAGCTGGAGGGGATTCCGGGCCTCCGCATGGACCTCTCTCGCGCCGAGATCGTCTCACTGATCAAGGGTCCGGGGATGGCCGTGGGCATGGCGACGGGCAACATCGCTCCTGCGGACCGCAAACTCTACGCACTGCGTGACGTCACCGGAACTGTTGTTTCCATCCCGCTGATCACGGCGAGCATCCTGTCGAAGAAGCTGGCTCTCGGTGCCAGGGGAATCGTGTACGACGTCAAGACGGGAAACGGCGCGTTCCTGTCGGAGCCCTCGCAGGCGAAGGCACTGGCAGAGACCCTGGTCGAGACCAGTCGAGCGCTGGGATCACGCGCCTCAGCGCTGGTCACCGACATGAGTCAACCTCTGGGGCAGTGGGTCGGGCATGACGCTGAGGTGCTCGAGATTTTGACCTGCCTCGAAGGCGAGGGGCCGGAAGACCTGATGACTCTCGTGGAGGAGGTCGAGACCAGTCGAGCGCTTGTATTTCACGCCTCCGGCCACGACCGAGATCTACGCTCTCCCCTTGCGCGGCGCGCCGCCGATCTCGCCGCGCTGGCCACATTATTGACCTGCCTCGAAGGCGAGGGGCCGGAAG
>PVMS01024442.1_pt1 | contig 12478 bp, 12 predicted proteins | sample 1853461 | NCBI WGS metagenome assembly PVMS01 (sample SAMN08582032, study PRJNA380276) | Marine sediment metagenome, whole genome shotgun sequencing project. | isolation source: ocean sediment barecode stripped | collected 2017
ACTTATCGATCAGGTAATACGGCCAGTTAGCGCAACTGCAAACCAGGATAGCCCAAACGGTAAGAGCTAGCCGCTAAAGCAATACATCGCGCCAAGTTCAGCGTGCTGCCAATCAATTCGCTACAACCCAGTGTTTATTGTTCTTTAATCTGCGTAATCTGCGCAATCTGCGGATAAATAATCAGCCTTTAATTTCGAAGGAATCCGCGTCGTTCTGGAAGGGGAAGTCCTTGCGTACCTGGCGCAGGAGGTCGAGGTCGAGGGGGACGAGGTGGGTGCATTCCTGGTCGCCCAGGTCGGCGATGGTGGCGCCCAGGGGGTCGAAGGCGACGCTGCGGCCGGGGTAGTTCAGGCCATTGCCGTCTTTGCCGACCCGGTTGAGGCCGATGACCCAGGCCTGGTTTTCTATGGCGCGTGCTTCGAGCAGGGATAACCAGTGCTGAACTCGTTTTGCCGGCCAGTTGGCGACCAGCAGCATCAGGTCGTAGTCGTTGCGGTTGCGGCACCAGGCCGGGAAGCGGAGGTCGTAACAGACCTGCAGACAGATGCGCCAGCCCCGGTAGGAGGTCACGACCCGGGAGCCACCGGCTGTGTAGCGTCTGTTCTCTCCGCCAAAAGCAAAGAGGTGGCGCTTGTCGTATTGCTCAACTCCGCCTTGCGGCGTCACCAACAGCATGCGGTTGAAGCGCTGCCCGTTTTCCACAATGATGACAGATCCTGAAACGGCCGCTTTGTATTCAGCCGCGATGCTCGTCATCCAGGCAATGGTTGTCCCGTCCATGCCTTCTTCCGGCAGGTCGCGGTCACCCAGAAATCCGGTGCTAAAGGTTTCCGGAAAAACGACCAGGTCGAAATCTTGTGACGATTGTTCGATCAGCGATTGTAAGTGAGCCCGGTTGCGGGCCGGGTCTTTCCAGCGGATACGGGCCTGCACCAGCAGTGACTTCAAAGGTTTCATAAGCGTTGATTCTATCAGGCGACAAACAGGTAGTCGCGCCCCTCTTTCTGCTTTTTTTGTTCCATCCATGAGCGGATTTTTAGCCGGGCCCCGGCCGCGCCTACGGCCACCAACACGAACTCCTCCTCGAGGCCGGTGACCTGCTCGATGGGCCAGACAGGCAAATTGCGTTTGCTGCCACCGATCCGCCGCGGGTGAACCTCGACGAAGCCTCGGATCTGCACCCCTTCGGCCTGCAGCAGGTCATGCATCAGACGGCCGCTGGGCCCGGCGCCCCAGATGACCACCGGCCGGCCGGCCAGGCGGTGAGCGGCGAGGAAGTGAGCCTTGGCAGCCTGGAATCTTGAGATGTCATAACGGGAATCGGTGCGTGTCAGGCGCTGTTCGTGCTCGCGCCACCGAAACAGCACGCCATCCGGCTTGGCCATGCGCATACCAGCCGCATCGGCCCTCAGGTAGAGATCATAGTCTTCCGGCCACTGCGGATCCTGGTAGCCGCCAAGCTGATCGATGGCTTCACGACGGAACATCGCCGTGGGATTCGGGATCGGGCTCTCTATGAACAGCTCGCGGTGAATCTGTTGCGGCGATTTGCAGGAATTCAGCCATTCCTGATAGCGCAGGTTTCCTCCGGCCAGGGCCTGCTCTGCAAAAATTTCAATACAGGCGCCGCATATATCAATTTCCGGATGGGATTGCAGAAAGTCGAGCTGGAACTCGAGCCTCTCGGGCAATGAGATATCATCGGCGTCCATACGGGCGACAAACTGTCCGCGTGCTCGTTGCAGGCCGTGATTGAATGCCTGCGCAACACCCCTTCCCGGGTTGTCTAGAATGCACATGCGGGGATCCTTAATGCCCAATCCACTGATGGCCTCATCTTCGCTGTGGTCGTTCACCACCAGCAGTTCAATTCCGCGCAGGCTCTGGCTCAGAATGCTGGCCACTGCTTCGGCCAGATACAGGCCACCGTTGCGGACCGGCAGAATGACTGAAACAAGCGGTTTCACGGCCTGGCGCTCAGCAACAGATCGCTGCGGCCATATTCAGGTTTCAGGCTTCCGGGCGCATGTAGGGGAACAGCAACACATCCCGTATGGAAGGCGAATCGGTAAAGATCATCACCAGGCGATCGATGCCGACGCCCTCACCTGCGGTTGGTGGCATACCGTACTCCAGCGCGCGGATATAGTCCGCATCGTAGTGCATGGCTTCCAGATCGCCGGCATCCATGTTTTCCACCTGCTTGCGGAAACGCTCTGCCTGGTCTTCCGGATCATTCAGTTCGGAGAAGCCATTGGCGATTTCGCGGCCGCAGATAAACAATTCGAAACGATCGGTAATGTCGGGGTTGTCGTCATTGCGACGCGACAGGGGTGAAACTTCGGTCGGGTAGTGGGTGATGAATGTCGGCTGCAGCAAGTGTTCTTCCACCGTCGCTTCGAACAGCTCAGTCAGCAGCTTTCCGGCAGCCCAGCCTTTTTCCGTATGGATGTCGAGCGTAGTACAGGCGTCCCGCAGCAGAGCCTCATCCCACAGGTCTGCGTCAGCCATTTTGGGATTGTACCGGCGCACGGCTTGTTCCACGCTGAGGCGCTGGTAGGGGCCGCTGAAATCGATAGTCTCCCCCTGATACTGAACTTCTGAACCACCGGCAATATCCCGGGCAAGGCCGCTCAACATGGCCTCGGTCAGATCCATCAGGTCCAGGTAATCCGCGTAGGCCTGGTAAAACTCGAGCATGGTGAATTCAGGGTTATGGCGTGTGGAAACACCCTCGTTGCGAAAATTCCGGTTGATTTCATAGACGCGGCCGAGGCCGCCTACGATCAGGCGCTTGAGGTAGAGTTCCGGCGCAACCCGCAGATACATGGTCAGATCCAGGGCATTGTGGTGCGTCTGGAAAGGCCTGGCTGTCGCACCGCCCGGAATCGGGTGCATCATCGGTGTTTCTACCTCGAGGAAATCCCTGTCCGGGGCTTCCATGAAAGAGCGGATGTAAGTGATAACCCGTGAACGGGTCCGGAATACGTCACGTGACTGCTCGTTCATGATCAGATCAACATAACGCCGTCGATAGCGCAGTTCCGTATCCGTCAGGCCGTGGAATTTATCCGGCAACGGCCGTAGCGACTTGGACAGTAATCGCAGTTCACTGACCCGGACCGACAACTCGCCCTTCTGGGTCCGTACAATCCTGCCCTGCCCGCCAATGATGTCCCCGAGATCCCAGTGTTTGAACTGCTGAAAAACGCCCTCGGGCAGATTGTCGCGTTGCACCATCAACTGGATGGCGCCGCTGCGATCCTGCAGTCGAACAAATGCGATTTTGCCCATCACGCGCTTGGCCATCATGCGGCCGGCTACGCAAAACTGCTCCTCGACCTCGGCCAGCACCTCACTTTCCGCTGTGCCGAATCTTTCGTGCAGTGAAGCCGCCGTGGAATCTTTACGGAAATCGTTGGGATAAGCCTCTCCCGCTTCACGCAGAGTGGCGAGTTTGACGCGCCGTTCGGCGATCAGGCGGTTTTCGTCGATCTCTACTGATTCTGTTGTGGCCTGCTCTTTCCTGTCGGTCATGTTAACGTCCCAAAATTCTGTAGGAGCGAGTCTTGCTCGCGATGGTCTTTTTTGATTGTCAGCATTTTTGTCAATTAATGAGCCTTGATCCCTGAAAACTGAATTCGCGAGCAAGGCTCGCTCCTACAAGCCTTGTTTCAACGAGGCTTCCACGAACTGATCGAGGTCGCCATCGAGCACGGCTTGAGTATTGCCAACTTCCACCCCGCTGCGCAAATCCTTGATGCGGGACTGGTCCAGCACATAGGAACGGATCTGGCTGCCCCAGCCGATATCGGACTTGGAGTCCTCCAGTTTCTGGTGTTCTTCGGTCCGCTTCTGCATTTCGAATTCATACAGTTTGGCGCGCATCTGCTTCAAGGCGTGGTCTTTGTTCTTGTGCTGTGAACGGTCATTTTGACACTGCACCACGATTCCGGTGGGTAGGTGAGTGACGCGCACGGCGGAATCGGTGGTATTGACATGCTGCCCACCGGCCCCGGATGCGCGGTACACATCGATGCGCAGGTCCGCCGGATTCATATCCACTTCGATATTGTCGTCAACTTCCGGCGATACGAAAACCGCTGCGAATGATGTGTGACGGCGGTTACCCGAATCGAACGGGGACTTGCGCACCAGGCGGTGCACACCCGTCTCGGTACGGCACCAACCAAAAGCGTAATCGCCTTCGATGTGTATGGTGGCGCTCTTGATACCGGCCACGTCTCCAGAGGACACTTCCACCAGGTCGGTCTTCCAGCCATGCCGTTCCGCCCAGCGCAAGTACATGCGCAGCAACATTTCGGCCCAGTCCTGGGCTTCGGTGCCGCCTGAACCCGACTGAATATCCACGAAACAGGAACGGTCGTCCATCTCACCGGAAAACATGCGCTGAAATTCCAGCTGCTCCACCCGGGACTGCATCAGACCCAGGTCGTCGGAAACCGCAGCCACGATTTCCTCGTCCTGCTCCTCGATCGCAAGCTCCATCATATCAGCGGAGTCGGACAGTCCTAACTGCAGGTCGTCCAGGGTCGTTACGATGGCTTCAAGCCTGGCCCGCTCCCGTCCCAGGGCCTGGGCCTTCTCCTGATCACTCCAGAGATCGGGGTTTTCCAACTCCCGGCTGACTTCCTCCAGGCGGTCACGCTTCTCAGCGTAGTCAAAGATACCCCCTGAGCGCCTCGGCTCGGCGCGAAAGGTCTTGCAGGAGACTGGTCTGCTGATTGGTTTCCACTTGTGATAATCCGCTGAATGCAAAGCGCAGCATTTTACACCAACTCAACAATCAGGATGGTAAATACCGGCAGAATAAACTATGTTCTCACTATTGGATCCATGACCATGAACTGTCATGGCTTCATTTGTGTCATTCACTCGAGGAAAATATTCATGAAGAAAGCAACAACCAAGCTGATTCTGGGTCTGCTGGCCGGGCTTTTCTGCCTGCTGCCATTTTCTGCCACGGCAAAGGACAATCCGCCACCTCTGTCTGAAACCTGGATGGTTACGCCCAAGGCCGGCCAAATCGGCGAATTCCAGGCGGCCTTCAAGGAACATGGAGAATTCAGGCAAGCGCATGGCGAGCCATGGAAGTGGCAGGTCTACACGTCCATCGTCGGCGATGATCTCAATCGCTACGCGATTCGCTTTTGCTGCGCCAACTGGGCGGACCTGGACGCTTATGAGAAGTGGAATGAGGCCAACCCCGAGGTACTCGGGCACTGGTACGAAAATGTCGCTCCGCACGTCGAAAAAATGGAGCATTTCTATAACGAAATCGACTGGAACAACAGCAATTGGGCGGCGGATGCCGGGCCATTCAGATATTTTGCGGTCACCCTGTGGGGACTAAAAGGCGGTCACGAAATGGATTTTGCCGCGGCACGGAAGGTCATGAGCCAGGTTGCCATCAACCAGGGCTGGGCTACCGCGGACCGAAACTGGATCTGGTCAACTACCATCGGCGGGCAGAAAAAGAACGCCCTTGTCATACCGCACAAGAATTTTGCTTCCATGGCTGGCGGTGAGGAAACGTTTTACGATTTTCTGGCCCAGCACATGGGTTCCGCTGAAGCGGCCAGTGATCTGTTGAAGAAATTCTCAACTGCGACCTGGGGTAATGAATTCACAATCTGGGAACACCTGCCGGAACTCTCCATGAGCGAACAAGACTAGCAATCTTTTTGCATACTGCACTGTGGCCGATGGTCATTTGAACCCATCGGCTGCAGGGCAGTTTCCCGGATTCCTGATCTAGAGCACTAGAACTGAAACCGGATGACCTTCCGGTTACCCGGGCAGGCCTATTGTCATCTTTGCTCTGCTTCTTCTTTCGACTCCTGCTCATGTGATTGACCAGTGTCAGCGCGGCATCGGTGACAAAGAGCTAATTTTAAACGCTATTCAGCAAGGAAAAATACAGTGACTGATATGGACTCATTCAGGCAAGAAGTAAGAGACTGGCTGGAAGCCAATTGCCCCGAATCAATGAGGCGCCCTTATGGCTCCGAGGCTGATCTGTGCTGGGGCGGGCGAAACTGCCAGTTCCAGAGTGAAGACCAGAAGCTCTGGCTGGATCGAATGGCCGCAAAGGGCTGGACCGTACCAAGCTGGCCGGTGGAATACGGTGGGGGCGGCCTGGGCCGGGCACAAGCCAAGATTCTGAAAGAGGAAATGGCCAGGATCCACGCCCGGCCTGCGTTGGAAAGTTTCGGTATTGCCATGCTGGGACCCGCCCTGCTCAAATTCGGTAGCGAAGAACTGAGGCAGCAGCACCTGCCGCCCATTGTGCGTGGTGAGATCCGCTGGGCGCAGGGCTACAGCGAACCCAATGCAGGTTCTGACCTGGCCAGCCTGGCAGCCCGGGCCGATGACATGGGCGACCACTTCAATCTGAATGGTTGCAAAGTCTGGACCTCCTATGGCGACCTGGGCGATTGTATGTTCTGCCTGGTGCGCACCGACTTTGAGGCCAAGAAACACGAAGGCATCAGCTTTGTCCTGTTCGATATGACCACGCCCGGCGTTTCAACCCGCCCGATCAAGCTGATCAGCGGGAAGTCTCCGTTTACCGAAACGCTGTTTGAAAACGTGCGGGTCGAAAAAGACCAGGTCGTCGGCGAGGTCAACCAGGGCTGGACTGTAGCCAAGTATCTGCTGACCCACGAGCGCGAAATGATCGCGGCCAGCGGCCTGTCCAAGGCAGGCGCCATTCCGGTCAGCAAACGGGCCGTGCACATTCTGGGCACCGAGAACGGCGTGCTCCACAACACCATGCTGCGCGCGGACATTGCCCGTTTCGAGGTTGATGCGCGATGCCTGGCATTGACCATTGAGCGCGCCCGGGATGAAGTGAAGGCCGGCGCCAGCCTGGGCGCGACCTCGTCCATGTTCAAGTACTACGGCACCGAGTTGAACATGCGCCGCTATGAACTGCTGATGGCCATAGGCGGCAACGACGCTTTGATCTGGGAAGGTGGCGAAAGCCACGACGGAACCATGCCCAAAAGCTGGCTTCGCACCAAGGGCAATTCGATCGAAGGCGGCACCTCCGAGATCCAGTTGAATATCGTGGCCAAACGAATTCTTGGCTTACCGAGTTAATAGCAGGCACTACACAGAAGGAACATCATGGCACTCGTACTGAATGAAGAACAATTGATGCTCAAGGATGCAGCCCGCGATTTCCTGCAGGAACGCGCACCGGTCAGCCACTTGAGAGAAATTCGCGACAGTGGCAATCCCGACGGTTTTTCCCGCGAACTGTGGGCCGAAATGGTCGATATGGGGTGGACCGCCATTGTGGTGCCCGAGGAACACGGCGGGCTGGGCTATGGCTATACCGGTATCGGCATCGTGCTCGAAGAAAGCGGTCGTACCCTGACTCCCAGTCCTTTACTGGGCACCGCCATGACAGCCGTTGCCGCACTCACGATGGCGGGTTCAGCGGAGCAATGCGCCGCCATACTCCCGGGTGTCGTTTCAGGCAAACGACTGCTTGCGCTGGCCTGTGACGAAGGCGCCAGGCACGAACCGGATCGGGTTGAGGTAGAAGCCGAAAAAGAAGGCGACGGCTTCCGCCTCAACGGCAGGAAAACAGCCGTACTGGACGGCCATGTGGCCGACACATTCATCGTCAGCGCCTGGACCGGAAGCGGCGTCTCGCTGTTCCTGGTGCCTGCGGATGCCGAAGGCGTCAGCGTCACAGCTTATCCGCAATTGGATATCCACATTGCTGCTGAGCTTACATTCGATCACGTCGCTCTGGCTGAGGACAGCCTGCTCGGTCAGTTGGACCAGGGCCAGGCTCTGCTCGAGCAGATCCTCGACGTGGCACGCATCGGCAGTTCGGCCGAAATGCTGGGTATTGCCCAGGAAGCGTTCGAACGTACCCTGGAATACCTGAAGGAACGTAAACAGTTCGGCGTGCACATCGGCAGCTTCCAGGCTCTGCAACACCGGGCGGCGCATCTGTTCGGTGAGATCGAGATGTGCAAGTCTCTGCTCCTGAAAGCCTTGCAAACACTGGACGAAGGTGTCGGGGACTGCGCGGAACTGGCCAGCATGACCAAGGCAAGGTCAGTGAAACGACGCACAAGGCAACGACAGAGGCAGTGCAGATGCATGGCGGTATCGGCATGACCGATGAATTCGACATCGGTTTCTTTCTCAAGCGCTCCCGCATCCTGGAAACCCTGTACGGTGACCGGCACTACCATTTTGACCGCTTCGCCCGCCAGCGGGGTTATTGATAGCTGCAGGCGAAATATTTAATGGAACAGACACGATCAGGAGTCATCATGTCAGAAGCATTCAAAGCAAGCGATTTCCCGGCCCTTGTCGGGACAGATCTCGAACCCTCGTCCTGGATGGAGATCACCCAGCAACGGGTTAATCAATTCGCAGACGCGACCAATGATCAACAGTTCATTCACGTGGAGCCGGAAAAAGCCGCACAGACACCATTCGGCGGCCCGATCGCCCATGGCTCCCTGACCCTTTCACTGACTGTCTACCTCATGAATGAAAAAGCCCTCCGGCCGGAAGGTTTGATCATGGGCATTAATTATGGCTCCGACAAGGTGCGCTTCATACAGCCTGTCAGAGTCGGAAGCCGTATTCGGGCGCACCAGAAAATCCTCGAAGCGACCGAAAAGCATCCCGGTCAATGGCTGATCAAAACCGCCGTGACCATTGAAATTGAAGATGTCGAGAAACCGGCCATGTTCGCCGAAACTCTCTTAATGTATATTATTAAATAGATATATTATGCAATTGTTTTTATTTTAATATTGGAGTTATCATGAGTATAGAATTAGATGGAAGAGTTGCCATAGTCACCGGCGCTGGCCAGGGCCTGGGGCGCACCCATGCACTGGCGCTGGCCGCACATGGCGCCAAAGTCGTTGTAAACGACCTGGGTGGGGCCGATGGCGTTTCGGCCAACGCTGAGGCCGTCGCTGCCGAGATTCGCGATGTGGGCGGAGAAGCCATTGCCAATGGCGCCAACGTGGCCAATTTGGAGCAGGTCGAGGCCATGGTCGCCCAGACCATGGATCAATGGGGCCGGGTTGATATCCTGATCAACAATGCCGGAATCCTGCGTGACAAGTCCTTCCTGAAAATGACCATGGAAGAATTCCGCCTGGTTATCGATGTGCACCTGATCGGTTCGGCGAACTGCACCAAGGCGGTGTGGGAAATCATGCGCGAGCAGGCCTATGGCCGTATCGTCATGACCAGTTCCAGCACCGGCCTGTACGGTAATTTTGGCCAGACCAATTACGGCGCGGCCAAGATGGCCATGGTCGGCATGATGAACACCCTGCACCTGGAGGGCGCAAAGTACAACATCCACGTCAATTGCCTGGCGCCGACCGCCGGCACCGCCATGACCGACGGCCTGATGCCGGATGCTGTGTTCAGGATGCTGACCCCCGAATCTGTCAGCCCCGGCGTTGTATTCCTCGCCAGCGAAGGTGCTCCCAGCCGTAAAGTGCTGTGTGCCGGCGGCGGCAGTTTTGCCGTGTTCAAGGGCTTTGAAACCACGGGAGTGAATCTGGCGCCGGACAATTTGAGTGCGGACGGAGTTGCCCAGGCCTGGGAGGCCATCAACAGCGAAGATGGTATGCGCGAGCCGCAGTCCGGCTCTGACCAGGGAACAAAATTTACCATTCAGGGCGCTAAGGCACTGGGTATCGACCTGTCCTGATGAAAGCGTTGGTATGTAAGGAGTACGGCCCCCCGGAGCATTTCGCGGATGCGTTTGCCGCCATTACCGAACGGCGCGCCCGGGGCAAAGTCGTGCTGACAATGGACTAGTGTAGTGTATCCGTGATGGCTCGCCTGAATTTTACCGACAACAGTTTTCTGCTCGCGGAAAGCCGTGAAACCCCGATGCATACCGGTGGGATCAGCCTTTACCGCTACCCTGAAGGTGTCGATCAACATGAGTTCCTGTCGGATCTGCGGAATATCCTGCTGGCGGGAACCACATTGCGTCCCATGTTCAACCAACGCCTTTCCAGAGGCTTGCTGAGCAAAACCAATCTCTCTCATTCCTGGGCAACAGACCGCGAATTCGACATTGAATATCACATGCGGCATTCCGCCCTGCCCCAACCCGGACGATACCGGGAGCTGTTTGCGTTGATATCCCGCTTGCACAGCACCTTACTGGATCGAAACCGGCCCCTGTGGGAATTGCATCTGATCGAAGGGCTGGCGGGAAATCAGTTCGCGACCTATCTCAAGACGCATCACTGCATGCTGGATGGCGTGGCCTCCATGCACATGACCAACAGCATGTTGTCGAAGACCCGCAGTGGACGGGTCAATTACTCACCTCTTTCGCGCCAAGCCTGGGAGCATTACAAACAGCGAACACCCGTACCGAATAGCGGCACGTCAATCAGCCAGGAGGACGTCAAATCACTGGCCGGGCGACTCGCCAGCCAGTTGGGAAGCGGAACACAGCTTGTTCGTGCCTTAGTGAAATACGCCAACGTGTGGCTTGGCGGAAACACCTCGCTTAATGTACCCTGGCACGCCGTTCCCAAAAGCATTATCAGCAGCAATGTAAGCGGCTCCCGGCGTTTTGTGGCGCAAAGCTGGCCGTTCGAACGTGTCCGGGCTGTCGGGCGAGCACTGGGCGGTACACTGAATGATGCGGTGCTGGCCATGTGCGCCGGTGGTTTGCACCACTACCTTGTCCAGTCTTCAGCGTTGCCATCAAAACCACTCAAGGCCATGGTGCCGGTTTCACTCCGCGTTTCGAATGATCTGGATTCTTCAAACGCTGTCGGCTTCATTATCACCAACCTGGCCACACATATGGATGATCCCGAGCAACGATTCAGGACTGTTCAGGAATCCATGCAGGCAGGAAAAGAGCTCTATACCGGACTCTCCCCGGGTGAAGCGGAACTATTTTCACAAATTGCCATATCCCCGCTTTTGGTCAGCAAACTGCTTGGCCTGGAAAAAACCCTGCCGGCCTTCAATCTGGTGATATCAAATGTTCCCGGGCCACGAACCAAAATGTACTGGAACGGCGCGATGCTGGAAGGCATCTATCCGGCCAGTATCGTGGGAAATGGGCAGTCGCTTAACATCACTCTGGTCAGCTATGCCGACCAGCTGGATTTTGGGATCATCGCCTGCAGGCGATCCCTGCCCAGCATTCAACGCCTGATCGATTGCCTCGAAATCTCGCTGTGCGAACTCGAAGAACTGGCCCCGAGTTCATAAGGTTGTGCAAAGCGCTGAATTAGAAGCAGCATGAACGCCATCTCTTTCACCGACCGGGAGCAGCTGTGGCAGGACATGCAATCCGGCACGGCGAAGGAATGGGACATCATCGTGGTTGGCGGCGGGATCACCGGTGCGGGCATTCTGCGTGAAGCCGTTCAAAGAGGTTACAAATCGCTGTTGGTGGAACAAGGGGATTTTGCATGGGGCTCATCCAGCCGTTCCTCCAAGATGGTCCATGGCGGCCTCAGGTACCTGGCGGCCGGCAATTTGTCACTGACCCGGCACGCTTTGCAGGAGCGTGAGAGCCTGATCCGACAAGCTCCGCGGCTGGTAGAAAGGCTTGGTTACTACTTTCCCCTGTACAAAAAGCGCTTTCCTCCCCGCTTTGCCGCCGGCATCCTGTTCTGGCTCTACGACCGCCTGGCCGGCATCAAGGACCACCGGAGGGTGGAGAACAGCCAGCTTCAGCAAGTGTTCAGGCAGCTGGACACCTCAGAACTGAATGGGGCTTTCTATTACACGGACGCCATTACGGACGATGCCCGCCTGACGCTGCGTCTGTTGCAGGAATCCGTACGTGAAGGCGGCTTTGTGCGCAACTACACCAAAGCCGCCAGCCTGCTGGAAGATCAGGCTTGTGTCCGGGGTGTGAGGCTTGAAGATGTGGAGTCAGGCCAGCAGCTGACCCTGCGCTCAAAGGTTATCATTAACGCCACGGGGGCCTGGGCAGATCGCCTGGGAAAGGCCTCGATCAGGGGAATGAAAATCCGGCCGCAAAGAGGCAGCCACCTGATCCTGTCTGCTGAAAAGTTTCCGGTTTCTCATGCGATTTTCCTGCTTCATCCTGCCGATGGGCGGCGGCTCTTCATCTACCCATGGGAAGGCCGGACCGTTATTGGCACCACCGATATTTATCATCCAATAAACCTGGATACGGCCGCCAGCATCACCACGGACGAGCTCGAGTACCTGCTTACTGCAGCGCAGCAACTGTTCCCGCAACGGCCGCCGGCCAAAGCGGACGTCATATCCAGCTGGTCCGGAGTGCGGCCTATCATAACCTCGGGCAAATCGAACGATCCGTCCAAAGCCAGCCGTGAACACAAGGTCTGGGTCCAGCAGGGAATGGTCAGTTGCAGCGGGGGCAAGTTGACCACCTTTCATCATATGGCGCTGGATGTGCTTGCCAGGGCAGAGAAATTC
>PVMS01159124.1_pt1 | contig 12478 bp, 11 predicted proteins | sample 1853461 | NCBI WGS metagenome assembly PVMS01 (sample SAMN08582032, study PRJNA380276) | Marine sediment metagenome, whole genome shotgun sequencing project. | isolation source: ocean sediment barecode stripped | collected 2017
ACCGCAATATATGCTGTAACCGCAGAATCGATGCCCCCACTAACGCCTATAACAGCCTTTGAAAAGCCGCATTTTGTCACATAATCTCGTGTTCCCATGACAAGGGCATTAAACACGGACTCAATATCCGAATCTGAAACCCTATGAAGTTCGCTCGAGTAAGGTTCGGAAGACGCGGACATATCTGTATCAAAACAGATCAGATCTTCCTCGAAATCACGAGCTCTTGCAACCATGTCCCCGTTTTTATCAAAAACAGCGCTGGTTCCATCGAAAAGAACACTGTCGTTGCCACCTACCTGATTGGCAAAGACAAAAGGAATATTGTATTTTCGAGCCATGAACCCGAACATATGCCACCTGAAATCTCTGGTTCCAACACGAAATGGAGACGCAGATATATTAATGACGATATTCGCTCCATCTTGTACAACCAGAGCGACCGGATCTATGGGGTACATTTTTCTTTTGAATATATCTTTGTCGCTCCATCCATCCTCACAAATAGTTAGCCCCACCCTGTATTCTTTATAAAGAAATGATTTGCATTCTCGACCGGGTTCAAAATATCTACTTTCATCAAAGACATCGTATGTGGGCAGGAGTCTCTTATGGGCCTTATGAAGGATATTGCCGTTTTCAAAAAGCACGGCTGAATTGTAAAGAGGTTTGCCTTCATCGGCAGGATTTCTATCTGCAAAGCCGCAGATAACCCCGATTCCGTGTATGGATACCAAGAGTCTATTTAAATACGCGAGGTTGGTATTGATAAAATCGTTGTTTTCTAGAAAATCACGCGGATGATACCCCGAAAGAGCTAGCTCTGAAAAAACAATCAAATCGCATTCGAGATCCTTTGCTTTTTCAGAAAAATGCTTTATGCGGTTAAAGTTATGTTGAAAATCACCGATAACCGGGTTAATTTGGGCAATCGCTATTTTCATTGTTATATACTTTATTGATGGTCTCGTAAAAAGTCAGAAAAGCTGCCTTTTTACGAAAGTGTTTTGTTTTTGGTGTTTAGTGTTTGAAGATTTAACATATTGACATGTCCGCATATATTTCAAATAAAACACAAAATACTAAACACCAAACACTTGATGAATTCGACTTTTTACGAATTCATCTTTATTTGCCTTGCAAGAACTTTTTTATTGTTTGTCGGATATTATTTGCCTGATCCTTCTTTGACCATACAATTTCGGAATCAGCCTTAAACCACGCCATTTGACGTTTGGCATACCTTCTTGTATCCCGTTTCAAGGTACTTAACGTCTTTTCCCATGAAATGCGACCCTCGATAAAATCAATCATGTGACGATAACCAATGGACTGCATCGACTTGAGATCGGCAGAATATCCCATGGCAAGAAGCCGTTCAACCTCATCTGCAAGGCCGACTTCAAGCATGTCATCGACCCTCTGGTCAATGCGGTTATAAAGGAGTTCCCGATCCATACACAGGCCGATTTTCAAAACTTTAAACGGTTCATCTTTAAACCTGTGAGCTCGATGCAAATCAGAGATAGCCATTCCGGTCAACTCATATATTTCAAGTGCCCTTATAATTCTATAAGCATCATTTGGATGTATTCTTACAGCCGAATCAGGGTCGAAATCCTTTAAACGTTTGTGAAGTATATGTGATCCATGAGCTTTCACTTCTTTTTTTAGTCGCGCGCGCACCTCTAAATCAGTTGTGTCAGCTTCGAAAAGACCGTGAACAATTGCCTTGATGTAAAATCCTGTTCCACCAACAACAAAGGACGTAACTCCCATATGATGTAAATCCAAGATTTTTTTATGTGCCATCCGGGCGAACTGCTTGGCATCAAAGCACTCGTCCGGGTCAATAATATCGATCATATGGTGCGGTACGCGGGCTTGCTCATCAGGCGTCGGTTTCGCCGTACCTATGTTCATATGGCGGTATACCTGCATTGAATCAGCACCGATTATCTCGCCTGAAAATAACTTTGCAATATCGATTGCAACAGCAGTCTTGCCCAACGCTGTTGGGCCACAGATTACAACAACCTTCGGTTTCACGATTCCAGTATGCATAAAGGGTTAAAGCCTTATCTTTAATGGAAACTAATTACCATATATCCCTATGGATAAAAACCTTTATAATAAAAACTCACCATTGCCCAAACAATTATACATATGAAATAACATATTGACAATTCATTAAAACCTTCTAAATACAGACAAAACGAAAAAGAATGAAAATCATTTATATTTTTCATGTTGACAATGATAAAATAATCATATAAAAATTCAGGTTAATAATAGAAAAAAGGCCGAAGAATAAAAAGAATTAAATCATAAGAATAATTTAAATTTAAAGGAGGATGTGTAAATGGCAACTGTTGAATATGGTGAAAAAACATTCACCGTTGATGAAGATGGCTTTATTGACCATTTTGATAGCTGGTGTAAAGAATGGGTAATGCTGGTAAAAGATTCAGAAGGTATTGATGAGCTGACCGAAGAGCACTGGAAAGTTATTACTGTTCTTCAGGACTATTACAAGAAGAACGGAATTGCCCCAATGGTCCGAATTCTTTCGAAAGTTACCGGTTTCAAGTTGAAACATATCTATGAACTATTTCCATCTGGACCCGGAAAGGGAGCATGTAAGATGGCCGGCCTTCCAAAACCGACCGGGTGTGTCTAATTTCCAAAAGACATCGACCGATTCATCAATTCATTAAAAAGCCCTGCGTTTAAGACAGGGCTTTTTTTTGTGGAGAAAACATATGATTTGCACAGTTAAATCTAAAACCCAGACAGAATTAATTGATATTACCCCCCAAATTCAGGACATCATTGTGTCCGCTGATATTGGTGAAGGCATCTGCATGCTTTACGTTCCACATACAACAGCGGCGATAACCATTAACGAAAGTGCTGACCCCAGCGTTAAGAACGATATTCTAATGATCTTGAATGAGGTTATTCCATGGAAAGCAGCTTATCGTCATCTCGAGGGAAATTCACCGGCACACATAAAATCAACACTTGTTGGACCTTCGGAGCTAATTGCCATAGAAAATGGCCGACTGGTTCTGGGTACATGGCAAGGAATATTTTTTTGTGAATTCGACGGTCCTCGAACCAGGAAAGTGCACGTACGCTTATTAGAAGGAAAATTTCAACGATAAAGGATGATGCCAATGGATGATATGGACCGAGCAATCCTCAACCGGATACAATCCGACTTTCCCATAATGTCGCGTCCTTTTCTTTCAATCGCCAATGACCTCGGTTTTTCTGAAAATGAGGTTTTAAAGCGAGTCGCCAAATTAAAAAAAAGGGGGATTATCCGACGAATCGGGGGAAACTTTGTCCCTGAAAAATTAGGATTTATCAGCACACTTTGCGCAGCAAAAGTGCCAAATCATAAAATCGATCACTTTGCCAAGGCGGTGAACCGATACCCTGGCGTAACCCATAATTATGAGCGAGATAATAAATATAACGTTTGGTTCACTTTTATTGCACCATCCATGAATGAAATAGAAAAAAATCTAGAACAGATCTCTAAAGACACGGGAGTAAAAGATATCATCAACCTACCCTCAACAAAGGTATTTAAGATAAAGGCACACTTTGAGCTTTAGATTATCAAAATGAAAGACATCCGTATTGCAGCCGTTATTTGTAACTCACCCGTAAATAATATTAGAAACAATCTTGAAGATATGGCCAGGTGGGTAAAAGCGTCAAAAAAAGAAGATGCCGCAATTATCTGTTTCCCTGAAATGAATGTTACAGGGTATAGCAGCCGAATAGATATTAAATCCGTCGCCGAACCGATTCCAGGTTCATCTACACAATATATACTCCATCTGGCCGAGTCTGAAAAAATTGTCATTCTTGCAGGAATCGTTGAAAAAGATAAAAAGGGGCGTATTTTTGCCAGCCACCTTGTGGTTGAACCCAATGGGTTTGTTGGTGTTTATCGAAAGTTGCACATTGCGCCACCTGAACGGAACATTTTCACTCCGGGAAACAGCATTCCATTATTCGAAACACATGGCATCAAATTTGGCATTCAACTGTGTTATGACGCCCACTTCCCCGAATTATCCACCTATATGGCCACAAAAGGCGCTGACCTGATCTTCATCCCGCATGCTTCCCCACGAGGAACACCTGACGAAAAATATCAATCATGGATGCGCCACCTTCCTGCGAGAGCATATGATAACGGTCTTTTTATTGTGGCATGCAATCAGATCGGAAAAAATAAAAAAGGATTGAGCTTTCCGGGTCTCGCGGTTCTTATCAATCCTTCCGGAGAAGTCATTAAGAAAAAACTGTCCCACAGTGAAAGCATGATGGTTGCAGACCTTAAAGCAGAGAATCTGGATCGGGTTCGACATCACAAAATGCGATATTTTCTTCCCAATAGAAGACCGGAACTTTACACGTAAATTCTTCACCAGCTTTTCCCGAAACAAATAAAACCAAAGCTTACCGAATTTAGATGACAATTGAGCTTAAGGTTCGATGGGATAACACACTATATTGTGGTATTTTTTTCTTGACACACAATATGTTTTATCTTAATAAGTATTTAATATACCTTGGTGACGGTTGCCAACGATGTATCGTCTCTATAAATGATTAGGGGGATATACCATGAACCCACACAATTATTCGAAAATGACGGATCAATCAACAATTCCTCATATGGAAAATGTATCGACGTGGACCGCCCCGAATCAAGAAGTGGATAAAAACGAAGTAACCATTCGTTTGATAGAGTTGATATTGGATATGCCTGACACGGATCAGTTTGATTTGCTAAAAGACTTGGAAGATAATCATTTTGGAGAAAAGAAGGAAGCGTCGAACAAAAAGCATATACCATACGAAGAGATGAGGGAGCACCCTAGAAAAACATCTTTGATTGCCGTAGATTGCACAACTCATGATGTTTGTTTTACGAATTTCATTCAAGATATAAGTAATGGGGGTGTCTTCATCGAAACGAATGCTCATTTTTATGTTGGCCAGCAATTAAAGATGATTTTTTCTCTTCCCAAAATTGAAGGCTCGATTGCCGTTGAAGGTAAGGTTTTAAGAGTTGATTCCCAAGGTATCGGCGTTAAATTCGTTAGTGAAGATGTTCATAAGCTTGATATAAAAACATAGCACCATGTCTGCTGCCCCAGCCCCAGGGCTATTTTTCAATGATGTGCATCCCTGTCTGTATTGCATCTTGCCTTAGATTCCATTCCGCCCATTCGTCTTTCTCTTTCACCGGATAAAATGGTTCCGGCTTCCCCGGCATACCGTCTGAACCAATGTAAAGTCTCTGTAATCGCTTTAGTATGATCTCTTCCCATTGCTTTTCCGTAACCTCCGCAGGCCAGGAAATTTCTTCTCTCTCAGCATCTTTTGAAATGATCGGGGGACCAACACCCACCTGTCCTTGGTAAACCGACACCAACGTACTTCTATCCAGTGCAGCATACACGTTGTAAACGGTCCCGCGAACACCCACAATGGCCGTTGGGGTTCTAATATCAAAAGATCCCCTATTCACGCCTACGGTTTTGCTTACCCTAGCCCACAATTTTCCAAAAAATAACCGTGCTGAGAACAGATGCTTTTTCTTTTTTAGAAAAACGGCCGCATCCAGCTGATAAAGTGTTTCCGGAGCCAGCCGCATCACTGATTTGTCCGGCAGAGTAATCTCGACAATCCCTGTCCTACCGGTCTTGATCAGTTGACCTTGGCTTACAGACATCCCTCTTGCCAGTGTTTGCCAAGGCCCGTCCTTGTTCGCCCCTACAAAAGACGCCCCCTTTATATAGGTTATTTCTGCGACCGGCTCACCGTAAACAGGTAAGTTAAATGAAAAGATTAGGATTGCGGTTAGGGCGGCAACAATAGATGTTTTTCGCTTCATTTCTTTCTGCTTATACATGTGGCTGAATTTCGTGTTATAACGCTGTAACGATAACTATCCGTCCCTGACTTAGCAAATCAGATGTAGCATTCAAATCCATCAAGAATGCTGCGTCAGCCGGTCCGACCATCAGCCGTGCAGGATCATTTTCGTCAACTTGAACCGGGGTGATAATAAATGGATTGACACCGACCCTCTGATCTGTTTTGGCCTCACTTAACGAAGAGCGATAACCAGCAACCCCGTACTGGATGGCCCATGACCTGGTGATAACATTTGCCCCATATAAAATGGACCCGTCAGTTCCAACCAGTATGGGCTCAAGAACCGGGGCAAACGTTTTATGGCCGGTGGCATCAATAATAAGACCCGTGACCTTAATGTCGGTTTTATTATCTATTCGAACCGGTCCCGTTTTCCCAATCCCTTTTCCGCAAACAGCCAGCCCGTCTATGGGTGCGGCCAACACCACTTCGCATGACCCATCTCTGAAATATTTTGCATCACACCGCGCGGCATTAACGATGGCCCCTTTTATCCTTTCAACCGACCCCTGTGAATCTCCCACTGTTGTTTTGCCATCTATTTTGATTTGCAGTGCCATCTTTAGCAGTTTTCGCTGGGCATCCACTTCAGCAGCTCGTTCCATCATCCGCATTCTCACGGAATTGTCCAGTTCACGCTTAAAATTGGCCCTACCGTTTCCGCGTGCAAGGATAATCCGATTCTTCCAGTCAATCCTAGTGTCTTGGACAGTACCTGCAATATCTTTGCAAACGATTTTTCTTCTTTCCCCTATAATAATAACGATCCTACCAGAGGACATAAATTCAGGGGAACCATCTAAAATACTCGCAGCTTTGTCGTCAATGATTAAATCGCTGGGGGAAATGACACCCATCCCAATAGCCTTAGTCTTCAAAGGATTGACACCGACAATATCATTATCGATTGCTGTAGAATTCTCGATATAGTGTACCGCAGTTCCTTGAAGAACAACCTCTCTGCGGACTTTTGCGGCACTGAAAACTACTGCACCGTCGGTTCGCAGAAACCGTGGAACGAGAGCAGGGGCAAATACCAAATGTGATGCATCGACGACCAGCCCGGTAAACATTGATGTTCCAATGGCCGGATCAGTTCCAGCATTTCTAAACTGATCCATAGCAAATGCACCCGTAATTGGTAACTTGACAACAACGTCAACACCACCATCAGCATAGAACTTAGATTTACAAATAATTGCCTTTCTGATAAAAGCATTTATTTTTGAGATGACTCTGGGATTGTCATCGGCCAGCGAATCGCTTGTTAACCGAATACCGGCAAGAATACCTGCAGCTTTCCGATATGCATCAATGGTTGCAGCCCTTTTAGCTTTTTCCTTGATGATGTGTAACGATTGGTTCGGATCGGATACGTCGGGCGCTGCCGTTCCCTGAACGATAATAGCCTTCTCTGTCCACAATATGCCACCATGACCGATTTGATTTACAAACTCGCCACAGGGGTCTGATGACATTACCCGATGTGGCCGCACCAAAATACCCCATGCCATCAACAAAGAAAGAAAAACCGCAATTTTTCGAAAATACCTGGTATCCATTGATGTTCTCCTTGGAGTTTTTGGAGGGTTTTGGTGTTTAAATTTTACAGATTTTGATTATGTGAGAGTATGTAATAAAGTATGCGTTATGAGCGTTTCCAATTGTATCACAATTTGAAACGTTTAATTTAGGTAAAACTATTTTGACGATTCAACCAGTAAAACCACCTTTTGGATCGCCTCTTCGAGGTTCAGCATCATACTCGATATGAGCTTTTTTATCCTGCGCGACTGTTTTTCCCAGTATTGTGTCAATTGCTCTGTATCCAGAGTGCCTACTAAAACCGGCCCGTCAGCAATGGCCGAAGCATTCCGTTTCACATTTCCCTCTTTAAACAGCGCAATTTCTCCGATAAAATCTCCTTCACTCAATGTATCAATTGTCAGCATTCCCTTGGATGTCTGTTTTTTTATTTTAACTCGACCTTCCAAGATAACATAAATCCACTCGCCGCTACCGCCCTCTTTAAAAATATATGCTTTGTCTGGAAAGCTTTCCTCACTTACCACATAGTCCATTATTTCCGAATCCACGGTCACGGTTATGTTCCTTGTTAGCGTAATAAATAGAAACCCAATCTTTTTTGGTCTTCATGGGTCATGTGGATGAAAGACATCCCAACAATCGTCGTTGCAGGCGTCTGCCCCTTTCTGAGATTAACAATTTTAGCGGTCATCTTGACTTCCTGCCCGGGCGTCAAATTCGTACTTATAAAAAATTCGTCCCCGGGAACATGAGAGTGTTTCAGTGAGTTGGATGTCTTGATGACCATTTGTAGCCCGCCTTTGCTAACGTCCCTGACTCTCCCCAACAGATTGAGCCCTTTCGGGCTGCTCTTCGGTCTGTATACACACCCGATGTTACTATCTCTTCGGTAGGCGCTGCGTTTTACTGCCCACGGATCGTCTGATTCCTCAGCTCGGCTTTCTTCGAACTGTTTTTGTTGTAAGCTCAATCCGGATATTTTCTTGTTTATCCGCATCAGGCGTTTCAGCGACCGGTCTACAATATACCGTAAGGCCCGTGGCATCTGCTTATAATCGTTTGTCAACATTCTAGGATGCCAAGATTCCAGACAACAATCCTCAATAGCCCTAACCGTAGCGGAACGGGGGCTGGTGTTACCAGCAAGAAAAGTCATCTCACCAATAATCATACCCGAATTTAAGGTGGCGATCATAATCTCCGTGTCACCAGAATCGATATAGACCCCAACTTTACCGCTTATAATCTCATAAACGGAGATGCCATAGTCACCTTCTTTAATAATCAAATCATCCTTGGAAAAGTTGAGTCGGACTGGCGGTGGAATTTTCATTTCTGTTTTCATCCAGATAAACATCAAACAATATAGATGGTTTCAAAACGCTCAAACCGGGCGTTAAAAAACCGGCTCTGATAGACTTTATTTTAGTCAACGGCCACCCGCATAGCGGGTGGCTTGAATTTTCGGCCATAGGCCGAAAAGGTAAAAGCACGTCAGTGATTTAATCGTTGCGTTTGTAACCGGGTGCGCAGCACCCGGGTTTCTACAAACAATAAAACACGCTAATAACCTGGCCGAATTAAAACAAATTTTACATAATGTTATCTGTATGTCAACTCAAAACCATTATACCTAATTATTTACAAAAGTCATTTATCATGATACGTGAACGTCCTGCAACTTTTAAAAAACTATGGGAAAGAGGGCTTCAGGTTTTTTATGGAAAGAGATATCTTTTTCGTTTACCACAACGTCACCCAGTGCCCCAATATTTATGATTTTTTAAAAAACCGATTTAGCTTTGCAGAAAAGAAGCCCAAATCATAAATATTGGGGCACACGGCTAAGATAAGATTGATATCGACTGAAAGAAAAAGGTTGAAGCACGTACATGTGAGGTCAACCCGTGTTTATTGAGAAGTTACTACAAGCCAAACAGTTGGGACGTTAAAATAATGACGTAATGAATGAGGAGTGTATAATGGATATTGAACGTGAACAGATCGACTTTGACGTTCTTTTTGTGGGAGGCGGACCTGCAAACTTGGCGGGTGCCATTCGCTTGATGCGGCTGGCTAGCAAGCGAAATATAAACCTCGATGTCGCGCTTATTGAAAAGGGAGCGGATATTGGATCTCATGCCATAAGCGGTGCTATCCTGAACCCTGTTGCCTTAAAGGAACTTTTCCCGGACTTTCTGGAAAAGAAGTGCCCCATAGAAACCACGGTAAGGGAAGATGAATTTTATTTGTTGACCCGAAACAGGCATTATCGCATTCCGTTTATACCCAGATACATGCACAATAAAGGTTTTTATATTATCAGCCTTTCTAAATTTTCAAAATGGCTTGGGGAAATAGCCCAAGACCTTGGCGTGAATATATTTCCAGGGTTTGCCGGTAAAGAAGTCCTGTTCGCCGAAGATAAAAAAACCATCTCCGGAATCCGTACCGGAGACAAGGGCATAGGAAAAGACGGAAAACCGAAGAGCAACTTTGAACCAGGAATTGATTTGCTTGCCAAGGTCACCGTTTTCGGAGAAGGCGCTAGGGGAAGCCTGATGCAGGAAGTTTCAAAAAAGCTTGGCATCTTGAAAGGCAAAATGCCCCAAGTGTTTGAAACGGGTATTAAAGAAGTTGTCCAGCTCCCTGAAAACAACTATTTTTCCACAAGCCGGAGCAACGATATCCATACCATGGGATATCCTTTGGGCCTGAATACTCACGGGGGCGGTTTTATCTACGAAATGAATGAAAACAAGGCGGCCATAGGTTTTCTGGTTGGCCTCGGTTATCAGGACCCCATGCTCGATCCATATGATGAGTTCATCAAGTTCAAACAACACCCATTTGTTACAAGCATAATTAAAGGGGGTAAAGTTTTGGAGCAAGGGGCCAAAACGGTGTCAACCGGAGGTTATTTTAGCATCCCCGAACTGGCCGTCGACGGTGGTGTTTTTGTTGGAGGAGGCGCTTCCATGCAGAATACACCGGGCCTAAAAGGCATCCATGTTTCAATGAAATCGGGCATGCTGGCGGCAGAAGCCATCATGGAAGCATTCGAAAAGAACAACTTTAAACGGGAAGCCCTCAGTGTATATCAAGACTTGTTTAAGAAAAGCTGGTTAAAGAAAGAAATTTATGAGGGACGTAATTTTTCCCAGGCGGCTATGAAAAAGGGGATAACAAAGTTTGTTCACCTTGGCGCTCAATATTTCACCAAAGGGCGAGGATTGGTCGACACCATGCCCATTACAGAAGATCACAAAGCCTTGACACCTGCAAAGAGCGGTGGTGAAGGCATTCAAGCTTCTGGAGCAAAGACCTTAGACGGCACGCTTTATGTTGACAAGTTAACCGGGGTTTACCTTTCCAAAACAATGCACAGGGAGGATCAAGCCAGCCACATTATTATTCATGATGAAAATTTGTGCGTCAGTGAATGTTTTAACACGTATCGAAACCCCTGCACGAAATTCTGCCCGGGTGAAGTATATGAAATCGAAATCGACCAAGAGACTTCACAGCGGCGAATCAAGCTGAATCCATCGAATTGTCTCCATTGCAAAACTTGCGATATTAAGGATCCTTACCGAAATATAACCTGGACGTGTCCTGAGGGAGGAGAAGGACCGGGGTATACCATGTTATAATCTTCCTTTTCGCAAGATGGCGATAAGAAGCCATATACCCATAATCACAGCAGCTGAAAATAGAATAATCCCGATCAATGATATACCGTAAAACAGCGGCGGCGTTTCTGAAATGACAATGAGGGCCGAACCGATGATCAATGCTGCTATGATAATTGAAAAGGAGATCCTGTTGCTGATCTGATCATGGGTTGCCAGCATGGTCTCCAACCCTCGATGTTCCATTTTAATAGCCAGTCTCTGTTGTCGAATCTGACGCGTAATTTCAAGCACATCCTTAGGGAACTGCTGAATGAATTGCATCATATCCGATCCAAGTTTGATCATATCGTCGACGATTCTTCCGGGGTAGAATTTGGCAAGCTTGACCCGCTCAATAAACGGCTTGGTTTCTGCAATCATGTCAAAATCCGGATCAAGCGATCGAGCAACGCACTCAATTGTTGTCAAGGCCTTCATCATAAAGTAAATATCCGGCGGGATCATAAGTCGATGACGGAAAGCCATTTCGAGCAGATGATTCAACAATTTGCCGATTTCGATATCTTTTAAAGGTTTGAAGAGATGCTGGCCCATGAAATCTGCGACATCTTTCTCGAGCATGCGGATATCCGGCTCGTCATCCCAGTCAGTCAGTTTAAGGATCACCCGGGTTGCTCTAGATGCATTCTGATGAACCACGCTATCGATAAAATCGACAAAATCTTCCCTGGTTTGCCGGTCGACCGAACCTGTCATACCAAAGTCGAGTAAACAGATGACATTGTCAGGAAGCACAAAAATATTTCCGGGGTGAGGGTCGGCATGAAAAAAACCATGAATGAATATTTGTTTTAAACAAAAATCTGCGCCCCGGGTGGTTATCAATTTTCTATCAAGTCCGGCGTCTTCCAATCGATCGATATCAGACACCTTGACACCGTCCACAAGTTCCATGGTAATAACACGTTCGGTGGTCATATCCCTGAAGACTTTTGGAATATATACGGTGGGATTGTCCAAAAAATTCCGAGCAAATCTTTCCATACTGGTTGCTTCAATGGTGTAATCGATCTCTTTTTCGATGGCCTTGGCAAATTCTTCAACAATTTTCACCGGACGATACAAGGCCATCTCTTCTATGTTTCGTTCCATAAGCATTGCGAGGTGAAGCATAATTTCAAGATCAACCTCAATGATTTTCTTGATGCCCGGACGTTGTACCTTGACAGCCACGACTTCACCGTCAGCAAGTTCGGCCCGGTGCACTTGTCCGATAGAAGCTGCCGCCAGGGGTGTTTCATCAAAAAACGCAAATAGTTCTTTTA
>PVMS01084647.1_pt1 | contig 12476 bp, 10 predicted proteins | sample 1853461 | NCBI WGS metagenome assembly PVMS01 (sample SAMN08582032, study PRJNA380276) | Marine sediment metagenome, whole genome shotgun sequencing project. | isolation source: ocean sediment barecode stripped | collected 2017
CCGTCTATACAGCCTAGGATCCTGTGAAGTGATACCCTTGGGACAGATGCCTACATTACATACATTGCAGCGGTCCTCTTCTGTTCCAACACAACCAGATGCAGCCTGCATTACATATTTTCCCACCTGGACACCACTGGCACCAAGCATGATTAATGCAGCAGCATTTGCAGCAAGGTTTCCGTTTTTGCCAATACCACCACCGGCAAAGATGGGAATTTCATTTTGCTTTCCTATCTTGACCAGGTTCAGGTAATTGTCCCTGATGCAGGATGCAATTGGATGACCCATGTGATCCAGGGATACAGAGTAGGCCGCTCCTGTGCCGCCGTCTTCGCCGTCAATTGCAAGAGCTGAAGCATAATTATTGCGGGTCAGATTGTTTAATACAGCAAGGGAGGTTGAAGAGGCAGAAATTTTAGGATAGACAGGAACCCGAAATCCCCATGCCATGGACATGGACAAAATCATTTTTGCCACAGACTCCTCTATTGAATACTGGGTCTGATGGGTGGGCGGGCTTGGAAGACTTATTCCCTGGGGAACCCCCCTGATGGCAGCAATAAGTTTATTGACCTTGTGCCACATCAAAAGACCACCATCCCCTGGCTTTGCTCCCTGGCCGTATTTAATTTCAATGGCACATGGATCCTCTTTCATATGGGGGATGGCATGGATGATTTCATCCCACCCGAAATATCCCGAGGCAATCTGTAAAATTACATATTTTAAAAATCTGGATCTTAATAATCGTGGAGGGCATCCTCCCTCTCCTGTACATATTCGTACCGGCATTGAAAGTTCTTCATTCAAATAGGTAACCCCCATTTGAAGACCCTCCCACATGGTTGGAGAGAGCGCTCCAAATGACATACCCCCTATTATCATGGGATATATCTGTCTGACAGGAGGAATCCAGCCTTTCTCTCTCAGACGTTTTATATTTTCTCTTGGAGAGAGTATCCTGCCCAGAAGAGTTCTCATTTCAAATTCATGGCGGCCCGCATCAAGAGCAGGGTCTGTCAGCATGGAAATTCTCGTAAATTTTATTGAGTCCAATACAGAAAAAGATGCATTTCTCCTGCCACCGCGCCTTCTCGGTACACCCCTCTGATTGATATGAAACTTGAGTCTGTCAAGTCCAGGATTCTTAACTGGAGTAATGGCATCGTTTGGACAGACAAAAGTGCAAATGGCACATCCTATACAGGCGTTTTCCACACGGGTTTTCTGTTTTATACCATAAAAGGTGTCATACTGGTTGGAGTGGTTTGCATCCTGGTTCACCGATGTTTTAATAATTCTCTTCTGAAACACAGAGAGTTCAATGGCCTTCACAGGGCATGATGCAGTACACTGGCCGCAAAGAGTGCACCTGTTATTACTGTATTTAATCTGCCATGGCAGATCATTAAGACTTAAAGAGTTAGGTTCAAGGGTTCGGTCTGACGACATATCTTTACCTCCTGGCGGTCAGGGCTTACAATTGCTGTATCAATGTGCATGGGTTGTATATCTTTTGTTTTATCACGATCCGGAATAACTGCATCAAGTCCACACACTTCAGAAGAGAATCCAAAGAGGCCTGGCTTCCCGCCAACCACCCCGGGACGAAGTTTTTTTCTATCCTGTACCATGAATAGGGAGTGATCCGGCAGAGTTCCAATGACACAATTGGGACCATCAATAATAAGGGGTCGGCATGTTCTTTTCAGATGTGATAGGAATTCAGCATCAGGATGTTTTCTAAGGTCATCTTCCTGCAGAGGAGTAATAATGTGTTTATAGGCATCAATTCCCAGGTCAAGACCAACGGTTGAATAGTGGAGTATATGTGCAAAAACCTCGGAATCAGACTGATATCCTGTATAACCGGGAAAATCCCTTGAAGTTAAAAAATCTTTAATGGGGATAAACGCTGTATTCTCACCATTGGTCATGGTACAAAAACCTCTTATAAAAAAAGGATGGCAGGCATAAAGGTTAATTGCATAATTGGTATTCTGCCTCCCTTGAGCCATTATTACTCTTGCGTTGAGTTCCTTTCGATCCAGTCCAAGGTAATTGGCAAGCTGCATTGGATCGCCGATCTCCTTGATCATAATAGTATCAGGCCAGAATGAAAAAACTATCATATCCTGTTTTTCCTCACCCATTTGCCGAATTTTCAACCGCATGAGCATCAATCTTTTGGAAACCTCTTCCGAGGTAAAACTGTCCCACTCTTCAGGCAGCTCATAGGCCCTGATCAAATATAAATCACGCCTGGGAATTCCCTCAATTGATTTTTTGGGTATTTTCAGAGAAATTTTATACTTGGTAAGAAATCCCTGATCCATCATAAAAAGATCAAGACGTCTGATACCCTCTGCACTGAATATGCCTGACAAAATCGGCGCGTCTTTCATCTCTTCAAAGGGTCCTCCAAGATCTTGGAGCATGAGTCCCATTCCTGATCCATCATGACCCTCTTTCATGACATCAAGGGCTTTTATGGCAAGCATTGGAGACACTGGGTCCTGGCTTGTAAGCGCAAACAGGCGGCACATTTTACTTATTCTCCTTATTCAAATAGTTTTTTTTAAAAGGGGATCGAAAAGAGTGATTTAATGATGATGCCCACAACCACCCTCTTTTTTATTCTTTTTTGTCTGGCAGTGGTCAAACAGATGAAACAACTTGAGTTTATTGTCTTCAAGAAGCTCCAGATTATCAAGGATACTCTCTTTTTGAGCTTGATAAACCATGATATTTGATGATGTAAGGGTTTTTTTTGAGCCGTCACCCATACATCTTGTAACTACAGCATCAACCTGAACATCTTTTTTAAATACACCTGTTTTACAGCTGGATCCTGGTGTTGCAATCTTTTGATTTGCCATAAGTTCAAAGTTTCTGGTTTTGCTGTCCACAATTAAAAAATTTTGGGCAACGCCAAAATGTTCGTCAATTATACTCTCCAACCCTATATTTTCTTTAACAGGAAAGGCTATTTTCATAACATATCTCCAAAAAAACTATCAATTAAAACTTCTTATATACTAACATTAAACAGAAAAGGTAAGGATTTATTTTGTAATGGCAAGTAAAATTGAGTTGGATCACTCCTCCTGCTGAACATTATAGATTAATATTCATCAAAAGAGTGACCCGTTAAGAAAGGCTTTAAAAGAGAGTTTCAGGTTTACACAAAGAGTCAATAACTACCCGTTTGCAGACTTTAAAATGGAGTGCAGTAAAACATTTGCTCCTGCTTCACAATCTTCCCATTTTGTCTTTTCAACTTCAACATGGCTTCGTCCGCCAATGCTTGGAACAAATATCATGGCAGTAGGTGCAATCTGATTCATATAGCTTGCATCATGACCGGCTCCGCTTACCATGTGAAGAGATGGATAGCCAAGAATTTTGGCTGAGTCTGCTATATTGTTTACAAGTTCCTGATTAAAAGGTGAGTGTTCCACCCTCCAGGTCTCTTCAATACGAATTGGGCAGCCTCTCCTGTCGGCGATATTTTCAAAATCCTCTTTAACCAGATCCCATGCTTTTATTGCAAGATCATCATCCCAGGAGCGTATATCAACAGTAAAATGAATTTTGTCCGGGATAATATTTCTGGAGTTTGGCTCATTTTGGATCTCACCCACAGTTGCCACAAGATTTCCATTCATACGATTTGGCAACTCATTTACTTTAAGAATCATCTCAGCGGCAGCACACAAGGCATCATGGCGGCCTTCCATGGGGGTGGGACCTACCTGATTGGCTTCCCCCTCAAGATAAATATCATACCAGTGAAGGCAGACAATGCCTTTGGGAATTCCAATAATTTTGTTTTCTCTCTCAAGAACCGGGCCCTGCTCAATATGGTATTCATAATAGGCATGGATATCTGATTTTCCGGCAGGAGTATCACCCTTATAACCAATACGGATCAGTTCATCTTCAAAGCGTTTTCCATTGATATCAGTTCTGTCATATATCCACTGTTTATCAAGGGCATTGGCCCACACACCGGAACACATCATGGCAGGAGCAAATCTTGTACCCTCTTCATTGGTCCACACAACAATGGTTACAGGGTGTTGAGTTTCTATACTGTTTTCGGTGAGGGTTCGCATAACTTCCAAAGCACCCATCACTCCGAGAATACCGTCAAACCGCCCGCCTTTTGGCTGAGAATCAATATGAGAACCGCTCATAACAGGTGCAAGTGTGTTGTTTTTACCTTTGCGCGTTCCAAAGATATTGCCCAGTTCATCAATAACAATTTCAAGATTAAGCTCTTTAAGCCATTTCACAAACAGATCCCGTGCTGCCTTGTCTTCATCTGATAAAGTTAAGCGCTGCACCCCGCCATTGGGTGTGGCACCAATCTTTGCCATCTGTTCAAGTGAATCCTGTAATCTTTTGCCATTGATCCTCAATTGATCATTTTTCATTTTATTTAAATCATCCTTGTTTAACTGGTATTCAAAAATTTATTTTATACTGTATCTCTAATGGATTCGTGCAGTAAATGTTTTTTAACAATTTTAATCCACTGTGCGGGGTAGGCAACTTTAAATGCAATAGTATCAATTGTTTCAGAGTTAATTTCAGGCTGGGTTAAAAAATCAACCTTAACGGCTGACTGATAAAGTCTGGTTTCTTTATGTGAATCACCGTGATATACGTTTTTTATTGAGTGTACTGGAATATCAAACAGTATATCTGAAAACCGCCCCTTAAACAACAGACCTTTTTTATGAATAACCAGAAAACCTTTATATTTCTTGAGTGTCCCGTGATCTGAAGAGAGCCCAAAACATGTTATTCCAAATCCAACAGCGATTATATCTTTTTTATTATAATTTTTTTTTACCCACTGTTTTTCCCTCCAGGTAAAAAATGTCATACTGATAAGGATGCTGAAAAAGAGGCATCCTATTATAAAAATATGGTATTGGGCAAAAAAATTCATTGGCACAAACTATTAAGATGTGAGATTGACTTTAAAAATCAAATCTCACATCTTAATATCTTTTAATTTAAAATTTACTATCTTATCTCGCCTTCTTTCATGGCAGCCCATTTCTCTTCTGCTTCAATCCAGGCTTCTTCTGTGGCATCTTTTTCCCATGCTTCAAGCCCTCTGTCCGCTTTTGAGGCACCGGGCAGTAAATTGTCCAGTAGCATGGCAATAATCGCTGTCACTGCCATTCCAGTCGTTAAAATAGCTTGAAAAATATTGCTCAGCGTATTGACAAGAGATCCTGCTTCTCCCCAGACAAGTGGGACTGCATTTGCTGAAAGCATTGGGTTGAAATGGTATGGAACACTTAATCCACAGAAAAATGCCAGACCAATGATAAAAAGGTTGCGTGAATTATTCATGTTTACTAATTGAAGGTTTGAAAGCCCTACAGATGCAATCATTCCAAAAAGACCTACAAACATTGCACCAACAACCGGTTTTGGCAGAGTTGCAAGACTTGCTCCAAATTTACCGCAAATCGGGATAATAAGCATTGCCAAAGCACCTGCTATAATTACACGGCGGCTTGCAACTTTTGTAAGGCCGATTGACCCGATATTCTCAGAGTAGGTGGTTGTTCCATTTCCAGTCTGTAAAATACCGGCGATCAAACATCCGAGACCTTCTGCTCCAAGACCTTTTGATATCATTTTCTCTGTTGGTACAGGGGCTTCTGAGATTCTGGCACATGCATAGTAATCACCAATGGATTCCACCATTGATGCAAAATATCCTGCCAGCATTCCAATTGTACCTGCCCAGAGTGTTGCGCTGCCAAGATCAGGGAATCCCCACTTAAAAGGCATCATGGGCTCAAAACTGAACCAGGAGGCTGAAGCAATAAGATCAGGTTTTAAGTAAGCTGCATTGTCAGGAGAGATCATTCCTGTTACAGTTCCAATAAATGCAACTATCCAGCCTGTCAGAATTGCCAGGAGAACAGGAAACATCATAAATACTTTGGATTTCAGAGAAAAAACCTGTGAATATAAAATAAGTGCAATAAGGGTAATCAATGAAATGAGCCAGTTTGTAGCCATCCAGGGTGCCCCGATTGAAAAAAGTGCCAAACCTATCATTGCTACTGTAGGCCCTATGGTAATCGGGCTGATAAGTCTTTTTACCTTACCTATTATCCCTGTATAACCAAGAACTATTTCAACAACTGATGCAAACATGACAGCCGCTGCAATTTCCTGCATCTGAATCTGCCATACATCAACACCTGTCAGTTTTTTTCCTGCAACCATACCGATAATAGCAAATGCAGGCCCTAAAAATGAAAAAGTTCCGCCCTGAACAACGGGAAGTCTGTTGCCAAGAGGTGACTGCTGAATAAGAGTGCAGATACCAGAGGCAAAGAACATGGTTGAAATTAATAAAGCAAGTTGTGCAGGCGGCATTCCAATGGCTCCGCCGATTATAAATGGAATTAATACAGTTGCCCCGAACATGGTTAAATACTGCTGGATTCCAAGCAGTATTGCCAAAGGCCATTTGGGTTTACTGCCTATTGGATATATAATCCAGCCCTCTTTTTTTTCCTCTGTCTCCTGTGTACTCATACAAATCTCCTTTCAAAAATTAAAATTATTTAGTGCCCGACCGAAAACCGCAGATTTTCGTTCAGACACTATTTGCATTATTAAGGAAGATGTCTGCTGATATCTTCGTACATTTCAGGTCTTCGATCCCGGAAAAACTGCCATCCGTCTCTTACTTTCCGGATCATTTCAAGATCCAGATCTGCAATTACCAGCTCATCCTTATCTTCACTTCCCTTTACAAGGAATTCTCCTTTTGGATCAACAAAATAGCTTGTGCCGTAAAATTCACCAAATTCCCATGGTTTTTCCAGTCCCACCCTGTTATTGGCACCAATAAAAACACCGTTTGCAACTGCCTGCGCAGGCTGCTCAAGCTCCCATAAATGCTGAGATTTTCCTTTTGTTGTTGCAGAAGGGTTAAATAAAATTTCTGCGCCGTTCAAGGCAAGTATCCGGGCACATTCAGGGAAATGGCGGTCGTAACAGATAAAAATTCCAATCTTTGCGTATTGGGTTTCAAACACTGGAAATCCAAGATTGCCGGGTTTAAAGTAAAATTTTTCCCAGAACCCCGGCCATGTATGTGGGATCTGAATTTTTCTGAATTTACCAAGATATTTACCATCTGCATCAATCACAGCAGCGGTGTTATAATAAACACCCTCTATTGCAACTTCATAGACCGGCACAATAATTACCATTTTATATTTTTTTGCATATTCACTCAACAGGTCCGTTGTAGGGCCTGGTACTGTTTCAGCTGATTCATACCATTTAATATCCTGTTCACAGCAAAAATAGGGGCCGTAAAATATCTCCTGAAGACATAAAATATTTACACCCTTTTCTCCAGCCTCTTTTATCATGGGAAGATGTTTTTCAATCATGGCCTGTTTTATCTGGGCAACACTTCCATCAGAGAGAGCATTGGACATCTGAATATGTGCACATTTAATAACTCTTGACATTGAATCTCCTTTAAACAGTTCTTTAGCCATTAACAATTTTGATATTGTTTCTGAAAATCACTATCCAATATAAAAATTAAAGTCAAGTAATTTTATAACTTTATAATATTATAATATTTGTTATTGACATTTATTATAATATCAGTATGATTGTCTAAATCTACTATTAGAGGGGAAAAAGAATGTTTTCTGAAATTCAGCAAAACACCATTACACAACAGATAATCCATCAAATACACACTGCTATTCTTTCAGGCAAGCTTGCTCCTGGCGACAAACTTCCCAGTGAAAATGATATGATTAAGCAGTTTAATATCAGTAAGCAGACTTTAAGAGAGTCTTTGCGGGCTTTGGAACATATGGGGCTTCTTGAAATGCGAAAAGGCATGGGCGGAGGCTCTTTTATTATTGAAGTTGATTCACAGGTTACCAAACTCAGCCTTTTAAACTATTTCTATTTTAAAAATCTCTCCATAAAAGATCTTTCCCAGGTTAGAAGACTCATTGAACCCAACTCTGCCAAACTTGCTGCAAAAAATATGTCAGATGAAAATATCCTTCAATTAAAAGAGTTGAACAATTCTGCAAACAAACATCTGAATGATAATAATTACAAAGCTTTATTAGATTGTGAAATAGCCTTTCACATTAAAATTTCAGAAGTGACAAACAATCCTCTCATTGGATTGCTCCTGGAATTTATTGAGGATATAGTTGTGGATTATAAAAAAATTTTTCAGCTTGGTATTGACTATTTAAAGGTAGTTCTTCAGGCACATGAAAATATTTATCAGGCCATAAAGGATAGAGACGAAGATCAAGCCTATAATGCAATGCTTGATCATATAATTGATCTTGAGAATAATTTATCAACAAAAGAGAACAATATTTCAATAAAAGACGTATATTCAAAAAAAAATATATTAAATTAAAACAGGAGGAAGAGTTAAATGAGTTTACCAGTATTAAAAAATTACATTAATGATGAGTGGGTTGATGCAGAATCTGATGTCACAGGAGATGTATGGAATCCAGCCACAGGTGAAAAAATAGCTGTTGTACCATATGGTAACCAAGCAGATGTTGATAAAGCAGTTGCAGCAGCAAAAGCTGCTTTCCCTGCATGGCGCAAAACTCCGCCTTTGACAAGGGCAAGATATCTTTTTCGTTTAAAAGACGCTTTTGAGGAGAATTTTGAAGAGATAGCAAGAACCCTTACCACAGAACAGGGCAAGTGCATTGATGAAGCACGCGGTGAAGTCAGGCGCATGATTGAAAATGTTGAGCATGCCACCGGAGTGACCACTCTTATGACCGGTTATACTCTGGAAGATATAGCCACTGGTATTGACTGCTATGGTCACCGCCAGCCAATGGGCGTGTTTGCTGCCATTGTACCTTACAATTTTCCAGCAATGGTTGCCTGGTGGTTCCTGCCCTACGCAATTGTGGCTGGTAATACATATGTTGTAAAGCCTTCGGAACATGTTCCCATGACCCAGACCAAGATCATGGAAATTGTTGAAGAGATCGGACTGCCTGAAGGTGTTATCAATATGGTCCATGGGGCTCACGATGTGGTAAACGGTATTCTTGATCATCCTGATATTGAAGGTGTCTCCTTTGTTGGTTCCACACCCACAGCCAAATATATTTATAAACGCTGCGGTGAAACCGGAAAAAGAGTACAGGCCCTGGGAGGAGCTAAAAATATTGTTGCAGTTATGCCCACTGCAGATGTTGATGAAGGCATGCCTTCGCTTATCTCTTCATTTTATGGATGTTGCGGTCAAAGATGTCTTGCCGGATCAATTCTTGCCCTTGTGGGCGACAAGACAGATGAAATTGTTGAAAAATTTCTTTTTTCAGCCCGACAGCTGACTGTGGGTGACGGCCTTGATCAACAGACAGGCATGGGCCCTGTGGGCACCGCCGCTCAAAGAGATAAGGTTCTCGGGTATATTGAAAAAGGAATTGAAGAGGGTGCCACCCTTCTTCTTGATGGAAGAGACTGCAAGGTTGAAGGATATCCAAACGGCTTTTTTGTGGGCCCCACTATTTTTGATAATGTTACACCGGACATGACCATAGCAAAGGAAGAGATTTTCGGACCTGTGGTTTGCATAGTCAGATGCAACTCTCTTGATGAGGTGATTGACCTTGTCAATACCCGTGGACTTTCCAATGCTGCATCTATTTATACCGGCAGCGGAAGCGATGCCAGAAAATTCAAATATGAGGTGCTGCCATCCATGGTTGGTGTGAACATTGGTATTGCTGCCCCCATGAGCTTTTTCCCCTTTGGTGGTGCCGGCAATTCCATGTTTGGAGATGTCAAAGGACATGGGCAGGAGGTATTCCAGTTCTTTACAGACACCAAAGTGGTAATAGAGCGATGGTTCTAACCCAAAATTTATAAACTGTTTTAGCTAATCGTCTCCTTAAAATTTAAGAAGACGATTAGCTTTTTATCACAAGGAGAGATACAAAATGCCGCTAGCAAGCTTTGGAAGTATATTAACTTTTGCAGAAGAAATTGAAACCCAGGATAATGATTTTTATTCTGGAGCTATTGACAATCCTGAGTGTGCCGAGCTGAAATCTTTGATTGAGCCATTTATCAAAGAATGCAAAAAAAATATTGTCATCATCCAGAGGACAAGAAGAGAAAATGTAACAGAGATGATTTTAGAACCGATTCAAGATTTTGTCAGGGCACCTTTTTGTATCAAAAAAGAGGATACAAATGGCATGAATGCGGCAAAAGCTCTTGAAACAATAAAAACAATTGAACAAAGGTCTTTGGACTACTACACCACTGCCTCAAAAAAGATGAAATCATTGCCGGAAGTTGCCAATGCCCTTAGACTGCTGGGTAAAAAACATAACGCTCGTCTTAGAAAAATGAGTGACATATAACAAATATTTTAGGAGGCTTTATATATGAGCACAACTCAAGACAGAATAGAACATTTGGCCAAGCATACCTTCGGCACCTGGAACCGCCAAAGCGCTTGGAAATCACCGCTTTTAATTAAAGATGCCAAAGGTGTCTGTTTTTATGATGATAAGGGCAAAGAGTATATTGATTTTTCTTCAATGCTGATATGTTCCAGTTTAGGGCATAAAAACCAGGCAATTATTGAAGCCATCAAAAAGCAGGCTGACAAACTTCCCTATATTGCACCGGGATTTGTTTCAGAGGTGGCTATGGAAGCTATGGAAGCCATACAATCAATGATGCCCAAAGGATTAAATAAATTCTTTTTTTCCACAAGCGGTACAGAAGCCAATGATGGTGCACTGATTATGACCCGTCAATCCCAGGCACCACGATACAAGATCATTTCAAGATATCACTCCTTTCATGGTGCAACACCGGCAGGTATGGCTTTTACAGGTGATCCCCGGAGAATACCTACAGAGAGGGCAAGATATACAGTTGAAGGAGTTCATTTTGCCCCGGATTGTTATTGTTATCGCTGCCCCTTTGGCCAAACATATCCTGAATGCGATGTGCAGTGTGCAAAATATGTTGATTACATGATTAAAGAAGACGGCAATGTGGCAGCAATGATTGTTGAGCCGGTTGTGGGCACAAATGGCAGAATAGTACCGCCGCCGGAATACTTTCCAATGTTAAGAAAAATTTGTGATGAGAACAAAGTTCTTTTAATTGCAGATGAAGTAATGACAGGATGGTTCAGGACAGGAAAAGCTTTTGCAATGGATCACTGGGATATTGTTCCTGATATCATGACTACTGCAAAAGGTTGTACTTCTGCATATACCCCTGTTGGAATCACAGCAGCAAACGATAAGGTTGCCAACTTTTTTGAAGATGAAATGTTTTGCCATGGACATACATACGCATACCATGCTCTCTGTTTGTCAGCTATACCACCTGCAATTGCCGAATATAAAAAATTGAATGATTCAGGGGTTATTAGTGAAGGCAGCGAGCATCTGAAAAATGAGCTATACAAACTTGCAGACCGCCATGAATGTATAGGCGATGTAAGAGGGATTGGACATCTTTGGGGATTTGAGCTTGTAAAAAACAGGAAAACCAAAGAGGCCTTTAATGTAAAAGAGGACAAAATTTCAGGAGCTCCCTTGATGACAGCAAAAGTATCGGGTGAATGCATGAAAAATGGTCTCTATATTTTGCCATGGTATGATAATTTAGTTCTTGCTCCTCCTTTAATTATTACTAAAGAGGAGATTGATAAATCCATACATATTCTTGACAAAGCTTTAATTATTGCAGACGAAGAAGTCGAAAGCACAGGTATTGCAGCCTCAAGAAGCGCAGAATTCTCAGCAAGAGATTAAGGAGATTTTTATGGATAAAAGATTTGATTACAGCCAGGCTGCAGCAGAAGCTGACAGGTGTCTGCTCTGCCATGATGCACCCTGTTCCAAAGGGTGCCCTGCCAATACAGATCCTGGAAAATTTATCAGGAAATTCAAGCTTAAAAATATAAAAGGTGCCATTCGTACCATAAAAGAGAACAATATCATGGGTGGTGCCTGCGGTGTTCTATGCCCCACCTCAAAACTTTGTGAAAAAGAGTGCTGCTCATCTGAACTTGACCGCCCCATCAGGATTGGTAAGATACAGGAATTTCTCGTCAGACATGGTAAGGATATTGATTTTCAAGTATTTGAAAAACCGGAAGCTCTGCTTGAGAAAGTAGCAGTCATAGGGGCAGGCCCTGCAGGATTGAGCTGTGGTGCCGAGCTTGCCAAAAAAGGTTATCAGGTTACGATTTTTGAAAAAGGGTCAGAGCCTGGAGGAGTTTTGCGCTATGGGGTTCCATCCTATAGATTTGATAAGGCTCTTCTATCCCTGGAACTTGAGGATATTAAACATCTTGGGGTAAAATTTGTGTGTAACTGCGATATTAAAAATCCTGGTGAAGCCGAAAAATTGCTTAATAA
>PVMS01007813.1_pt1 | contig 12475 bp, 15 predicted proteins | sample 1853461 | NCBI WGS metagenome assembly PVMS01 (sample SAMN08582032, study PRJNA380276) | Marine sediment metagenome, whole genome shotgun sequencing project. | isolation source: ocean sediment barecode stripped | collected 2017
CACTACGCTGCGAGTGCCGCATTAATCAGACTCATCAGGGAACTCTCACTCACCGGCTTGGTAACATAATCCCTCGCGCCCTGACGCATTCCCCATACCCGGTCAACTTTCTGGTCCTTTCGTGTGACGATGATGACCGGGATATCCGCAGTCTCCGGATCCGATGTCAATTCCCTTGTTGCCTGAAAACCATTCAGGCCCGGCATCACAACATCCATAAGAATGAGGTCCGGCTTTTCACGTTTCGCAACTTCAATACCTTCATTGGCATCAACAGCGGTCACTGTTTCAAAACCATTTTTCTCCAGAATCTTCTTCAGAATGTGTGCATCCGTTGGTGAATCATCAACAATCATTATTTGCGTCATCGGTATAGCCCCGTCAAAATTCAATACGTTACCCTTGAGTACAGCGTTACTCTGCCTTGCTTGCGCATTGTTCAATGGCCATTAACAATTCTTCTCGCGTAAATGGCTTGGTTATATAGTGGTCGGACCCGACAATACGGCCGCGTGCGCGATCGAACAGCCCGTCCTTGCTGGATAACATCACCACAGGCGTATGTTTGAAAACCCGGTGATGCTTGATCAGTGCACAGGTCTGGTAGCCGTCAAGTCGTGGCATCATAATGTCCAGAAAAATCAGATCCGGCTTCTGGTCAGCGATCACACTGAGAGCCTCAAACCCGTCGGTCGCAGTGATTACCTCAAAACCCTCTTTCTTTAACAGGGTTTCTGCAGTCCGCCGAATCGTCTTGCTGTCGTCAATTACCATGACCTTAAGACCATGGGTTGCGACCTCACTGACAACCGACACATCGGTTTCACTGACAGATTCCTCAACATCACCTGCTGGTACACTGCTTTGCATGACAACCCCTATCTGTTTGTTCTGCATATATATTTATCAGAAGCCCACTGCATCCGGTGACGTATCCCGGCGCCTCTCAAGATGACAAGCACCTCCCGGGGCGAATTAATTTAGTATTAGCAATGAACTACAACGATTTATCGTCATTCCGGCAACAAACTTTATGTTCCGCCAACCGCCGACAACCAGGCGTAACACTGACAACAGGAACCACAACCGATGGATATAAAACTGGGTGTCGTCATGGATCCGATAGGGACCATTAACGTCCAAAAGGACAGTACCCTGCCCATGTTGCTGGCCGCACAGCAGCGCGGCTGGGAGCTTTACTATATGGAGCAGGCTGACCTGTTTCTGCAAGACAGCCGCTGCCATGCCCGAATGGCCCGGCTGTCCGTAACAGCGGATGAAAATGACTGGTTCAGCCTGGGCAATGCACACACTTCACCATTGGATAATCTCGATGTCATCCTGATGCGCAAGGACCCTCCGGTTGACCTGGAATTTATATACACCACCTTTCTACTGGAACGGGCTGAAGCGCACGGGGTACTGGTAGTCAACAAACCGGCCAGTCTCCGCAACGCCAACGAAAAGCTGTTTACTGCCTGGTTCTCCGAGTGTTGCGCACCCAGCCGTGTCAGCCGCAACATGCAACGACTCAGGGAATTCATTGATGAACATGAAGACATCGTGGTCAAGCCACTTAACGGCATGGGAGGCGCCTCGGTATTCAGAATCAGGAAAGATGATCCGAACCTGAATGTGATACTGGAAACCATCACTGACAACGGTATGCAGAGCGCCATGGCTCAACGCTACATTCCCGAGATCAGCAGCGGCGACAAACGTATTCTGATGATAGACGGGAAACCGTTCCCGCATGCACTCGCACGCATCCCTGCCGCCGGTGAAACTCGCGGCAATCTTGCTGCCGGAGGGACCGGAAAAGGTGTTGATCTGAATGATCGTGACCGCTGGATTTGCGAGCAGGTAGGACCAACCTTGCGTGAACAGGGCCTGATCTTCGTAGGTCTGGATGTGATCGGTGACTACCTGACAGAAATCAACGTTACCAGCCCGACCTGTATCCGGGAACTTGACAACATCTATAAATCAGATATCGCCGGGCAATTAATAGATACTATTAGCACACGTCTGGAAACACCGGGATGAGGCTACATCTCATTGACCTGCGCGCCGGATATCCGGTCAATAAAAAAGGGGCGGTAAAAACCACCCCTTAATAAAACAGCAAAAGTGCTATTACTTCATCGCAACTGCTTCACTACTGTTGGGCACAACAACTGTCAGCCCGAGCACTTTCCACATTTGCATACCACCGCGGTAATAGGAAATCTTTTCTGGCGGGAAGCCTTTTTCAAGAAGGCCCTTGATTGCCCGTGGGGACTGTCCACACCAGGGACCATTACACCAGAATACCAGTTCCCTGGCATTTGAAAAATCCCAGCTGTCGGTTTTCATATCAGCACCAAAAAGGCCCAGAGCTGACATCAGTTTCTCGAAACTGCGTGTAACCCAGCCAACATTGCCGCGCTCGACACCACCTACCTGTTCCAGCGCTTCAATTGTCTCAAGATCATCTATATCACTATCAAACTGGGTAAACGGGATGTTCACAGAGCCGGGAATAGTTCCTTTCTTATACCAGGAAGGTGTGCGCGCATCGATAATCATACCGTTTCCTGAAGCTAACTGGCGATCCATAAAACGAAATATCTCGGCTTCACCAACCGTGGTTACACCCGGCGCCACCTTCATAGGTTGAATGCAGAAAGGAGGACATTTACGCGATGTCTTGGCAAATCCATCGGTCAGGACATTGTTCTGATCCTGGATACGCTGGATTCTAACCTGTTCCCCGTCATGGTCGACCTCCAGATAGGCAAGATAATCAGTCAACTTGACATCTATAGCACCTACGCTGGCATTAAACAGGAGACCGGCTGATACCAGCAGCGCAGCTGCAGATGTTCTGGCAATAACGTTTTTCATGTCAAAATCCTCTTTGCGATAATTAGCTATATGACGACTGTCAGCCTGAGGACAACCGCCTGACGATTTCCTCTCGAATGGACGAAATCCGGTTGTTACCCTGATAAAATTTGTATACGGTCATGCGTTTAGCCTTTGAAAGCTTAATGTACAGTAGATGACTACCTGAATAACCGGCACTTAATTCTGCCTCAAACTCTTCAAAACCAAGACCGGGGTCAATAACTTCGCTGGCCTGACTGCTCTTGATTCTTCTGACCTGTTTATTAGCCGTTGCAACAGGAGCATATGAACGGGTGCCAGTATCATCTGCCTCGGCTTCCAGTGCACTCAGGTAATCGTCATCCGCATACGCAGGCACTCCGGCAAAGGACCAAAACACAAGTCCCGCCACAATAACCCGGGATAGCGTTGTATTTTTTCTGATTAGGGTCATGTTTACCTGTCTGTTCTATGTCCGGATCCCGGGATACGTTCTCTCCGTGCAGGACCTGAAATCTCCTGTTCATCTAGGGGCATATATCGGCCCGTCAACCAGCGGCTTTAACCTTCCAACACGCCATTTTCTGACAAATAAATCCGCAATACCGGACTCGCCCTGAGTAGTTTCTCTCGTATAGTCCTGAGATATTCTATTGATAAACCTGGCAAAGGAGCTGCCATGCAAAAAACATCAGCAACCGGAGTCATAATTCTGCTGCTTGTGCTGAATCCCGTGCCAGCTGCAGACAGGATCTATAAATGGCAGGATGCCGAAGGTCAGTTTCATTACAGCGACTCCGTGCCAGTACATATCGCTGGCCATGCAAACAGGATAAAAATAAAATCGGCAACAGGTGGTCAGGGGGGGTTACGTCAGGGTGAATTGCAAACTCTCAGGAAAATGAACCAGCGTACTGCCCGGCAACAGGCAACTGCGCGGATCACCAGGCGGAATAATGACCGGCGGGTCAAAGCAAAAAAGAAGTTATGTGACGACTATCGGGACAAGATGCAAGCAAACCGGGATGGCGGGAAATACAAAATCTACTCCAGGTACCTGCGAAAAAACTGCTGGTAACGGATAATATAACGATCATTCAGAAAGGCACCCTGCCACAATGCAGATACAGACTACAATCGGGGATCACCGTATTGCGTGGCTGGCTGAGCTCGCGTGGCTATTATTTATTCCCAATCCCGCCGTTTGGCGACTATTTCCTGTTCTGCTGACAAGGGCGCTACTGTTTGGCACCGTCAGCGGTATAATTGCCAGAGCCATGTGCAACAATGACATATCATGCAAAATATAGACACACCGATTCTGGAGAACAGTTCCGTCACGACCATAGACAGGATGGCAATGACCCTGTTCTTTGCTGTTGTGTTGCATGCCATGATTATTCTTGGCATAACCTTTGGATTACACGATAATCCCCTGCCGGAAGATATCCTGCCAACACTCGACATTACCGTCTCCAGTAACCGTACCCCTCCCCCGGATGAAGCCGATTACCTGGCGCAAACCAGCCAGGATGGTGGTGGCAATGTCTCTGAGAAGATCAAGCCCACACAAGCTATTCCGGAACAGGCACCTGCTGCGGCACAACAACAAGCCAGGGCAACACCAAAACAGGTCGTAACCACAGATGTTGCGGAGATAAAGCTGAAACAGGACGACACCGAGATTCCCGATACGGAAGAACCTGATATCACCGCTGCAGAACTGATTGAACGCAGCATGGAGATGGTTAACCTTAACGAACAGCTCAATGAATCAATGCGGGCCTATGCCCAGCGACCCAGGCAGATTTATGTTTCTGCGCGGACACAAGAATACAAATATGCAAATTACATGAGTGAATGGGTCAGAAAAGTCGAGCGAGTAGGTAATCTGAACTACCCGGATGCCGCGCGCCGCGAGGGCATTTCCGGAAAATTGATGATGGATGTAACACTGAACGCGGATGGCACGGTACGGAAAATCAGCATACTACGTCCATCAGGACACCCGGTAATTGATGAAGCGGCCATCCGGATTGTCAATCTCGCGGCACCATTTCCGCCGTTTCCGGCTGATATCCTGAAAGACGCTGATATTCTGCATATCACACGTACCTGGGAATTTTCTACCAGCCATCGGATGAAGAGCCGCTAGGGTCTAGCCGGATTCAGGTAATCGCAACGATTTAGGCCCGCGTGATTTCCAGCCAGCCATTACGCAAGCTCCGAAACTGCTGACTATATCTACAGAGAGGCTTGATGGGAACGGGGTCTGTGCCTGATACTATAGTCATGAGTACAACAGCATCACTGAGCAATCACTTCCTGATCGCCATGCCCACGCTGGATGATCCCAACTTTCACCACACCACTACCTATATTTGTGAACACAATGAGGATGGTGCGCTGGGAGTAGTTATCAATCGCCCACTGGAGATGCAACTCGGCGACATACTCAACCATATGGATATTCATCCTGCCAACGACGGCATCGCCGCCCAGCAGGTTTACATGGGTGGACCAGTCCAGAGCGACCGGGGCTTTGTGCTACATGAGCCTTCAGGTGACTGGGAAGCGACGTTACAGGTTACCGAAACAATCGGCATAACATCCTCGCGGGACATTCTTGCAGCTATTGCAGAAGGGAAAGGTCCGGATCATGCCATCGTAACGCTTGGCTATGCCGGTTGGGGGGCGGGTCAGCTGGAAGAGGAGCTGGCCGCGAATGCCTGGCTTAGCGGGCCAGCCAGTTCAACAATCGTTTTCGAAACACCCAGCGAAGAACGATGGATGGCTGCTGCCGCCCTGCTCGGCATTGATCTCAACCTTTTGTCCGGTGAAACAGGACACGCCTGAATGCTGAACCACCTGCAACCAGCACGCATGACCGCCAGCTAGCCTTGCAAACCCTGCTTGGTTTTGACTTCGGCCGGCAGCGCATCGGGATTGCCGTCGGGCAGATGATCACGAGAACTGCAACTGCACTGTGTACCCTAAATTGTCGTAATGAAAAACCTGACTGGGAGGCAATCTCGGAGCTGATCAATAACTGGCAGCCGGATGCGCTGATCGTAGGACTGCCACTACATGCTGATGGCAGCGACTCGGAAATTACAAAAGCCGCAAGAAAATTTGCACGGCAGCTTGAAGGGCGCTACCGTCTACCGGTACATACCATGGATGAACGACTCAGTTCCCATGCGGCTACCGAGCTGCAAGAGCAGGACAAGACAGCAGGAAACAAGGGCCTCGACGCCATAGCTGCAAGCATAATCCTACAGAACTGGCTGGAAACCGATAACACGCATGAATGAACTGGACAACATATCGACGATCATCGATGACATGGCCGTACAACTCGGCAACCTGATTAACACCACAGGCCGTACTGACCCGGCTATGGTTGGCATACACAGCGGCGGGGTATGGGTAGCCAGTCACTTGCACGAAAAAATGGGCATTAAGGACCCACTGGGGAGCCTGGACATCTCATTCTATCGGGACGATTTTACCCGCATCGGCATGAACCCGGTTGTACAACCGTCACAACTGCCTTTCAGTATCGACGACCGGCATATAATCCTTGTAGATGATGTATTACATACCGGTCGTACCATACGTGCCGCACTTAATGAATTGTTTGATTACGGCCGGCCAGCTTCGATCATGCTGGCGACATTAATAGAACGTGATGGACGCGAACTGCCTATTGCAGCCAATGTTGTTGGACGGCACGTAAAGCTGCAGCACGATGAACACATTAAACTGACAGGCCCCGGACAACTGCGACTGGAAATCCAGAAAACTGCATGAACGTCAAAAACCTGCAAATAGACAATAATGGACGCTTACGTCATTTACTCTGTATTAGCGGGCTGAATCATCAACTACTCACAGACATCCTTGATACCGCAGAATCATTTGCCGGCGTAACCGAGCAAACGGTAAAGAAAGTACCGCTGTTACGCGGCAAGACCATCGTCAATATGTTCTTCGAAGCCAGCACCCGCACCCGTACAACATTTGAGCTGGCTGCAAAACGACTGTCAGCCGACGTGCTGAATATCAACATTACCCAGTCCAGCACATCCAAGGGTGAAACCTTGCTGGACACCTTGCGCAACCTGGAAGCCATGCATGTTGACATGTTTATTGTCAGGCATGCCGATAGCGGAGCTGCGCATTTTATGGCCGCCAATGTTGCACCGCATATCAGCATCATTAATGCGGGGGACGGCAGACATTCCCACCCGACACAGGCGCTGCTGGACATGTTTACCATCCGGCGTATAAAGGGGCCGGATTTCGGACGTTTGCGGGTGGCCATTGTCGGCGACATTCAGCATTCACGGGTTGCCCGTTCACAGATACACGCACTGAACCTGCTGAACACTGGCGAAGTGCGCATAGTTGCTCCAAAAACACTGATCCCGGCATATGCCGAAACACTGGGTGCACACGTTTATCATGATCTCTGCACCGGCATACAGGATGTTGACGTTATCATAATGCTGCGTCTGCAACGTGAGCGCATGCAAGGCGCACTATTGCCCAGTGAGCACGAATACTACGAGCTTTATGGTCTTACCGAAGAGAAACTGGCATATGCCAGTGATGATGTCACCGTGATGCATCCGGGGCCAATCAACCGCGGTGTGGAAATGGATTCGGAAGTTGCCGATGGACCACGCTCGGTCATCCTGGAGCAAGTGACCCATGGTATTGCTGTACGTATGGCCGTCATGTCCATGGCCATGCGACAAAGGCAGGAAGTACCGGAATAGAACAATGGCCGTCAATCGCGACAACAAACATAAAAAGATCATCATCAGTAACGGACGGGTAGTCGACCCTGCCAACAATGTGGATACAACACAGGACGTATTCATTGCTGATGGCAAAATTATTGCTCTCGGCAAGGCACCGGATGGATTCAGACCTGACCTGCAAATTGACGCTAGCCACTGCATTGTCTGTCCGGGACTGATAGACATCAGCGTCCGGGTACGCGAACCCGGCCTTGAACAAAAGGCAACGATTGCCACAGAATCCCGTGCAGCAGCCAGCGGCGGCATCACCACGCTCTGCTGCCCACCAGACACGAACCCGGTTATTGATACGGCCGCTGTCACAGAATTCATCCGGCTACGCGCCGAGGCGGCCGGCAAGGCCCGCATCGTCACCCTGGGAGCCCTGACACACAAGCTTGAAGGTGAGCAGCTAAGCGAAATGGCGGCACTCAGTAAGGCCGGCTGCGTTGGGGTCAGTAATGCCTTGCGGCCACTGGTAAACACGCTGGTGCAACGCCGCGCATTTGAATATGCCGCCACTTTCAACCTGACGGTTTTCCTGTATGCCAATGATCACCTGCTGGCCGACAATGGTTGCGCACACGAGGGCAAGGTAAGTACCCGTCTGGGCTTGCCAGGCATCCCCGAGGCGGCAGAAACGGCTGCTGTTGCACGTGACCTGGCACTGGTAGAGCAGACCGGTGTGAAGGCGCATTTCTGCCGGCTGACTACGGGTCGTGCTACACAGATGGTAGCTCGCGCACAGTTTGACGGGGCGAATGTCAGTGCCGATGTAGCCATACCCTACCTGTTTCTTTCCGAGATGGATGTCAGTGACTTCGACAGCCAATGTCATCTACTTCCACCATTGCGAACTGTTGAAGACCGGCAACGACTCCGTGATGCGCTCCAGCGTGGAACTTTGTCGGCATTATGCTCCGACCATCAACCGCATGAACCGGATGCCAAGCTGGGACCTTTCCCGTCAACCGAACCTGGCATTTCGGGTCTGGATACCTTGCTTCCAATGGCGCTGCAACTGGTTGATGAACAGGCTATAGAGCTTGGCGAGGTAATCCATCGTCTGACACGGGGGCCAGCAGAAATCCTTGGGCTACCCCATGGCACTTTATCCGTTGATGCGATTGCCGACATTTGCATCTTTAATCCGGAACTTGTCTGGACACTTGACACTTCAACCATACAAAGCCGTGGGCATAACACCCCGTTCATGGGTCGGGAACTCAAAGGAAGAGTTGTTCACACGCTACTGGCCGGTACACCGGTCTACTCGCTTGCCTGACATGCCCGCAGAAACAGTCAAGGCGCATCGCAACACACTATTTGTCGAAGCTGCCGAGGTGCTGCTACAGGACGGCTATCCCGGCGGCCAGTATGTCCTGCGCCTTCAGGCTCCCCGGTGTGCAGAACGTGCCAGAGCCGGCAGCTTTGCACATCTGCAATGCGACCCGTCGATACCCATGCGCCGCCCACTGTCGATTATGCGGGCAGACGCATCTGCGGGCTGGGTAGAATTTCTCTACAAGGATGTCGGGGCTGGCACGCACGCACTGGCTGCACGCAAACCGGGTGAAAGCATCAGTATGATCGGACCGATCGGGATGCCGTTTGTAGCTGACAGAAAGAAACAACGCACCTTGTTACTGGGTGGCGGGGTCGGCATCCCGCCCATGATTTTTCTTGCAGACAGTTTACGTGCTGATACGCACTGGAAGCCGGTAGTCCTGATGGGATCGGAAGTTCCTTTTCCGTTCACTGCCCGACCTTCGCGTTTTATACTGCCCGGCATGCCGGATGCCGTTATTGGTGCAATGCCGTTGCTGGAAGACTGGAATATACCCAGCCGACTCGCCAGTCTGCCAGGTTACACGGGGTGTTACGAAGGCTATATAACTGATCTCGCACGACACTGGCTGGATGCTCTGGATGAAACAGAACGAGCCGAGGTCAGTATGTTTGCGTGCGGGCCCCACCCGATGCTTGCAGCAACAGCTGCGCTGGCCCGGGAATATGATCTCCCCTGCCAGGTGTCACTTGAGGAATTTATGGCCTGCGCTGTTGGCGGCTGTGCCGGCTGTACAGTTGAGATCAGGACAGCAAGTGGCCCGGCGATGAAACGGGTGTGTGTTGACGGTCCTGTGTTTGATGCTCAAACCGTGAACTGGAGCTTGTAAAACCAACACCCGGTGCGTGCCGGATACGGGATAATTACTCCTGTTCTTCCAGGTACACGTTATCCATGGCGGCTGCAAACTCGTCAATATCGCCCTTCTCGAGCTTGATCATCAGGCGGACTTCGTTGGCGGAATCAGCATAATGTATCGCATCGTCATAGGTGATTTCATCCGCCTTGTAGAGCTCAAACAAGGCCTGGTCAAAGGTAACCATACCCTGCTGACTGGACTGTTTCATAAGCTCTTTCAGTTTGTGTATCTCACCCTTGCGGATCACATCATGCACCAGCGGCGTACCCAGCAGTATCTCGACACATACCCGGCGTCCCTTGCCGTCCGCCCGTGGAATCAGTTGCTGCGCGAGGAATGCCTTGAGGTTCATTGACAGATCCATGAATAACTGCGGCCGACGATCCTCCGGAAAGAAGTTAATAATACGGTCCATCGCCTGATTGGCATTATTCGCATGCAGTGTCGCCAGACACAGGTGGCCGGTCTCGGCAAAGGCAATCGCGTGGTTCATGGTCTCGCGGTCACGAACCTCACCAATCAGAATAACGTCCGGCGCCTGCCGCAACGTATTTTTCAGGGCTGTTTCATAAGATTCAGTATCGATACCCACTTCACGTTGGGTAATAATGCAACCTGCATGGCTGTGCACAAACTCGATCGGGTCTTCAATAGTAATGATATGACCGGTTCCGTTCTGGTTACGGTAGTCAATCATTGATGCTAATGATGTTGACTTACCGGTACCGGTAGCACCAATAAATAGAATCAGGCCACGCTTGGTCATGGCCAGACTCTTCAAAACCGGCGGCAGATTCAACTCTTCAATGGAGGGTATATAGGTCTCGATTCTGCGCAACACCGCTCCAGCCTCGTTACGCTGGATGAAAGCACTGACACGGAACCTGCCGATATCAGGATCACTGATGGCAAAATTACATTCGTGGGTAGCCTCGAATTCCTCGCGCTGTGCCGGTGACATCATGCCGGTCACCATTTCCATCGAATCCTCGGGAGAAAGCACCTCATTGTTAACGGGTGCAGTCTTGCCATTCACCTTCAGGGTAGGTGCAATACCCGATGTAATGAACAGATCCGAGGCACTCTTCTCATGCATGAGTTTTAACAGTGGTTTTAATTCCATAGTGTTTCTCCCAATCCAGGATTTTACTGGAAGGTATCCTTGTTAACCGCTTTCACCTTGGCATCCTGCTTGCTGATCATTCCCTTGGCCAACAGGTCCTGCAGATATTGATCCAGTGTAATCATACCGACAGCATGTCCTGTCTGAATGGCAGAGTACATTTGCGCCACCTTGTCTTCCCGTATCAGGTTGCGAATCGCCGGCGTACCAATCATGATTTCCCATGCAGCAACACGACCACCGCCATTTTTCTTCAGCAGCGTCTGGGCAATAACCGAGCGCAAGGATTCAGATAACATGGAACGCACCATGGTCTTTTCAGCTGCCGGAAAAACATCAATAATACGGTCAATCGTTTTAGCAGCCGAGGTGGTATGCAGGGTACCAAACACCAGGTGGCCGGTTTCGGCAGCTGTCAGTGCCAGCCGAATTGTCTCAAGATCACGCATTTCACCAACCAGAATAATATCGGGATCTTCACGCAAGGCAGAACGCAGCGCCTCGTTGAAACCAAGTGTATCCTTGTGCACCTCGCGCTGATTGACCAGACACTTCTTGCTCTCGTGTACAAATTCTATCGGGTCTTCAATCGTCAGGATGTGTGCGTACTGCTTGTTGTTAATATAGTCAATCATGGCGGCCAGCGTGGTGGACTTGCCGGACCCGGTTGGACCGGTCACCAGTACCAGTCCACGTGGTGTATCGGCAATCTGCTTGAATACCGGGGGCGTACCCAGATCTTCAAGGCCAAGTATTTCTGAAGGAATGGTTCGGAAAACTGCGCCGGCACCGCGATTCTGGTTAAACGCATTAACACGGAAGCGGGCCAGATCCGGAATTTCAAATGAAAAGTCAGTCTCAAGGAACTCTTCATAGTCCTTGCGCTGCTTGTCATTCATGATGTCATAAACAAGACCGTGTACCGTTTTATGATCCAGAGACGGCACATTAACCTTGCGCATATCGCCATCAACACGAATCATCGGCGGCAGTCCCGCAGAAAGGTGAAGATCAGATGCCCCGTTCTTGACACTGAAAGTTAGTAATTCAGCTATGTCCATGCTCACTCCCTTGCATAATAGTGCTGGTCACTCCCGTATCGACAGTGACACCTGAAACTTGAAAACCACCTTGATTTTCGGCAACTTGCCTCGCAGGAAATAATCCCTGCCTGGCCGCAACCCGTCCTTCGGGTTGGCCTGCAATACGAATCGCCAGCCACGCTGGCCCAACTGCGTGAGTATGCCGAATTATCCTGGTTCTGCAAGCCAACACTGCCTGTTATCCGTCATAAATCAGGCACATAAACAACCGGGCAACCGGGGCTGTAGCGGTGAATACATACCTCTGCTAGCGGCTTGTCCTATGCCGGTTTCATCCTGTATCGTCAAATCCATGGACAATACGACACTTACTTTCATTGGTGGGGGGCAACATGGCAAGCAGCCTTATCGCCGGGCTGATTGCCG
>PVMS01037927.1_pt1 | contig 12473 bp, 15 predicted proteins | sample 1853461 | NCBI WGS metagenome assembly PVMS01 (sample SAMN08582032, study PRJNA380276) | Marine sediment metagenome, whole genome shotgun sequencing project. | isolation source: ocean sediment barecode stripped | collected 2017
GTGGGGGTAGATCTAGGCACAATGTGTACTCGTATCGCGGCAGGTGAGAGTATTGTGCTGGAGGAACCCACCGTCGTTGCAATTGCAGTCGATGAGCAAAAGATCGTGTCTGTTGGCGAAGAAGCCCAGAGTATGTATGGGCGAGTGCCAGAATCGATCGAAGTTGCACGTCCTATGCAGAATGGTGTAATCGCTGATTACGAGATCACAGAGAAATTGCTCGAATATATGATCCGAAAAGTGAGCAGCTCCAGCAGATTCTTTCGCCCCAAGGTTATGATCACTGTTCCTTACGGTGTGACCAGCGTCGAAAGCCGGGCGGTACACGAGGCTATTCTTCAAGCTGGGACTCGGGAGGCATTTTTGATTCAACAACCTCTCGCTGCAGCGCTCGGCATGGATTTACCAATTGGAACTCCTTCCGGTAATATGGTGCTATGTTTAGGCGCTGGCACTACTCAAGCAGCAGTGTTAGCGATGTATGGGGTAGTCGCTGCTGAAACGCAACGCGCAGGTGGTCTCCATTTGGATGAGGCGATCGTTTCTCACGTACGTAAGAAATATGGTTTGATAATTGGAACGACGACTGCCGAACAGGTGAAACTCAGTATCGGTGGAGCGATCCAACAGGAAGAAGAAAGTAGTATAGAAATCCAGGCACAAGATCAGGTAAGCGGCTTGCCAAGACCGTTGACTTTAACCAATGATGATGTGTTGGAAGCGATGAATGAACCCCTGCAGAGTTTTATTGAAACCGCACGTAAAGTATTGGAAAAAACTCCTCCAGAACTGGTATCTGATATTATCGACCGAGGAGTGGCTATTTGTGGAGGGGGAGCATTATTGCCTGGGATAGACAGGTTGATCACTAAGGAACTCGGGGTACCAGCATATCTAGTAGATAATCCTCTATCTTGCACCGCTGAGGGAGCTTCGATCGCCCTCGATCCGAATGTTTTCCCAAAGATTAAACGCAATTTACCTTTGATCTGATTCGGCCCGAACTATGTGCCCTTGATCACCCATCAAGATATTTCCACTCAGGATGAGGTCAATTTAAGAATTTAACCTGGTTGATGTTATTAAAAAGTCCCTGAACAGTATTTGCCAGGGACATATTTTCCTGATCTGCTAGTGCTGATAAGTCGGTTGTTTTGGTTTTGGATTGATTACAAGTAATAGGTCATCCGCTGCAGATGGATAACAGGATCAATGTATTGAACCCGGACACCATCTGGAACAGTGAGGTTGATGGGTGCATAGTTTAGGATGGATTTCACCCCGGCAGATACAAGTTGATCAGCGACCGCTTGAGCCTCAGGACCGGGGGTGGCTACCATCGCGACCTGGATACCTGCCTGGCGGATTGATTTAACCAATTTTTGGCTATCCTGGATTGTAAAGGTACCAATCTGAGAGCCGATTTTTGTGGGATCGCTATCAAAAATCATTGCAACTTTAAAGCCACGGTTGGAAAAACCTTGGTAGCGGGCAACCGCGGAACCGATATCTCCGGCACCAACCACAGCAACATCCCAAACCCGGTCAATATTTAGGATTTGGCGAATTTGCTCTGAGAGATAATCAATAGAGTATCCGGTCCCTTGTTTACCAAACTCACCGAATTGGGATAAATCTTTGCGAATTTGAGCGGCAGAAATACCTAATCTCTCACCCAATTCTTGAGAAGAGGTCACCCGGCGGCCTTCTTCAAGCATTAGCTGCAACGCGCGCAAGTAGATTGGCATGCGTCCAACAACAATGTCTGGGATGTTTTTTGTCTCCATATCACCTCCTTAAAGTAATAGAACGAGTAAATTTAACCATAAGTTCAGTATTTGTGCAATCCTCCACAAAAAAGTCACAAATAAAGCACAATTATGGAATTATACAAATAGTCAAGTACCTAAACATTCAGGCTGGTATAATCGGGCGCGGTAAGTGAATAATCTTATCTATACTATGTGGTCTGTCAATGTTCATCGATGAAGCGCAAATACAAGTGATTTCCGGAAAGGGTGGGGATGGAATTGTACATTTTCGCCGTGAGAAATTCGTCCCATATGGGGGGCCTGATGGCGGAGACGGAGGGCGAGGGGGAGATGTCATCATGAAGGTGAAAAAGACCATGAACACCCTGACATCATTCCAACGCAACCGAAAATATAAAGCCGAAGATGGAAAATCTGGAGGAGGAAACAATAAAACCGGTCGTTCAGCCGATGATCTGATCATCAATGTCCCACCGGGGACATTGATCTACGATGATAAGACCAGTGATTTAGTTGGGGATTTAGTTTCGCCAGGCGATCAGCTGTTAGTAGCTCGAGGTGGACGTGGAGGACGCGGAAATTCCCATTTTGCTAACTCCCGCAACCAGGCGCCTCGAATCGCTGAAAAGGGTGAACCTGTCACAGAGCGTGATTTACGCTTAGAATTGCGGTTGATCGCAGATGTGGGTATTGTCGGTGTTCCCAATGCGGGGAAATCGACACTTCTCGCATCAGTTTCCAATGCTAAACCGAAGATCGCTCCTTATCCTTTCACCACTTTGGAACCGAATTTGGGGGTTGCCATGTTAGATGAAGAGATTTCATTAGTGCTGGCGGATATCCCAGGGCTGATCGAAGGTGCTCATATGGGGGTTGGTTTAGGGCACTCATTTTTACGTCATATCCGGCGAACGAGAGTCTTGATCCACCTGCTTGATGGAATGGCGGAGGATCCTTTATTGGACTATGCTCAAATAAACAGTGAATTAGCATTATTTGATCCAGATTTGGGGAAAAAACCACAGATAGTTGCTTTCAATAAGATCGACCTTACAGAGGTTTTCGACCGATGGCCAGAGGTTGAAGAACTATTAATTGAGAGGGGTGCAGGGAAATTCACTAAGCCGATGGCAATCTCGGCAGTTGCACAGACGAATTTACGGGAGCTGCTGTATAATGCCGCGCGGATTTCAGCGGAGACTCCTAAACCTATGCAACCTGACCAGTTGCCGGTGTATCGAATGGAGGATGATCCAAAAGCATTTACGATCGAAAAGGATGGAGATGGGTGGCGGGTGAAGGGAGAGGCGGTTGAACGAGCTGCTGAGATGACATATTGGGAATACGATCAATCCGTAAGACGGTTTCAACGCATCCTACAATCACTCGGTATTGAAGATGGATTACGCGCGGCTGGTGCCAAAGAGGGTGAAACAGTCATCATAGGTACGCATGAATTGGAGTGGTTTGATTAACTAACGAGAGAGGAACCATATAACATTATTCTTATAATTATATTGTTATTAGGTTGAGAATGAAGAGATTAGGCATTTTTGGCGGCACGTTTGATCCACCTCATCTGGCGCATCTGATTTTGGCAGATGAAGCCATTTACCAACTTGATCTCGATCGCGTGTTGTGGGTGTTAACTCCAATATCACCGCTCAAACCAGATCAGCGGATATCTCCTTGGCGACTGCGATTAGAGCTGCTTGAAACTGCTTTATCATCCAATCCTGCATTTGAGGTATCGCGCGTAGATATTAATCGATCTCCTCCGCATTATACATACGAGACTATTCAGATTCTAAGCCGAATTTATTCGACATATGAACTTGTCTATTTAATGGGAGCAGATTCATTAAATGATTTTCCAATTTGGAAAAAACCTGAGCAAATTCTTGCAGCATGCAATACGATAGGTGTGATGGCAAGACCTGGAGAAAAAATCGATATGGAGACATTAAATCGATCATTACCAGGGATAAAATCCAAGATCAGCTGGATTGATACACCATTAGTTGAGATTTCCGCCTCTGCTATCAGAGAGAAAATCAAACTTGGTGAGCCGGGAAAGTATTACTTACCTTCGGGGGTTTACGAATTAATCCAGAAACTAGGTCTTTATCTGGAAAAAGATGCTCTGGTTTTTGGAGACGATACTGGTTAAATTTCTGAATGAGAACTAGGGGGTTATACGAACAAAAATATCTTGAGCAAATGCAAGAATTGACTGCCGTTCTTCTGACCCGGGATTATCATCTCCTTGACCGAAAATGGTAAGAGAAGTTAATAAGGCTTCAGCATCACCGGTTGACGATTGATTAATTGTGCTCTCCTTGAATTTCTTTAACGAGTCAATTAACCGGTTATATTCAGTCTGAGAAAGTATTTCGAGTAAGTTTACAGAAATAGATTTCATCTCACCGGATTGACACCAACAGGCAAGCGCGGTATCCGGGAGGTAGATAATTAATCTGTCACAATAATTCTCTGCGCCACCTTCCCTTGACCAAGATATGCCAGGAGTGGCAGGAATGGATTGTTTTCCATCTTTGTCAGCATGGTACTCAAACTGCAATCCATTCGCTTCCATTGCAACCCAATATCCTGGAGTAATCTCACTAACACAATTAACACCGGGTTGTTCGATCCCCAGGCAAGTATCAGGCCAATCTACTTGGCTGCTGCCCACCACCTTAAATTGACCAGAATCTAGGTTCAATGACTGTATTTGATCTGATAATGATGTCTGTTCTATTGGATTCCCGGAATTTGCTTGTGGAATATCAGCAAGGTTACTCTGATTATTCACTCCAATTGAACTTGTATCTTCATCTGGTGATGGGTTAGGAGATACCTGTTCAACAATTATATTATCTGAATTTGATGGGGTAGAACAACTAACAAGTAGGAATACAATTATCAGGAGGACACTACGCTTCTTCACGAGTGATATATACCTTTCATTGATTGATGCTAACACCATTTAATTTTGAAATCATGAATTTAGGTGATCTATCAAAAGTATTCCCACCCTTTGAATTACCCTTTTATTTTATTGAGATTTCACATACAAAAGTGAAAGGAATCATTTAAATTAATAACGTTAAATAGATCGGATTGTTACACCTTTAGACCGCAACATCAATTGCATAACAACCTAAATGCAGAAATTAAATTATTGCAAATTGACTTCTTCGGTGGAGTAATTACGCGAATCTAATAACTGCATCGTCAAGTCTTAAGATAGACAGCCAGTACAGCCAGACCAAGATATGATATTTTCTGGTCTGGCTGGCTCGGAACAATATGAAATTAATCTTGATAATCAGAGATTATTTTAGAAATTGCACCCTCTGGCGATCAAAAAGAGAGATGGAAATTAGTAGCGCGGACTTTCTCGATCACCACTATCATCGCGTGGACGTGCCGTATCGATTCTCAGGGTTCGACCGTCCAATTCCTTCCCATTTAAGCCTTCTATTGCAGCTCGACCCTCATCATCTGAGGGCATCTCGACAAATCCAAACCCGCGGGATTGTCCGGTATGTCGATCCTTAATTATCGTTACTGAACTCACTTGACCATACTCCTCGAACGCCACTTGGAGATCAGATTCTGTTGTACCCCAATTTAAGTTACCAACATAAATATTCATTTTACATTCTCCTGAAGCACTAATTTTGGGATAAGTTGTCTCAGTGGCTGTGACTTCCGTCATGTACATGACCGTGAGTCAATTCCTCGGTGGATGCATCTCTGAGATCAGCAATTTTTACATGGAAATATAAAGTCTCCCCGGCTAGGGGATGGTTAAAATCGAGTCGCACAGAATTTGTGTCTGCATCGATCACATATGCTCGTAGAGACTCTCCACTGTCGTTGTCTTTCATCATCACCGGTTCGCCAACTTCTAGTTTCAGGTCAGCTGGAAATGAGTCGCGTGGATATTCTACAACGTCCTCGGGGTCTCGTTCGCCGTAAGCCATATCCGGAGAAACAACTACATCTTTCTCGTCACCGACTCCCATCCCATATAGTTCACTTTCTAGGCCAGGGATAATGTTTTTGTTCCCATGTAAGTACTTCAGAGGAGTATCATTGTCCGATCGGTCTATCTCGCGCTTGTCTTCCAATCGGAGCACATACTCCAAGCTGACCACGACATTATCACCAATCAATAAATTTCCATCTGTCATAAATCACCTCTAATTAATGTTCGGTTAAATGAATTTACCTGAAGTAATGTTTATCATCTGTATCTTTTTCTATCCGTACATAAGGGATAAGAAAAATGACCTGCCAGATTACTTAAGCCTGACCCGTCATTTTGTGTTTCCGAAACAGAACTTAGTAAATTCAAACAGGATTATACTCTGGATTGACGATCCATGAAAGACTTAAATTAATAACTGCCTATGAAGGTGAAAATTATTATTGCGTCAATATTTTGCATTTCAAAAATGGTTTGTTAGCAACTCTTATATGGTGGGTTACTTGTTATTCTCATAATTGATTTTCTCCCCCATCCCACAAATTCGTATTTTGGTATTAGATTTTCCTGATAATTGTTATTTTTGAGTGCGAAGAGTTGGAAATAATAGGAACAGTAAAACAGCGGAGGCGAGCAGGATCACGGCATTAATTTGAACGGTTAGTGGTGCTCCAAACCGGTCAGCTAATGCACCATTGATTAGGGATCCTATGGGCATTAAACCAAAAAAAGTTAAAGTGAAGATACCCATCACCCGTCCGCGAAGTTCGTCTGTCACACTTATTTGAATTAGGGTGTTGCTGAGGCTTATGATCACCATAAATCCCCAGCCTGCCCCAAGCAAAGTAACAAATGACGCAGGCAAAATTTGGGTAACTGAAAAAAGCAATAAGAAGATGGGCATCACAAATGTGCCAATTGTGAATAATCTTCCCTTTGAATACGTTTGCCCGATTGAGGCAATTAGCAGCGCTCCAGAAAGTGCTCCGATACCACGCGCAGTATGAAGATAACCATTGGTTGTAGCATCTCCTCCTAAAACATCGACTGCCCAAACTGGCAGTAGGGTGACGAATCCAAGACCAGCAAGGCTGATTATGGCTAAATTCAAGATAATGGTTCGTATTACGGGTTGTTTGGCGGCAAAACTAAGACCTTCTTTTATCTCTACAAATATTGATAATTCCTTGGTAACCGGCTGGAACGGATCTAAATTCATTAATAACAAAGCAATTATTACTGCGATAAAAGTAAATCCATTAATCATGAAACACCATGCTGGTCCAAATGCAGCATAAGTTATGCCAGCAACAGCGGGCCCTACGACGGTAGCAGCATTAATCATTGATGAGTTTAAGGCAATGGCGTTGGTTAGGTCTCGCCGTTCAACAAGCTCAGTGACAAAGGCTTGTCGGGCAGGGGCATCAAAAGCGTTCGCACACCCCAAAAGGAATGCTAAGACAATTATTTGCCATGGTTGGACGATGCGCGCAAAGGTCAATCCGGCTAGAATAAATGCCAGGATCATCATAACTGATTGAGTTATTATAAGTATTGTGCGACGGGGTACGCGATCTGCGATTGCTCCTCCATACAACATGAACAACCAGGATGGGATGCCATAGGCAAAACCTACATATCCAAGATATATGGGGGATTTTGTCAAGTCGTAGATCAGAAAACCTTGAGCGGTCCTCTGCATCCATGTACCAAAAAGGGATACCGTCTGACCTATGAACCACAAACGGTAATTTGGGTACTTGAGAGCGGTGAATGTTCGCCTCAAGTAGATATTGATCCTGGAATGTCTATGACTTCCAGCAGAGATCGTATGTTGTGTCGGTTGGGGCAAGGATGATTTCAAAGGGTTAGACTATGTGCAACATTGTGAACTCCAGCACATTATAAGATAGATCTAATCTATGTGAATAATTCGTTGGGATACAATTTTGTAAACTAATTTAGGTAATCTAAGGAATATCCCCTTTTTCGACCCCTCTTATAATGGAGCTGGGTGACTCATTAGTGGATATTGTCGTACCTCTGGATTTTCTTCTAAACAATTTAGAAGTATTAAAGGATTTGATGAATTTGTTTAATCCCCTTGTTCACTTGGTTCAAAAAATGAAATAGAACCGATCACTGCGTCGAAGGCTTGTCTTCCTTTTGGTTCCCAACCCGCACCCCCATCTCCATTAGCGGAGATTGCGAAAGCATAAAAAAGATGTCCATTTTCTGGGGCGACAATGGCAATACGACCTTCAATAGGTGTTTCAGTCCATTCTCCGGTGACGTCAACTGCCAAACCGACAGTTCCATCAATTGAAAATGGGTAAGGCGATCCAGTGTTAAATTCTTGGAAAGTTTGGGCAAGCACAAGCACCTCGATGAACCGGTTAAGCGTTTGATCGAGATCAGGTGTGCGTCTAATAGGACTTCCAATTAGGGATAAAACAATGTCTTCATCTTCGCTGGTTAGAGTAACCTGACCAATTTGATATCGTTCTTCGTAGCCTATAGGCGGTTTGAATGAAAAACCTGCTTCTTGAATAGATTTCATAGACCCTAAGCGAAGCGGAGTCCGCGAAGTGATTCTAGGTCGGACAACCTGGTTTGGGATTAGAGTACTCGTTGGTGTTGGCTCAGGAGTTGCTGTATTATTAGGTGTGCTTAAAGGTGTTGGGGAAGAAGTTATTTGTGGTTTTAGAGTTCTCGTGGGGGTCGGAGTCATAGTTGGCAACATTTGAACTGCTCCAACACAGGAACTGAGAAAAAATACTGACAGCACAGATATTATGAAGTGAATTTGTGAATATGAGTTGATCTTCCTCATATCAATTTTAAACCTTGAGAATAATTTGTAGCCACAGCACTAGGATACCGGAAATCCCTTTGGAAGACAAGGTCCGAAAAAAAATATCAATTTATGTTCATCCACATTCTGGCGCGTTATCCCTTATCCACCCTAGAATGTGCTTATTTAAGATATTTCCAGCTGACTATTGAGTTCTAATTATAGAGCTGAAATCTCACCTATTTCTTGAACATCAACAGCAATTCCGTCAAGCGATACAGGGATCTGATCTTCGGGAGATAATGTTCTTTGAGGTACTTTGCTTGAGACCATGACAACTAACGCTAAAGATTCTGTTGGTTGACCATCTTTTTGGCGGAATCCAATCGCAACACCCACAACATTTGCTTTTGATAAAAGATCGTCTTCATGGATGCGTTTCACTGCCAGAATGCGTTCAGTTTCGGCCTTCGAGTCCAAATCGTCTTCCGCAAGGGTCATATCACGACCTCAAGACAATCAAGTACCGCTTTAATGGGGTTAAATATAGTAGTTTGATCTGAGCCAGCATAAAGGAGACCTACTGCTTGCAAGGAATCTCCAGCTACACACAACGAACCTGAATCCCCACCTTGCGACATCGCACCAGCGACAAGCTGATCTTCGAATCGGGCCGTGCGCCCACTGCCGTAGTTTACATTCACTGTGGCGTTGATGAGATTTATCTGTCCGGTAGTAAATCCGGTCGTGCGTCCCGATTTTCGGACCGACATTCCGAGAGAGGCTTCTAATGTTCCCTGAACAGTTCCCACCTCAAGAATTTCATCCAGCACATCGTCATCGTTCAGTGGCTTGGCAACTGCAGCATCAACCATGTTGGTGGCTTGGGGATTCGCTTGATGGGAATCCACACGATGTTTGGATCCAAGTAAATCAGCTATCGCGTTTCCAATACTGACATATGTATTTGTTATGTCACAAGCTCCAGGTTCGGTGGTGAATTCTATTGGGCAAAACCGTTCCAAGGTGGCAATTCTGTCATTGGAGACTGAGCCGCCATCGATTGGACCCGGTTGCAGTATATCATCTCCAGGAGAAGCATCATTGCTGTTGGCGAGGACATGGTTGTTAGAGAGAATTAAGCGCTCATTTGTCTCCCTATCGCGGACAATGGTGCCAAATGTCCCAGCTGTGATCTTGTAATGACCAATACTCACTCCACCCGGGGCAGGCCTCCATTTGTCAGTCCTGGCTTGTAATGCCCGAATTTCACCAACTTCGATTACATCTATGTTAATTCCTTGCATGCTGTGGGGAAGGACCGCCTCAGGTGCTAATGCTGGTAAGGGTAATTTCCTGCTCACCATGACGACAATTGCGTAATCGCCTGTCGGTTCACCCTGTTTAAGCTGATATCCAACTCCTACACCAACGACATTGGGCATTTCGAGCAATGCTTCTTTAGAACCTTCTTTGGCTTCGGCTATTTATTGTTCCTGGTGCATGTTACTTCTCCTTTCCAGATAGATCAACAATTTGGTTTAAGATTACGGTTGCTTTAATCATTATAAATTTGATAGATTTTATCATTTATTCGTGATCACTATATACCATCTTGATAATTTACAATTGGTGCGAAGAATCTATCTATTGAAAAAAGGATCAATAATTGATTTCAAATGAACTTATTACCTAAGGTGAATAATCCTGAAGAAGATTTTTTCGTTTCATTAGGGAGTTTCAAAAATTGCAGGGGAATGGGAGAGAGTCGCGCCTTGATCAGGAAGATAAGTGAGAGATAGGAAATCATCCTGGCTTGATTTCCCGTTTCGTAATAATAGGCTGATTGGCCGGCTTACACGCCGTCGAAGAAGTTTGCGCAGAATTGAATTTTCTGGGAGGGGACTTAATAGCGAGATGAATCGCGTCCCAAGAGTGTATTCAGTGGATTGAGTTCCAGGTTGGGGATAACGTGGTTGAGTATTTGGTTCTTCTCCAAGCAGTTCCCGATATCGAGCAATGCTGTCTACAAGGTTTGGGACCAAGATTGTTAAACCTTTGACACCTGAGACGCCATTGGAGTGTGCGTTTTCATCTACCATTGGAACCCGAAGTTCGCGGGGGGTTATGTCCTCGATCAAGAATGGGACATCGAGAGTTTTGGGTACTGCCGTCCGCCAGGTTATCTCTTGACCATCAGGTCGCACTCGACCTCCGGAAATTGGATCTGTAAAAGTTAGATCACGTTTTTGGGACAATGTCATCTCCTCATCCAGGTCTTTGGATAAGAGCGCATAGTCATTCATGCCAACTCCACTGGCGATGTCTTCAATTAACCTACGACTGATAGCTGTCTGATTTGCAGTGTAAATATTTAATAGCCGCAATTTCTTGAGTATGGCAATCAATTGAAATGTTGTATTCCGAGTGGTGGCCAACAACTCCAGGTATGTACCATCAGCAAATGGTACCAGAGCATTATGGGTTAAACCACCAGAGTGAACACCACCAGGTGTAACTGTGAAACCCAACTGATCGAACTGTCGTGTAGCAGCGTTTAAATCGCTGACCACTATTACTATGTGATCGATAGCTAGTGAAGTCATGGTGAGTTATTCAGGATGCTAAACTCTCAGGAGGGGTATCTGATGGCATTGTTCAATTCGACTCAAAATGAGTTGAATAGATAAACCGAGAACGATACACCTGAAAGGAATCTCAAATCTTGAAATCAACCCTGTTGAACATCCGCCTCAAAGCTTTCTAAGAGTGTCCGGGTAGCTTCAGCGACTTCAGAAATGGCCAGTTCAAAAGCTGCTTCGTTCTTGCGAGATGGTTGACGATAACCGCTTACTTTGCGGATGTATTGTAAGGCGGCAGCGTATACCTCTTCATCACTGGCAGTATTTTCATGCGAACGCAATTTTTTTATAGATCGGCACATCAAGCTATTATATACCCAATAATCAGATCCTAAAAGATGGCCAATGAATAATTGGGCGATTAATTGGATCTGATCACCTTATGGCCATTACCTACGAGGATCAATAAGGCATCTTTAAACTGACTGTCTTGAATGAAAACATAATCCGTATCATAAGTTGAGATTGACAGTATACTGATTTTCACTCTTGCAAGTGGTGCAGTGATTGAATTCAAGATTCCAATTTCAGTAAACTCGAAAGGACCTTCGATTTTTATTCCGCGCCAATTGCCTGTGTAAACTACCCCTACGGGTATATTTTCCTGTGGGCAGATAATCGATAATTCTTCTGAAGTTCGGGTAAAAGAGTAGAAATCTCCTTTATTTGCCCAATCGGGGATTTCGGATTGCGGATCAAGCTGACAGATAGCAAAAAAACCTTGCAGTGTGGACAGAACTAATTGTTTGGCTGTTGAATTCGGCATGAGTTTGTCCTCATAATAGTTGCTATTAGCTAAGATAAATAAGCCATCAAATCACCGATTTAGACTGAGAAGTAATTGATCAATTGAATAAGTTTGCGGTTTATGGTAGGGGATTGATTTCAACATAAAAATCCTCCGCATTATGGTATTCAAGAACTAATAATGGGAAGGGCAAGTAATGCCCTTGCGGATAGTCAAAATTGGGGTCTTCAGGGAGATCAAATGCCTCTTGAGAGGTGTTGAAAACGTATGTATTATTAGGTAGGTTGCTGGTGATTTCTACATTGATTTCATCTTGATAAGACCAGCGATAACCATTCGGGATAGTTTGACCATGAAATGCACTACTCCAGTCAGGTGAAAAGCGCTTCCAGGGATCAATCACAAAAGGTATTTCAAGGGTCACTGCATCAATATTCGAATAATCAACTCGCAAACCGTTGGGTGTAATCGAAAAATGTTTTGTTATCCGCTGGTCTTATCAAGATGAAATCAATGTAGA
>PVMS01039403.1_pt1 | contig 12469 bp, 10 predicted proteins | sample 1853461 | NCBI WGS metagenome assembly PVMS01 (sample SAMN08582032, study PRJNA380276) | Marine sediment metagenome, whole genome shotgun sequencing project. | isolation source: ocean sediment barecode stripped | collected 2017
AATCAAAACAGTTTCAAAAGTTCAGCCCCAAAAAACTCAAGAGTTAACGAGGATTTTACAGCCCCATGATCAAGATTATTTTTAAATATTCATGATTCCATCGAGAAAAGATCATCTGCTAACGGAGCAGGAAATGCCAAATAGACCACCATTTCCTCCAGAGCGTCCAAGAAGACGTCGGGGCTGCGAACAAGATACAGACCTGCTCTGCGGCGAAACAGTTCACCCAGGTGAAGTAGAATGGATCAGCGATACCGATGCGGAGGTTGATTTTTGTGGAAGTGTCATTGAGGAAGGTTCATGAGTGATGCCCACTCGCCAGATTTTGTAACTCACGTGCGTGTGGCTTTAAGTGACCACAACCGGATTACTTCCAGTGAGTGGGAAGCGAGACCTGCTGCTGTACTGCTCCCTTTATTTCAGGAAAATGGAGTTTGGAGTTTACTATTTACACGCCGGACCGAGTCTCTTAACTCTCATCGTGGTCAGGTGTCTTTTCCCGGAGGAGTGATCGAAGATAAGGATAATGGCCCGGTTGAAGCAGCCCTACGTGAATTAGAGGAAGAAATTGGGATCTCCGCTGATGAAGTCGAAATATTAGGCTGTATTGACAATATGTTTACCGTGACACAATTCTCAATCACGCCGGTTGTCGGAAAAATACCCTGGCCAATTAATCTGCACTTGAACAAATCCGAAGTAGCGAGAGCCTTTGGGGTGCCGATCTCCTGGCTTGCTGACAAGAACAATATTAAAACAGAAGAACGAACTGTTCCAGGAATGGATTTGAAAGTTCCAGTTTACTTTTTCAAATCGTTCGAGGGAGAGGTCATTTGGGGAGCGACCGCTCGAATCACGTTGAACTTTTTGGAAATCATCGGAATTAATTAAAAGAAAGAGAGCGAGTTTCTCTCGCTCTCTTATCGTTCCCGTGTTGGCTAATCGCTATTCTTCAGCTTCTTCTCCGTCCTCATCCGTAGCACCCTTGTCGATCACTTCTGGCTCCGCATCGGCATCTATGAGTACTTCTTCCTCAACCTCTTCGACAACTTCTTCTTCAACCGCTTGAGGGACAATTCTGACAAGCACCTCGTCCAGATCAGTAAGAATTGTCACGCCCTTTCCAAAGAATACATCTCCAACCTTGATGGAGGAGTTGATCTCAATCAGTGATTCTATGTCGACTGAAATTCGATCCGGAAGATCGCCTGGGAGTGCCTCAATTTCGACTTCACTGAGCCCAGTGACAAGCACCCCTCCCAATTCAGTCACAGCAGGAGCTTCTCCTACCAACCTAACCGGGACCTCGGTTGTAATGACCATGTCCATTGCAACTTTGAGAAAATCTATATGAACGATATTACGCCGAATAACGTCTACCTGAACGTCTCTCAAAATGACGGTGTGATTCTCATCACCGATTCTTAAGTTTATTAATGTCGAACCGCTAATAAGAGAAAGAGTCTTACTGGCCTCATGAGAGTCGAGTTCAATTGCCAACGGTTTAATGCCGCTACCATAAATAATCGCGGGAATCAGACCTTCTCTTCGCAGCACCTTTACTTTTTTGCCAATAACCGTGCGCTTTTTTGCATCTAGTTTAATTTCTTCCATGTCGTTTATCCTCGTCGACTTCTGGTTCAGAAGTGTTATTTCCTTAATTTGCTGCTCTCTCTTTTCGTCTGGTCAACAGATTTCCTACGAATAACACCATGCCCACTGCTATCCCACCAATTAGACCAGCGAGTGCAGCCCCCCTGGTGTCGAAAACTGTCTCCACAGGACCATTTACCTCACGGGCGAGTAGAATCACTGTTGAGCTATCTTCCAAATTGGCTTGCCGGGCAACAAGTAAACCCACTCTTGAAGAGTTTAAACGGGCGAGTCCGCTCTGAACTGAGAACGAATTGCTTTCGTCCATCTCAATCGAATCGCTCTGTGCTGCAAAAACTCCCGATTGGATCATTCCGATTTTTTCAGCCTTAATAGAAAAAGCGCTCCCACGGTTGAGCTCCACTTCACTTGCTATTATCGATCGTGCTCCGCCCTGGTTGATTTGGACAGTATCGGCCTCAACAGTCTCGATGTTTCCGCCCTCGAGAGTGATTACCTCAGCCGTGATTTCTTCACCGGAAACCTCTTCACCGGAAAATTTTTCCGCTTTGTCCGAAGCATCATACCCTGTCATCGAAACCTCGCTCGAATGTGAGAAATCCATATTCTAGATTTTCCGCGATTCGATCTACTATGGGGATCAGCGAATAAAATAACCACGCTTATAAAAATGGGGCTATCTCCCGAAAACTGGGCGATCGCCCCACAGTTACGGAAGGAATTCTAACGGGTGTTGCCAGATGCGTCAACCTGTCCGTTGGATAGGTGAACTGATCGATACATCTTTCCACAATAGTTCAATTGAAGGGTATTATGATAAACAAAAATAGAATGTCATTCCGAGCGAGGGTTATCTCGTCGCTTGTCGACTGGATAACCCGACGAGGAATCCCCCTGATCTTCCTATAAAACATATTCCACATTATATAGCAATTCTTTACCGATATTTCTGCAAAGTCACCTGTCAGGACTTCCTGAAATTTTTTATTGACTCGCAAACGGGATTCCTCGTCGCATCAATGCTTCATACTTCGAAGCACTGATGCTTGCTCGGAATGACACCTCGCTTTGAGAATCACTCCGCGTGAGGTTTATACCACCTAGATCGAGATCACCTTTCCGCTATAAACGATGTACTCTAGCTTAATGGTGTTTATCATGGAAATTGCCTTTGTGTATGGATCAACCTGCTATTCCCCTCTGGAAGATCCCCAACCTTCGAAATATCCATTCCTAATAGGGCTCCGTTGACCGTCTCCCGACTGCATGTTAAACTAAAATGTTTGGCGACTTTTGGTCACATTGATTCGCCTAGAGTAGAGTGCAGTACAGAGGCAGAAATGCGAAGTGGAGTCGACTTAATTCAGGCATTCGCGGTGGGAGCAGGATTCTCAGTGGGCCTGTTCCTTCTATTAGCCCTCTACTTGCGCATGGGAAGGCAAATCCGGCATTGGTTCGCGACCTTCAAGATGAAGTCACTCTTTTGGCGAAACCGTAGGCGGCGCAAAGCAGGGCTCAAGCGACATGAATGAGTCTGTTGAGAAAAAGACTTTCTTGATCGTCGGACTTGGAAACCCTGGACGGAAATTCCGTTACGACCGTCATAATATTGGATTCATGGCGTTGAATAAACTCTCCGAAAAATATGGTGAGGCGTTTAGCAGGGTTCAGTTCGATGCGCTCCTCACAGATGTCCGGATAAACAATTACAAAGTGTTCTTGTCCAAACCTCAGACCTTTATGAACAACTCAGGGACACCTGTTGCCCAATTGATGCGCTATTACCGGATTCCTATCGAGAATCTCCTGGTCGTGTTCGATGATCTCGATCTACCACTTGGGTATTTAAGACTTCGACCGCAAGGTGGCTCAGGAGGTCATAGAGGAGTTCAATCGATCATCGATCGCATTGGCTCTCAAGATTTCCCAAGCATGCGGCTGGGCATCGGTCGCCCTCCAGGAATAATGGATCCATCTGCCTTTGTCCTGCAATCATTCTCAGAGGAAGAGGGTCTAATCGTGGAGATCTTACTAAATCGTGCTGCTGAGTGTATAGAGACTTTCCACTCCGAAGGAATTGACAGCGCGATGAACCGCTTCAACGTAAAAGACAACGGCTGATGGATCTATTCCCACTCCTACAACAGATCCGCACTCTCACTGGTTACAGGCAGTTACTTGAGACCTTAGAGTTACCGAGAGAAGCTCCTATTACGCTGGGATTGCCACGATCGATCCGCCCAATTATCGCCGCTGCATTGGCAACCGACGTCTCGGGACCACTTGTATACGTTGTCTCTCGGCGCGAGCGGTTTGTGACGCTTACGGATGAATTAAATACATGGGCGCCCGATCTCAATATCCTTCCATTCCCTGCCCCTAACCCTCTTTTCTATGAACGGACTGCATGGGGGCCAAGGACGATTCGTCAAAGAGTATCGGTGCTGGCACAGTTGACTCAGGACCGACAGCCCGGAGCTCCGCATAATGAGAACGTGGAAATACCTTCACTCATTCTCACACCTGTGAGAGCGATGATGGTACGCACATTGACACCGCAAGATTTCATCAAGAACTCACGCTGGATCAAAACGGGAAATACTATCAAATTGGAACAATTTATTAAATTATTGGTCGACGTGGGATATGTGCCCTCCTCAATCGTAACCGAACCCGGCGAATTCAGTAGAAGAGGTGGCATATTAGACTTATGGCCACCTGCTGAAGAAAGCCCCATTCGAATTGAGCTGTTTGGTGATGAAATTGACTCGATGCGCTCTTTCGAACCGAGCACTCAACTTTCTTTGCAACCGATAGAAGATGTTCGAATTACCCCATCTCGAGAGGGTCTCCCGAGGTATTTCCCTGAAGGGCGGGCTGAATCGAAAACTGAGGGTGAAGAAATTGATGAGTCAGCGCTGGAGTACTATTTACCCTGGATGAACCCCACTCCCATAGGATTACTTGATTTCCTCCCGAAGAAATCAATTATTTTGCTCGACGAACGAATGAGCATCGAAGACGCCATTGCTGAATTTGAAGAACAGGCTGTGGGATTTCGACAGGGAGATTCAGATTCGTCAGAAAATTCCGAAGATAGCCCTCTTCCCTATTTAACCCTCTCTGAAATCCAGGATTCGTACGATCAGCATGCCTTGATTGATTTAGGACATATGTCCGGCATAGAGAGTGAACTCAACGAACTCGCTGAGTCCTTCATTCCAGGGCCACGTTTCGGGGGCCAGCTGCGACCATTGCTCAAGCATATCGGCGATAACCTGATGCGCAATGATTCTCTTGTGGTTGTCAGCCGCCAAGCGCCGCGCTTGTCCGAAGTCTATTCGCAGGAAGGTACCCACTACCAAGTTGTTGATCAGCTTCCTGACCATCTCGTACCTGGCGAGCTTTGGTTTGTCCATGGTGCTCTCACAGAGGGCTGGTCACTAGAAAGACAGAGCGGGAACTCCCTCCATCTTCTTACCGATGCCGAAATATTTGGCTGGGCCCGGCCACAAGCTCGACGCCGCCCGGTTGTGCGAGCTACGGCGCCGGAGCAGGTATATGCAGACCTTAAGCGTGGAGATGTAGTGGTTCACGTTGATTATGGTATCGGTCAATTTCTCGGTCTCGTTCAACGTACTCTCGATGAAATGCAGCGAGAGTTCCTACTGGTCGAATATGCTGAAGGTGACCAGGTGTATGTTCCTATCCACCAGGCGGACCGGATTACAAAATACGTGGGTGCCGACGCATCAAAACCAAGGTTTTCTCGACTGGGAACGCAGGAATGGGATCGAGTCAAAAGTAAAGCCCGGAAAGCAGTAGAAGAAATTGCCAAGGACCTGCTCGAACTGTATGCCAGACGAAGTTCGGTCAAGGGTCACGCGTTCTCACCAGACGGCCCATGGCAACGTGAGTTAGAAGCGTCATTTGCTTATATTGAGACCGATGATCAACTCCGTGCGATTGATGTCGTCAAACATTTCATGGAACAACCTCGTCCAATGGATATCCTGGTTTGCGGAGATTCTGGCTACGGGAAAACAGAGGTTGCTCTTCGAGCGGCATTTAAGGCTGTGGTGGATGGAAAGCAAGTTGCCATGCTTGTACCAACCACTGTCCTAGCACAGCAACACTTCAATACCTTCAATCAACGCTTGGGGGCATTTCCTGTTGAAGTCGAAATGCTCTCCCGTTTCAGAAACCGGAGTGAATCCAAGAGCATTATCCAAAGACTGGAAATGAATGAGATCGATATTGTTATCGGCACCCATCGCTTGCTTCAAGCAGACGTGAAATTTAATGATCTGGGCCTATTAATTATTGATGAGGAGCAAAGATTCGGTGTAACCCATAAGGAAATTCTCAAACAGAAACGAACCGAGGTGGATGTTCTCACCATGACCGCCACACCGATCCCACGCACGCTCTATATGGCGCTCACCGGCGCGCGAGATATTTCCACTATCAACACTCCGCCGGAAGAACGGCTACCTGCAATAACCCATGTAGGACCTTACGACCCGAGACTGGTCCGTCAGGCGATCCTTCGAGAACTAGATCGAGGTGGTCAGACCTTCTTTGTGCACAACCGAGTGATGACCATCGAGGGCATCAAGAGGAGGCTCAAACACCTCGTCCCTGAAGCCCGATTTGCAGTAGCGCATGGTCAGATGGCGGAAAAGAAGTTAGCAAAGGTAATGGACGAATTCACTCATGGTGAAATCGATGTCCTCGTGAGCACCTCGATCATCGAATCCGGTCTGGACATTCCGAATGCGAATACACTCATCGTCGATAGAGCTGATCGATTTGGACTTGCCCAGCTATACCAATTAAGAGGTCGTGTAGGTCGGAGTGCCGCTCGTGCGTATGCGTACTTTTTCCGGCACGCTCGGAGGCGGATAACAGAGGATGCCTACAAGCGGCTAGAGATTTTTGCGGACCATACCCATTTGGGTGCGGGTTATTCTTTGGCAATGCGTGATTTGGAATTACGAGGAGCCGGCGATATTCTTGGAACGAGGCAACATGGTCACATTTCCGCCATCGGCTTTCACCTCTACACCAGGCTATTAGCCGCTGCAGTTCGAAGGAAGAAATCTGAGATGAGTGCTCATTTTACCATTCCGGAAAGCCTCCCGCAGAGCACGTTGCCGCTCCCTGTATCTGTTGAGCTGCCAATACAAACTGCAATTCCCTCAGACTATATTTCAGACCGCGAGCTTCGTCTTCAACTATACCGCCGCATGGCAGAATTGCGGAGTTATGATGACCTTCAAAAGATGGCGGAGGAACTTCGAGATCGATTCGGTGACCCACCCGAGGAGGTCCAGAATCTCCTCTTTCAACTCCATATTCGAATCCTGGCGACCGAGGTGAATGTATTTTCAATCTCTATGGAGAACAAATAAATCCTGATTCAAGCACCTCCCAACACGTTAGAGAATTCAATCTCTCAGGTTGGAAGCGATGTGCGCTTGAGCAAACGTGGACTTTGGCTGCTTCGTCAGGATAATGACAAATGGAGGGAAAGACTGATCGATGTACTTCGAGCTCTCAAGCAAGAACCTGAGTCAGCTCTGCCTCCTGTCCCATCGTCCCTCTAGGGCTGTCTAAAAAGAGGCACTACCGTTCCCATATTGGAAATTAGTCGCAAGGGCGACTGGCCAGTCGCCCCTACACCTGAGGCTGGATAGCGACAACATGAAAGAAATCAGTTTTCTTACCTCCAAACTACGAGTTTCGACCTTTTGGGACAGCCCCAGACCTTCTCAGGATGGCGATAAAAAGGATGATCACAATTCACTGCTGTAATGGATCAATACCGCGATATAAGGATTCCCGTCAGCATATTCGATGCCTACAGCCCAAGACCGCCAATCGAATTCGTTTCCATCAGATTCTGAACTTCTATATATGCCGTAAAACTTCAAGTTGGTAAGCTCTTGGGGCCAGATAATTTTTCCGGCGGTGCTCCCATATTTCAATGCATTACAAGTTGCTTCTGGGGCTCGCAGGAATACATCCTCGAGCTTTGGAAACATTACCTCCCGGAAAGTACCAAGGATATTTAATCCACTATCGGCCATCACACCCCATTCGATTTCATCCGGATTTGAGAATAAATCCCTTGCCTCTTCAACTGTGAAGCGGATCTCGGGTGTATACCAACTCAAGCGAATTGAAAGTCCGCGATTGTTGTTAAGAAATTTTGCCAATCCCACATCATCCTCTACTTCGATTACGGTTCGTAATGCATTCAACAAATCGATGACTCTTTGATCACCACAAAAGTCATCGGCAGATATCGCTTCGGTAATATTGAGAGAATTCACCCACCCTAATCCATCTACCCCAAATTGAATTTCAAGCCAGAGGGAGCTCCCTAGAAGGGTTCGTTTGCCTGTTACCTGCACGTTATTTGCATTCCACGCGAGATAACCAACTTCAGTGCCTGATTGCCCTGCTGGTTGGCGGATCACTAATCTCTCGTCCCTTGGGATCCAAACAATTGCATAGCTGGTTGAAGTTTCAGCTCCAACTTGGGCTTGAGTTGGTGGAACAACTTCGGTCGGTTGTTTGGTAACGATAACCGTAGGCTCAGGTGAGGGTGTAGGCGATTCGGGTGAACAAGCGCCAAGCAGGAAGTTTGTCCATAAAATCGAAATGAATAACAGGGAAACCGTGCGCAATTTTCTTATCATTCGAAAGGTACTATATCCCATATCCCGATCAAAATACATATTTTGAAGTCGTGTCGGAGCAAGTACTCATATTGCGGAAGCGAAAAGAGGTTTCACTACCCCGCTAGACAGGATCACGCTCTACGTTTCGTTTTCTTCTTCTGCTTGCCTTTGGGCTTAGTAAGGGCAATCTCTATCACTTCATCCATATTGGAAACGAGCCGAATGTCCAGCGCTTGGAGGCATTTCTTGGGGAGGTCCACCAAATCCTTTTCATTTCGGGCCGGGATCACAACTGAATCCAACTTAATGCGATATCCAGCTTGAATCTTTTCACGAATGCCTCCAATGGGAAGGATTCTTCCTCGTAAAGTAATCTCACCAGTCATTCCGACCGTGTGCTTTACGGGTCTTTTAGTCAGCGCGGAAGTGAGTGCTGTTGCAATGGTTATCCCAGCGCTTGGGCCATCTTTGGGAATCGCCCCCTCGGGAATATGAATGTGAATATCTGTTTTCTCGAAAACCCCAGGGTTAATTTTCAACACTTTAGTTCGAGACTTAACATAGGAGAGAGCTGCATGAGCGGACTCTTGCATGACATCACCTACCTTGCCCGTGATCTGCAAATTTCCTTTTCCCGCAACCAATAAAACCTCAACCGGCATTAATTCCCCACCATTCTCCGTCCAGGCCAAGCCAATTGCTACGCCAACTTGATCCTCACTCTCCGGTTGGAGGGGTGTTAACATCGAGGGGCCTAGGAATTTATCGATAATGCCTGGAGTGATTCTTCGGGGATGAGATTTGCCTTCTGCTTTAAGCCGTGCGGATTTACGAAACACGCTTGCAATTTCCCGCTCGAGGTTTCGGACACCGGCTTCCCATGTATATTCACGAATTAATTTTCGGAGAGCATCCTCTGTGAACCCAATCCCATTACTCGGAAAACCATTTTGCTCAAGTTGCCTGGGAATAAGAAACCTTCGGGCGATGATCATCTTCTCTTCATCAATATAGCCTGGAAATACGATTATCTCCATCCTGTCCACAAGTGCAGGTGGGATTGTGTGTAAGGTATTTGCTGTTGTTATAAACATTACCTTTGACAAATCGAAAGGAATTTCAAGATAATGATCGGAAAATGCATAATTCTGCTCTGGGTCCAAAACTTCAAGTAGCGCAGCGGACGGATCACCGCGAAAATCTCTTCCCAACTTATCCACCTCATCCAACATGAACAGTGGGTTCGAGGTCCCGGCTCGATGAATAGTCTGCAAAATCCGGCCGGGCACTGCACCGCTCTAGGTTCGGCGATGCCCACGAATTTCCGCTTCATCCCGAACCCCACCAAGTGACAGGCGCACAAATTCTCGCCCAAGAGCTTCTGCAATGGATCTTCCAATCGAAGTTTTCCCTGTCCCGGGAGGGCCTACGAAGCATAGAATCGGTTGCTTGTGCGAACTCGGAGCGAGATTTCTGACCGCAATATACTCAAGGATCCGATCTTTCGCTTTCTTGAGAGCATAGTGATCTCGCTCGAGAATTCGAGCAGCATTGCGAACATCGAGGTTGTCTTGTGATGATTCTGACCACGGCAATTCCAGGATCCAATTAAGGTAGGTCCTGATGATCCCAGATTCGGGTGATAAAGGTGGAGTTTGGGCTAATCTTTCAATTTCTTTACGTGCCCGAATTTCAGTCTCCTCCGGAAGAGAGATATGTTCAAGTTTCTTACGGAGTTCAGCCAGATCATTCGCCCATATATCCCCTTCGCCGAGCTCATCCTGAATCGCCTTCATTTGCTCGCGAAGGTACATCTCACGCTGAGATCGATCCACTTCTGTCTGGACACGATTGTGGATCTTATCCTCCAATTCCAAAACATCCAGCTCTCTTCCCAACAAAACACTAATATGCTGGAGGCGTGTGATTGGATCAAATATCTCCAGCACAGTCTGCCGCTCTGAAACAGAAAGATTTAAGGCAGACGCGACGAGATCTCCTAACCACCCTGGGCTCTCTATATTTACCGCGTATAAAAAGGCCTCTTCCGGAAGACTCCGATTTAACTGAACGCACTTCTCGAATAGATTTGTAACTGCTCGCATCAGAGCTAGAGCTTCTGTATTTTCCTCGAAGCTTTCCACAATCGGGCGTGCCCGCGCACGCAAATATTCACCTTCAATGATTTCTATAATCTCAACTCGTCTACGACCTTGGGTCAGAATTGATGTTGATCCATCAGGAACGCTCATTAGTCTTCCGATCGCAATTTCAGTACCAACACGATATAAGTCTTCTTCTGTGGGATTTTCGATATCAGGATTTATTTGAGCTAAGGCGATCACGGTTTCCCCCGCGCGAGTGGCATCTTCTATCGCCAAAATTGTGGGTTCATGAACCACAAACAACGGTGTGAGAAGATTCGGATAAAGAACCACATCTCTCAGAGGAAGGAGCGCACAGTCGATCAATCCTTCATCGTCAATTTTGGCATTGGCGACCTCATGCAAATTGTCTGCCCTTCGGCTTATAGAAGAGTTGAATTCCAATGGAATTGCCGGCCAGCGCAACAAATAATCGCTCATTAATCGCCTACCTTGTTTTTATTTTTAAGATCCTGACGAATATTCTGCCAAGCAGTTATTACTTCGCCAGCGACGAACAAGCTTCCCGCTGCGAGAATTACTTCATCCTCGTCGACGTGATTCGCAGCATGTTCCAAAGCTGTTGAAACAGGGGATATTGTTTCAACAGGAGAGCCATAAGCGCGAGCTTGTTGTGAGAGGTTGTCCAAGGATGCAGCACGAGGGTGCTTCGCTTGAGTGACAATTACTTTCGATACGCGGGGCATTAATTCAACCAGCATACCCGGGATGTCTTTGTCTTCCGAAGCTCCAAATATCAGGGTCACATCCTGGCCAGGGAAATAATCATCCATCGCAAGCCGAAGTTTTAGCGCGGAATCACGATTGTGGGCAGAATCGACAACAATCACCGGGTTGAGAGATAAAACCTGGAATCGACCTGGCCACCTGGCGTTCTGAAAACCTTTGGCAATGTGCTGGTTCGATAGTGTGATCTCGCCGTCACTAACAACATTCAGCGCGGCATACGCGGTGGTTGCGTTGACAACTTGATGGTAACCGAGTAAAGAGATCTCGTATCTTGGTGGAACCCACTCTTCTTTGCCAGCTGAATCAACGAAGATATCCATCATTGGTTGTTCTTCGCGAGACCAGATGTACAAACTCTGACCTTCTAACGAATGCCGTCCTGGGGAAAATAACCAATCGCGACCTACCAGAATCATGGGCGCAGAATTTTCTCTGGCGATTTCATTTAAAACAACCTCAACTTCATATTGCTGTGGAGCGCTGACGACAGGGACACCGGGTTTAATTATTCCTGCTTTCTCGCGGGCAATATCTGATAAGCTATCACCAAGTAAATGCATATGGTCATAGGAAATTGGCGTGATGACCGATACGAGAGGTTCAATCACGTTGGTGGCATCTAATCGTCCGCCCAACCCGACCTCAATCACAGCGACATCGACATCCTTCAAATCGAAATGAAGAAAGCCCAATGCGGTGATCAATTCATAAGTCGTAAGTCCCTTGACTTTGGGAACTTGTACCCTTAACTGTCTGACAATTTCAACGAAAGAATTTTCTTCAATTTCTTTATGATCTACTTGAATTCGCTCACTGAACCTTTGCAAATGAGGAGAGGTGTATAGCCCAGTCTTATACCCACCAGCCTGCAGACAAGATGAGACATATGCCGCAACCGAACCTTTTCCTTTGGTACCAGCGATGTGAAAGCATGGGTATTTTGTGTGTGGGTTTCCCAACCGTTCGAGTAAATCTCGGACCCGATCAAGGTCAAAGACCTCGGCGGAATAACGATAACTACGCTCTATGCTGTAGTCTACAAAACTATAAATCTAAGTAATTGCTTCTTGATATTACAGTGATGTCATTTTGTTTTAATAGATAGCGAATTTCGAAATGCGCACTTATCAGCGCGATTTGGATTATCCAACTAGAGATCAGTAAATTACACCGGATTGTAATCGTGGCAACATAAAGACACAAGATAAATGAAGAGTAGTGGATGGCGGAGGCTGAATTTTTTTCCTAACCGATTGATAGCATTATGGTGTC
>PVMS01164277.1_pt1 | contig 12469 bp, 8 predicted proteins | sample 1853461 | NCBI WGS metagenome assembly PVMS01 (sample SAMN08582032, study PRJNA380276) | Marine sediment metagenome, whole genome shotgun sequencing project. | isolation source: ocean sediment barecode stripped | collected 2017
ATCTCGACGCCGCAAATGATCAATTGTCTTGCCAAGTGTCCAAAACGGTGGTACCGCAATAAACTCGCTCTGCATTCGCCGTCCTGCAGTATCTTCTGGATAGTCCAGCGCCCGCTGCAGGCCCACACCTTCCTGAACTGGTATCCGGGCAAGAATTTCCTCCTGATCCGATGCTTCCATGTCTTCAAGAATGAAAACCGCATCATCAGAATCCAGATCACGAATTGCCTCCGCGATCTGCTCGTTTGGCATCGCATCAACGATTTCCAGCCGAATGGCTTCATCAACTTCGGTAAGAGATGTCAGATCAAAACTGTCGCCGGTTAGTTCAACAAGTCGTTGGCGCTGGTCCGGGTTAAGTGCTTCAAGCAAATCACCAAGCTCAGACTCGTGCAACTGCTCGATTTCAGTCGCAAGAAACGCATCTTTCCCACTTTCAATAGCTTCAAGAATTTCCGAAAGATACGTTGCCTTGATGGCCCCGCTATCTTCATAGATTGGGGTCTGCTCAAGAGAGGTTACATCGTTTGATTGTTGTTCCAACTTGCCCCTCCGAATCCAGATTTGGTCAATGTTGTGCTCTTATAGCAATGGAGGGAAACATATTCCACCTTTGAAAATCAGCGGAATTCAATAGCGTTTACTAGGTATAGTAATTAAATATCAAGAAGTTACTCTAATAAGCTCATCTTTTAGTTGAGAGTTTACACGTACCTTCATTTCTACCAGACCAGCATCATTATCTAATCGTTCAATCACGTGAGTATTTTGATAAATCCATGGAAGTGCACTCATTTTGTCAACATTCAGTTTTAACTCAACCACCTGACTGGAACCGGACAAGCGCTTCTCAATTTCGTTCAATAGCTCCTCTATTCCCTCGCCAGTAATAGCGGACGTCTTGATTGGTGATGAGAAATCTGAGGTCTTTGTGGCCTTAGTATGATCAGATTTCGACCCTGCAAAATCTTCATCACCGGACAATGGATAATCGACCAGATCAATCTTGTTCCAGACCTCGATAATCTTGTCGCTGTCACCTGTTTCAATACCCATCTGCGCCAATATGTTTTCGACATCTTGCGCCTGCGCTGCACTATCGGCTTGTGCGATGTCTCTCACATGCAAGATTAAATCGGCCTCAACCACTTCTTCAAGTGTTGCACGAAAAGCTGCAATCAAATGCGTAGGCAGGTCAGAGATAAAACCAACTGTATCAGAAAATATCGCCCTTGTGCCTTCGGCCAAATTGATCTTGCGAAGAGTGGGGTCAAGTGTAGCAAACAACTGATCCTCAGCCTTAACATCAGCTTTGGTGATCTTGTTGAAAAGCGTTGATTTGCCAGCATTGGTATAGCCCACAAGTGCAACGACCGGATGCGGTACCTTTTGGCGGCGCGTTCGGTGTAACTGGCGGGTTTTTCGAACTTTTTGTAGCTCACTTTCCAGCCGGCCAATTTTTTCCTGCAATTGGCGCCTGTCAGATTCGATTTGGGTTTCGCCGGGACCACCAACAAAACTCAAGCCACCACGCTGACGTTCAAGGTGGGTCCATGAACGCACCAGACGGCCCTTTTGATAGTTTAAATGGGCAAGTTCGACTTGCAACCGGCCTTCTTTTGTTTGCGCGCGTGCACCAAAAATTTCCAGTATCAGCCCTGTGCGATCAAGTACTTTTGCGTTCCAGGCTTCTTCCAGTTTCTGTTGCTGAACGGGTGTTAAAGGGTGGTCAACAATCACCAATCCGGCATCAAGTGCGGCTATGGTCCCTGCAAACTCTTCAACTTTACCCGAGCCCATAAGAGTTGAAGGTTTTGGCTTTTTAAGAAAAACGAGACTGGCGTGGACAATGTCCAGATCAATGGCCTTGGCCAATCCGATAGCTTCTTCAAGCCTGGCTGCGTCTGAGCGAACAACACTTGTGGATTGTGGAGAATTTGACGGTTTTGAGAGTGAAGCAATCACAGGTACAACAACGACCGCTTTTTCACGTCGTTTTAGCTCTTCTTCAATCTGTTGAAATTTAAGCGGACCTTTGGGCTTTTCTTGCGTTGAATTTACTTCGCCCAATCATTCATCCTTTGCAGAGGTTTCACCACCTTCAAACATGTTCATTGGTTCGTTTGGCATGATGGTTGAAATTGCATGTTTATAGACAAGTTGTGAGTGACCATCCCGGCGCAACAACACGCAAAAATTATCAAACCATGTAACAACACCTGTCAATTTTACTCCATTTACCAAAAAAATAGTAAGCGATATTTTGTTTTTTCTAACGTGGTTTAAAAATGCGTCTTGTAAATTCTGTGTCCGCTCAGCCATTATTTTTTGCCCTCGTTCTTCCGCGCGCTTTTTTTGTTATTTTCAATAAATATTGGTATGAATTATATAAATCGTCCCCAAATCATAGCGACATGACCTTTTCGATCTCCAACCATAGGAATGTTCAGGCCTGTATTGCAAGTGGGATTCGAATAAGATTGAACAAATTGGCGATATTTATATTTCGTAATTTACCGCCTGAACCAATATTTCAGGTTCAAAACTGCCAAAACAGCCAAAATTTCGATCCGGCCTAAAATCATCAACATCATGAGAGATATTTTGGCCCATGATGACAGATCAGCATATGCCGGCCATGCCCCACCTCCCTGAAGGGACCATGCAGAATGATAAAGTGGTCCGATATTGGAGAATGATGCAAGAGATGCAACAAGTGCGGCGTTAAAATCCAGGCCGGATAAATTGAGAATAACTGTAAAGCATGACAGCGCCAAAATGGTTAGTGTGAAATAGCTCCAGATCGCTTGCAACAGATTGCTATTATAGGCCTGACTGCCAAATTTTTCAGAACCAATCGCGCTTGGATAGATTAACCGGCGAATTTCATGCAGGGAAAGCACAATCATTCCGCCAACCCGGTAGTGCTTCAACCCGCCAGCGGTCGAAAATGTGCCACCTCCGATAATCACAATGAAGATAACAAGAGTAATTGGTAACAGGGCAAAGACCCCTTCTCTCGTCTCAATTCCGTTTGTTGAGACCAGTGATGCCGCATTGAAAAAACCTTCCAACAATGCATCATTCGGTGACAATACCTCGGATGAACCTGCAACTTTGTACAAAAGGGCCGCAATAACCAAGGACAAAACCAGCACCACAATAATAATGCTGTAACTTTCCCGGTGGCTCTTTAAACCTCGGGTTTGCCAGTTCAACAACATACCGTGCCAAAAAATGCTAGTTGCTCCGATTATCAAGAAAATTGCCAAAATAAATATCGCCGGTTGGCTGATCATCGTTTGAAGAGATGTGGATTGAGGCAACATCCCGCCGGTGGAGAGCGCCATCATGGCCAGTGTCATGGCGTTTAACGGTTGTTCGCCCACAAGAACCAGAGCAATAAAACACGCCGCTGTCGTTGCCAGATAAATCCGGGCAATTGTGATGACGGACAAAAATGTTTTGCTACGATCATTCCATGCTGATGCGCGAGAAATAGATGACGTATGATTAACTGGAAGCCCGCCAATTCCCGATGGCGCAAGGAACAAAAGTATGGTCAACAGTGTAAGTAAACCACCTATCCATTGAACTTGTGAGCGCCAGAAAATTACAGCGCTTGGAAGTTTTTCAACATCCCTTATGACTGTCGCGCCTGTCGTGGTAAGACCCGATATCGTTTCAAATATAGCGTCCAGATATCCAAGGCCGCTAATATCTGCCATGGGAAAGGCTACGTAAAACGGTGTGATTACCCATATCAGTACGGCGACAACATAACTTCCTATCTTGCCGCTGCTTCGTTTGCGCCCGGAAAGTGACAACAATATTGCGATGCAAAAAAAGGAGCCAAGAACCAGATACTGGCCGAGGCGAACAACCACATCAAATTCGCCGGAAAACACTCCAACCAACATCGGCGCAATCAAAGACAAAGCCATAAAAAGGCCCAGCGCTGCCAGATAATATACGCCGTTTAACATCGACTAAAAGAATTCCAGGCTGACACGAAACATTGTTTCAACCTGTTTCACCATTTCGGCCACTGAAAAAATCACGATGCGGTCGTTGGATTTGATAATTGTGTTGCCATCTGGCTGTATTACCTCTCCTTTTCGGAAGATAGCGCCAATTCGCACACCATCGGGTAAATCCAGTTCGCGCAATGGCATTCCGACCAAAAGCGAAGTTTGCAATGCTTCTGCCTCAATTATTTCTGCTGCACCATTTTGAACCGTATGCACACTACGAATTCTGCCTCGGCGAACATGCTGCAATACTTTGGAAATTGTCACCGATCTTGGGTTTATATGGGTATCAATGCCCATGGCTCGGGTAAAATCGTAATAGCTGGTGTTATTTAACAGCGCCATATTCGATTTGCAGCCCAGTTTCTTGGCCATCACGCTTGAAAGAATGTTGATTTGGTCATCGTTGGTCAATGCAACAGTAAGATCTGCACTCGCGATGCCAGCCTCAAGCATTATATTTCGATCCAGACCACCACCGTGCAGTACGAGCGTTTTGTCCAGTTTATCAGCAATCAATACAGCACGTTCACGGGATTGCTCAATTATTTTTACCCGGGCATTTGGTTGGCGTTTTTCGATATTTGCGGCCACATAAAATCCGATATTACCACCGCCAATAATGACAATACGGCTGGCATCAGGTTCTTCATGACCGAAAATGCCGAGTGTTCTGCGGACTTGGTCACGGCTGGCAACCACATAGGCCAAATCACCTGCCAACAAAGAGTCAGATGAGCGGGGAACAAACAGATTTCCCGCCCGCCAAATACCGGTAACCACTGCCCTCAGGTCAGGAAAAAGCTCAGTCAATTGAGACAGCGGCGTATCAACAATCGGGCAATTCTCATCGCATTCGAGTGCGATCATTGCCACATGATCATCTGCAAATCGAACCACCTCGGTGGCTCCAGGAAGTTCAATGCGCCTAAGCACCATTTCACCAACTTCGACTTCCGGCGAAATTATCACATCAATCGGCATATGTTCGCGCGAAAACAGATCCTGCCAATGGGGCAAGAGATAGTTTTGTAAACGAATACGGGCGACTTTGGTCGGCACATTAAACAAGGAATGTGCAACCTGACAGGCAACCATATTGACCTCATCATAAAGCGTGACCGCGATTATCATGTCTGCCTGACCAGCATCCGCCGCCGCCAATATTTCAGGATCGGAACCGTGCCCGACAAATCCACGAACATCCAACGTGTCACGAATTGCTTGTACAAGCTCAGGTGATTTGTCAATGACGGTTACATCATTGTCTTCAGCCGCCAGCCGTTCGGCGATACCATAGCCTACCTGTCCAGCACCGCAGATGATGACCTTCATGCAAAAATTCTCCTGTGGGGCAATGATAACTATTCATCGTCACAACCACATTAATAGGTTTTGTCGCTAAACACCAAGTGATTTGAGCTTTCGATGCAACGCTGAGCGTTCCATACCAACGAATTCGGCAGTACGCGAGATATTTCCTCCAAACCGGTTTATCTGGGCAATCAAGTAACCTTTTTCAAAGACTTCCCGCGCTTCCCTCAATGGCAATGACATCATGTTCTTGTCGCCCTCCCCGGGTGTTTTAGGCAACATTTCACCGATCTCGCCGGGCAGCATGTCTGCAGTAATCGTATCATCATCATTGTCGCGGGCAAGGATCATCAATCGTTCAATGTTGTTGCGTAATTGCCTGATATTGCCGGGCCAATCATGCGCTTGAAGCACAGCGAGCGAGTCTTCACCAATCTTTCCAGGTTTAATGCCTGCCTGTTGGCCGATTTGTTGCATAAATGCGTCAACCAACTCGGCAATGTCTTCGCGCCTTTCCGCCAGGCTTGGAATGCGGATAGGTACGACGGCAAGGCGGTGGAACAGATCTTCGCGAAAATCGCCCTGCTGCATCAATTCTTCCAGATTGTTGGCGGTTGATGAAAGAATGCGAACATCGACAGTTACCCGGTTGGAACCTCCGACGCGCACAAAGGATTGATCAACGAGTACCCGCAATATTTTGCCTTGCGTATCGCGTGGCATATCGGCAACTTCATCCAGGAACAATGTTCCGCCATGGGCTTCTTCAAACGCGCCGACTTTGCCCTTTTGACCAGCGGTTTTTTCCACTCCAAACAGCTCGGTTTCCATGCTTTCGGGTGTGATGGTCGCGGCATTGATCACAACAAAAGGGCCTGATGAGCGAGCAGAATTATTGTGAATTGCACGCGCTACCATTTCCTTGCCTGAACCGGACGGACCGGTAATCAAGATACGGCTGTTCGTTGACGCTACCCGTTCGATATTTTGCCTAAGCTGGTTCATGGGTAACGAATTGCCGATCAGTTCCGGCATATCGGAACTGCGTTTTTTCAGGTCTTCCACTTGCCGTTTTAGAGATGATGCTTCCAGCGCCCGCTCAGCCACCAACAACAACCGGTCTGATTTGAAGGGTTTTTCGATATATTCGTAGGCTCCACGTTTTATTGCAGAGACGGCAGTTTCGATATTACCGTGGCCGGAAATTACTACCACCGGCAAATCCTCATGGCTCTCCTTTATCACATCTAACAGGCCCAGACCGTCCAGCCGACTGCCTTGCATCCAGATGTCAAGAAAGATCATCGATGGTCGTCGGAATGCGATCGCGTCCAACGCTTCATCACTATTACCGGCAGTGCGGGTTGCATAGTTTTCATCTTCCAGAATGCCCGCAACCAGGTCTCGAATATCGGCTTCATCATCAATAATCAATATTTCAGATGCCATAAATAATCATGCCTTCTCAATAGACAGGTTAGGATTGTCAGTGTCGGAATTTGGAATTTCGATTGCTGGTAAAACCAGTCGTATCATTGCCCCCCGGCCTCCATTTGCAACTTCAGGAGCATCGAGCAATTCAATATGCCCATTGTGGTCTTCAAGAATTTTGCTGACAATGGCCAGGCCAAGTCCTGTCCCCTTGTCTCGGGTGGTCATATAAGGTTCGAGCAATCGCTGTCGTTGTTCGCGTGGCAAGCCTTTGCCGTTATCAATTACGTCGACAATAATATGATTTTGTTCAATACGACCAACTACTTTGATTAGCCCCTTTCCACGTTCAGCAGTCGGAACGGCTTCTACTGCCTCCGCAGCATTCTTTACGATATTGGTAAAAACCTGAGACAATAATCGTTTGTCAAACATCCCGGTCAGGGGCGTATCACCCAAATCCATTTCGAAATTTATGTCCGGATTAGCAACTTTCTGTAAAAACACGGCTTCCTTGATATTATCGGTAATATCTCCAGACTGCATTGTTGGCTTTGGCATTCTGGCGAATGATGAGAACTCATCAACCATTCTGCCGATGTCAGAAACCTGACGCACGATGGTATCTGTGCATTGGTCAAAGATATCCCGGTCTTTCTCAATGACTTTACCAAACCGTTTCTTAAGCCGCTCTGCAGACAGTTGAATTGGAGTTAGCGGGTTCTTGATTTCATGTGCAATGCGCCGTGCCACATCCGCCCATGCAGAACTGCGTTGCGCCATCACCAAATTTGTAATGTCATCGATCGAAATTACGTAGGAATGCTGGCTGACTTCAGAATCTTCCACAGTTACCTGAATGTTCAATGTGCGTTCACGGCCAGAATCAATTAGCGAAATTTGTTCACGATACTCTCGCCGGCCAGATTTGACCGCCAGTAAAAATATATTGTTTAACTCGGGCAAAATATCAACAAGCGGTTTGCCCACCACATCATTTTGATCACCAACAATAAAAGAAGCTGACCGGTTTACGACGGTGATAATGCCATCCGAATCCACGCCAATCACGCCGGCGGAAACGCCTGAGAGAACCGCTTCGATAAAGCGTCGGCGCTGATCAATATGCTCATGGGTTTCGAGAATTTCATCGCGCTGGCTACGCAATTCTGCGGTCATATTGTTAAATGTGTTGCCTAACGAGCGAAGATCTCCCTCAGATTGATAAGTCTCAACCTGAACTTCAAGATTACCAGCACTTACCTCGTCAGCAGCACTTATCAAGCGCCTGATTGGCGAGACCAACCGGTCTGCCACACTGATGCCCATCCAAATTGCCGAAAGCAGCACAATCAGAGACAGGCCCATATAGAGCAATCCAAATGTCAATTGTAATGAAAGCCGGTTATTTTCCAGTTTTTTGTAGTCAGCGGTAAGCTCCTGCATCGACTGAATAGAACCCATGACAGTCGGGTCAACGATGCGAATTGTATATAGATAAGCGTCAGGAATTTCTTTTAGTCGAACAACGCTGCCAACGAGGTTGGTTTTCCCGGGCGGAATATATATCGGAGTGCCATCTTCTGCTGCCTCCAGGATATCATTTGGAATATCAGGAAAGGTACGGTCTATTGAGACATTGGCTTGAAGAATGAGCGAACCGTCGCTCCGCAACAGTTTTGCAAGCGAAAGCCCTCTGCCCTGGGCCTGTCGCGTCATCAGGTTACGAAACCCGGTTCTGTCCAGACTGTATAATCTGCGACCACGATCCAACAGTGAGGCCATGTTCAGTGTGGTGTTTTGCAGGCCTCTACCGCTTTCAGTAACGTAGGCTTGTGCAACACTTATCGAGGAATCCACTATTAATCGGGTCCGTTCTTCGAACCATCGGTCAAGGCCAAGATCCAGTGTGATCCCAGCTGCGATTGCTACAAAAATAGCAGGCAATGTGGCAACAATAGCAAAGAGCCCAACAATGCGAATATGCAAACGCGCTGCCGCCTTGCCTTTACGGCGGGCATTGTAAAGATACATGCCTTCCTTGATTAAGAATCCAAGCAGCGATGCCACCAAAATTCCATTGATCGCCATCACTTGAATAACCACAGTGTTGGTTGGAATAATGGATGTAAAACCCATCAAAATAACAAATGAAACACCGACAAAGACAATCGCTACCGAAACCAGCCAAAAGCCGGGTTTTTGTATGAGGGATTTTCGGGTTGGTTCTTCTGTTTTCAAAGGAGACTGCTCGGGAGCATCATTCAGCGAAGTTACTGTCATTGCGAGGCTAGTGTCCCGAATCTAAAGTTCGTATCATTATCCAGCGCCTAATTTCGAACTTTAGGTTCGAAAGGACACTAGCTATATACTTGATTCTAGTGAGGTTTAAGGATTTAAAGTACCTTTATGAGTACGCTGCAAATTGACAGGTACTTTAAATCCACCACACTAGTCCTGAATCGCTCAATGAGTCGATTAAGCAGCGTTGCACAATTGCAACACGAATGTGGCTAAAATGCAACAGGCCGATTTCGTATTACAAGGCTTAAACGAAGGCACTTAGACCGGTAATATAAAAAGGTAGTGATGATATTCTAATTTGGAACACTGGCAGACTTTGTAACTTCAATATCGAGTTCACGAATTTTCTTGCGCAAAGTATTCCGGTTTAACCCAAGCAAGTCCGCTGCTTTGATTTGATTACCACGAGTAGCGGCAAGTGCTGCCAGTATCAGCGGCTCTTCCACCTGTAACAACACACGCTGATAAAGGCCCGGTGGTGGAAGAGTGTCGGTAAATTGAGAAAATTGATCCCGTAGATAGGTTTCCACGGCTAGTTTTAGATCGACACCTTCCAAATTTGATAACTCAGTACTTGAAACATTTTGATCAGTAATTTCTTGGCGAACCAGTTCAGTGGTGATCAATTCCTGAGAATAAAGCGCAGAAAAACGTCTTACCATATTCTCCAGTTCACGCACATTTCCCGGCCAGCTATACTGAGCCATCAATTCCAGTGCGCCATTATCCATGGTTTTTGAAGGCAGCCCCTCAGACGCACCAATTGCAAAGAAATGACGCACCAAATCGGCAATATCTTCAGGGCGTTCCCGCAAAGGAGGCAACCTCAACGGCACAACATTCAGCCGGTAATACAAGTCTTCCCGAAACAGGCCATTTTCAATAAGTTCTTTAAGGCTTTTGTTGGTTGCTGCCACAATGCGAACATCCGTCCGGATGGGGGTTCGACCGCCAACGGTCATATATTCGCCCTGCTGTAGCACCCTTAGCAATCGGGTTTGCGCATCCATTGGCATATCGCCAATTTCATCCAGAAACAATGTACCCCGGTTGGCTTGCTCAAACCGACCAGCGGAACGGGCTTGAGCCCCGGTGAACGCTCCTTTTTCATGGCCAAACAACTCTGACTCAATCAATTCACGCGGGATTGCTGCCATGTTAATCGCTATGAACGGGCCTTTGGAGCGTTTGCCATAGTCATGCAGTGCTCGTGCCACAAGTTCTTTACCCGTACCAGATTCTCCACTAATCAGCACGGTCAGGTCCGTCTGCATCATTTTTGCCAACAGGCGATAAATATCCTGCATGGCTGGCGACCGCCCTACCAGCGGCATTGAATCAATGGCCTCTTCTGGTTGATTAACAGCTCTTGGCGAGTTAATTTCTGAAAGCGCGCGCTTCACCGTTGCCAGCAGTTCAGAAAGATCAAATGGCTTTGGCAGATAATCATAGGCACCGCATTCAGACGCCTTGATCGCAGTCATAAAAGTGTTTTGTGCGCTGATTACCAAAACCGGCAGTTCCGGCCTGATGCGTTTCACCCGGGGCAACATATCAAAGATATTTTCATCCGGCATTATTACATCGGTAATAACCAGATCGCCATCACCAGCCGAAATCCAGCGCCACAAAGTACCGGCATTGGATGTTACGCGTACCTCATAGCCCGCACGCAATAATGCCTGACTTAAGACTGTACGAATTGCTGCATCGTCATCTGCAACCAGTATTTGATATTGTTGATTTTTGTCAATCATATCAAATCTCGTTCACTGATTGAGATGGCTCGTTAACAAAGGCTGGCAACAATACCCTGAACGTTGTGCCGCCCTTTATGCTTTCACATTCAACAACGCCACCATGATCACCAACAACCTTGGCAACCAAAGCAAGACCAAGGCCGGAACCATTGGTTTTAGTTGTCATGAATGGATCAAATATATGCTCCATCATGTCATCTGATACACCACAACCATTATCGGTGACGCAAAATTCCAGTGGCAGGGAAACACGTTGGCTTGAACCCGGTACAGAAAGATGGACACCAGAGCGGAACGCAGTGGAAAACGCCAATACAGGATTGTCAACTCCGGCCATTGCTTCACAAGAATTCTTCGCAAGATTTAGAAATATCTGAATGAGCTGGTCGCGATTTGCGAAAACCGGCGGCAATGACGGATCATAATTTTCAACAATCTCAACCCTGCGGGCAAAGCCGCTTTTGGCACTGGTAATCACCCTTTCGAGAACGGAGTGAATATTGACAGGATCGCGTTCAATTGGACGTTCATCGGAAAACACTTCCATTCGATCGACCAGCTTAACAATACGGTCAGTTTCATCCTTGATCAGATTGGTGAATTCACGGTCACTGTCGCTGACAGACATTTCCAGCAATTGAGCAGCACCTCGTATCCCTGCAAGTGGATTTTTGATCTCGTGAGCCAACATCGCGGCAAGACCACTCACGGTGCGGGCAGCACTTCTGTGGGTCAGTTGTCGGTCCATCTTGTCTGCTATGGTGCGCTTTTGGAATAAAATCACAACAGCAGATGGCAGTTCAACCACTGGCGCTACGTGCAGATCCACAATTTGTTCGTGTCCCAGTCGTGGTGATGATATATCGACCTTATATTCATTGACGGGAGAGCCGGAGCGACGAACCTGTTCGATAAGCGCCAATAACGGACTGCTGAATGGCAGGTAATATTGGATGGATTTTTGCTGCAGAGACGAAGAACCTGCATGAAAAAAGGCTTCGGCTGCAACATTGTTATAAAGAATTTGATTTTCTTTACTCACCATGATGACCGGATGCGGCAATGCATCAAGCACCATGACGGATGCTGGCGGTGCATCATGTTTTTGATCCGGCAATGATGTCACAGAATTGCTCATGCTGCCCTCGCTGAGGGGGCTTGGCCAAACACAGTTCTTATTATACGAACAACCTCGGCAGGGTCTTCGGAAGTCAAAGCAATTTTTCGCAAACCCTGATTAGTAGCGGTCTGATTCAACCTGTCGAAATACCAGCCAATGTGTTTTCTGGCCTGTCGTATTCCTGATTGAGTATCGTAGAATGAAAGGATAGCGTCATAATGTTCAAGCACGATCTCTAACAGTTCAGCCCCCTCTGGCTCCTTGAAAGAACGGGGGCCCTCCATCTGAGCTGCGATCATGCCGGGTAACCAAGGTGCACCATAGGCAGCTCGCCCAACCATAACAGCATCGGCGCCAGATTTATCGAGCGCACATTTAGCATCCGACACATTATAAATGTCACCATTAACCACCAACGGCACATCAATCACCTCACGCACCCGCTTAACCAGACCCCAGTCGGCATTGCCTTTGTAAAATTGGCCGTACACGCTGCCAATTTTACAAAG
>PVMS01178042.1_pt1 | contig 12469 bp, 10 predicted proteins | sample 1853461 | NCBI WGS metagenome assembly PVMS01 (sample SAMN08582032, study PRJNA380276) | Marine sediment metagenome, whole genome shotgun sequencing project. | isolation source: ocean sediment barecode stripped | collected 2017
ACAAGAAACTCGTCCTCGGAACCGGTGCGCTTTCTCACGCCTTTAACGTTCACAGGGTTTAGACAAGCCTTTGCGCCAAAAGTTCCTTGAAAAAACAGCCGCCTCCGCCCGCGACCCCCTTGGAAGGATCATCGCGGCTCTCGTCAGGGGCCGGAGAGGATTTCCTTGATGACCTTGAGAAGACCGGTCGTCTGGATAGGCTTGGTGATGTAGGACATGGCCCCGAGAGCGAGACCTTTCTCCCGGTCTTCCCTGGCCCCTTCGGTCGTGATGACCACTACCGGGATGTCCTGGTAGATGGGATTGCTCTTCATGAGGCTGATGAGCTTGAGGCCGTCCATGATCGGCATGTTGATGTCGGTCAGCATGACATCGAACTGACCGTCGGGAAGCTTCTTCAAGGCGTCGACACCGTCGGAAGCCTCGACAATTTCGAGGCCGGGGATTCTCTTGAGGGCGAAGACAATGAGCTGGCGCATCGTCGGTGAATCCTCGACCACCAGGCACCGCTGCTTGGCCATTGCCCTTCCCCCTCAGTTCCTGTCCTGATTCATTGTTTCAGAAGATCGAGAAAACCTTGTATCGTGCTCAGCTTCCTTTCCGACTCGGAGTAGAGCTTGGAGGCAAAAACCGCCGTCGCCGCGTGTCCGGCCAGAAGGTTGAAGAGCTCGAAATCGAGGGGAGAGAAGCTCTCCTTCTGCTCGAGAATCGAATAGACGACGATGGCGCCGATGACCTGGTCCTTGATCCTCATGGGGATGACGACCAGCGGTTCGGTCAGGGTTATCTCGGAAGGGCTCTTGCCTTCGGCGATGTAGGGACCCTTCCCTTCCTTGACAACCTTGCCGATTATCCCTTCGCCCATCCGGAGGTGGGGTATCTTCTCCCGCGGCACCCCCTCGGTGGAGATGGCCGAAAGCTCCTCCCTGTTCTCGTCGAGGAGCATGAGGGCGAACTTTTCCGCCCCGATGAGGTTGATGACGATCTCCATGACGATCTGGACGACTTCCTTGAAGTCGAGGGTCGAATGCAGTTGGAAGCTTGCCACGTAGAGGTTGGCGAGGTTGTTGTTCTCTTCCTCGATCTCGAGGTACCTCTTCGCGAAGTCGACATTTTCCTCTTCCACCTGCTGGTAGCGCGTCAGCAGAGCACTCTTCTCCTCCTCCAGAGACTTGATCGTGACGAGCAGTTCCTCCGATCCCCGGGCGAGCGGAGCCTTTTCCAGGGAGGAGTTCTCCTGCTCGAGCCCGGCGACGCGGTAGCGAAGCCGCTCGTTCTCCTTGAGGAGTTCCTGGGTAAAAGACTCGACTTTCTGGTGAAGGTGGAGAAACTCCTGTCCCTTCTTGAGAAGGCTCTTTTTTTCTTCCGCGTCTGCCATAGTCACAGCCTCATTTTTATTTGCATTATACGCCTTTCCCGCCCCTTCGGCAAGAATCTAGCCATCGGTGCACTCGGCCACGATCATGTCTCCGATATCGGGGAGAGGGAGCACGCGATCGACGACACCCTTCTTGATCGCCTCCCGGGGCATGCCGAAGACGATGCATGTCTCCTCCGCTTCCGCGATGGTGAGCCCCTTTCCCTCCTTCACGTTTTTCATGCCCTCCGCTCCGTCGTCACCCATGCCGGTCAGCAGGACACCCATCATCCGCTTGCCGTAGATACCGGCCGCCGAATCCATCATCATGTCGATGGAGGGTACATAACGATCTTCGGGCCGGGCCCGTACCAGCCTGACCGTCACTCTCCCGTCCTTTTCCCCCCGCAGAAGGAGGTGCTTCCCCCCCGGCGCCACCAGGGCCTTCCCGTTTTCAATCTCCTCCCCATCAGCCGCCTCGCTGACCCGGATGCCGACGCTGCGGTTCAGCCGTTCGGAGAAGAGCCTGGTGAACCCCTCCGGCATGTGCTGGGAAATCACGATCCCCACCGGAAGACCGCGGGGGAGACCGCTCAGAATGCCCTGGAGCGCCGGAGGCCCACCCGTCGATGCACCGATAGCCACCAGGCTGAATTTCCCGGAGGCGGCGGCCGAGAGAGGGGCCGGCGTCACCGTCTCCGCCATCGCCAAAAGTTTGGCAGGGATCCCCTCCACCCGCAGCTGCGAGACCTCGCGGATCTTCGTCAGGACACTGTCGGCAACCCCCCCCAGTTCGACGGCGGCCTGCTTGACGGGCTTGATCACGAAGTCGACGGCCCCCAGGTCAAGCGCCTTGAAGACGCTCCTGTTGCTGTCACGGGAGGTGACGACGAGAACCGGGCAGGGCCGGTTCCTCATTAGCCATCGCAGGAAGGTAAAACCGTCCATCCGCGGCATTTCGAGGTCAAGGGTCACCAGGTCCGGTTTCAGGTTCACGACCTTCTTGATCGCCTCCTCCCCGTCACGGGCGGTATCGACAACTTCCATTCCCCGATCGGAACTGATGATTTTCACCAGCGTCCTCCGGTGGTAGGCGGAGTCGTCGACGACGAGGACGCGGATTTTCTGCCCGGCCACGGTCTCCCTCAACGCCGTCCCGGCGGCGTGACCTCGGGTTTCTGGTAAACCATGTCGTGACGGAAGTGCCTCAACACGAAGGCGGTGGAAATGTTCATCAGGGACTCGGCGTGGCCGAGGAGGACAAAACCGCCGTCACAGAGCTTGTGGTGAAAGCTCTCCACCATTTTCTTCTTGGATTCCAGGTTGAAGTAGATCATGACGTTGCGGCAGAAGATTATATCGAAGAGGCTCAGGATCGTCCATTGCTCGGGCTGGAGGAGGTTGAGATGTCCGAAATTGACGAGCTTCTTCACGCGGTCGGCAATCCGGCGCCGGTTGTTGTCGAGTTTCTCGAAATAGAGCCCCTCGTGATAGGCGCTGGTCGCGCGGAAGGAGGAGTCGGTGTAGACGCCTTTGCGCGCCGTCTGGAGAACGCGTTGGCTGATGTCGCTGCCGAAGATCTCGACCTGCCAGTCGGCGAGAAGAGGGTTCTCGAGGACGATCATGGCCAGCGTGTAGGGCTCTTCCCCGGTAGAGCAGCCGGCGCTCCATATGCGGATGCGCCGATGCAGTTTTTTCCGCTCCATCACCTCGGGAATGATCTCCTCCGAGAATGTCTTGAGCTGGTTTTCCTCCCGGAAGAAATAAGTCTCGTTCGTCGTCAGGACGTCGACGACTTTCCCCAGCTCTTCCTCGCGCTCCGGGCCGTAGAGGAGAAGGTAGTAGTAGTCGAGGAAGCTGGCGAGCTGCCTTTCCACCAGCCGGTTCTGCAGGCGCCTCTCCAGAAAATACTGTGACGCCTCGTCGAAGTAGAGCCCGCAGTATCCGCTGATGAAATCACGGAGCAGCCGGAATTCTTCCGGCTGCATGCTGACGTTGTTATGATCCTGAGGATACAACACTAAGGGACTTTCTTCTCAAGAAGGTCCGCCGCCATGCGCCGCACCATGGGGTCGGAATCTTCCCCCGCCACCGCGGCCAAAGCCGGCCGGACCCGCTCCGTGCCGACAAAGCCCCCGAGAGATTTCACTGCCGCCGACCGCATTCCCCAGTCCTCGGCGCCGAGGCAGGAGATGAGCTTGTCGACGGTCTCTTCCCCCTCCATCCTGCCCAGGGCCTCGATGGCCGCCATCCGGCTCTCGCGGTCCAATCCGTCCACCAGTGAAAAAAGGATGGGCCGGGAGGACGACACCCCCTCCTGACCGAGGGCCCTGATGGCCGCCAGCTTCACCGGGCCGACGGCCTCGCGTTCGACGACCTCCATGAGCACGCGGTGCGCCTCGGGCAAACCGATGCCGGCGACCGCCTGCACCGCCCGGACCCGGACCCAGAGATCCTCGTCTCTGAGCATCGGCACCAGGAAGGGAAGTATTTCCGGCGACCGGCGGTTCCCCATCATCTGGACCGCCTCCCGCCGCACCATCGTGTCTTCGTCGGTCAGTGCCAGCTGGAGAATCTCGACCGCCTGCGGACTGTCGATGGCCCCCAGGGCCTCCACCGCGGCCCGGCGGACCTGGCTTCTTTCGTCCTTCAGGCAGAATTCCAACCGCGCTATGACCTTCTCCCCGCCCAGGCGGGCGGCGATGCGGAGCGCACTGGCGACGAGATCCTGATCCGGCGAGTCGAGTCGAGGCTCGAGAAAGTTCAGCACCAGCTGCCGGAGATCTTCGCCACCCTCTCCGAGACGGACGAGAGACTCCACCGCCGTCTGCCGGACGTCGGAGAAGGGGTCGCTCATGAGAGTGATGAGAGGAGCGATCGCCATCTGATCTCCTATCTCACCGAGAGCCTTCGCCGCTTCCCCGCGCACGTGTCCGTTTTCGTCTTCCAGCGAGCCGACGAGCTGGGGAACCGCCCCCCGGCAGAGACGGCGGCCGAGGATCGCCGCCGCCCACTTCCGCACCGCCGGCTGTTCGTCGCGAAGCGAAGGGAACAGGGCGGGCAGATCCTCGTCGGGAAGCTGCTGGAGGATCTCCGCCACCACGGCCTGCTCGTCCTCCCCGATCCCCGGGAGAATCGCGAGCAGCGGCTCCACGGCACCCTTTCCGGCGGCGGCGCCGAGCACGAACATCGCGCCGGCCCGCAGTTTCTCATTGCCGTGCCGGAGTAACTCCTTGATGCCGGCGACAAACTCTTCATCGGCGCCTTTCCTGATGCCGTCACGAAGGGATTTCGAGTTGCCCCCCCGTTCGCGGAGAAGGCGATCGAGCCGGGCGGCGGCGTGGATGGCAATTTTCCTCCATCCCTGTTCCCCGGAAAAGAGCGCTTCCAGGATGATCGGCTCCGCCTCCGGCACACCCATCCGGCCGAGAGCCTCGAGTGAGACCTTTCGCAGGTCTTCCTCCCCCACTATCGCGAGGACCGCCGGTCCGGCCGTCGGGTCGCCGATCTCCCCCAGGGCCTGCAGGCAGCTGTATTTGATCCAGAAGCCCCCCCGCTCCATGCGGGCAACGAGGGCGGGGACGGCCTCGCGGTACTTCTTTTTTCCGAGGTACTCGGCGGCGGCAGCGGCGACGTTGTCCTCACTGTCCTCCAGGGCCTCGAGAAGGGGGGCGTGCACCCTGACGTCATGGATGTTGCCGAGGATGTCGACGCCGAATTTTCTTATGTCGGGATCGGGATCGGCCAGGAGGGCGGGGATGAGAGGGATCGCCTCTTCGCCGAGACGGATGAGAGCCTCGGTGCAGGTGTTCCGCCGGCCGGCGCTCTCCTCGTCACGGATCCCCTGCAGCAGGAGATCGAGTTTCTCGGGTCCCGGCAGGACGACGACCGCCTCCAGGGCTGCCTTGCGCACCCGCCAACTCCCGTCTCCAAGCGCTTCGGCGAGGAAGGGCAGGGCTTCCGGCCCGAGGACGGCAAGGCTCTGCACGGCGGCATGGCGCGTCTCTTCGTCGCCCTCACGAAGCCGCGCCCTGATCTCCTCCGGCGGGTGCATCGGCTATCCCACCCCGGGGCCGTCGATCTTCGGATGGCGTGCCTGCTGTCCCGCGACGAAATCCTTGAAAGCGAGGCGAAAATAGTCTTTCTCCACCCCTGCCTCCGCCGACAGGCGGGTCCGGTAGAGCCGGTTCCCCTCCTTGATCTCATTTTCCAGGAGCTCGGCGAGGTTTCCCTTTCTGATCCCTTCCTCTACCGCCTCCTGGTTGTAGAGGGCGATGTCGGAGATGATGATGCGGGCAAACCGCTTCAGTTTCTCGTGCCGCGGATCATCGACCGGTCCCGTCGAGCCGAACTTTTCTTCCCTGACGAGGGTCTCCTCATCTTTTTTCGCCTCCTCGGGCGTCGGGATCCGCCGGCCGCTCCCGGGCTCCTCTTCCCGGGGGGCGGTATCGGGCGAGCTCCCGCTCGCATCCTTCCCGGCAATGTGCCTTGCCACTTTGTCGATGAGCGAGTCACGAAGGTGGTGCTTTTCGATGTAGTCGTCGGCGCCGTAGAGGCTGGTGGGCGAACGCTTGTACCGTGTCTGCTCGTAGACCGAGGCGAGAAGAATGATCGCCAGACCGCTGTAGCGGGGATCCTGTCGCACCCGGTCACAGATCTCGAAGACGGGTATCCCCGGCAGTCCCACATCGAGGACCGTGGCCCGAGGCTGCCACTCCTGGATCTGCTGCCACGCCTCCCCTCCCTCCTGCACCAGTCGGGGGGCGTATCCCCCTGCCCGCAGGACCTCCGTTATGATTCCCCCGACCTCGTCGCCGTCGGACGCCACCAGCACTCTCAGGCCTTCCGGGGCTGGTGAAGCCCCTGCTGCCCCTGCCAGCGGGAAGATGCGGCCGCAGGCGGTGCAGCGGAGATTCGCACCGGTCGGAACGGGCTTGCCCGGGGGAAGCCGATAGGAGCGCCGACAGCGGGGGCAGCTGACGACGATGGCTTCTTTGCCCCCGGCGCTCATCTCTTCTCCTCTCGAAACAACATCCTTTTCTCCTTGTCCGACAGGCTCCTAAGCGGTGACATCGAGCACCCGCGAGAGGTTCAGCAGGATGACCAGCCTCTCCTGATAGCGGGTCACCCCCCTGATGAATTCGGCCTCGACGCTGCCGATCGTCGTTGGGGGAGGCTCGACCTGCTCGGCCCCTATGCGCATGACATGGGTGATCGAGTCGACGATGAGACCGGCGTATTCCTCTCCCCGGTAGACGACGATTATCCGCGTGAGCGGACCGTGTTCCCTTTCCTTCAATCCCAGGCGGCGGCGGAGATCAAAGATGGGGATAATCACCCCGCGGAGCGTGATGATCCCCTTCAGGTAGTCGGGAGTACGGGGCACGGCCGTGATGGTCTGGAGGCGGATGATCTCCTTGATCTCGAGGATGTCGAGGGCATACTCCTCGTCTGAAATCATGAAACCGAGGAGTTCCGTCTTCTCGGCGGCGCCTTCTTCCTCGTCTTCCTCGGCGGCGAGAAGGGCGTCGTCGGGCGGCACGTCCGCAGCTGCCGGAGCGGACCCGCGGGACGAGTGCTCCGGAGAGGGTGACTGGTCGTCCTCTTTCTTTTTACTGCCTCGCGGCATTGCTCACCTCCACGCGTGTGCTTCTCCCGACCGGGGCCTCAGGCCCCATGCGTCGCCTCTTCGATAAGCGCCCCGACGTCGAGGACGAGGATCGCTTTCTTGTCTCCCAGCTCCGTAGCGCCGGCGATTCCGGGGACGTCCTGAAAGACCTCTCCCAGTGGCTTGATGACCACCTCCTGCTGCCCCCGGAGCGCGTCGACGACGAGTCCCAGCCTCTTCTCCGCCAGCCCGACCACGACGACGTAGAACTTTTTTGACTCCTCGGGCGCGCCACCGTTCATCTGGAAGACGTCGGTCAGGCGAAGGAGAGGGAGGGTGATGTCGCGAAGCTGAATGACCTCCCTCTTCTCGACGGTCCGGATGTCGTCGCTGTTGATCCGGTTGCTCTCGAGAATGGAATTGAGAGGGATGGCGAAGATCTCGTTTCTCACCTCCACCAGCAGGGCATGGATGATGGCGAGCGTAATGGGGATGGTGATGGTGAAGCGCGTCCCCACGCCGACTTCCGTTTCGATGTCGATCATGCCCCCGAGGCCGGCGACGTTGGTCTTCACCACGTCCATCCCCACCCCCCTCCCGGAGACTTCGCTCGCCTTGTCCTTGGTGGAGAACCCCGGCAGGAAGAGAAAGTTGAGGATCTGCTGCTCGTCGGCGACCTGCTTCTCCTCGAGCAGCTTCTTCTCCACGGCGACTTTTCTGATCCTCTCGAGGTCGATGCCGCCGCCGTCGTCCTCGACCTCGATGACGATGTTATTCCCTCTCTGCTCCGCCCTCAGTTCGATGATCCCCACTTCCGGCTTGCCGGCCTTCTTCCTCTCGGCCGGCATCTCCAGCCCGTGATCGAAGGAATTCCGAACCAGGTGGAGGAGGGGATCGGCGAGATCCTCCACCATCAGCTTGTCGAGTTCCGTCTCTTCACCGAAGACCGTGAGTTCGACCTTCTTTCCAAACTCCTGGGAAAGTTTTCGCACCACCCGGTTGAGACGGCTGAAGACCTGCCCGATGGGAACCATCCGGGAGCCTATAACCGCCTGCTGGAGCTGACGAAGATTCCGCTCCAGGTTCCTGGAGTTCTTGTTCAGATCGACGGCGATTCCCGTAAACCCTTTGAGAGAGAGGAGTTCCTGGCTTATCTGGTTGATGCTGGTCCGGTTGATGACCAACTCCCCGACGATGTTCATCAGGTTGTCGAGCTTGCGAATATCGACCCTGACGGTCTGGCTTATGCTGCGAAGCGTCGTCGAGGCGTCGTCGATCACTTCCGGTGCCGGTGCCGGTGCCGGTGTCGGCGACGACGGTGGTTGACCGGTGTCGACAGCCTCGACGGTGACGCCCTCCATCGGGCCGATGCCCTCCCTGATCTCCTCCACCGAGCGGCCGGTGCCGATGACAATATCGAAGTTGATCGTCTCCGGCGACGATTCGTCGGAGCTCGGCAGGGTGGAGATGATCTCCCCGAGGGAGCGGAGCTTGTCGGAGAGGTCGTTCAGCATGCTGTCGAATGAATCGAAGGGGAAGCGCGCCTCTATCCGGCAGAGCGTCCTCTTCTGCCGCAGATTGTCGAGGAGGCGGTGCTCTTCGTATTCAGTGAGCGTCCCGAGTATCCGTTTCTCGAGACCGATGCCTTCGAGGGAGACATCCTTTTCTTCCCCCGCCTTCTCATCCATAACCTGATCGATGCGCCGGGTTTCGGCACGGATGTCGATGCCCTCCTCGGAACCGGTCCGACTCACCTGGGCGACGAGCTTGTTCAGGCTTTCGATCCCCGAAAAGAGGACGTCCAGGACGCCCTGCTGAAAGTCGATCCTCCCCATGCGGAGGCAGTCCATGAGGTTTTCCAGGCTGTGGGAGAGCTTGGAGACCCCCTGCAGCCCCAGCATCCCCGAGAGTCCCTTCAGGGTGTGCATGGAGCGGAAGAAGTCGTTCACCATGCCGGGGTCGACCGTCCCCTCCTCGGCATCCTTCTCGAGGGCCGTCAGGCGGTCGCCCATCGACTCGAGGAGCTCCTCAGCCTCGATCACGAACTCGTAATAGGCGGCTTTGTTCTTCGTCATTTCTTCAGCTTCTCTTTTTCAGGACTCGCTCCACCGCTTCCCGAAGCTCTCCGGCGGTGAAGGGCTTGACGATGTACTCCTCCGCCCCGAGTTCCATCCCCCGCTTCCGGTCCTCGGCGCTGTCTTCGGTGGAGATGATCACCGTGGGAATGTCACGGTAGATGGGGTTCTCCCGGACAAAGCTGATCAGCTCCAGTCCGTTGATGTCGGGCATGTTGATGTCGGTGATGATGAGATCCACTTTCCCGGCGGGGAGCATCTTCAGCGCCTCGAACCCCGTCGCCGCTTCCTGGATCTCGTAGTCACCGCTCTCCGAAAGCTGCGAGGCGATCAGGGATCTCGTCGTCGACGAGTCATCGACCACCAGGATCGTCTTGCTCACCGTCCACCTCCTTCGGCGCCCCTGCTCACGGCGCCCCCCTGCCCTGCTTCCCACTACTCTCCTGGAGTTTCTTCTCCAGCAGAACCCTCTCCAGCGTAAGACCGGCCTGGGTGAGGAATATCTCCAGCGTCTGCGTCGGCGGCAGTGCCCCGTCGTCGGGGAGGTTGTCGCCGTAGAGGATGACGCGCACCTTGCCGCCCGCCACCAGCGGGATGGCGACCGCCTCGGACGGTGTCTTCCCCCCCAGGTTCTCCATGAGCCGAACGTTGGCGGGGGTGTGCACCACCGGGCCGCGATAGGCGGCGCGGCGCTTCACGACCTCCTCGAGCATGGAAGGCTCGTCGAGGGGAATGGCGATGCCGCGTATGCTTCCCTTGCCGCCCGACGATACTTCCACGCCGAAGCCGCCGAGGCCGACCGCCCGGCCTCCCTTGACGACGAAGAGAACCGCCCGGTTGAAAACCTCCGAGGCAAAGCGAAGGATGAGAAGCCCTATCTCGCTCGTCGCCCTGGGGTTCTGCAGTTCTCTCATCATCTCCTGCAGGAGGGCAAGCTCGCTGCCGCCGAGACCGCTCGTCGGGAGGACGGCCGGCGGCGGTGAAGCCACTTCCTCCAGGTCGACGGGAACATCTTCTTCGGCTTCTTCGGCTTCTACGGCGGGCGGCTTTACAGCCTCGGCGGGGGGGGACGGCGGCGCTTCTTCGATCGTCTCGATCAACTGCTCCCGCTCCTCCGGGCCGGGAGCTTCCTCCACCTTCGCCGGGCCGGCGCTTTCACCCCGCGCCGCCGCCATCATTTCGAGGAGTTGGGCGAAGAACATGTTCTGCGCCTCCTTCCCCTCGGCTTCGGCCCCCGAAGGCTTGATGAGGAAGTGACTCACCCCGAATTCCGCGACCTTGCTCTTGACGTTCTCGTCGGGGTAGGCCGTGATGGCGATGATGGGCACCTCGGGCTGCGAACGGCGCAGCTTCTCGATCAGCTCCAGGCCGCCGAGGAATCCCCGGCCGTCACTGGTGGGAAAGACGATGTCGGTCACCACTACCGGCGGCGAGGCGGCGGGGAACTCCTTCACCCCCTTGAGCCCCTCTTCCGTCCCTTCACAGGCGATGACGCGGTAGTCGAGGCGGCTGAGTTTCTCTTTCGCCAGGTCACGGAAGACGGGGTCGTCATCGACGAGAATGATCCCGCCTCGATGCTCGGCCTCTCCCTCGACGGACGTGTCCTCCTCGGCGAAGGCATCCGCCACCGTGTCCTCGACCGCCGGACCTCCGCCCCCCCCCCGCTGACGCTCATCGAGCATCCTTGTCCCCTCGAGGACGAGCCACTGCGTGTCGATCCCCGTCTCGAGGATGAAGGCGTGGGCGTCGACGCTTATCTCGCCGCGCCCCTTGATATCCGAAAGCTCGAAGTTGAAGGACCCCTCCTTCCAGGAGAGAAAGTAGACGATCGCCTCTTCAATCTGCTCCCGGACGACCTTCTCGAGCACCTCCTGCTCGATCGCGCCGGTGCGAACCATGATCGTCCCGAGGAGTTCCTTTTCCTCCTCCGCCGCCTGGATCTCGAGGCACTTCTTCAGGTCATCGGAACTGATCATGCCCTGGGCGGTGAGGATCTCCCCGAGCGTCTTCCCCGACCGGGGGGACACGGTCTGGGTGACCCGGCCCTCGCGGATGAAGATCTTCCCCTTGAGTTCCTCCCTCTCGATGGTGAGAATCCCCGATTTCCTGCTGAGGCTGACGATCTGCAGGATATCGGGCAGGGAGAGATCTTCCAGGTTGCCGACCAGGCTCATACTCGATTCCTCGCGCTCATGGTGCGCTCATGGTAAAGGGTGAAGTCCTCATTTTTTCACACAATATGCCACCTTGGTTTATATCATTTCTCTCCCTGCCTGTAAACGCCGACTTACGGGCCGCTTCCGCCCCGGACGGCAGGCAAAAAAAACCCCGGGAGGGCTTATGCCCTCCCAGGGTAGCACTTCGTGATGAGTGGTTCTTTAGAAGTTGATCTGGACCCTGTTCATCATAGCCCACGGATCGTCGATCTCGTCGCCGACAGCCGGCTGGAAGGCATCGCCGGCGAAGAGGTAGCCGAGGCCGAGGGTGTAGACGACGTTGTCGTAAATGTTGTACACGAGGATGCCGTCGACTTCCACGCCGAGGTCGTCGTCGATGCCGTTGGTTTTGCCGATGCCACCTATCGACAGCTCATCCTGCTTCGCCCAGACGGCGGAGGCGATGAGGGTGAGCTTCTCGGAGGGCTTCACTGCGGCGGAAGCCTTGACGGCAAGCGCGTTGGTCACGCCGCGATCGGCGACCTTGATGCTCTGCCAGCCGTCGTAATCGAAGTTGTGGTAGAGAATGATGGAGCTGAAGGGCCCGTCGTAGTCATGCGAGCCGGAGCCTTCGTTCTCGGCCGTGTTCGGGTCGTCGCCGCGAGCGTAGGCAACTTCGAGACCGAGGTTGGCCATGCCGGCGTTGAAGTCGAGGCCGAGGTAGGCGGCCAGGCCGGTAAGGTCGTTCTTCACGTTCATGGCATCCCGCTCACCGAAGACGTAGTTGACTTCGGCCTTGATGCCAACAGGTCCGGCGGTGCCCATGGTGAAGACATCGACGTTGCTCGTCTGGGTGTCGACGTTGGGCAGGGACTTGTTGCTGACGTAGTAACCGATGATCCCGGTCTTGAAGCCGCCGAAGTTCCCGATGGCGAGGAGACCGGCGGCGTGGCTGTCCTGGATGTTCGGGTTGTTGATGTTGAGGATGAAGTTCTCGCGGAACTTGTCATAGACGAACCCGAGAGTCACGTCGCCGGCCTTCTGGATGAGCTTCGCCCGGTCGCGGCTGTCGGAGGCGACGGCCATCTTGGTCCCCCAGTTTACCGGCTGGCGGCCGAGCTGGACCATGGTGCCGGTGGAGGGAAGGATGAAAGTCCCGTAGACGTGGTCAAAGGCAATCTGGTTCTTCGTCTGGCTCTGGAAGAATATTTCGGCAATCCTGAGCTCCTGGGAAATCGGATCCGTGGAGACCTGTTCTCCAACGGCACCCAAA
>PVMS01027855.1_pt1 | contig 12466 bp, 10 predicted proteins | sample 1853461 | NCBI WGS metagenome assembly PVMS01 (sample SAMN08582032, study PRJNA380276) | Marine sediment metagenome, whole genome shotgun sequencing project. | isolation source: ocean sediment barecode stripped | collected 2017
ACGCAGGTCGTGTCTACAGCATCAGTGGTAGTCAGTCTGACCGAAACAGACGACAGCTATGCAATAGCTTCGGTTTTTCCAGACCCGGCAAACACACCGCCGAAAGAGGGCATTGACGCTGGCATGACGGCGTTGCTGGCACTGTGCGACATAGTTGCGGAGAAGGAAATTTGCCCTTTACGTGTCGAGTTGGCTTGTCCAGCGACATTGCATCCTGAGGCTTACCGCGAGGCGCTTAGGGCGCCAATTTTCTTTAATGCCGAAGTTGGAACAATTCACTTTGATAAAGGTGTTCTGCAGGAGGCATTGCCTCGTGGCGCGCCGGACGTTGCCAAAGCGACGGACAAAATCGCTGAGCAATATATCGAAACGCTGAATCCGCAGAAAGTCGCGTCGCAAGTTCGGCAATTGCTCATCGCACTGCTGCCTTCGGGCAAGGTGGATCAGGATCTCGTGTCCAGTCATCTCAATCGAAGCACGAGCACGCTGCAGCGCCAGCTGAAGTCGGAGGATTTGAGCTATCGGGATGTGCTGGAGAGTACCCAACGCGGTCTGGCAGAGACATACCTGCGGGACAAAAGACACTCACTGGCACAGATCGCCTATATGTTGGGATTTTCCGAGCAGAGCAATTTTTCCAGAGCATTCAGGCGTTGGACGTCGATGAGTCCGAGGCAGTATCAGCAGTGGTCGGAAGAAAAATAGAAGAGGGGTCGAGCCATTTGTTGATCGCTCTCCGTGCCCACTTTGGTGCCCAAACCAGGATCACCTACCGTCACTCAAGGTGACCCAACCATTAAGAGATTCGCGGTACTACATGCTCTTGGGTTACGTTAGGTGATCCTAGATCGCGAAATCTGTTCACTGAAAATCCGCGTGTCGGCGGTTCAAGTCCGTCCGGGCGTGCCATTTTATCGAGGTGTATTCTGGTCACATGGTTAACCCTTTAAGGTCAAAAATTCTTGGAAATTGTCCGACTGGGCTACAGCAAGGACTGCCGCTGCCACATCGCCACATAAGCAGCGCCAGAATCAGTCATTCGATAGTTATCAAATCCGTCTGTTGAGCCGAGGACATAGTCGAGCATCTTGTTTTGGCTAAGCTTGTCGAGACTGCGTTGCACCTGTGCGGGCCGCAACTTGAATTCGTCCGCCAGTTCCGGGGCCGATAGCGCGAAACCCGGTCCCTGAGCTGATGCGGAGCGCAGTACGGCCAGGTCGAGATCATCGAATTCCACCATGGGAATCGCACCCGCGCTGCTCGATGCTCGCCGTGGCAGGAGTTGACGAAGCTTGAGAACCAGTTTCGTCTTGATGCTTCGAACGGCGAGAGAAAAGCGAAACAACACCGTCCTGCCTATCGAGCCCAGAATCCGGGCAACGTTTTGCCCGAGTCTCAGAATCATCGTGACGGCTACGATCAAGAGAAACCAGGAGAGCAGAGAAAGTAGGACGGACATCAAAACTGGCGTTTCACCGTTGTCGATACCGAGCCACGTCGCCAGGTCTGGTACATGCACGACGATCTGCGCGAGCAGAAATTCACTCGGCAGTACGAACGTGTCGTACAGCGCGTTACCAATGGTTCGTAGGGTTGTAAGCAATTTCGCAATCATGTCGATCTGCCAACACTATGGTGCGGTAGTCGCCATCGAACTGAGGCGCAGTTCACAGATTAAGCTGTGATATTGCACAACACTGGCGTTTGTGTGCGATGTTGTCCTGATGGCGAACGTTGCCGGCACTCGCATACGGATTATGTAATACAGAGAGGGATTTCGCGATGTCTATGCTCAGCCGAATTTCATTGCTGATGTTGCTTGTCTGGGGCGTTTCGTTCACAAGCAGCGCGCAGGACATATCCGGGGACGAGATGAGAAGCCTGGATGGGCAGGTACAGGAGATCAAATCCGACGTACTCAATATCGCCTCGGAACTCAGCAACCTCGAAGAACGACTGCTTTTTCCATCGAACACACAGATTTCGGTTTTCGTATCGATGGCTGAGGACGAAGATTTCAGACTCGACGCAGTACAGATCGAGATCAACGGCGAGATGGCCACTCACCACATCTATAGTTTCCAGGAACTCGAGGCGCTGCGAAAAGGCGGTGTGCAGCGGGCTTACACGGGCAATATCGTTACGGGTGAACATGAACTGCGTGTCACGATGCTCGGCAAGCTGGCCAATGGCAAAGACTTCAGTGAGTCCGGTAGCTTCGCATTCTCCAAGGGAGTCAAACCCAAGACACTCGGGATTACGCTAGCCGGGCCGGGACTGGGCAAGAGCGAGATTCAGGTCGGAGACTGGTAGACCATGGGTCGGGCACCGTTTTCAGTGATCGGGCTCTTGCTGATCGCCTGTCTGGCAGCGAGTCCAAGTCACGGCGATGAGCTGAAGGATCTGTACTTCGGTGAGGCGCTGTACCATGCGCACCAGGGGCTTTTCTTCGAGGCGCTGGAGCGACTTGATACCGAGGTCAAACAGCACGACGACCTCGACGAACCGGAGCTCGACACACTTTACTATCACATCAACGACGCCGAGTTTTCTCTTGGCGACTTCGAGCTGCGGTACCGGATGCACCATCGTGCGGGTCGAGCGATCAAGGCGGTTCTCGAGGGTGCAGTTGATGAAATCGTACGCAATGACGCGGCCTACAGGCTGGCCCGAATCCATTTTCAAAAGAATCAAATGGAGGATGCGATTCGTGCCCTCGATCGCATCGACGGCAAGATCCCCGAGTCGACCCGCGACGATATCGAATTTCTGCGCGCCAATGTTTATCTCGCCCAGGGCCGACCGGAAGATTCGGTAAGCATCCTGAAAGGACTGCAGGGTTCCGAAAGCTTCGGCGGCTTCGCTGCCTACAATCTCGGCATTGCGTACTTGCAAGGCGGGCGGCGACAAGAGGCCATGGAACAACTGGATCGGTCGGGGCAGATTACTACCGACGACCCCGCCGAACTGGCTATTCGGGATAAGTCCAATCTTGTGCTCGGCACGGTGTTACTGGAGTCCGGCGACTACGAGAAAGCGATCCCGTTTCTGAACCGCGTGCGTCTCGACGGTCCGTTTTCCAATCAGGCGCTCCTGAGCTCCGGTTGGGCGAATATGTCCATCGACAGATCCGAAAGAGCTGTGGTTCCCTGGAGCATGCTGGCTGATCGCGAGGTTACAGATCGCTCGACGCAAGAGGCCATGCTCGCATTGCCTTACGCCTACGGTAAATTGAATGTTCATGGTCGTGCGGCCATTCACTATGGTCGTGCGCTCGATTCATTCAGCGCCGAAGTCGACAAGCTCAATGCCTCAATCGATAGCATCAGGGAAGGCGGGTTCCTGCAAGCGTTGATTCGCGAAGAAATTCGCAAGGACAAGGATTGGGTCATCCGCTTGCGCTCTCTTCCGGAGACTCCGGAAACGTATTACCTGATGGAACTGCTTGCCTCGCATAACTTCCAGACGGGGCTGCAGAACTATCTGGATCTTGCCGAGCTGCGCAGGAAGCTGTTCACGTGGCAGGCCAGTTTCGACTCCTTTGATGAAATGGTGGATATCCGTCACACTCATTACGAGCCGCTGCTGCCGGATGTAGACACAGTATTTCGGGAGCTCGACTCCAGGATGCGCTTGCGTATCGAGCAACACAAAATGCTCGTCAAACGGCGTGATGACTTGCTCACAACGCCCAGACCGGAGTTTCTCGCGACCCGGGAGGAGCAAGCCATTCTCAGCCGGCTCGAAAAACTCGAGGCGCAATTGCTTGTCTCCGGCTCCGCATCCACTGCGTCGATGATGCGGCGCATCAAGCGCCTCAAGGGTACGCTCACCTGGACGCTCGAGACCGAGTACCACGAACGTCTGACCCGCTTCGATGAGAACCTGCGTGGACTCGATGAGGCCATGGCGATCGCGCAGCAGCAATACGACCAGTATGTCAGGGCGCGGCAGGCGGCGACTCACAGCTATGTTGGCTACGACAAACCAATCAGCCGGCTGCGGGCGAAGGTGGCGAATGCCACCCGGAAAGTCGAATTGCTGATGGCTCGCCAAGGCCACTTGCTCGAAGTTGTTGCCGTCGAGGAATTGGTCGTACGACGCGGTCGGCTCGAGAGCTACGGGGACAAAGCGCGATTTGCGCTCGCCGACAGCTATGACCGGGCGACGCAAGCCCAGGCCAGAAGGGATGACCCGCAATGAAGCGGCAGGCCCTCATAATCTCGCTTGCCTCCGTCGCTGTCTTTGGCTGTGCGACGACTAGCAATCAGGGCACGCTCGCCGAGCTCGAAGCGGTTCCGGCGGACATTGAAGAGGTGTATGTCGCCGACAGCCTTGAACGCGCGGCGCAGAGTTATCGCCGCTATCTCGACGAGACTTCGGAGAGCGCGCGGACACCCGAGGCGATGCGGCGTCTTGCGGATCTGCAAATCGAGCAGGCCTACGGCGTTATCGGTAGCGGAGAGCTTGTCGAGATGGCTGCACCCGATGCCGCGAGCCCGACCCAAAAGATAAGCACCGAGCGAAAATCCAGCGATCCGATTGAGCCGGCGGAGTCTGAACAGGAATTCGAGCAACGGGCGACCGAAAGACACAAGTTGCTGGCACAAACACCTGAACTCGACACTCAGTTACCGGGCGGCGAGAGCGTATCGGTACCTGTAGGGCCGCGTGAAGCGATCAAGATCTACTGGACGATTCTCGAGACCTATCCCAATTATGAGCGCAACGATCAGGTGTTCTATCAACTGTCACGTGCGTACGACGAAATCGGCGAGCCGGACAAAGCGATCGAAGTAACGGATCGACTGGTCGCTGAGTACCCGTACTCGAGATACCTGGACGAAGTTTATTTTCGGCGTGGCGAGTACCACTTCGTCAGGAAAAGGTATCTGGATGCGGAAGACGAATACGGCTCGATCATCGAAATGGGTAAGAGCTCATCCTATCTCGAGCTGGCTTTATACAAGCAGGGGTGGGCTCTGTACAAACAGGATTTTTACGAAGAGGCCCTGCACAACTACATTGCGATGCTCGACTATCGCTTGTCGATCGGCTACGACTTCGACGAGGAATATGAAGCAAGCGATGAGCATCGTATAGCCGATACGTTCCGCGTCATCAGCCTCAGCTTCTCCAATCTCGGCGGTTCGGAAGTCGTTGATGAGTACTTCTCGGAATACGGCCGCAGAAGCTATGCCGACAAGATCTACGGCAATCTTGGCGAATTCTACTTCAGCAAGCTTCGTTACGATGACGCCGCATCGGTCTACAGGTCATTTGTTGGTCTGAATCCGTTTCACAAGGTCTCGCCGCACTTCGGCATGCGCATCGTTGAAATCTACGGTGAGGCCGGATTCCCGCTGCTCGTAGTAGAGGCCAAGAAAGAGTTTGCCAGCACGTATGCGCTGGACGCGGAGTACTGGGAATACTTCGATCTGGAAAGTTCGCCGGAAGTGGTCGGCTTTCTAAAATTGAATCTGACGGACCTTGCCGGTCACTACCACGCGCTCTATCAGGACGAGACCCTGGTCGACGATCGACCGGCGAGTTTCGGCGAAGCTCTGCGTTGGTATCGTCAATTCCTGCACTCGTTCCCAACGGACGCCGAATCGCCGCAGATTAATTATCAGCTCGCCGACCTGCTGCTCGAAAACGAAGACTTTGGCGAAGCGGCCAGAGAGTATGAGCGAACAGCCTATGAATTCTCGCAGCACGAACAAGAATCGGCGGCAGGCTACGCTGCGATATTTGCGCACAGAGAGCATCTCAAGGTTGCCACCGGTGCACAGCAACTGGCAGTCAAGAAATCGACGGTAACGAGTTCGCTCAGGTTCGCCGAGACATTTCAGGGCCATGAGCAGGCGCCTGTCGTTCTTGGCAATGCCGCAGACGACCTGTACGAGATGAAGGATCTTCATCTCGCAATAGATTCTGCGCAGAAACTCATCGACCGCTACCCGGCCACGGACACTTCGCTGATTCGTTCGGCGTGGGCCGTTATCGCACACTCGTCAATCGATCTGACTGAATACGAAAACGCCGAGAACGCCTATGCGAGCGTGCTGGCATTGACGGCTGCTGACGACGAATCTCGGCCCGCGGTTGTCGATGGTCTGGCCGCGGCAATCTATAAGCAGGGCGAGCAGGCGAATTTGCTCGAGGACTATCGCGCCGCCGCGGATCACTTCCTGAGGATCAAAACCGTGGCACCCACATCGAGCATTCGCATTGCGGCTGAATACGATGCAGCGGCCGCCCTGATGAAGCTCGAGGACTGGATGCTGGCATCCGGTGTGCTGGAAGAGTTCCGCACAAGTCACCCGGAACACGAACTGCAGTCCGAGGCGACGAAACAGCTTGCACATATATATCGTGAAGATGGGCAGGTCGAGCGTTCGGCCGCCGAGCACGAGAGAATCGCGGCGGAAGCAAGCGATCCGGAACTGAGCCGCGAAGCCCTTCTGACCGCCGGCGAGCTGTACGACGAGGTGGACGTGGTCGATGATGCGATCCGGGTTTACGAGCGTTACGTCACGGAGTATCCGCGACCCCTGGACATTGCAATGGAAACCCGCTCCCGGCTCTCGGAGATATTCAAATCTCAACTCGACTACGAGCGCTACCATCAGCAACTGGGCGCGATGGTCGACGTTGACCGCAATGCTGGTGAGGGTCGAACAGACCGCAGCAGATACCTTGCTGCCCAGGCAGCGTTGGTGCTGGCCGAGCTGAGCTATCAGCAGTTTGCAAGGCTCGAGCTCACACAACCGTTCGAAGAGAGCCTCGCCGCAAAACAGCAACGCATGGATGCGGCGATGCAGGCGTTCGAGAGTCTCGTCAACTATGAAGTGGCCGAAGTAACGGCAGCGGCAACTTATTACATTGCCGAGATCTACTTCGAATTCAGTGCTGCGCTTCTGAATTCCGAGCGCCCGGCCGGCCTGAGCGAGGCGGAGAAAGGCGACTACGAGATGGTCATCGAGGAGGAGGCGTATCCCTTTGAGGAACAGGCTATCGATATACACGAGGAAAACTTCGAGCTGCTTGCGGGCGGCATTTACAACCCATGGGTGCAGAGGAGTCTCGACAAACTCGCGGATCTGATGCCAGGGCGCTATGCGAAGAACGAGATCAGCGGCGGTTACCTGGGGTCAATCGATACCTATGCGTACCGCATGCCGATAGTGCCACTGCCCGAACTTTCAGAAGCAACGGCGCAGGTGATAAATTGAATCCGAAGATTCGAAATATCGCACGCCTGTTGGTAGTGGCGATCATTTGTTCTGCGTGCGCGCCCAGTACGGTAAAGCATACGCCGGCGCGTATCGAAGTACAGGAAGCGGTAGGCTTTACGATTACCGAAGAGAAAAAAATCGACAGCGACATTCGGCTCGATTACGACCAGGCGCTGTCCTTGCTCGAGCAGGGCCGGCACGATGAGGGTGTTGCGTTACTCGAAGCCGTCGCCAAAGCGGCGCCGAATCTCATCGCGCCATACATCGACCTCGGCGTAGCCTATCATCGCGCCGGCAATCTCGACGCAGCAGAAACCAACCTGCGGCTGGCGCTCGAATTGAATCCGAATCATCCCATCGCGCATAACGAACTCGGAATCGTGTACCGCAAGACCGGGCGATTTGCCGAGGCAAAGCGAAGCTACGAGGCGGCCCTGTCAACGTATCCGGGCTACCACTATGCAAGGCGAAACCTGGCCATACTTTGCGACTTGTATCTGGCCGACCTGAGTTGTGCGTTGCGGAACTACGAAGCGTACATGGCGACAGTTCCCAGTGACGATGAGGCCGCGATGTGGATTGCGGACATCCGCTACCGAATCGGCCAGGAGGAATAATGTCGAAGCTACTACTAATAATTGCATCGCTGCTGTTGGTCAGTGCTACCGCAACGGCTGAAGAGGCGGCTGACGACGTCGAAGCCACTGAGGTAAATCAGGCAACTGAGGATCAGGCAGACGGCATCGAGGGCCCGAGGACAATGTCGGGCATGTCGATTCTGGGCAACGAAGAGGCGCCGAAGTCGCTCGTCATCATTCCCTGGAAATCGTCCGAACTCGGTGAAGATATCAGCCTGTCGGACACGCTCGACGATCGAGCGCGACCTGTCGACAAGGAAGTTTTTCTTCGCGAGCTGAGCTTCTACGAGATTCGTTCCGACGAGTAATTGCCGATTGCCGATCGACATAAGCGCTGAACGTGCACTGCGTCACATTCAATACCGTGATTCACATCTATTCTTTGCTCAGTCCTGAAAGCAACTCAGGATATTTTGTCAAATGAGGGTTTACTAATGGACTTCTTCTATTCGATTGTAGGTTTTTTCGTATCAGGCGGCATTTTTATGTATCCGATATTGCTGGTCTTCGCCGTCGGAGCCGCGATCGCAGGCGAACGCTTCATCACGCTGGCGCTGGTTACGAACAAGAACAGGGCAGTGTGGGACAAAGTGCAGCCCCTGCTGTCGAATGGTGAATTCGATGAAGCGCGTGAAATGACCAGCAAGGATGAATCCACGATCTCGCAGGTTCTGAACATGGGCCTGTCACTGCAGGGCGCAGTGCGGCGTCGCGAAGATATAGAGATCGCGATGGAGGAGAGCATGATGGAAATCGTGCCACGTCTCGAAAAGCGCACGCCCTATGTCGCGCTTGCATCCAGTATCGCAACATTGCTCGGTCTGCTCGGCACCATCGTGGGCCTGATCCAGGCGTTCACGGCGGTTGCCAATGCGAATCCGGCAGAAAAGGCCGACCTTCTGTCCGCGAGTATTTCGGTCGCGATGAACACGACTGCGTTCGGTTTGATGGTCGCCATACCATTGCTTGTCATCCATGCGGTACTGACCAGCAAGACTGGCGATATTGTGGACAGTCTCGAGATGGCGACGGTCAAGGCCCTGAACGTATTCTCGAGAAGGGCGAAGCGCACGGCAACGGTTGAGGTCTAGCCAACATGGCCAGGCGGCATCATTACAAGCGCCGGACCAAGACCGACGCGCACGAGATAGATGTAACCACCTTTTTGAATCTCATGGTGGTGCTGATACCGTTCCTGCTGATCACGGCTGTGTTTTCCAGGCTTACGATCGTCGAGCTCAACGTGCCGAGCTCAGCGGGCGGACCATCGACAAGCGAAGAGGGCTTCCAACCGGAGATTATCGTCAGGAAGCACGGCATCGAGATCACCAATAGCAAGGTAGTTATTGCGTCAATCCCGAACAAGGACGACGAATTCGATCTTCAGACTTTGTCCGACTTCATGGTAGAGCTTAAGACAACGTATCCCGACCAGGACGCCGCATCCGTGCTGATGGAAGCGCGTATTCCCTACGACTATCTGATTCAGGTCATGGATATCGTCAGGAGCGTGGAAGTTCCTTTGGACGACCCAATCGAAGGCGAAGAGCAATATGAATTATTCGCTCTGTTCTCGGAGATTTCCGTTGGAGATGCGCCATGAGGAACTCACGCAGAATCAAGCGCATGTCGCGAAACCGCATGAAGATCACAAAGATGAATCTGACGTCGCTGATGGACGTATTTACGATTCTTGTATTCTTCCTGCTCGTAAATTCCGGTTCGGTCGAGTTACTGGAAGCACCCAAGGACGTCAAGCTTCCGGAATCGCGTGAAGAGAGCAAGCCGCGTGAGACTGTCGTGATTTTTGTGAGTAGGGAAAATGTCCTCGTGCAGGGAAAGATCGTCGCGTACGTGGACGACATTCTCGAAGGCCAGGCGGGAACCATGGACCCTTTAACTGCGCGTCTGGCAGAACTGAAAGAGAACATTGTCGGGCCGAGTACGATGACCGTGGCGAAAAGCCAGGAAGTCACAATACTGGCCGACAAGTCTGTGCCATTCGTCGTGGTCAGGAAGATCATGTCGGCTTGCACAGTTGAGGGATATGAAAATGTCTCTCTCGCCGTTATTCAAAAGCCGTCACAGGTTGCGGCGCGCTAGCACCACACGGATGAAGGTGACACTGTGAGCTCAGAACATTCTGGTGAGGAACGGTCGCTAAGGGAGCAGGTTGAGCATTCCGAACGCGTTCTCGACAATCTCGAAAGTGACCTGCGGGCGGTTGACGCTGAGTTAGAGGCGCTGGCGGGGAATCATCACCAATATGCTGTCCTGTCCAGTATCTGTAGTTCACTGGAGGAACTCGACGAGCTGGGCGTCCCGCAGTTGTTCTGGGGCGAACGGAGCGGCATAGACGATCAGGTCGAGCGACTCCGGCACGCGCGCGGCAAGATCGATGCGTTTGGAGCAGAGATTGTCAGGGTCGAAGAACGTCGCGAGTCGATCGTCGATAAAATTGGCAATCAGAATAATTCTCTGGACTACCTGCATTACGATCTGCAAGACCTGATCGAAGAGGAAGAAGCCCGCAGCAGCGAGTGGCTCCTGGAACGCGAAACGAGCGAACTGCAAAATCGTGCCCAGATTATGCCGTGGGCGAGAGGCGCCGAGGAAGATCAGCGTCTACGGCGTTCGCTGGCGACATCGCTGGCCGCATCGTTTGCAATCGCGCTTCTGGCCAGCGTGATCGCGCTGCCGCTCGTGGAGCGTAGCGAGGAAATTAAGCTACCGGAGCGCATTGCCAAGCTCGTCCGCCAGGAAAGGGCACTGCCACCGCCCCCACCTGTGCAGGAGCCAATAATTCCTGACGAAGAGTTGCCGGAACCCGAACCGGAACTCGCCGAAGAGCAGCCGTCGGAGACTTTACCCGAATCGACAGAGGAACCGGTGCTCGCGAATGTCGAGCAGCCGGACACAAGGGAGCAGGTAAAATCCAAAGGTATCCTTGCGTTTCGTGACAGCTTCGCCAGTCGCGCGGATCTTCGGCCGAACGTGGAGCTTGGCTCTCAGGCGAGGGTCAGGAGCGCCGGCGAAGACTCTGTCGGGCGACCGGAACGCATGATGGTGGCGACATCGGCGCCGGGTTCGAGTGGCGGTATCAATCTCTCGGACATCAGCCGGGATGTCGGTGGCGGAGGAGGGTCTATGGACGGCGTTGCCTTGACCCGCGTTGCGAGCTCAATCGGCGGCGGTGACGGGCCCAACAGACCACTCAGTGGTGGCGTCTCGGCAGGTCGAACCGACGAGGAAATACAGATCGTTTTTGATCGTTACAAAGCGGCGCTGTACCGGCTTTACAATCGTGAGCTGCGCAAGGATCCGACGCTGCGCGGCCTGCTGGTACTGCGGCTGACGATCGAGCCGGATGGAACCGTGTCCTTGTGTCAGCTATATACTTCGGACATGGATGCGCCGATGCTTGCGGGTCAGGTGGTCAATCGAGTGCTTACATTCGACTTCGGCGCCAAGCAAGATATCGTCGCAATGACGATTATCTATCCGATCGATTTCCTGCCCGCGGCCTGACTACGCAAGCCGCTGAACATAATCCACGGTTCTGCCAGGAATCACCGGAAATCACTGACATAAGCCGGCACGTTTAGCTGTCGCAGCGATACGGCACAGCCCGGCAACTCAATAGCGGCACGGCCTTCAGCACTGCGTCCCCCGCATAGCAATATCATTTGAAACCTGTGACGTGGCTCACCATTGGGCCACAACCGTTGAGCCATAGTCCTGTTTCAATTCAGAAAAAGGCAAAGCTACCGAAAGGTAGCGACGCAAAGTCACCGGCCTAAAGGACCCAGAGGTCCTACGGTAGCGGGACCGCTCGAGTTACTGACTCTTTTCGGGCCGTCCGCACTGGTGAGCCAAGCGCACACGGATTAGCGACGGACTATGGCCCACTTCGACATTATCGTGCGAGTTGTACGCAGCATAGGTATCCGGCTGTTGGCGCTGGCACTGCTGGCGTTTGCAGCGAGCCCGGCGCAGGCACAGGCGGTTGATTGCTCGTCGTTTCCAAATGCCACGCTGGATGGCTTTGTCGATCCGAATCCACCGGCAAATATCAATATCGACGTGAATTGCACGGTCCGCAATTTTCCGGCGAGCAATCCGCTCAACACGAACTTTTCCTTCTTCACGCAACCAGGGCAGACCGACGAGCGCTGGCTCATCATCTTTGACAATGTGGTCCACACGGGGCAGATGTCGTGTAACAGCGTTCTCGAGCACAAGATCTGGTTTACGAACGGTTCGTCGACTTCGATACAGGAAGGATGTCAAAACCTCCTGATACCCGTTGAGAAGATCGATAAACAGAATCCACCGGGACAGACGACGGCCGCAATCGGCGTGCCGTTTACCTATACGCTAACTATCCCAGTGCTTTTCGATCCTGCAAACACAGGCACCGTGATAAACACCGAAGGCTCGGTAAACACACTGCACGGCACTACGATCTGGGACGATCTAAACGCGACGGGCGTTGACCTGACCTTCCTCAGCTACACCGCCTACTGGAAGGACACGGGCGCGCCGATAGCACATACGTTTTCGAACGTTGGGGGTTTCCTCACCTTCGAC
>PVMS01001223.1_pt1 | contig 12465 bp, 12 predicted proteins | sample 1853461 | NCBI WGS metagenome assembly PVMS01 (sample SAMN08582032, study PRJNA380276) | Marine sediment metagenome, whole genome shotgun sequencing project. | isolation source: ocean sediment barecode stripped | collected 2017
CCTTCAAAACCGTTGGCATGGATAATTCTTCAAGGCTCGGCAGATCGGCGCTGATGTAGCGCAATACCATCGCCATGTTGCCACGCTGATGGAAAATATTGACGCGAAACCGGCCGAGCCTTGAAGAATTATCCATGCCAACGGTTTTGAAGGAACTGGTGATGTTCCGTCGCGGTTTGGTGCTGATGGTGGGTGCTACCGGTTGCGGCAAGTCCACGACGCTCGCCGGAATGATTAACTACCGTAACGAAAAAACCTCATCACACATACTCACCATCGAGGATCCAATCGAGTTCCTGCATCCTAACAAACGTTCGATTGTTAATCAGCGTGAGATAGGTATCGACACCAAGGGTTACGGCCGGGCACTCAAGAGCGCAATGCGCGAAGCACCGGACGTTATCCTGATCGGCGAGATTCGTGACCGGGAATCGATGGAAGCCGCGCTGCATCTTGCGGGTACCGGCCATCTGGTTATCACGACGCTGCATGCGAATAACGCCCCTGAAACGCTTGACCGGATTATCAATATGTTTGATCCGCAGCAGCATCGTCAGATCTTCATGGACTTGGCGCAATATCTGCGCGCGATAATTTCACAGCGTCTTGTGCGAGGCGTTAACGGTAAGCGCGTGGCCGCGGTGGAAGTCCTGCTCAATACGCCGCACATTTCCGAACTGATCAGTCGCGGTGAAATTGCGAAAGTGAAAGAATCATTCGCGGAGAGTTCAGAGGCAGGTATGCAGTGTTTTGATTCTGCACTGCTGGAACTCTACAAGGCCGGCACGATCGGTATGGAAGAGGCGCTGGCCAATGCGGATTCACGAGCGAACCTGGAAGCCAGCATACATTTTAATTGAGACCATTTTTCCAGCCCTCGCCGCAGGCAAGGTCTGGAAAAATTTGAGGTCGAAATTATGCCGATCTCGCGCTCAAGCGAGATCTCGGCCAACTAAGTTTTCCAGTTCTGATCGAATCGCGTCTCGCAACATACATTTCAACTGATCAGCTGTGCGGATAAATCGACCGGGCTTCAAACACAGGCCCGTCCACGCAAACCCGCTTCATCGCCATCGCCCCGTCGGTGTAAACAGGCACGGTGCACCCGGCGCACCCGCCTACCGCGCACGCCATGAACTCCTCAAGGCAGAGTTGGCAGGGAATTCCGAATTTGCGGGCGACGCGCGCGGCCGCTTCCAGCATCGGTTCCGGGCCGCAGGCAAATATTTCTACTTCGCCGCGCGCTTTGTCGGATAAAGACTGCAACCACGTCGCCGCAAGGTCGGTGATGTAGCCCTTATAGCAGCCCCTATAGCCGCGTAAACTGGCCAGCCGTGATGCGATGTCCAGCTTTTCCAGTTCCGGCATGCTGTCCGTGACATCTGCGGGCAGGCCATCGACCGCAACCTCCGATCTCATCTGTTCGAAAGGAAACGGCACTTCCGAGCCCATCAGCACGAGTGACTGATCAAGGGGAACGCCGGCCTGTTGCAGGTGTTCGGCAAGGAAAACCATGGGGGGCACGCCAACGCCTCCGCCGATCATCAATTTGCGCGGGCGCCGGGCATCAGGACCAAAACCATTACCGATGGGCCCAAGTATGCTAATCGAGTTGCCCGGACGGGCATGGCTCAGTGCACGCAGTCCGGGCCCGACGATCTTGTAGAGAAAATCCACTTCGCCGGTCGCGGCATTCGCGCGCATGATGGAAAGAGGGCGTCGCATCGGAATATCCGGGTCGCAGCGGATGTGCGCGAAGCTGCCAGGCATAGCCGCGCGCGCGCAGTCCGGCGCATTCACGCGCAATATAAATTGTTCTTCAGGATGTGCGGTTTGCCGAACGATCTCGGCGTTACAGACGAAAATTGTTCCACGTTGTGCTTTAGCGTTTGCTGAACCTTTGGTTAAATTCATGGTTGGCGCGATTCCATGATCGCAGCCAGCACGGCCATCCTGACAGCCAGCCCGTTGTGCACCTGTTGCGTAATTACCGATTGAGGCCCGTCTGCCACAGACCCCGTAATTTCAACGTCTCGATTCATCGGTCCCGGATGCATAACAATCGCGTCGGGTTTTGCCAGTGCCAAGCGTTCTTCCGTCAGGCCGTATTGTGTCAAGTATTCATGGCCCGTCATAAGGCTGGATTTCTCCTTGATGCGCTCCCGCTGTATGCGCAGGGCCATGACTACATCTGCGCCTTCGATCGCAGCATCAACGTCATGACCGAAATGTGCGTCCGGATAAATTGCCATATCGGGGTCGAGTCCTTCCGGAGCCACCAGTCGCAATTCGTTATCACCCATGATCGACAGTCCTTTGGACACAGAGCGGGCAACCCTTGAGTGGGCAATATCGCCGATGATAGTGACAACGAGACCATCAAGTCGTTGCTTGTTTTGGCGAATCGTAAGCAGGTCGAGCAATCCCTGGGTGGGATGAGCGACATCGGCTTCGCCGGCATTAAGGACGCTCACGCTGGGCATGACATTTGCCGTGATGAAGTCAGGTATGCCGGCGCTTGCGTCACGCACAACGAACACATCCACCTGCATTGCCTGCAGGGTGTAAATCGTATCCAGTAAACTCTCGCCCTTGATCCGCGAGGACATGTTGACGTCCAGATTCAGAACGTCTGCGCTCAGGCGTTTTGCTGCCAGTTCAAATGATGCGCGGGTGCGTGTGCTTGGCTCGAAAAACAGGTTGGCTACGGTGTGGCCTTTAAGTACCGTATCGCGGGCCGGTGGCTCACCAATGGGCCGCTGATATTGCTCCGCCTTGTCGAGCAGTGAAGCAATGAACTCCCGGGTCAGGCCTTCCAGCCTGAGCAGGTGGCGCAACTGGCCTTCTTCCGTTAGTTGCGCAGAAGATGTGTCGGGTGTCGTCATGTGTTTGTCAGGCTGAGGGCGTGGCCCCTGTGCTTCGCATCCAGCTCTCCGCTATTAGCTGAGCAGCCTTGGCGTCCACGTCTTCCTTTTTCAGTTTCTTTGTTCTTGAGCCCCGCCGGCGTTCTTCTTTCAGCAACGCTTTGGCCTCGGCGGAAGTATACCTCTCATCGATGTACTCGACCGGAATTTGATAACGGGCTTGGAGCTTGGCTGCAAAACTCCTTACCTCGCTTGTCATTTCGGACTCCGTACCATCACTGTTATAGGCCAGGCCGAGCACAAACAGGTCCGGTTGCCAATCGGCAACGATTTTTTCAAGAGACTGCCAGTCGGGCGTGCCGTTATGCGCGCTTATTGTGGTGAGTGGCGCAGCTGTGCCAGTGATGCATACGCCTGTAGCAACCCCGATTCGTCTGCGACCGTAATCGAGTGCAATCAGGTTCTGGCCCGAGTCAGGCGTTGCCTGCATGGAGACTGAGGCTGGCCGGGTCGATGCCGATCGATTCCGCTGCGGCCGCCCAGCGTCGCTCGTAGGGAGTGTCGAAGACAAGGCTGGTTGATGCCGGAACCGTCAGCCAGGCGTTCTGCCGGATTTCCTGCTCAAGCTGCCCCGCACCCCAGCCAGCGTAACCGAGTGCCATCAGCATGCGTCCGGGTCCGTTGCCGGCGGCGACATCAGAAAGGATGTCTCTGGAGGTCGTAACATAAATCGATTGTCCCACCTCCGTGGTCGATTCCCAGTTATGCGCCGACTCATGGATCACAAAACCACGTTCCGCCTGCACGGGGCCGCCACGCATGACCGGTTGGGTCAGGTAGTCAGTTTTGGTTGGCTGAAGCGAAAGCTGTTCCAGAACTTCGCCGACGGCCATATCCAGCGGCCGATTGATGACGATGCCGAGGGCGCCCGTATCACCGTGTTCACATACGTAGGTAACAGTGCGGTGAAAGTTCGGGTCCAGCATGCCAGGCATAGCGACAAGAAGCTGGCCTGCGAGTGTGTGCGTTTCATCCATAGCGAGGTACTCCCTTACTCAGACATCCGTTTGCATCGCAGGTTCCGGCCGTCTTCACATTTCTCGCCCTACGGTACTTTCATCCGGCCCACGTTGCTGCCACTAAATCGCCACTCATAAGAAAACCTGAGTGAATCATAGTCGTTCCGCACGTATTCGGGAAATGGATCAAAGGGTGCCGCCCGGCGCAAGATATCGACTGCCGCCATGTCGAGCTGCCGATTGCCGGATCCTGCCAGCACAATGACCTCGGTCAGTTTGCCGTTGGAGGCAATACTGACCTGCAGTACAGGGTCGCGGGCGGTGGGCTGGCTGAGTACTGCGCGTGGAAAGTTCATCGTGCCGACGCGCTCCACTCGTCTTTTCCAGCTATCCAGGTAAGCAACGATTCGTGATTCGCGCGTGTTAGCGCTGATAACCAGCTGCCTGGGATTGGCGCCTTTCAGCACCGTCTCGATGTCGGGGGCAGCAAGAATTTCCACGCTGTTGGCTGTTCCGGGCATGCCGGTGCGCATCGGCAGTCGTACCTCGGCCCGTGGTTGGTCGCTAATGCCGGTTGCAGCCGCATTCGGATTTCGCGCATACAAAAATTCTTTGGATCTTTGTTGACCGCTGGACCGGATACTTTCCCTGTCCACACCGTCGCGCTCAATCCCTGGCATGACCGGGTTGGCATTGCGGCCATACGCAATCCGCAGTTCATCATCGTCGTTTGTATTGCCGGAACCCACGAGGTTTTGCTGGGCCAGGTAGTCGGCGTCAGCGCTTTCGGGGCGCTTTTCGTAATCGCGTGTCAGCAGCACTACATCGACGGACGTCGCATCGGACGAAGCTCCTTGGGGTTCGCCCGCTGTAAAGCTGACGCCGAGTATCAGTACGCTGTGAAACAGGACGGCGACGAACAGCATAGTCGGCAGATTGTCTGGCCGGGGGTCGAACGCGCTGGAAGGCTGATACTGTCGCTGCCCGTTTTCAGCCATGGTGGCGGCCATCTAGTTCGTCCCCGCGTCAGTCTGATCGTTACATGCCGTCAAAGCTGGCGACCCCGCGCAGTTTTCCCCGCTGTGTCTGGTCAATAAACAGCACCATAAACGAGTCATCCGGTATGTCTTCCCACTGGCATTTCACTCCGTGTAATGAGCCCCGCTCAAACCCGAATCTTGGATAGTAACTCGCATGGCCGACGACAATAATGAAAGGGCAGCCCCGTTTACGCAACTCGCTGAGACCAGCCTCGGTGATTTGTCTCCCTATACCCTGTCGCTGCCATTCGGGGGTTACGGCCAGTTGTCCGAGCCCCATACCAGCAACGTTGCCCTCCGGCGTTTCGATGGCCGCCGGACTGAACAGAACATGAGCAATCATTTCGCCATCAGCAATTGCGACGAGTGAAAGGATGTCATCCCGTTCCCGTCTGAACTGATCGAATGCTTTGGTGCCTCCATACTCCGCGAAAGCCGCGTCGTTAATGGCGCAGATCGTGCCGAGATCAGAAGCGCGGTCTTGATTGCGTATTACGAGCGCGGTATCGGCCCTCATGGCCGGTGTGAGCTTGTCACTCGCGCCAGGCATGAATGAGTTGCTGCGGGCAAGTGTTCATCATGCGGCCTGACGCGCCTCAAGTTCACGCTCGATGCGATCGAAGAGGGCCGCCGCGAGATTAGTCCCGGTTAGCTTGGCAATTTCGCGTATGCCCGTAGGGCTCGTCACGTTGATCTCGGTCAGGTAGTCGCCAATGACATCCAGTCCGGCAAACAATACGCCTCGACGGCTCAATTCGGGGCCAACCTGCGAGCAAATCCAGAGATCCCGTTCCGTCAGCTTCCGTGCTTCCGCCTGCGCCCCCATGACGAGGTTGCCGCGGTTGTCGCTGGCATGGGGTATGCGCGCAAGCGCATACTCAGGTGCCTGCCCGTCGATCAGGATGATGCGCTTGTCACCGTCCGTGATCTCGGGAATATAATTTTGCGCCATTGTGTAGCGGCTGCCATCGCTCGTCAGTGTTTCGAATATCACGTTCGCGTTGTTGTCACCTTTCTCAACCACGAAGATGGATTTGCCTCCCATGCCGTGCAGGGGTTTGACGACAATCTTGCTGTGGCTGTCGCGAAACGCGCGCAGGTCATCCATATTGCGTGTTATCAGCGTATCGGGGCAGCACTCCGGAAACCAGGCCGTAAAAGCCTTTTCATTGATGTCCCTAAGGCTGGCGGGGCGATTTACCACGAATGTTCCGGCCAGTTCTGCGCGCTCCAGCAGATACGTCGTGTATATGTATTCCATGTCGAACGGTGGATCTTTGCGCATCAGGATTACATCGAGATCGGCCAGCCCCACATCTTTGGCTTCGTCCAGTTCATACCAGGACTCCGGACCATCGGTGACCCGCACCCGCCGCCCCCGGCCGCGCGCTTCGCCTGCTGCCAGGTAGAGGTCCGCCTGCTCGAAATGAGTCATCGTGTGCCCGCGCCCCTGCGCCTCCAGCAGCATGGCAAGCGTGCTGTCCTTGGCGGGCGTAATGCCAGCAATGTGATCCATGACCACGCCCACGGTTATATTGCTCATAAACTGTGGTCTCCATTTGACCGGCAAAGCATTAAGACAGTAATGGTCATCTAAGGATCTCTCGTGAGGGGTTGGTGCGGCCCGCCGCATTGCGCGTATTCTGGCCCAGAGTTGCTGAAATATCAGCCTCGCACGAGTATTATCGACCTCATTGTGTGCGTGGGATCGGGTTATTCTCTGCGGGCGGCGCTGGGCAAGCAAATTGAGAGTTTCGGCTATACAGGCTGTCTCCGGGGATGCTGCAGGCGTATGCCCTTGCTCAGGCGCTTATGGCGCCCTGAGAGTCTCGTGGATGCGCATCAGTCATTATGTTAATCAAGTGTTCAGGCGGCGGGCCTGATCCTTGGCCATGGAGGCGTGTGTGGCAGACGATTCAGCACCTGATCTGCAGGGATTGAAGATACTCGTTATTGACGACAGCAAGACGATCCGGCGCACGGCGGAGACGTTGCTGGCGAAGGAAGGGTGCACCGTTTTTACGGCCATGGATGGTTTCGATGCGCTTTCGAAAATCGCCGATCATCATCCGGACGTGATATTTGTCGACATCATGATGCCGCGCCTCGACGGTTATCAGACCTGCTCATTGATTAAACACAATGCAAGTTTCAGGGATACGCCGGTCATTATGCTGTCCAGTAAGGATGGGCTGTTTGACCGGGCACGGGGTCGTATTGTTGGGGCCGAGCAGTATTTGACCAAGCCATTTACCCGCGACGAGTTGCTGGGCGCAATCGCGCAGCAGGTCGAGCGCCAAAGCTAACCTGGAGCGATCCCTGCGATGCCACTGGTATTGATTGTCGACGACTCACCGACCGAACAACACGTTTTCTGCAAAACGCTGGAACGGCATGGTTACGACACCGTAATCGCCAGCGACGGCGAGGAGGCGATTGCGACAGCCGAGCAGGTGCAACCGGAAGTGATTATCATGGATGTCGTGATGCCGGGTATGAATGGCTTTCAGGCTACTCGCCGTCTGTCACGCAATTCCGCAACCTCCAGTATCCCGGTCGTCATTGTTAGCGCAAAGGGGCAGGAGACGGACCGTATCTGGGGATTGCGCCAGGGAGCGTCCCAGTACCTTGTTAAGCCGGTCGACGCCGGTGAACTGATAGCCGCAGTGGAGGCAGCGCTTGGGAATGGCTAGCGCGAACGACATGCGGCTCCGCGATTTGCAAGAAGATCCCTTCGAATTATTGCAGCAGATAGAGCGCCGCAGCCGGCTGAATGCGGCGGCATCTGGCACTACAGCAGCGGTGGGCTCCAGTGAGTGGGTAGGCGTAGGTTGCCTGCTCGCGGACGAACGTTTTCTCATCGAGCGAAACCAGGTACGTGAAGTCATGATGATGCCCTCGATGGTGACGCGGGTCCCGGGCAGCAAGGAGTGGGTTGCTGGTCTTGCAAACCTGCGTGGTCAATTGCTGCCGATTATTGATTTACGCCAGTTTTTGGGCGCTGGCAGCAGCCGCGGTGTGCGTGCAGCCCGTGTGCTCGTTACCGAAAGTAAAGACCTGCTTGTCGGCATTATCGTCGATGAGGTATTTGGTTTCCGACGATTCAGCAATAGCGAGTTTACAACCGAGATTCCGCAAACCGGGTTGAGATGTGAGCGCTATCTGGACGGTGCGTGTACTCGGGGAACGGATGTCTGGCCGGTGCTGAACATCGGCAAGTTGCTGGACGCGAAAGAGTTTCTGCAGGTGGCTGCGTAGATGTATGGGATGGAGAAGGTATTGACCGACATGCTGCAGTTGGCAGGCGGAGAAGTGCGCGCACATGGCAGATAGATCCAGAGATGCACGTTATGTTCCTGCTCTTGTCGGGCTGTTGCTGCTGATTTTCGGGGGAGCGGCCTGGTTGCTTTATACCCTGACAACCACAGTGGCCGATCGGCCCGGTGGCGTAGAAAGTCTCATTTATATCCAGGCCGCAAGTATTCAGGCACGCCAGGCGCTGAATGGTGATGACGAGGTGTGGAGCACTCTGCAGGCAACGGGCACAGAGTTAGGACGTATACGCACGACGAATTTGACGGATGCAGAGAAGCGCGATCTTGGTCTGGCCCGCACGCATGTGACAGCCGTGCTTGATGCGCGGGGTGACTCAGATGCGCTGAGGCGCATCATCGGCCGGCTGAGCGAACTGGTTCCCGGTATGACGGACGGCATTCGTAAGTTACAGGCTGACAGGACAGTGCAGAATCGGCCGGTGGCATGGGCGCAGCTCGAGCGTCTGAATTTGCTGGCCGAGTCGGTGCGGTTGCTGGCCCAAAAGCTGCCCCAGGCTAATGAGCGCACGAATACAGCGGTTCGCGACAGAGAAAAGGAGTTGCAGCAGCTTGTGAAAGCCCTGCAGGCTGGTGATGAGGAACTAGGCATAGAGCCGCTGGGTAAAGGCGCCACGGAAGTTCCTATGTCAGTTCTGGCAAGGCGCGCAGCCCAGATTGGTTCGTCGGCGCTCAAAGGAGTGATGCTGGCCGAACAGCTGACGCCGGCCCTTGGGGCAGCCTATGGGCTAGAAGCGCTGGTGCAGGGTAGTGAGCCAACGCGCGCAGCCGTGAGTTCAAAAACCGATATGGCCGGACTGGAATTGGAGCTTGCGCGGGTTTACGGATTGTTGGGTGCAGGCGCGTTCCTGCTTTTCATTCTGCTCATTATCTGGATGCGTTCCTCGGGCTCTCGTCGCGAAACGGACAAATTGGTTCAGCAGAGCGAGATGGATCAGAAAGCTATTCTGCAACTGCTGGACGAGCTCGACAGCCTTGCTGATGGTGATCTGACGGTAGAGGCAAGTGTTAACGAAAGTATTACGGGCGCCATTGCGGATTCTGTGAATTATGCGGTCGAGGCGCTGCGTGACCTGGTTGAAACAATTAATGAAGGCGCGATCCTGCTTGATGACACGACCCGGCAGACGAAATCCAGTGCGCACGCGCTGGAGTTGGCAAGCGAAGCACAGGCGCGCCAGATGAAAAATGCATCAGCAGCGGTTCGGCAGATTGTCGGATCTATTGACGAGGTCTCCGGTGATGCGGAGCGATCCGCCGACGTTGCGCGCCACTCGGTCGATATCGCGCACAAAGGCGGCGATGCAGTGCGCCGCACGATCGAAGGCATGAACACGATTCGCGAGACCATCCAGGACACTTCGAAACGAATCAAGCGGCTCGGCGAGAGTTCGCAGGAAATCGGCAATATAGTCGAACTCATCAATGACATCGCGGATCAGACCAACCTTCTCGCGCTCAATGCATCCATACAGGCATCGACGGCTGGAGAATCAGGGCGCGGTTTCGCCGTCGTCGCAGATGAGGTGCAGCGTCTCGCAGAGCGCTCAACGAATGCCACCAAGCAGATCGAGGTGCTGGTCAGCACCATTCAGTCCGACACGAACGAGGCGGTCGTATCGATGGAGCGCAGCACCACGGATGTAGTGGGTGGCGCGTTGCTTGCAGAGAACGCGGGTGCAGCGCTTGAAGAAATCGAGCAGGTTTCCAATCAGATCGCCATGCTGGTGCAAAATATCTCGGGTTCTGCGAAAGATCAGGCCGAAGCCGCCAAAGCTGTCTTGCAGAATGTCGATCAGCTTCAGGAAATCAGCAGCGAGACAGGCAAGAGTGCGGCGATGACCGCCAAGTATGTCAGCAAGCTGTCTACGCTTGCATCGCAATTGCGCGAAGCGGCAGCCGGATTTCGGCTGCCCGGTCAGAATCCATCATCGCGGGATCATGCGACAGAGCAAGCAGAGGCCGAGGCAGATGAGCCGGCGGCACACGTGCTGCCAGACGGTGGTGAAGATGGCGAAGATAACGAGCGGGCAGTTCCGCTGATAACCGACGACAGTGCAGCCTGAGGGTGGGCGATCATAGATGATGAGTACCGCGGTCCGTTCAGAATCATTTCACGTCGTAGGCGAGCAGGTCGCAGCTACCCTGCACGATGCGCATGTGACGCTGGAGGGTTTTGCGGAAGGCGATACCGGACTGGAAGGACTCGAGCGTTCGGCGCAGTTTCTGCATGCGGCACGAGGCGCGCTTCATATTGCCGAAGTTTACGGCGCCAGCCTGCTTGCGGAAGAAATGGAGATCACTTGCCGTTACCTCTGCGAGGGGGAAAAGAGCGACCAGCAGGTCCTTGAGGGTGTAGAGGCGCTGAGCCGTGCGATGGTGCAGCTGCCCGCCTATGTTGAGCGCATCATGAACGGTGGTCGGGATGTTCCGCTGGTGCTGTTGCCGTTACTGAACGATTTGCGAGCGGTGCGCGGTAACCCGCTGTTGTCAGAGAGCACGCTTTTATTGCTCAATGTGGCTTCTCCCATGCGGTCCGAAGAGGTACAGCCCAAGTTTGAACCCAGCGGAGAGAATATGGGCGAGCTGCTGGGCAAACTTCGGCCGCAGTTTCAGCTGGGTCTGCTGGGTTGGATAAAAGGCGGCGAGACCAAGGACGATTTGCGTCGCATGGCCAAAGTGGCCGCACATTTGGAAGAGGCAGCTACGGTCAGTGAAGTCCACCAGCTTTGGTGGGTTGTCGGCGGGGTGCTTGAAGCCCTGATCGAAGATGGGCTGGAATCCAGCGTCGCGATGAAACGGTTGATCGGTCAGGCCGACCGCGAAATTAAAAAACTCCATGAGAATGGCGAGGCAGAATTTTCGGCCCATCCGCCGACGAATCTGGTAAACAACCTGCTGTACTACGTTGCGCGTGCCAGGAGGGGTGGAAAGCGCATCGATGCCATTCGGACTGCGTTCAATCTAACGGGCTTTGGTCCCGGCGATGAGCAGGTTGAAGCCCTCCGTGAGCAATTGTCCGCGCCGAGTGCGAGGCTGATGAAAACGGTGGCTGACGCGATCCGCGAGGATCTTGGCAAAGCGAAGGACGTGCTGGACATTTACGTACGAACCGGCATGACGGAGTCTTCCGAGCTCGAACCTCAGATAGCTTTATTGCGAAAAATAGGCGACACCCTCGGCGTACTCGGATTGGGCGCGCTTCGTGAGATTGTGCAGCAGCGGAGTCAGGAACTGGAGGCGATTATCAGTTCGCCCGATGATCCGGATGAAGCGCAACTGGTAACGCTGGCTGCCGCATTGCTGGAAGTCGAAACACGTCTGGATGGTGAACTGCTGAGCCAGATCCGGGATGAAAGCCCGGATGAAGACGATGCTGAACCGACCGATGCAGAATTCCATGAAGTCGCGGGAGCGGTGTTGCGGGAATGCATGATCAACCTGTCACGCATTAAAGAATCAATTACCCAGGTGCTGGAACGCCCGGGTGACAGTTTTTCGCTTGATGGTCTGGATGAGCAACTCAGGGGGATAAGCGCCGGTCTCGTTATGCTCGGCAAGACCCGCGCCGTAGACATACTCAATCGCGCCGGGCGGGCTATTCGCGAGAGTGTGGGCGGCAATGCCTCATCGTTTGATGAGGACCGGCTGAATCGTCTGGCTGACTCGATCGTGAGCCTTGAGTATTACATGGAGACGATGAAGGCGGGCCGTAAAGAGCCGGTTTACATGCTCGATAACGCGGAGCGCAGTCTGGACGCGATTCAGACCAGTCAGGCCGATAAAGATAGTCCTGCGGTGCCCGAGCCCGAAGAAGTCACATCTCATACGCAGACACTCAGGATTGATCCCGACAAGATCGAGAACTTGCCGGCAGCATCTGAAGACGCGGTATCTGGTCCTGCGTTCGACGAAATCAAGGGTGCAGCCGACCTGGCCCGCGCGGCACTACTCGCAGCGCCGGTTCTGGACACCGAACTCGACCAGCCCGATCCGGAGTTGCTGGAAGTATTTATTGAGGAGGCCCGCGAGGAGATTGCCGCGATCAATCGCCATTTTCCCGTCTGGCGCGATAACCGTGATGATGAGGAAGCGCTAATTACGGTGCGGCGCTCATTCCATACCCTTAAAGGCAGCGGCCGCATGGTCGGCGCAGCCCTGATCGGGGAATACAGCTGGAACATCGAGAACCTGTTGAACAAGGCGCTCA
>PVMS01013397.1_pt1 | contig 12465 bp, 6 predicted proteins | sample 1853461 | NCBI WGS metagenome assembly PVMS01 (sample SAMN08582032, study PRJNA380276) | Marine sediment metagenome, whole genome shotgun sequencing project. | isolation source: ocean sediment barecode stripped | collected 2017
GAAAATCCTCATTCCTCGACGCCGGAGTTCTGCCGAGGCTCGCCTGGCACCACGACGCGCGCTATGTGCGCCGCGATTCGCGCCGCTCCGTGCTGGAACTGCTCCTGAGGTGCCTCGGTCAAGGCGGCGCGCGGCGCGGCGACACGAGCCTGCGCGATGCCTGGCGCACGGCGGAACGCGAGGCGGATCGGCCGATCGTGCTGTTCCTGGACCAGCTGGAAGAAGTATTCACGCACCCGAGAGCGGCGAGTCCCAGCGAGCTCGAGGAGCTCGCCGATGCCCTGGCATCGCTGTTTACGGATCCGCGGTCCCGCCCTCGGGGGCGGCTGGTGCTGACGTTTCGCAAGGAGTGGCTGCCGGAGATTCAGAAGCAGCTGGAAATCCGCAATATCGGCCACGGCAAGGTATTCCTCGAAAGTCTCGACCGGGAAGCGGTCACGGAGGTGGTGGATGGATTAACCGCGACCCGCCGCTTGCAGCAGCGCTACGGGCTCAGCATCGAGCCCGGGCTGTCGGAATCCATCGCCGATGATCTGGTCTCCGACCCGGATTCACCCGTGGCGCCAACACTCGAGATCCTGCTCACCAAACTGTGGCGCGCGGCCACCGCCCGAGCCGCCCACGCGCCGGAGTTTACCCGCGAGCTTTACGGCGAGCTTCGCGACCAGGGACTCATGCTCGGCGACTTCGTCGACCACCAGCTGGCGAGCCTGCGCGACGAGCATGCTGCCGAGGTGAATTCGGGTCTCGCCATCGACGTGCTCGCCTATCACACCACCGCGCTCGTAACGGCCGACAGCCGCACTTGGGAGGAGCTCAGCGATCGCTATCAACACGTCGTGGATCGACTCCCGAGCCTGCTGCAGAGGATGATGGAGCTCTATCTCATTGCCGATGCCGGCGGCGCCGAAGTTGCCGGCGTTCGCTCTACCCGGCTCGCCCACGACACCCTGGCGGCGCATGTTCGCCGGCGTATGGACACCGCGGTTCTGCCCGGACCGCGGGCCCGGCGCATTCTCGACAACCGTGGCAAGGATTGGCTGGACCATCGCGAAGGCGCGCCCCTGGACGAATGGGATCTGGCCGTCGTCGAGCGGGGGCTCGATGGAACCCGTGCACTGTCGCCCGACGAGGAACGTCTGCTGACGGCCAGCCGTAGATTGCGGGCAGGAAAGCGACGCACCCGGTGGTTTCTGAAGGTGAGCGGCGTGGCCGCGGCACTCGCCATCATCAGCGTGGCGGTGTGGGCGTTGCTGGAAAGATCCAAGGCCGAGGAGCAGCAGATACTCACCGAGCTGTCGCGATCCACCGATCAGGTACTCAACCTGCTCTCCGTGGAACCCGTGGAGGCGCTCATGCTCGCCATCGCCGCGGCGGGAGACAGCTACGATGCGCTACGCGGCAAGGTACAGCCTCCGCTGCAATTCAGCCTCAACCGAGCCATCAACGAGTCCTGGGAAACCAACCTGGTAGAGCATGGCGCCCCTGTGAGCGCCGTGGCTATCAATCCCTTCGGCCACGTGTTCGCCAGCGGTGGCAATATGGGGAAGCTCAAACTGTGGGCGATGCCCGATGCACCGCACCGGTTCGGAGAACAGGTGGAACTCCACCTGCCCCTGGTTGAAGTCCAGGCTCACGACAAAAAAATTAACGCCCTCGCCTTCAGTCCGGACGGATCGCGTCTGGTGACTGCCAGCGACGACGCGAGCGCGCGATTGTGGAGCGCGAGCGGCAAACGCCTGGGCACGCCCCAATTGGACCACGATGGTCCCGTACGTGCCGTTGCCTTCAATCCGGCCTCAGGCGTGCTGGTCACCGCCAGCGCCGCCGGCAACATTCGACTCTGGAACGCACGCGGTGAGCGCTTGCAGAGCATCGTCGGACACGACGGCGCGGCGATCGCCGCCCTCGCCTTCAAGCCCGACGGAACGCGCCTGGTCAGCGGCGCCGACGATGGCACCCTGAGGATCTGGGACGCCGAAAGCATGTCGCCCGTTACCGGGATCATCCGTGGTCACCAGGGCGCGGTCAACACGGTGGCCTTCAGCCCCGACGGTCTGCTGTTCGCCAGTGGCGGCAGCGACGAGAACATTCACGTCTGGGATGTGAACGGGAAAGTCATCGCTGTGGTGCGAGAGCACGAAGCACAAATCAATTCGCTGGTCTTTCGCGGCGACGGCCATGCCATCGTCAGCGGTTCGTCGGACAACGTGGTGCTTCTGGTGGAGGTGGAGAAAGAGCTCAATCAGCTCGGCCAGCTGCTGGCGCCGGCATTCAAGGGCATCGACGCTGCCGTGCGTTCGGTGGCCATTTCTCCCGATGATCAACGCATCGTGGTCGGCAGCTCGGACCAGACGGTGCGTACCGGCGACTGGTTGAGCAGTCAGATCGCGTTGCCCCACCATGTTACGTTTTCTGCCAGGGTCGTCTCACTGGCTGATGACTCGCTCACCTTCGTCGCCGCGGGCTGGAAAAGATCCCATGGCCGGCGTCAAAGTCTCCGCGTGGAGCAATGGAAGGGCATGGCGGGCTCTGAAAGCGCCATGAATCTCGGCAGTTTTCTCACCACCAGGCTCGCATTGAGTGAGGATGCCCGGGTGCTGGTGCTGGCCAATTCCGAGGAGGGGCTGGTGACGTGGGATCTGGACGATCCGCAGCTGCGACCCAGGCGTGCTCCTGTCGACGGCCACGTGTCCGCGTTCGCGGTCAATCGCGATGGCTCTCTCGTCGCTCTCGCGCTGGAGTCTTCGGTGAAACTGATCGCCAGCAGCGACGGTCGGTTGAGGGGTGAAATCCCACATGCCGGAAAGGAGCTGCGGGATCTGGTCTTCAGCGGCGACGGCCGGATGCTGGCGGCTGTCACCGATACCTGTCTGTTGGTCTGGAGGCTCGCCGATGCGCAGACACCCGCTCCCGACGGCAAGGGCGCGCAACCGTCCCGCCCGGCGAGCATGGATCTTTCCGCCACGCCGGTGGTGGAACAGGACGAGCAGTCCACCGCCTGTGTGCCGATTGCTCACCCCCTCGCCAGCGTCGGCATCGATCCCGCGGGGAAGTACGCGGCGGCGGGCACGCGGGACGGCACCGTCTGGGTCTGGCAACTCTCGGAGCGCCCGTTGCACAGGTACTCTTTCAAGGCCCACAACGGTCAGATCAACGACCTGTCGTTCCGGCCGCGCAACGGCCGCGCCATCCTCACCAGTGGTGACGATGGATCGGTGCGCCTGTGGAGTATCGGGGGCCTCGCGCTCGCCAGTTTCGCCGGACACCAGGGGCGGGTGCTGGATGTGGACTTCAGCAGCAATGGCTACACGGCGGCCAGCGCCGGCAAGGACGACACGGTCAGGGTCTGGGCCGCCCATTGGAAACAATGGGTGACCCTGGGTTGCCGGCGGCTCACCAACCACGTGCGCTTCCGCAGACCGGATCTCACCGACAACGAACAGGCCCGGGCAAGAGCCGAGAATGCGCGACAGACGTGCCAACGATTCGAGATTCGCAAGGAATCAGGTGGATTGGGAGGAAGATCATGAGCACAGGACCGATTGGATTTACGTTCGACGAGACCATGTCCGGAGGATTCGCGCTCGGTGAAACCGACCCGGAAAAGGGAAGATCCCGAGGGCAGCTCGATGGCAGCGAACTCGCCATGCACGCCACGGTAACCATAGAGGATCTCGATGCATTCATCGCCGATCCCAGCCATCTCGGCAGCCTCGCCGGCAATCTGGACTTTACGCCGTTCGGAAAAGGACTGTCGGCCCCCACCGGAGTATTCAACCTGTTCTCGCCAACCGACGATGCGACTCTGAAACTGATGGTGTACGAGCTCGCCTTCGAGCACCAGGGAAAAGGCTACTATCTGGCCGGTCGAAAGGAGGTCCGCGACGCCGCACCCATGGAGCTCTGGAAGGCCACGACGACGCTCTACACGCAGTTGCACGAAGGATCGGACAAGGCAGGTCCGGTGGTGGGCGCGGGCGTGATCTCCCTGGGTGTCAAAGAGCTCATGGCACTGGTTTCCACCATGCGTGTGACCAATGCCGAGTCTCACAAGCAGGAAGCCGAGACGGTAATGAATTTTGGACGATTCTTCATGGGTGATCTGTGGGACACCTATGTCAAGCACCGGGGGAGGTAGTCCACAAAAACACATGGCGACCAGCAAAAGGGGGGGAAGTATGTTGGAGCACTATGAAGCCGTAGTAATCGGCTCGGGATTTGGAGGAGCGATCAACGCCTGTCGGCTGAGCAAGAAGTGGCCGGGGCAGGTGCTCGTTCTGGAGCGAGGCAAACGCTATCCCATGGGGTCCTTTCCACGCTCACCCCACGACGTGGCGCACAATTTCTGGAACGTGCGATGGGAAGATCGAGCCAGCCAGGGAATGCAGGGTTCCGACGATACCCGTGGAATGTTCGACATCCGAAGCTTCGATCACCTGGACGTCGTCGTCTGCGCCGGTCTCGGTGGGGGCTCGCTCATTTATGCCAATGTCTTCCTCGAGCCGCCGGAAGCGGTTTTCGATGATCGGTGGCCTGCCACCTGCAAGAAGCCGGAGCTCGCGCCCTACTACCGTATCGCGAAGGAGGTGCTGGGTGCACGCCCCGTTCCGCAGAACGACGACCCGCGCCGGCGGATCGTTCGCACCGAGCGATTCCAGGAAGCGGCGAGGAAGCTCGGGCGATCGTCGAAGCTCGCGGACGTCAACGTCTTTTTCGGTAATGACTTCGACAACCCGCTGGCCATAGGCGAGCAGGATCGGAATCGCTACGGCGCCTTGCAGACATCCTGCGTCTATTGCGCGGAATGCGATCTGGGGTGCAATACGCATTCGAAGAACACCCTGGATTTGAACTACCTGTTCGTCGCCGAGAGCCGCTACCAGGCCGACGTTCGCACCGAGCACCTGGTGGAGAAGATTGCGGCCCTCAACGGCCAGGGCGACGAGGACCCGGGCGCCGACGGATCCCATGGGTACCGTGTGTACTTTCGCGATCTTCACAGTGGCGGCGATGGGCTGGATTCCGTGCTCACCGAACGCATCGTGATCTCTGCGGGCAGTCTCGGTTCCACCGAGATCCTGCTCCGCTGCAAGGAACGATTCGGCACCCTGCCGAATATCAGCGGGCGCCTGGGCCAGCAGTTTTCTCCCAACGGGGATTTTCTCGGATTCGTGCTGGCGGGCAAGGAAGCGTCTGTCCCGAACTACGGTCCCGTGATCACTCAGTACACGGATTTCAATCTTCTGGACGATTTCGACCGCGAGCGTGCGTTCGTGCTGGAGGACGCCGCCTATCCGGCATTCGCGGCCTGGTTCACCGAAGGCCTGAAGCCCGGGTTCCTGCGCCTTGGTGCCCTGTGGCGGACCATCAAGAGCGTGTTCGGTCGCCTGCTGAGCGGCGCTTCGCTCGGCTCTGTCGGCTACGCTTTCTCAGGCCTCTTGAGCGGCGATCTGTCGCAGAACACGAGTGTGCTGCTGTGTATGGGTATCGACAAGGCCAACGGCGTCATGCGCCTGGATGCCAATGGACACATCGAGATTCAGTGGCCCTATCGGGACAGCAAGCCGCTCTACGATGCCATCGTGGGCGCAGGCAACGACTTCTCTACTGCGGTAGGCGCAAAGAAGTTCGTGCCACTGCCTACCTGGTATCCCCCGGCGCGCAGGAACGTAGGCGTGCACACCCTCGGCGGTTGCAGTCTCGGCGACGGACCCGAAACCGGAGTCGTGAGCGCCGACCGCGCCACCTTCGGCCAGGTTTTCGGCTATCAGGGGCTGTATGTCGCGGACGGCGGAATCGTACCCACTTCCGTCGGCGCCAATCCCGTGGCGACCATTTCGGCCCTCTCAGAGATGGTGGCGGAGGGAATCACCGGAATTGCTCCCGATGCCGAACTCTGAGCAAGGCAGCAATCCGGCCGACGTTGATCTGACACGAGCGGTACGTGCCGCCGCTTCCTATCTCCCCCTGAAGCTCCTTCGGGAGATCGGCGCGGAGCATCGTCGGCCACCGCTGCAACAGGAGCGAATGAAGGGATCGGTGATGTTCGTGGATCTCGCCAGATTCACCCCCTTCGTACTATCGTTTTGTGCTGCCGGCCAAAAAGGTATCGAAACGCTGCAGGGAATTCTCACCGAGTACTTCGGTGAGCTGGTGAAGGGGATCTACGCCTACGGTGGGGACGTCTACAACTTTTCCGGTGATGCCATGCTGGTCGCTTTCGCGAGTGAGGCGAGTGAGTCCGACGCCCAGAGCGTTTCCCGGGCCGTCGCCTGTGCTACCCACCTGCGTTCCACTCTCGCCTCTTATGAAGATCTGGATGCGCTCGGCCAACGCCACAGCATGCGCCTGAAGTTCGGCATGAGTTTCGGTGATTACCACTATTTACTGCTGGGACACGAGGAGTTCTGGTACACGCCATTGCTGCTGGGCCAACCCATCCAGAGTGCCATCGACGCAGAGCAGCACGCCCAGGGCGGTGACATTCTCGTCGACCAGGACTTGTGGAACATTTTACCTGGACCCAAGAGGGGCCATCCGATCAACGATTTCGTCAAGCTGGAATCGAATGGCGAGTACGGTGGCAGTTTCGTTTCAAGTGAGTTCATTGCCGATGGCGGCGGCGAGCAGGAGCTGCTGGACGATTGTGCGCGGTTCATGGAACCCGTTCTTTTCCGAATGGCCACCACCAGCCACTCGGATTATTGGGGAGACTACCGCGAGGTCACTTGCCTGTTCGTAAGATTTACCGACGTACCTGTCACCGGAGATGTCGATATCGCCCTTGCCAGGCTGAACGAAATCTATCGCTTCGTGCAGGAATGCGCCAAAGCTTATGGCGCAATCCTCAACAGGGTCGAACTCGGCGACAAGGGCTTCGTGTTCTTCTTCATGCTCGGTGCGCCCACGGCCATGGAGAACAAGTGCATCCTGGCGGGCCGGCTGGCGCTCAAGCTGTCGAACTCACCGTTTCCCTATCGCATTTCGGCGCAGATCGGCATGGCCACAGGATACGGATACTGCGGTGATATCGGTGCACCACAGAGAAAGGACTACACCATTACCGGTGAAGTCGTGAATTTGGCTGCCCGCTTGATGACCTACGCCGAGTCAGGCGGGATCTATCTGGATACGACCACCAGTGAGCGCTTCGACGACAGGCTCGTGACCACGGACATCCCCAACGTCACCCTCAAGGGGATCCCCGATCCCATTACGATTTGCAGGCTGCACTCGGAGACGACCCGTAATCAGGGAGCCCTTCTACACTTCAGCGAGCAGATGCTCGGCCGTGATGACGAGTTGCGGTCATTGCTGAATCTGCATCGCGAATCCTGCCAGTGCTCGACAAAGGTATGCGCCGTCGTGGGAGAGGCGGGGTTGGGTAAATCGCGACTCATGAGTGCCTTCCTGCACGAATTGCACGATACGGCAGCCGGCACCTACGTTGGCTTGTGCCACTCCTCGGAGCAGTTCACCGCCTACGCCCCGTGGAAGGGATTGCTCCTCGAGTTCTTCGGCATCGCTCAAGAAGATTCCCCCGAGCTCGCGTGTGAGAAAATCTCCAGAGTGATTCGAGAACTGGACGGCATAAGCGACGAATGGAGTGCTGTCATCGCCCGGATCATGGCAATAGGCACCGACGAGACCGCGTTAACCAAAGATCTCGATCCGAGCCAGAAGACCCGCCGCGTTTATCGGATTATCCAACAGCTGATCGAACGGCGGGCAGCCACCCAGCCGTTGGTATTCTGCTTCGACGATGTGCACTGGATAGACGATGCGTCCATGCGGCTCATCAAGTATCTCTGTCAGCGACTGACCAATACCGCCGTTCTGGTCGTTCTGCTGACCAGGACACAGGAACCCCTCTCCGCCCTGCAGCGGCTCTCGAACTTTCACGTGCTGACGCTGGCGCCACTGTCCGAAGAAGGCTCGCGCGCCCTGCTGCGAGCCAAACTTGCCCTGCCGGAACCCGATAAAGAGCTGGAGGAGCAGATTCTCGACAAGGCCGAAGGCAATCCCTTTTACATCGAGTCCATCGTTCGCAATCTACACGAGCAGGGGGTTCTCACCACGGCAGATACCGGCAAGACACGTCTGCGATCGGACGCGCGCCAGATTCAGCTTCCGGAGACGCTGCAGGATCTGGTGCTGACGCGCATCGACCAGCTGAACGAGGATCAGAAGACGGTTCTGCGCATCGCATCCGTCATCGGTCGCGTATTCACCTATGAGCTCGTGAAAGTGCTGCTGCCGGGTACGTTGAAGATCAGCGCCCTCGGTGACATCCTGACGAGACTCGAAGCGCTGGATCTGATCCCGGTTGCCGGAAACTCGCCACTTACCTATTACTTCAAGCACGCGGTTATTCGGGACGTTGCCTACGAGACCCTACCGCTGGAAAGACGCGAAGGCCTGCACAAAACAATTGCCACGCATCTGGAGGCGGCCGCCGACGGCGCTCCGGAGAAACAAGCGGAGCTGCTCGCCTATCATTTTCTCGCCGGCAACGAGCTCGACAAGGGTTTGACCTACACTATCACGGCGGGGCGTCAGGCGGCGGACAAGTTCGCCAATCAGAACGCCGTCTATCACTTCACCAGGGCCCTGGAGATTCTGGACGGAAGCGCGCGCGGCGTTCGCTCGCAAGACCGCCAGCTGGTTCGCGAGCAGCTGGCCCATGTGTACCGCCAGGCAGGCATGTACGCGGAAGCCATCGACCTCCTGACTCAATGCCTGGAACACCCTGCGTCGCCAGTCCGGCGGGCGGATTTTCACATCGGTCTCGGGCACGTCTATCAAGAGAAAGGCCAGGCCGCGCAGGCTATCGAGGAGCTGGAAACCGCTCTCAAGCTCCTGGGCCGAAAGGTGCCGCACAGGGAGCAAGCCGTGGTTCTGGCGATCCTGTGGCGGCTCGCCGTCCGTGCTATCAAGCTCGCCCTGCATCTGCCTGAAAAACGTGCTGTCGGAGAGAGGAGAATCCGCTACCAGAAGCAGTTCGAAGTCATGATTGTTCTCGGCAAGATTTATTTCTTCAGCAACCTGAAGAAAACCGCCTGGACGGTCGTGAATCTCGTCAGGGTCGCCGAGCGCTTGCAAACTACAGCAGAGCTGAGTCTTGCCTACGGCAACTACGCCGCGGCCATGATGACCCAGGGATTCGCCAAGCGCGCCTCCACATACTGCGATCGCGCCCTGCTTCTCGCCGAGGAGACCGACAATCCCATGGTTCTCGGTCAGGTCTACATGCGCGCGGGGTCGCTCGGCATGTGGAGCAACGACCCACTGAAGAGCAACCTGGGCTTTGAGAAGGGAGTGCAGATCTTCAAGCAGATCGGCGGAATGTGGGAGCAGCTCACCGGGCTCGGGGCCATGACCGCCGCCTACACCCTGGCATCGGATTTCGAGATGACGGACAAGCTGTTCGGCGAAGTCGAGGAGTTGGCCGGCGATTTGAATTCCAAGCTTCACCTGGCCTGGGCCAAGTGCTGGAGACCCTTCTACCGGTACCTGATCGGACGGGAGGATCCCGAGCGGGCGAAGCAGGAGGTGCGCAAATCCATACCCTTCGCCATCGAATCCAGCGACTTCGGCACGCAGATCCTGGCCCAGGGGCATCTTTGCGCCATTGCCGTGCGGGAAGGCGATGGCACCAGCGCCGGATGGCTCGCCGACCAGACCATGTCGGCGCTGAGAAAACACCGCGCCAATCTCCCCATTCGCACACCGCAGATAGCCTGGGTATATGCTGCGGAGGCCGCACTGTTCGGGCTCGAGCAAGGCTGCGAGGCGATCCCGAGCAAACGTCTGCACGACATTGCCAAGCGTGGAATGAACTACTCCGTCAGTCTTGGCAGGCGGTACCCCTATGTTCTCGGTCCGGGGCTGAGAGTGAAGGCCTGCTACCGGGCCTTCACGAAAGGGGCGAAGCAGTCCCGTTCGCTGTTCGAACAAGCATTCAAAGCCTTGGATGAAAGCCCGGACCGCTGGCAAGCGGGCATCGCCTACTACGAGGCGGCGAGGATTTTTCCCGACCGGGCAGACGAGTACGCGGCCAAGGCACGGACAATCTTCGAAGACCATGGGATCGTCGCCGAGCTCCGCCGACTGGATCGATTGATGGCGGAGAGTACCGGCCCAACCAACCCATTGCAGGCCAGCACACCGGCGAGGCACGGAACGAGATGCTCGTAGGACACTACAGTGCAAGCTTCGCCATAAAGAGCAAAACCAGGGATGTACCCCTGTGGGTGCTGTTCGTCGCGGTTCAGCTCATGGACATTTTCTGGACGACTCTGCTGCTGTTAGGAATCGAAAAAGCGCGGGTCGAGCCGTATCTTCCATCGGTGCCGCTGGACTTGTACTACATGCCCTACAGCCACAGCCTGATTTCCGTGCTTATCGTTTGCGCGCTGGTAATCTTCCTGTACCGAAAATTTGCGCCGCCGAGAGGGTTGGTGAAACCCGCCCTGCTCGTGTCCCTCGCGATTCTGTCCCATTGGCTTCTCGATGTACCGGTGCACCGGGCGGATCTTCCCCTCTACGACGATATGGCCAAAATCGGACTCGGATTGTGGAACTACCCGGTTTGGGCATTCCTGTTCGAAATCGGCTTGTTTTTCGTTTGCATGAGCATGTACCTGCGCGCGACCAGAGCGTCGAGCAAGAATGGAAAATACGGCATGGTGGTCTTTGGTCTGGTGCTCATGATCATTCAAGCGGGCATCGTATTCGCCCCCGTGCCTTCCTGGCTGACGATCGAAGTGACCGCGGCCGGCTTGCTGACCTACTACTTCGCGACAGCCGGTGTGGTGATGTGGCTGGAAAAGAAGCGTCAGTGGCGCCGCGAGGATATGCCATCGACGTAAAGTTGCGGACCTTACCCTATCTGATTCGCTCCCCGCTATCCGACCCCCGCCCCTTACTGAGCGGCGTCGATGACAGAAAATTCCAGACGCCCGATATCCATGTCCGAATTTTCCAGCTCCTGAACCATGGTTACTTTCCAATCCCCGGTCGTAGCTGTCGGGATCTTCTTCCAGGTCCTGAAGCGGGTTGCACCGCCCAATACAATATTCGAAGTATTTCGGACTTTACCCTTGCGAGAATACTGCAAGAGAATTTTGGACTCTTCGCCTGCCGGCACCAGGAAATTCATCCACAGATAAACTTCCTCTCCTTTCGCGATGGTTTTATCGGATATTTCCGCGACGCATTCGTTTTTCGCATCCCCTGTCTTGGAGATCTCCTTGCAAAGCTTATACTCCATTGGAATGACGCCCTGACCCTTGCCGTTGAAATAATAGTTAATCACTTTGCGCGCTTCTTCCGGGCTTGGTTTTTCCTGCGCCATCGCGGCCATTGCTCCACAGAGTGACATGCCGGCCAATGCGCAAATAATTTTTTTCATGATGTATCTCCTCTCCGTATGACGCGTTAGCTGCTGCACGGCGATTACGTACACGATTGCTTCGCATAGCAATCATTGCCGCTTACGACAAGCGTAGCGTAAATCGCGTTCGTACACGGAGCGAGCCGAGCGGCCCGCATTCATGCTGGGATCAGCATGAACACACGGATCCAATTACGCGTCAGTTCGACGGTAGAGCAGGCGTCTACTTTTTACTCTGTTCGATGTAGTAGCGGGCGCGGCGTACTTTGTCGACGCAGTTGGGATACTTCCGAAATTCCTGCTGGATGCTGGCGGCGGAGAGCAGGCTTGCGGCCTGTGTCCAGGCCACGGTGCCACTGAAGCCATTGGCTTCGGCAAAATCGAGCTCATCATAAGCGACACTCAGCCCGCTCGCGCACTGCTCGGCAAGCTCGGGATCTCTTGGCGCACCGGGACACGCGGCCAACGAGCCGGCGATCACGATGATTGCCGCCATCCTCGTTACATTTTTCATATCAGGTACCGACACTCCTCGATAATCCAGGTCAGGGAAAACGCGCCGGGCGTTTCTCTACGAAGGCGCTGACGCCCTCGGCAAACTCCGCACCCCTGACGCCGGCGATAAAGCTGTCCTTCTCCGCTTGCAGCTGCGTCTGCAGCTCCGCACCCAGGGATTGGTTGAGCAAAGCCTTGGTGCGCGCGAGCGCATCCGCCGGACCCGCCGCCAGGCGAGCCGCCAGCTCGCCGGTCATCTTATCCAAATCCGCTGTCGGCACCACCCAGTTGATGAGACCGTAGTCACTGGCCTGCTGGGGCGTAAGCCGATCGCCCAGTAACGCGAGCTCCATGGCGCGCTTCAAACCCACCATGCGCGGCAGGGTCCAGGTGCTGCCACCGTCCGGCGAAGTTCCGATGCGGCAGTAAGCGAGACTGAATACCGAATCCTCAGCGGCGATGGCCAGATCGCAGGCGGCCACCAGACTCATGCCGAAGCCTGCGCTGGCTCCTCGAATGCTGGCGATGACCGGCTTGGGCATGCTGCGAATATTGATTATCGCGGCGTGCAC
>PVMS01024445.1_pt1 | contig 12465 bp, 7 predicted proteins | sample 1853461 | NCBI WGS metagenome assembly PVMS01 (sample SAMN08582032, study PRJNA380276) | Marine sediment metagenome, whole genome shotgun sequencing project. | isolation source: ocean sediment barecode stripped | collected 2017
ACAAAATCTAAATGAAACGGGAAAAATCCGCTGATAATCGGCACAAAGAGAACCCCGCCGCCGACACCGCCGAGAACGGCAAGTATCCCCATAATAAAGGTGACGATCAGTAAAATCAGCGGCCAGAACCACCACGCATGGTTTGCAGATGCCTCGGCCGACACCTCTGCAAAAGCAGGGGACGCCATTAATGTCAACGAGAACAGGCTAGTTAAAATAATGGTCCACAGTTTACCATTAATTCTCATCGTATCCTCCTGAATATAGGCGTTGTCTTTTATGCTTAGGGCCGAATTCATCGAAAAGAAAAAAGAAACCTATATGACATTTCATGCCGTGTCAATTAAAATAACAGGAAATTACATACAACTCGTTTAAACTACAATGATTTATGACACCCAATAAATGACATTAACATAAAAAGATATCGTTAAATTTACAGTCATTTACCCTGTTTGGCGTTACATTTTGCAACACTGATGGCGGCCATATGATATACTTTTTTCGTACGTGTTTACGGGGTGTGAATCCTTGAACCCTGGAATCCTTGGCCCCTCTTCTCCAACTAAATTGGAGAAGAACCTTAAAATCTTGCCGTATTTAATACTGAATCCTCTGGATGCAGGACGAATGGGTTTGGTGAGAAAATTGGTCTAAAGATTCAAAAACCCCTTGCCCTTGCGCCCAATTGGATGTTAATAAAATTGCTGTTCTCTATTCTATAAAAAAAACACCCTCACTTATGAGGTGAGAATATGAAACAGCTTGGGAATCTTATTGACCGAATCGTTGAACGCGTTAATACCAACCTCCGGGATTTCGGGTTTGATGCTGAACCTTTTGTTCGCAGGACGATCCCAATGAGTCAACTGTTTAAATTCTACGCCTTTTGCGGCATTACATCCCAGCACCCGATTCACTTTCATTTCAACCGTTCAAATTTGGCCGGAAGCTATTTTTACGGCAAATGCACGGTGGAAAACTCTGTACTTTATAAAAGTGATGTCCGGGGCGATGAACTTAAGGCAAAAGGGGATCAATTTCATTTTCAGGGTTCCAAACTTCCTGTTTATGATGATGAAGTCATTCGTATCAAAGACGCCTGTCTGATCAAAACACTGGTTCACTGTTTTTCCCATGATCCGGAAACACTGGAAGAGTTTTTGGTTCAAAACACGGCATCCATGCATTACGCCAACATTCACGGATCTCCGGTGGAAGGATGTTTTATCGGACCATTCAGTACTGTGGACCTGACAACGGTCCACGACTCAATAATCGGAGCCTTCGCTTATGTGCAGGTGGGTGAATTATCTCATCAAAATGTGGAACCCGGAAAGGTCTGGATCAAAGCCGACGACTTATTCGAGTTTAGGTACAAGTTCCCAAAGAAAATTCTCGAAAATTATATTTCCATAAACCCCGGAGAAAAGCCCGTGGGAATATTTATCGACTTTGTGAGATCCCGAAAAACGGATTTTCAAAGTATTTTTGATGTTGTGGACCTTAAAGCTCCCACTGCTATTCCACGCAGTGCGTCCTTGAATCGCTATGCTGTAATGAGAGGACAAAGCCATATCGGCGAAAACGTCCTGGTGGCACAGCGGGCATATCTGAAAAATGCGTGGATGGGAAAGGGGGCCAATGCCCAAGAGAACTGCTACATCATCAATTCCCGTCTTGAAGGCAACAACATTACAGCCCATGGCGGCAAAATTATCCACGCCCGTTTGGGGAAAAATGTTTTTGTCGGCTTTAATTCATTTCTCCGGGGCACCCAGGATTTCCCATTGGCTGTGGGACCCGGGTGTATCATCATGCCGCACACCATCATTGATCTGAATAAACCTTTAAAGATTCCGGCAGGACATATTGCCTGGGGCTATATCAGAAACGCCAAGGACCTCGCACGACACAGCGTTTCCATCAAAGCGCTCTCTGAGGTTGACGGCAAATTCAACCTGGGTGCCATGAGATTTAAGGGCAGCGGGGCTCAATTCGTCCAGGCCTTTAAACATCGAATAAAGCATATTTTAGAGGCCAACGGTGCTTTCTTTGACGGCCGGCAAAAAAAAGGGCATGCCCAAAAATCCCAAGACATTTCATTTAATATTATTCATCCCTATTCAAAGGGACCGAAAAAGGGCCTCTATCCAACCATAGATATTCGCCCATGAATGGTAGGTTTTGAAACAGCTTCAAAGCCCTTAAAAAAAATCGTATCAGAGCTTTCTGCAGCCCGGTTGAATCCCCGAAACTCAACTGGGCGAATTGTTGCAGTTCAAACGGTCCGATTTTCAACGGACCCGCCCATGGCTTTTCAAAAAAAACAATGTCCAATTCAGATCTCATCCGGATGATGACACAACGAGCCGAAACGGTTCAGGCCATTGTGTCGAAGATCACCCATATGGAGCAGGCGTTTCGGTATGCTGTTGATTTAACCCAAAAGCAGGGCGGCAAAACCGTTGCTGCTGCAGGATTAAAACCAAACGAAGCGCGGCTTCTGAAAAAAGCGTGCGAAACTTCTGAACTCGAGTTCCTCGAATTTCCTTTAAGGTCCCATACCCATGGGATTCATACGTCTTTTACGCCTGCTGATTGGGGAATTGCCGAAACCGGAACATTGGTGATGGATTCTTTCTCCGAAGATGTTCGTATTGCAACCATGCTGGCCGAAACCCATATCGCCGTTTTGCCGGCCTCAAAAATCAAACCCGACAGCGCAGCTCTGGCAAAGGAATTGAATGCAGTTCTCATGGCCGATACTCCGGCTTATTATACGTTTATCACCGGTGCCAGCAGAACGGCAGATATCGAAAGGGTGCTGACTATAGGGGTCCACGGACCCCAGGAACTTCATATTCTTATTGTGGAGGAAGATCCCGAATGATCAAAACCGCCCAGGATATGAAATCGTATAAAAAGCAGCTCAAAGAAGCGCTTTCCGATCAATTTCTTCGAACTGCACTGGATAATTTTTATACAGCGTATCGGGAAAACCGCCCCGCAGTTTATGACGGTATAGATTTTGAAGGTATAAAAAAAGAGATCGCAACAGGAAAAGACGGCGCACTCCCGTATCTTAAAGAATTGTATGAAGAATTCAAAGTCCATGCAGAAACCGCCGGTGCCAAAGTTCATATTGCCAAAAATGCCCGGCAGGCCAATGAAATTATCGCTGCCATTGCAAAGGAAAATAATGTAACAAAAATCGTCAAAGCCAAATCGATGACCGCCGAAGAGACGTTCCTCAACGACCATTTAGAAAAGAAGGGCTTTACGGTAACGGAGACCGATCTGGGTGAATGGATTATCCAGCTTCGCAAAGAGGGACCGTCCCATATGGTGATGCCGGCCATTCACCTTTCCCGTTATCAGGTGGGTGATCTGTTTGCAGATGTAACCGGAAAAAAGCAACACTCTGAAGATATCGACAAACTGGTCAAAGTTGCTAGGCAAGAACTCAGACCCGCCTATCTGGAGGCGGATATGGGGATCACCGGGGCCAATTTCGCCATTGCAGAATCCGGGGCTTTGGGTCTGGTCACCAATGAAGGGAATATGCGTCTGGTGACGACAATGCCGAGGGTCCATGTGGCGCTTGTCGGTTTTGACAAGTTGATTCCGGATTTAAAGACGATGCTTCGAATCCTTAAAGTCCTTCCCAGAAACGCCACCGGTCAGGCGATCACATCTTATGTCACGTGGATAAAGGGCGCTGTGGAATGCGGTGCTTCTCCATTGAACCGGAAAATAATGCATATCGTGTTCCTGGACAACGGACGTCTTGCCCTTGCCAAAGACCCGGTCTTTTCACCGGCTCTAAGATGCATCCGATGCGGGGCCTGTGCCAATGTCTGCCCCGTCTACAGCAAGGTGGGCGGCCATAAATACGGCCATGTCTACATCGGTGCAATCGGCTTGATTCTAACCCTTTTTTATCACGGCAAAGAGAATGACCGGGTGATTGTACAAAACTGCATCAACTGCCAAGCGTGCAGAGAAGTTTGTCCCGTGGACATCGATCTTCCCCATCTTATTAAAAAGACGTATCGTGCGGTGTTGGATCAAGAAGAAAAAACACCTGTGAAAAATTTCATTCTTTCAAGGGTTATGAAAAATCGTCGCCTCTTTCATTTTATCATCCGCAAAGCCTATCTTGGCCAGAAGCCGCTGGCCCAAAAAGGTTCTCTGATCCGGCATTTACCCAATTTTTTTGAAAAAAAACATGGATTTCGAAGCCTTCCGGTGATTGCCAAAACGCCGTTTAGAGATCAGTGGAAACACTTGGGCAAACACCTTGTCAGGCCCAAATATACCGTCGCTTTTTTTGTCGGATGTACCGTCGATTTCATCTACCCTGAACAAGCTATAGCCCTGGTTTCACTACTTGAAAAATACCGGGTTCAGGTTGAGTTCCCCAAGGATCAAACCTGCTGCGGATTACCGGCATTGATGGCTGCCGAGGAGGCAACCGCCCGGGAAATAGCGCTTCAGAATATTCGGGCAGTGCAGTCTGAAAATTATGATTACATCCTTACCTTGTGCGCTTCCTGCGCATCTCATCTCAAGTACAATGGTTTAAAGATGTTCAAAAAAGATTCTGGTTGCCTTGGAAAGCTAAAAGAATTTTCGGATAAAATCATCGATTTCAGTTCTTTTATGGTCAATGTGCTCAATGTATCTTCAGAAGAATTTAAGAAAACCCATAAAAAAGTCGCCTATCACGCCCCGTGCCATCTTTGCCGGGGGCTGCATGTCACCACGGAACCCCGAAAACTTATCCAATTGGCGGGCTACACCTATGTAAGGTCTAAAGACGAAGATGTCTGCTGCGGGTTCGGCGGATCTTATTCAATCGACTTTCCTGAAATATCCGCCGAGATCCTAAAAAAGAAACTGGACAATGTGGAAGATACCCCGGCCGAGTTTTTGGTCACGGACTGTCCGGGTTGCGTCCTTCAACTACGCGGCGGGATGGATAAACGAAGGGGAAAGATTCAGGTCAAACATATTGCAGAACTTCTTGCCGAATCCATAACGATGTTAAAGAGGTCTTAACCAAATCTGTGCGCCGATTCTGCGAAGTTGTTTTTTCAGGAATGAGGCCATACAAGTAGTGTGCCGAGTGTCTGAAAAAATGCTGCAACGCAGTAGATGGGACTTTTTACGACGCCATCAAGATTTAAGTATTAAATAGGCGACGTATCCCACATAACAGGCCAAAAGAAAAATGCCGTCTTTGCGATTCACAACGTTAGTCTTTCTCATCATCAGCCACGGCAGAATGCTGACAGACATCATTACCATGTAATCGAAAAGAAGACCGCTTTGAACGAAACCCCCGGGAATCGGAATGGGCCTGACCAGAGCGGCTACACCGAGCACACTGAGAATGTTAAAAACATTGCTCCCCACAAGGTTGCCGATGCTGATATCCATCTCTTTCCTGAATGCGGCAACAACAGAAGTGGCCAGTTCAGGAAGGGAGGTTCCTAGAGCCACGATGGTCAGGCCGATAAACTTTTCACTGACCCCGAATATTTTCATGATGGAAACAGCGGAATTAATTAACATCTCAGCACCGACAACCACCCCGATAATTCCAACGGAGATCCAAACCGTCTGCCGGGTTCTGGAAGGCATATATTCAATTTTTTCCACGGCATGGGCGAAAACGACACTTTCTCCATTTAATGCTCGTCTGGATTCTTTAACGGCAATGAAATAATTGAAACATGTGTATAAGACAATTCCGCTGAAAAGCGACGCACCTTCGAGTCTACTGATCTCCGAATCAAGAGAAATCAGCAAAAGATATAAGGATACCCCGAACATTATCGGTATGTCTCGATGGAATACCGACCGATGACTTTTTATGGGATGTATTATGGCTGCCAGGCCGAGAACAAGTGCAATGTTGCAAATATTACTTCCGATGACATTGCCCACAGCGATCATGCTTTTATCTTTAATGGAAGATACAACGCTGACAACCATCTCAGGTGCTGAAGTTCCGAATGCAACGACTGTTAAACCGATAACCAGGGGTGTTAAGCCGAGATTCTGCGCAAGGCTTGAAGATCCTTTTACCAGCCAGTTGGCACCATAATAGAGTAGTAAAAACCCAATTGCAAAAAGGGTTAGATTCAATATCATAAAGAAGCTCCGGTAAAAAATTTTTTAAATTCCATATCCGTATCAAACTTACACTATAAATGTAACCCCTTCAGCAAAAAAAATAAAATCGATCAAAAATACCCCTAACGTTGCAAAAGTCGAGGGTGCTGCAAATTCGAGGCGTAAAGGGTGAAGATGTATATTTTTTCTTTTCGGGGTGATAAATTCCTTTTTTTCCCAGCCGATCCGGGTTAAGAAAAATGGTTGCATAAAATTGTCGATTTAGGGTAAAAAATTCGATAAATTTATTTTTTGTTTGGTGCCCATTGTCAAAATTAAAATACGTTTTTGTATGTTTCATGACAAAATCGGATTGGGAGAGTCATCAATGCACTATGAGGGAAATATCATTCGGCCGCCCAGCGAAGCAAACAGCATTCTGCTGCAGATAACGGTTGGATGTTCTCGAAACAAATGTACATTCTGTGGCGTATATAAAGGGGAGCGCTTTCGCATAAAATCGGATTTCGTTATTATGGAGGATATCGAGTTTGCTTCAAATCACTGCCGTCGCCAGCGCCGGGTATTTCTTTGTGACGGAGATGCGCTGATTGTTCCTCAGAAAAGACTGATGAATATTTTAATGGAAATTGAACAACAGCTTCCCTGGGTAACACGGGTGGGTGCATATGCAAATTGCAAAAGCCTTAAAATGAAAACCCTTGACGAACTCAAAGCCTTAAAAGCCCATGGTCTGGGTATTCTCTACATGGGATTAGAAACCGGTGATGATGTTACATTGAAAAAAATCAACAAAGGTGCAACATCGGAAGAGATGATCCAAATGGGGATAAAGGCAAGGGCGGCAGAGATGAAGTTGTCTATTACGGTGCTGCTTGGGATTGCCGGCAAAAAGCGCTCTCAGGTACATGCTCGGGAAACCGGGCGGGTACTTTCCGCCATAAACCCGGAATATGTGGGTGCTCTGACCCTTATGCTCATTCCCGGAACACCGTTATATCAGGATTGCGCCGATGGAAAATTTTTCCTTCTTAAGCCGGATGAGATGCTGAATGAGCTCAAAAATATGATCGCGGCCACTGAGCTTACCAGAGGACTTTTCCATGCCAATCACGCTTCAAATTACCTTCCCATCAAGGCAAGGCTGCCCAAAGACAAAGCAGCGACGCTTCGCCTTATTGATGAAGCTTTGGCAGGTAAAATATCCCTCAAGCCGGAATATTTTAGAGCGCTTTAGTCAGAACTTGTTATGTAACGCGGAGATGCCCCTTCAAAGGGGTTTTATTATCCCCGATGATAGGGGTTAAATATCGATATTGATTTAGGCTTTTGAAAAACGTATGAAATTTATATAATTTTTATTGCAGGAGGGATTCGTGCGTGTGTGCAAGAGACCGTTAAGGAAAAACGGAGACCTTCCGGATCAAAAAACAATTATTGAGAATTTTGGACAATGAGTTGTCTATTTGCAATTCACTATTTATTGAAAAAAAGGAGAAATAAATCATGAGTGAAGGCTTGCCTGAAAGCCGGGTAAACATCGATGAAATTTGTATTAATACAATCCGTGCACTTTCCATAGATGCGGTTCAAAAGGCCAATTCCGGACATCCCGGTGCACCCATGGGCCTTGCACCGGCAGCCTACGTCCTCTGGACTCGAGTTATGAAACACAATCCCGAAAACTTCGGCTGGCTCGATCGGGACCGCTTCGTGCTTTCATGCGGGCATGCCTCCATGCTCCTTTACAGCTTGCTCCATCTTTCAGGATCCGGGGTTACCCTTGATGATCTAAAAAGTTTTCGTCAGTGGGGCAGCAAAACCCCCGGTCATCCGGAATTCGGACATACTCCGGGGGTGGAGACCACAACCGGCCCTCTGGGTCAGGGATTTGCCAATGGGGTGGGCATGGCCATGGCGGAACGACATCTTGCCGCCCGATTTAACAGGGACGGACATGAGATTGTCGACCATTATACCTACGTGATGTGCGGGGACGGAGATATGATGGAAGGGATCTCCAGTGAAGCTGCATCCCTTGCCGGGCATCTGGGTCTTGGAAGATTGATCTGTATTTACGACGACAACAAAATTTCCATAGAAGGCAGTACGGATATATGCTTTACAGAAGATGTCGCTCTTCGCTTCAAGGCGTATAACTGGCATATTCTAAAAGTCGATGACGGGAATGATGTCGATGCCATTTTCCATGCGCTCCAGGCGGCCAAAGCTGAAACCCATCGGCCGTCTTTAATTGTTTTGCGAACCCATATCGCCTTTGGAAGCCCCAACAAGCAGGACACCGCCGATGCCCACGGGGCTCCGCTGGGTGAAGAAGAGGTCCGTCTAACCAAAAAATTTCTCGGAATTCCGGAAAATGTCACTTTTCACATACCCGATGAGGTGCTGGACGAATTCAAAAAATTTGTTGAAACTGGAAAAGAAGCCGAAGCCGAATGGCTGGAAAAATATCAGGCTTTTAACAAAAATTTTCCGGATATGGCAAAAAAATGGGTGGATGCCATGAGCGGCTTTTTAACCACAGGATGGGATGCGGATATACCGGACTTTTCAACTTTGGAGGGTCCCATCGCAACCCGGGCGGCATCCGGTAAAGTCCTGAATGCCATTGCCCCAAAACTTCCGACACTGATCGGTGGTTCTGCGGATTTGGCACCTTCAAACAAAACGTATATGGAATGTTCTACTGAGTTCCAAAAAGATGCCTACGACGGCCGGAATATTCGTTTTGGCGTCCGGGAACATGCCATGGGCGGGATAATGTCCGGTATGTATCTTCACAATGGTCTGCGGCCTTATGGAGGAACATTTCTTGTCTTTGCCGATTACTTGAGACCTGCCTTGCGGGTTGCCTGCATCATGAAAATACCGGTAATATATGTTTTTACCCATGACAGTGTTGCCGTCGGCGAAGACGGACCCACGCATCAGCCGGTGGAGCATCTGGCCAGTCTGCGGGCAATTCCGGGCATTACGGTGATACGCCCCGGGGATGCTTTGGAAACTGCCCAAGCCTGGCGTCAGACACTCAAGACGACAAACGGTCCGGTGGCGCTGATTCTCAGCCGCCAAAAACTCCCGGTGTTGAAACCGGATGATTCCGAATACGGTCTGGAAAAAGGAGCCTATGTTTTGGCTGATTGTGACGGCAGACCCGACATTATTCTCATCGGGACGGGATCAGAAGTTCATATTGTTCTGGAAGCCAAACAGCGTCTTGAAAAGAAAGGTATTGCCGCACGGGTCGTGAGCATGCCCAGTTGGGAGCTTTTTGAAAAGACTTCACAGGAGTACAAAAATCGTGTGCTTCCGCCGGATGTATCTGCGCGTCTGGCAGTGGAAGCCGGTTCTCCCATGGGGTGGGGGCGATATGTTGGAGACAACGGCGCCGTTATCGGCATAACACGCTTTGGCGCATCCGCACCGGGTGGAACCACCATGGAAAAATTTGGATTTACACCGGACAACGTTGTCCAAAAAGCACTGGAGCTTCTCAAAAAATAGCCCGAATTTGAGCCTGATGCAGTGATTGGGCAAAACTCGGGTTGCCTTTGATGCTATATATTGTGGTAAATTTTCCTTGACATACAAAATGCATTGGTTTATAGGGTTTTCATCAAAGATTTAATTGTGTTTGAAGTGATCTGTGGTGTTACAGATTCTCTAAGGTCACGTTAAAGGGGAGACAAATATTGCTCCACCCTTTGTATGCGCTATCATGAAAATAGCGCGGCTCTATTCTTGACAGTTCGGGCGACTCCACGCTCAAATTGGGCGAATGGCTCAACCGAACCAGACGCTGCCTTGGAATATATTCAAGGCAAATAAGGCAGGATCATTAGCGATCCTGCCTTATTTATTTGCTCCACCACTTTATTTTTGTTATTATACATTCCAAATTGAGTCAAAACTCGATTCGGAGTTATCCGTTAAACCTATTAAAATATCGTTGGACGAAATTATACCCTAACTTTCGCCAATTAGGGTTGCATCGCACAAGTTAATCAATTTTAAGGCAATACATCGAGGTGATTCATGGACCCAAAGGTTAAAGAAGCTATTTTTCGAGCGGTTGAGAAAGAGACCTTTGCACAGGCTTTGAATATGGAACTGGTAGATCTGGAACTCGGATATGCCGCGGTGGAGATGACCTATGATCCGTCGGCCATGAATAACATCTACGATCGGGCTCATGGCGGGGCCATCTTCGGCTTGATCGACGAAGCCTTTGAGGCGGCGGGGCAGACAGAAGGCACCATAGCCGTAGCCTTGAACGTGAATGTAACATACGTGTCCAGCCCGGAACCTGGAAAGCGTCTGCGTGCCGAAGCGCGCCAAGTCAGCCGGACCAAAAAAATAGCCGGTTTTGAAATCAGGGTGATGGAAAAGGATGGGGTGTTAATCGCAACATGTCAGGCCCTGGCCTATCACACCGGAAAGCCGATACCTTTTCTATAGACCACACCTTCCAACCATCCGCTCTGTGAAATGCGTGGCCAATGAAATGATGGTCCTATTTCAACGGGACGTCAAACCCTGCTTGTGAAATTTGCGGGTAACGTCCAGGAGGCAGGAAAAATGAAAATTACGGAAAACGCACTAAAAATACTGCAAAAAAGATATTTCACAAAGGGTGAAACCTGGGAGAAGCTGTGTGAGCGGGTTGTCCATAGAGTGGCAGGTGATGAAAAAAAATCCAAAGATCGTGTAAAATGGGGAAAAAAGTTTAAAGAAATCATGCTAAACCTCGATTTTTTGCCCAACAGCCCCACGTTGCGAAACTTTGGCCGGAACGAAGGCTGCGGGAGTGCATGTTTTGTTCTCCCGATGGAAGACAGTCGACGAAGCATCTTCAAAACCCTTTCCGACGCAGTGGACGTACAGGCACACGGCGGCGGGACAGGCATGAGTTTTTCGAGTCTGCGTCCCAAAGGGGATCCCATCCGTTCAACCGGGGGAACCGCTTCCGGCCCTCTCTCCTTCATGGAAATATTTGATTTTACCATCGGAGATATCATACAGCAAGGCGGTACCCGTGAGGGCGCCAACATGGGTGTATTGCGGGTGGATCATCCGGATATTGAACGCTTTGTGGCTGCTAAAACCATAGAAGGGACGCTGAAAAATTTCAATTTGTCGGTGGGGATTACAGATGCCTTTATGAAGGCTGTTAAAAATGATCAAGATTATGATCTGGTATTTGCCGGCAAAGTGTACAAGACAGTCTCGGCATCCAAGATATGGAAAACAATTATTGACGGCGCCTGGAAAAACGGAGAGCCGGGAGTTATTTTTTTAGATACTATTAACAAAAACAATCCGTTACACTCAATGGGTGAAATTGAAGCGACAAATCCGTGTGGAGAGCAGCCGCTTCTGCCGTACTGTTCGTGTAACCTTGGATCCATCAATCTTTCACAGATGATCATAGGGGATTGGGTGGAAGGAGCGGCTGAAATCCATTGGGAAAAGTTGCACAAAACAGTGAAGACGGCTGTACGGTTTCTCGACTCGGTAATCTCCGTAAATAATTATCCCATTCTGGAAATCGAAGACATGACCTTAAAGACCAGGCAGATCGGTCTGGGGATTATGGGCTTTGCCGATATGTGCATTAAACTCCACATCCGTTACGGATCGAAGGAGTCCGTCACCCTGGCAAAAGAAATCATGGCCGATATTTATAATGTGGCCAATGGGACCTCCACGGAGCTGGGCAAAGAAAAAGGTGTTGCGCCGGCCTATGAAGAATACACGCTTTTTGGCCCCAAAAGACGCAACGGCACTCTGACGACCATTGCGCCCACCGGTACCCTTTCTTTGATAGCCAATTGCTCATCAGGCTGTGAACCAAACTTCGCATTCAACTATACCAAAGCGTGTCTTCAAGGAGAAACCCTCGATATTGTCCCCGATGTTGTTCGGGAATGGCATGAAAGAAAAAAGACCGAAAATTTGCCTGAATTCTTTGTAACAACCAAAGATGTTTCCGTTGAGGAGCACATCCGGATTCAGGCGGCATTTCAGACCGGAGGCGTGGATTCAGGCGTTTCAAAGACGATCAATGCACCATACGACACGGATAAATCTGAAATTTCCGAAGCGTTTTTCAAAGCGTGGGAAATGGGGTGCAAGGGAACCACTTTTTATCGGGACGGTTCCCGGGATGTCCAGGCGCTTTACACCCAAAAGAATGGGTTGGAGATCCAAGGAGCGGATGAATTGGGCAGGGGGGAACTTAAACATCGCCCCCGGGCAACGACGGGTCCCAGCCTCAAGATGAAAACAGCCTGCGGCAAA
>PVMS01098773.1_pt1 | contig 12465 bp, 17 predicted proteins | sample 1853461 | NCBI WGS metagenome assembly PVMS01 (sample SAMN08582032, study PRJNA380276) | Marine sediment metagenome, whole genome shotgun sequencing project. | isolation source: ocean sediment barecode stripped | collected 2017
CTGGTGTCGCGCAATGCCATGATCGGTACGGATCGCGATTTATCCACCAGCTAAGCGGGGAAGCAGTAATTGGATGGCATTCATGATCTCGGTGGTAAAGAAGGATTCGGTCCGATTGATGCCAATGAACCCGAGATGCCGTTCCACGCACCATGGGAAGGGCGTATGTGGGGGATTTCAAGAATAGCCCGCGCACCAGACTTGCCAAATCATCTTCATTCAGTTTTTCGCTATCTTTCGGTCTTTGTGGCAGCACAAGGTATCTCAATTCAGCAGTACTGTCCCAGACTCGTACTTCAATATCGTCCTCAATCACAACGCCGAATTCTGCAAGTACGCCCCGAGGGTCACGCACTGCTCTTGAGCGATAAGCCGCGGTCTTATACCATGCCGGTGCAATGCCAAGAATAGAAAACGGGTAACAGGAGCACAGTGTGCAGACCACAAGGTTATGAACTTCGGCGGTGTTCTCTACTACTTGCAGGTGCCCCGTAGCGTTGCCGAGGTACCCCAGTTCATCGATTGCGGATGGCGCATCGGTCATTAATCGGGATTTGAAAGCAGGGTCGGTCCAGGCCCTGGCTACCACGTGTGCACCTCGTTTGGGGCCGATTTCCTCGGAATAAATTTCAACCCAGGCATCAATGGATCGGCGATCAACCAGCCCTTTGTCGACTAACAGACTTTCCAGTGCCTTGACACGCAAAGCGGAATCTGACGGCAAATGGCTGTGCAGATGCTGATGAATTTTCGCTACTTTCTTTGAATCGTATTCAGGCATTGCTATATCTCAATTTGATTTCTGGTTGCCATCCTGCATAAAAATATAATACACCCAAATCGATATTATTCAGACGTACTGATTTTTGCGACCGTTAACCGAAATGCCGCCCTTGAACGGGCGCAATATCAGGGCGGACTTTAGCGCTTTCCACCAGTCGGTTGATCTTGGGGCATTCTTTTTCAAGCCACTCTACTGGCATCCACTGTGCCAACATCCAAATATAGATGTCCAGAACAGTAAACGTATCTCCAAAGGTGTAGGGACCTTCATTGATTGCTTCCTCAAATATTTTATAGTGCTTCTCGACATAGCTACCGGCAGCGATCCTGGCCGCCTCAGCACAATCCTCGGAACTGACATACCGTTGTGGTTGGAGTTTTCTCAGCTCTCCTTCATAGACATTTGCGGCGAAGAAAAAAAGCCACCTGTCGTGCTGTGCCCGTTCGCTGCTTCCAGGTGGTGGTGTCAGATGTGCCTGCGGATGGGCGTCCGCTATGTGGAGCAAAATTGCAGCCCCTTCCGTCATTACACTTCCGTCTGGCAAGGCCAATGCCGGCAACTGTCGCCTGGGATTTATGAGTCTGTACTCCGGTCGGTGTTGTTCGTCCTCTTTGATATTGACAGGAATAATTTCATAGTCTGCTCCCGCTGCGTTGAGCGCGGCTTCAGAAGCCAGGGACCCAGTCAGTTTCCAACCATATAATTTATACATCGGGCCTCCTTTGTTAGTTTAAGTACAGGAAAGTGCTAGCGACTGGCAGTGCAGTCACCCATCCGATTTTGCGACTGCTGCCGGTGACTAAGACTCGTTTTTCGTGAAACATTTTACCTCCGGGGTTCTCCCTAATTGCCGACCAAGTATAGCAGTCGCCACCGGAGACGTTTTCGGGTTTGGGTGATTATTCCGTTTATTAAACAGGATATGCTTAAACTGGCGAGAGGGGCAGGTAAAAATCTATCCGGCACCAATCACATACTTGCTGTATTTTCCAATTACCTTTTTAACTAGCAGGGTCACGCCGATACATAAGGCGACAACCACAGAAAAATAAATAATCTGGTAGAAGAGGTTTCCCAGAATCGGTAACGATTGAGCGGGACCGCCAGTAAAGATTATTTTCAAACCTGCGTTAGCATAGGTATGCAGAAAAAACACACTGAAATTTATGGCAGCAAACCAGGTAAGCCATCGAAAGGGCCGATCCTTGTAGTGCGCCAGCAAGGCGATTATCAGGAAAGACAGGAAGAACTTGTTCATATAATTAAAGAACGACTGCACGGTTCTCATCTCCAGCAGTTCATAAGCAACAAATCCAACAAACATCGCAAACAGCAAATACCGCAACCTGTACGACCAGTCAAGCACAAATTCTTTATAGCGGCTTGCACACATGCCAATTATGTAAACCGGGAAAAAGTGTATGAATTGCCACCAGGGACTCCAGGTGCGGGGATATTCGTAGGAAATAATCATCAGCAATGGAATCGACAAATATACGATGGGAAAACGATCTATCAACCTGAACAACGGCGACAGCACATAGAACATGGCAATCATTGGAATGAACCAAAGCGGCGCCATATGCTGACCGGTCAGGTAGTAAAAACCAACCCGGTACCACCAGGGATTGGAATACAGATCATGGGGGATACCGTATGCTGACTTCTGGTAAAGGAAGGTCCAGGCAACCACTGCCGGTACGGAAATAATAAGATAAGGCAGGATGACCAGCAAAAATCGTGAAACGAGATACTTTCGAAAATCAAACTTGAATAACAAATGCTGGAAAATAAAACCGGCGATGAATACAAAGAAGAATGCGCCGTTAGAAAACACAATCTTCATAAATCGCGACATTTCGAGATTATCGTAAGACGCTCCCCATTGCAGTCCGTGTATACAGTGATTGAATACAACGAAAAGAGTGGCGATTGCCCTGAACTGATTTATATATTTTAAATACATCTAAAACGTTCAATTTGATAAGTTGGAGAAGTTTAGATCAAATCTGGCGCAGTGTTAAATCAAGCGAAGCTTGATAACTACCGTTCCTTGATACCAAATTTTTACTAATCGACTCTTCAATATATTTTTTATATAACCGTTGATGACTACCGGATAACGGATCGCAAACTCGAGATACTGGTTTGGAGCGACTGACAGATCAACATGCACGAAGCATATGTCGGCGGGAACAAATTTTCCTGTTCCAAACAAAAACTTTACCGTATGGCCATCCTTGCGCCAGATGTCTGCCATAATCGATACAACGTAATTTTTCATTCTGTATTGTCTGGCGCTTTTATGACAAAGAACCAGGATAGTTTTAGGCATTAGACACAATTGGTGGAATACAGTTAAGCATTGTAAACATGAATTATAAATCCTTGATCGCATTCGCTATCTTACTGAGCATCACCGTAACCGGGTTTGCGGATGAATTTTTAACAGGAACTCAGATTAAAGAACTCTTTTCAGATAGGACCTATGATATAGAAAAAATAGGCAAGAATAGTAAAAATCATTTGAAGAGCTATACTGGAGCAGAGGGCTTGCGTCTGGTTTATATTCCATGGAAGAGCAAAATATCGAAACGAAAATGGTGGGTAGAAGAAAATAAATTTTGTGGGAGCCACCCTAAAAAGGGTGATTTTTGCAGAGAAATAAAGGTTGTTGGTAATGGTACATACCACTCATTTACTGCTGGGGTTCATCAGAGTACGCTCAGAAATTTTCGAGAAGGGAAGCATCTGTAAAATGCCTGAAGTCTGGTGAAACCAAAGCATCGCGTCCGCGCCATGAATTTAAGATTAGACGAGTGTGCACTTGATGTGCAATTGACGGCATTCGAGCATGTCGTTCAACTCAGCAAGGAAAAAGACATCGGCGCCGAGTTTGCACAAATGTTTGCAGAGACAATGAATGATGCAGTAAATAAGGGGCGTGCGAAGGACGATCTACCAGCGATCTTCGAGGTCTTGTGCGAGAGGAAGCATTGACGAGATGTGAAAAAAACCGGTTACTCACAACAGACATTCAATGAGTCATATATTCGGGTAATATGTGTGATTTTTTCACACCGGATGAATATATTATTCCGACATTATGTCGGTGAATAAGACTGTTTTGCGGCACTAACTAACGGAAATAATTCAATTCAAAATTTAATTATCCAGTAATTCGACACAGGAGGAAACCCACGCCATTGATTGATGTTCAGGTACTCGAAGACGTCTTTTCTGCTGAGGAAATGCAGGCACTCATCAAGGAACTTGCGATGGCCTTCGGCAAGGTCGCAGGAAAAACAATGCAGGACAACACTTCAGTCCGAATTCACGGGGTCAAGAGCGGCCATTGGGGTGGCGCTGAGTCGGTTTGGACGACCGATAAGGCTCGGGAATTGAAATCTGAGCCAAGCTAAGTCACATTGTAATTATACTTTGTTGCACACCTGCCGCATAACACATGCAGACGAACCAACAAACCGCCGCCTGATTTGTTGGCCGCTGGTGCGGGACGTTACTTAATGCCTGGTTAGCAAATTCCGGACGATTTTCTGACTCCTTAAATTATTTGCTTTTTCCATAGCTACCGTTCAGTGGAAATAAGAAAAGGGCCGGGTTAAGGTCATGTAGATTTTTGAATTCATTGAGTTGCTTCAGTGCTCTGCGAAAATCTCTTAAATTCACTTGAAGTTCCATAGGGAGTATAATTACTGAAATACATTTATCAGGAATATTTTAGTCATACCAATTAACCAACCTGAACAGCAGAACCCCGCTAACACCCTGAAACGGTTACGTAAATCTTTAAGTGCTGGCAGTAATCTGCGTCTTGACATGTTAACAGATGCTGAACTTTCTGCGGCCCAGAATCTCATTTTCAATGGTGAGGCGGAAATTGTCAGTTCTGCGTGTAAACCATTTTTGACCGCAAAACTGGACAAATTTATCATATCTTAAAAGAAAACCTGCTTGCTCTGGAAAGGGCTGGTAATAGCAAGAATTGAAATTTCGGCCTGCCCGGTCACATTATTCAACAGACCGTGGACTTGGTCTTTTAGTTTGAAAATTTAAACACGATCTGCTCTGACAATCATATGGAGGCGCTTCTGTCGCAGAAACGAGTACAGAAGCAATTAGTGCGAGTTCAACTAATTGTCGTATGTGTAAGAACCCATAGTGATACGCGAGAAATTCTCGGAACCGCTGAATCTTTACAATCAAAACAGATTATCGAACTGAGCACAGGAAGTGCGCCGGAAGCTGAATCTCTATACGATTGGTCAGTAGAAAAAGGTGCCGACGGATTGATTGGGATGATTTGTACCTTTCCTCAAGGGGTAGGCGAAGATGACTCGACTATTGTGACTGTTTGAAGCGAAAAGTTGTGGAAAAAATCCGAAAAGATGCTGAAGACATTAGCACGTAAATCTTCTTATATAGGAGATAAGATTGGATCTTTGGCTATTTTGTACAGCGCTCTTTTTCTGCCTGGGCAAGGTTTTATGTTTGGAATGATTTATGGTGCTTTTTTATATAAAAAAGCAGGAGTTTCTATGAAAACCCATGTCGAACAAATTCCGCTTACAATAAAAGTGGTGGATGACTACTATGATGTATTTGCTTCTTCTGTTCGAATCAGGATTACTCAAATCCACAAGCATCAATTGATACGTACGTCGCTGCCTTTGCGGGCACATTGGAATCATTTAAAGAAAATGGAGCTAATACAGAATTACCCGAATTAATGTCAAAGCTGGTGAATCTTGGTGCTGACGCAGGTTTGGGGGATCAGAAAATTACAGCTTTAATTAATTTTCTAGACGAGTAATATCGAGCGCGTGCATAACAAGTAGCTGTAACGCACGCGCGAAAGCGGCGCTGAGTTAGTCGTTCAAATGTCTGCTTTTAAAGCTCAATTGGCCGAATTGAGTGTATAAAACAGACCTTATCGGGCAACAACCCATTGCAGTATCGATACGATTACAATGTGTCCTTGATTTTTCTGTAACCTTTGCCAATCTCCTCACCTAAAATTGAGAGAGCGGCTTTGATATCATCTACGGAGGGCCCAACCTCTGATCGCACCTGCGCACTCTTGATTACAAACTGCTCCCATTTATTTTCGAGTTCATCCCATTCGTCGCGAATTTCCATATTTGCAAGATGCATTTTTAAATTGAGTTCGTCGCGTTGTTCTTTCAGTTTATCGATTACGTCTTCTAAACTGTCTTCTATCTCATTTTTAATATTCATAGTTTCTTACTCACAGATTTTTTAACCAATGGACTTTAAATGTTAATGCTACAGAATCTGGTGGTCAGGCAGCTGATCCAGATCAATAAAAAGGATTAAGGGCGCCGGGTATGAATTGAATCCCAGGCGCGGAAATTAGTGTTTGCCTGGTTGTTTATCCAGCAGCCGAAGTTGGGCCAATTTTTCTTTTATTTTAATTTCCATGCCTCGATTTACCGGCTTATAAAAAACAGGGGATTCCAGCTTATCTGGAAAATAGTTCTCACCTGCTGCATAGGCATCGGGCTCGTCATGGGCATAACGATATTCCTTCCCATAGTCCAGCTCTTTCATCAATCGGGTTGGTGCGTTTCTCATATGTAGTGGTACATCAAGAGAACCGGATTGCCTGGCTACAGCCATCGCCTGATTGAAGGCTGAATAAACTGCATTACTTTTCGCTGCAATACTCAAATAAACAATCGCCTGGGCCAACGCCAGCTCGCCTTCAGGACTGCCCAATCGCTCCTGTGTTTCCCAGGCACTTAATGCGACCTGGAGCGCCCGGGGATCGGCATTGCCGATATCCTCCGTAGCCATTCGGATGATTCGACGTGCTATATACATCGGATCGCAGCCACCATCGATCATTCGACAAAACCAGTAGAGCGCGGCATCAGGGTGGGACCCGCGAACCGATTTGTGCAACGCCGAAATCTGGTCGTAGAATGCTTCGCCCCCCTTGTCAAATCGACGCAGGGAACCACCTGATATTACCTCATTGATCAGAGTGCTGGTAATGCAACCCTCATTTGCTAAATCTGCGGCTATTTCCAGAAATGTCAGGGCACGCCGGGCATCCCCATCTGCTACCTCAGCCAGTTGCTGGATATCATCAGGCTGCATAGTTAACTTTTGTTTTCCCAAACCCTTGTCAGGGTCGCGTAGCGCGCGATCAATAACTATTGCAATATCCTCAACCGATAATGCCTGCAGTACGTAAACTCGCAAGCGAGAGAGCAGTGCGTTGTTTAACTCAAAAGAGGGGTTTTCTGTGGTCGCACCGACAAAAATTATGGTGCCATTTTCGATATGCGGGAGAAAGGCGTCTTGCTGCACTTTGTTAAATCGATGAACCTCGTCCACAAACAGGACAGTTTCCCCCTGGTTAACCTGCTGTCGCAGCTTTGCCGTTTCCACGGCTTCGCGAATATCCCTGACTCCGGACAAGACGGCGGATAGTGAAACAAATGCAGCGTCACAGTGTTCAGCAAGCAATTTTGCGAGCGTGGTTTTACCGGTTCCGGGCGGGCCCCAGAAAACCATCGAATGCAACTGGCCATTCTCAATCGCACTGTATAGTGGCTTTTGTGGCGACAGGATATGTTGCTGACCTACGACTTCCTGCAGCGTAGATGGTCTGAGTCTGTCCGCAAGAGGTTGATACTGATTGTTCAGAATTTGCTCCTAAATCCCGCAGCGTTACTCAATCAAAAATATCACGTGAATATTTGCGGTGACTGTTTGTGGCTTTACTTCCAATGGTGCAGGTGTTGCATCACTCATTGCTTCTGCCATCATCACGACCCCCGCCTGTCGATGCAATGGCGCTGGTTGATTGGTTGATTCTGACACCTGGAAAACCTTTTGCAGTTTTCTCCCAATTTCTCCGGCGATAATGCCTGCTTTGGTTTTCGCCCTATCCAATGCCTGGGTTATTGCTTTGTTGCGATGTTCTTCAATATCGTCAAAGCCAAACCCCTGTTGATGCATACGGGTAATATCAATACTGACCAGTTTTTCAGCCAACTCTGAGTAATCTTCAAGATTATAGAGTTTTATACTAACGGTTCGGGTCGCTTTTTCGCCTATGTGTTCACGAGTCTGATCCTGCCAATGATATTCAGGGTAGACAAACAGATTGGATGCCTGAACGTGTTCACTCTTTATATTCATTTCAGTTGCTACATCCAGAACTTCCTGGGTAATCAGATCGGCCTTTCGCTTTGCCGCAGATCTTGCTTTATCCGTTTTTTCTACACTTATCTCAATGTTAATAAAATCGGGTATTACCTGTACAGAACCACTACTGCTTACCTGGATATTGGCAACGTCAACTGCAATAGCAGATAACGAAATTATTAAGAGCAAAATAAGGCTGGTTATGCGAAATATCATTTTCGATTTTCTCTTAAATTAAAATTGTTGATTGTGATAATACACCAACAGGAATAGATTCGGATCTTCCCGTCTTGATTGAGTAAGTCCTTCGGAACTACTGGCTGCGCATGTCCTGGGCGGTGGTGCCAGAGGCGGTTCCATCAGCATACCTGATATAAGCTTCTATATGATAGGTATTGTCATGCCCGGTAGCGATTGCGCTCGGTCTTTCATGCATTGCCTCCAACCACTCCCTTAGCCGCATGCAGGATTCCGGAATACCCACATTTCGGTATTCTTCCAGCACGCCTATTCGCTCGAAGTGAGGATAAATCGCGAGATCAACCAGCGAAAACTGCTTTCCTAACCAATAGGGACCCTTCCAGTCGCTGGAGAATCCATTTTTTTCAAAAAACTTCAGGTGGTCTGTTAACTGGTCAACAATTTGTTGCCGTTTTGATAAATTCTGCTCTAGAAGTACGCGGTAAAATGCAGGAATAAATTTCACATTGTCAAAATCAATCCATATCCTCGCATTAGCCCGCTCGCCCGGGTGATCGGGCATCAGCGCGGGCTCCGGGTGCAAATCTTCAAGGTACTCATTGATAATCGTCGATTCATAAACCAGTATGTTTTCGTCTTTTAAAACCGGCACCTTGCTGTATGGAGAAATATCGTCAAACCAATCGGGTTTGTTTCCAAGATCAATCTCGATATGTTCAAATTCCAGGTTCTTTTCCAGTAAGCACATGAAAGTTCGCTGGGCAAATGGGCATACTTCAGCCTGGTAAAATTTTATTTTTTCCATAGTCTTACACCTAATATTATTGTAACCGCTAACTTATATTTCCTGAAAATAATTTGTCCTGTATTTCAATAGATTTGTCATATTGCAAAATGGATCGGTGACAGATTATAAGGAATGGAAAAATTACTTTGAGAAAAAATCCATCTTTGGCGAATTTCGTACGGGATAAACAGAAAGTATATCTAATTTCGCTGGGTTGACAAATTCAAAGTGATTATCTCTAGAATTTTTACTTGTCCACAAGTCCTGCTAGTGCAGGCAACATTTTTTATATTTTTTTCCGCTGCCACACGGACAGGGATCGTTTCTGCCAACGCGTGGCTCAACTCGCATATATGGAGCCCTTGACTCTGTTCGGTGGGACAACCAGAATGAATGGATTTCTCTAACATTTGGTGCGATTACGTTTTGAATATTTATCATTTCTTCTGTATTACGATTGTGCCCTGCCCAGTCAGTGGCTATTGTAAATGCCCTGACAGGGGCCAACAAAATCATTATCTCTTTCCCTGCTTTTTTCCATTCATTCGCACTTAACTCTACCGCACGCATATAGCCTTCGCACCATTCATCCACGACCAGGACAACTTCGTCTTCAAACTCACGTAGCTCAAACATGGGCTCAAATTCATCCGAGCCATGAATTAGTATACTCGCGATGTTATTCATGTGACGCATAATCAAGGTCAAACACTTTTCCAAATCATCCTGATTCTCCCACGCGGGTTGAAAATCACCCCAGACAGCAGGAAGCCATATTGATGGCATAATTGACACGGGTCCACTTACAATTGCTGTCAAAAATCCGTCCAGCTCTGAAATACAGATTATTCCCTCATTCAGTTCATCGGTATCTGTATCATCATCAATACGATCCAGCAATAAATCATCGAGAAATTGAACTTCATTTTCGGTCAGGGGTTGGTCCAGGTTTTTCATTTGTGCTGGCTGGCTTTAGACATCAGATTGTCTGATTTTTCCGATTTTATAGCGGATTGATATATCCCCGCTCGGAATTACTGATTTCCTGTGGACTGAGAATAAGAGTAAAAAGGATCGGTGACAATTGATTATGAGTCGTATTTGTCACCGAACCCTTTACATTATAATGAAAACTACCGCTACGTGAAATGATGCGCTGATATGGATAATCAATAACAACTGCCAATAGGAAAATGCAAACCGAGTTAATTTCGTTGTTTGTCGGATCGCTGCTGGCTTCCACCCTGGTTCCCGGTGGTGTTGAGGTGCTGCTGTATTATCTGTATCAGTCTGGCGAACACAGCTTTTCTTCATTGTTGTGGGTGGCAACTTCCGGGAATACCCTGGGCGGCATAATCACGTTTTTTATGGGCGTTTTATTACATCGCGGCCTGGAAGGATTCAGCTGGTACCAGCGAATGCAACAATTATTCAAGCTGGACGAAAAATCGCTGGCACGGGTTAAAAAATGGGGGATTCCCGTATTATTTTTCAGCTGGATGCCCGTAATCGGTGATCCGTTGTGCCTGGCTGCCGGATATTTACGCTTATCGATGTGGCCCAGTATAGCAATGATATTTTTCAGCAAGCTTTCACGTTATGCAGTATTACTTTGGATGTTTCCAGGTTAATCAGAGGATCGTTTCCTGTAAAAGTGTTAAGTTAAAGCACCGCCACAGCTGCTGCCTGCACCCGCAGTGCATCCAAAACAGTGATTGCCTATCGCAATTGGGGCTCCCTGCAGTCGATAGCTGTCAATTTCCCACAGGCGTTTTCGGCCGCTGAGGGCCAGGGGCAGGTCAATCATTTGATTAAAGTCACAATCGTAGACATAGCCTTCCCAGTCGACGCTGATTAAATGGCGACACATAAGCGGCGTAACTGTAGCGGGATTGAAATTTTCTACCAGCAACTGCTCATAACTGTCCAGCTGACCGGTTCGTTTTAGATAATGTTTAAAGCGATTGATTGGAAGATTGGTGATTGTTAGCAAATTATTGAAATCAATATCAAAATCTTCTTTCAATCGGGTCTTGTAATCGTTTTGTAATCTCGTTTGGTCCGGTGGCAGAACCGCGCCAATGGGGTTATATACAAGATCGATGACCAGATCATCGGTTCTGCCATAACCGGCGGCATTGAAGGCCTGCAACCCGGAAATACTTTTGCCGAACACGCCTTTGCCACGCTGCTGGTCAACGTTTTCCCGTGTATAACAGGGCAGGGAGCAAACCAGTCGAATCTTTCTTTCTGCATACCATTGCGGCAGGTCCAGTTGGCCAGGCTCGTATTGTACGGTGATGTTGCAACGTGAAATTATGCCGATTCCCTGGCCAACAAAACCATCACATAATTCCCGAAAGTGCGGAATGAGTTCAGGGGCACCACCGGTAATGTCTACAGTTTTTATTTTTTCTCTTTTGGCCCACTCCAGGACTTTTTCCATAGTTTCCCAGGTCATCATCTCGGTTCGATTGGGGCCGGCTTCGACGTGGCAGTGTTCGCAGGCCTGATTACATAAGTAACCTAAATTTATCTGCAAATCCGATAATTCTGCTCGGCGAAGGGGAAAGCAATCATTGGCGCTGAGCACCTGGTTGAAATCGTGCCGTATTTTAATATCCATGGGTTTGTAATTTTAGATTATTACTCAGTCTGGTTGTCGAAAAGATTTGGTTGCCAATTTAATTTAAATTATTCAATCGTTATTAGTCATTTGTCCGTCGAAATGGTTCCTTGTAATCTATCGGGAAATTGTGAATACAGCAAAGTCAGATTACAGGGTAATGTGTGATTAGTGGCCAAATGCGGTATCGCACAGGTCGTTTAATATGCATGCTTCACAATTTGGCTTGCGCGCAGTGCAGGTATACCTTCCGTGCAAAATAAGCCAGTGATGGGCATCTTTCTTGAACCGTTCCGGAACCGCTGCCAAAAGCTTTTGTTCCACTGCTAAAACATCTTTCCCGGTTCCGATACCGGTACGATTCGAAACCCTGAAAATATGCGTATCCACCGCGATAGTGGGCTGGCCAAATGCAGTATTGAGAATTACATTGGCGGTTTTTCGGCCAACCCCGGGAAGTGCTTCCAGTGCTTGCCTGGTTTGAGGAACCTGGCCGTTGTGCTTCTCCAGCAACAGGTTGCAGGTATTGATAATGTTGCGGGCTTTGGTATTGAACAGGCCGATTGATTTAATATGCCTTTTCAGCTTTGTGACACCGAGGTCTTTAATAGCCGTCGGAGTATTGGCAATTGCATAAAGTTTTTCCGTTGCCTTGTTTACAGAAACATCTGTTGCCTGGGCCGACAATATGACTGAAACAAGCAGCTCGAAGTCGGATTGATAGCTTAACTCCGTGGTCGGCGCCGGCATGCTCTTCTGCAGACGCCTGAAAGCGGTAGTAATCTGGCGAGGTGTCATAGCTAGGTTGTGTTATTGCGTTTGCCATGATTCACAGTCACTGTCAAAGTATCTATGGATTTACCATGC
>PVMS01054373.1_pt1 | contig 12464 bp, 11 predicted proteins | sample 1853461 | NCBI WGS metagenome assembly PVMS01 (sample SAMN08582032, study PRJNA380276) | Marine sediment metagenome, whole genome shotgun sequencing project. | isolation source: ocean sediment barecode stripped | collected 2017
GGTCGAATATTTCAGAAGTCGCCGGGACAATACGATATCCAGTTTCAATTGCTCGACGTGCTCAAACAAAAACAGCTGGCGGGTTATAGTTTGCCGGTTAAGAAGCGAGGCCTTCGTTCATCGGCGCACGAAATTAGCGATCTCATCTACGAAAAGATTACCGGTACGCGGGGCGCATTTAATACACGCATTGCCTACGTCAGGTCACAAAAGGACGAGGCGCGGAAATATATTTTACAGGTGGCCGATACCGACGGATTTAACGCTCAGACGATCCTCGAGTCGGACCAACCCTTAATGTCGCCAAGCTGGTCTCCCACCGGCCAGTCACTGGCTTATGTTTCCTTTGAAAACGACAGACCCGAAGTTTTTGTTCAGCATCTGGCAACCGCCAGGCGTAGCAAGATTTCAGGTTTTAATGGAATTAATAGTGCGCCAAGCTGGTCACCCAACGGCAAAATGCTGGCGCTGGTACTGTCTAAAGATGGCAACCCAGATATATACACTTTAAATACGACTACTAAACGATTGACTCGTTTGACCCGGAACCGGGCCATTGATACCGAACCGGTTTGGGGTAAAAAAGGTAAATCGATAATTTTTACCTCTGACCGTGGCGGCACGCCTCAACTTTACCAGGTCAGGGCCACCGGGGGTAAACCCAAACGAATTACCTTTGAAGGACGTTATAATGCGGCAGCCAGCATTTCCCCGGATGGCAAGTACATCACGATGGTGCATGGCGAGCGCGGGCAATTTAAAATAGCACAATTAGAACTTGCAACCGGGAACCTGACCGTATTGACAGATGGTGCCCTGGATGAGTCGCCGTCATTTTCACCCAATGGCAAAATGGTACTATACGCATCGACGCGAGGTAATAGTGGCGTGCTATTTGCAGTTTCAGTTGATGGGCGATTCAAACACAAATTATCTGACCAGACCGGTGACATACGCGAACCGGTTTGGGGACCTTATAAACTTAAAAACTAATCGAATTCATATGGAGCAGATTAATTATGAAACAGTATTCCTTGACCAGTAAGCTTTATCTAATAGTCGTTGTAGCGTTTTTCGTAAACGCCTGCGCAACGACTCAGGAAGCGAGTGTTGCGGATGAAAGCACTCAGACCGAGACTGGCGTCCTGGTTGAAAGTGGCGGAGTCATTTCGATCACTGACGATGATGGTGGAGCGTCCGCATCAGCATTTACCGATGAACCGATGACCGCCCAGCAAATGCTCGATCAGAGTGATTCGATACTGGCAAGTCGAACCATCTATTTTGAGTTTAACAGTGCGAAATTGAGTGACGAAACCTTATCTATTCTGGAGGCGCATGGCGCCTTTATAGCGGAAAACGGCAATGTCGAAGTGCGACTCGAAGGCCACGCCGACGAGCGCGGTAGCCGTGAGTATAATATTGCACTGGGGGACCGGCGAGCGCAGTCAGTCAGGCGTGTGCTATTACTGCAGGGTGCATCGACCGACCAGATTGATACTGTTAGTTACGGCGAAGAGCAGCCAGCTGTGAGCGGGCAAAGCGAGGAAGCCTGGGCTGAAAACAGGCGAGTCGAACTGATCTATCAGGTGAGATAGTTATGAAACATAAGCGCATCAATAAACCGGGTCTGTTAATCAGCGTTTTCTGTATTGGTCTGTTGGCAACCACGGCCTCAATGGCGCAGGCCTTAACGCCGGATCAGCTCACCTTTCGGATCGACGAAACCAACCGTGCTCTGGATAATATTCAAAAGGAAATCAAAAGGCTAGGTAACCAGATTGATAATCGGGCGATGCTTGATCTTTTCCAACGGGTGGACGAACTGGCCGATGAAATCAGCCAGTTGCGTGGTGATCTGGAAATTCAGACTAACGATCTGTCTGATTTAAAAAAACGCCAGCGTGAGTTGTATCTGGATACCGATCGGCGCCTGCGTGACCTTGAAAATCGGGCGCTAAGCCAGCCGTCAGTGGTGGCGCCGACTCAAGTACCGACTCCGGATACTTCCACGGATCTGACACCGGCTACCGACAGTACCGGTACTTCTGTGATCGTACCGGCTACCAGTACAACCCAAACCGCGCAACCGAGCGGGACTTCCAGCGAAGAAAAAGCAGCCTACCAGGCGTCTTTCGATACCTTGAAAGAAGGGCGATATAAAAAAGCCAAAGCCAGTTTTAAGAGTTTTCTGAATCAATATCCAAACAGTATTTATGCCGGTAATGCGCAATACTGGTTAGGCGAAGCGAACTATGTGACGCGCAACTTCGAACAGGGAATTATTGAATTTCAACAGGTAGTAGATCGCTATCCAAAAAGTGCCAAAGTACCCGATGCTATGTTAAAGGTGGGATATACCTAATACGAACTGAAACAGCACGACGAGGCAAAGGCGATACTTCAGGAATTGCGCAAGCGTTTTCCAAAGTCAACAGCTTATCGACTGGCGGGCAAGCGCCTGGATCGAATGCGCAAAGAGGGTCTGTGAGTTTTGCTGGACTGCCCAATCGGTGCTTTTTGGTATTCCTCGTGTAAGCAGAGGATATCAATTTGCACTGACAGACCAGGCTTCAAATTCGCTTGAATTCAAACAGCGGATCGGTATCATTCCCCGTTCTTTTCAAAGGGCCGTTAGCTCAGTTGGTAGAGCATCTGACTTTTAATCAGGGGGTCGAGCGTTCGAATCGCTCACGGCCCACCATTTTTCATTATATATAAATTACTTGAAATTAACCTGATTTCCACAAACGCAGTAACTATTTCCAGAAAATATTAAAAAATAAATATATTAATGGCAAAATCAATACGTATTAATGAACAAGTAATGGTTGGCAATAGCCTGCCTTTTGTTTTGTTCGGTGGAATAAATGTCATAGAAAGTCGTGATTTAGCTTTTCAGGTGGCTGAACACTTTGCCGAGGTGACGAGCAAACTGAATATTCCCTGGGTATTCAAAGCCAGCTGGGATAAAGCAAACCGTTCCAGTATTCACTCGTTTCGTGGTCCCGGATTAGATAAAGGATTGAAAATCCTGCAAGAGCTAAAGTCTGAGTTTAGTTGTCCAATCATGACTGATCTACACGAAATCGAACAAGCCAGACCGGTTGCTGAGATTGTAGATGTAATACAAATGCCGGCATTTTTAGCCCGCCAAACCGATTTGGTAGGCGCAATGGCTAAAACTGGTGCGATCATTAATATTAAAAAACCGCAATTTATGAGCCCGCCACAGACTAATAATCTAGTGGAAAAATTCATAGAAAGTGGTAATGACAAAGTTATGCTTAGCGAGCGAGGCACTAGTTTTGGTTATGACAATTTAGTTGTTGATATGCTTGGCTTTAGACAAATGAAACAAGCCACGGGGGGTGTGCCATTAATATTTGATGTCACCCACTCATTACAATACCGCGAACCCTTCGGCGCTGTTTCAGGGGGTCGCCGTGCACAGACTGCTGAATTAGCATTGGCAGCGATGGCGACAAAATTAGCGGGTTTATTTTTAGAGGCCCACCCTGATCCTGATTCTGCAAAATGTGACGGCCCGAGTGCCTTGCCTTTGAATAAGTTAGAGCCGTTCTTAAAACAGGTTAAGGCTTTAGATGATATGGTTAAATCATTTGAAGATTTGAATATACAATGAAATTAAAATCTCATTCCTCCACTTAAATTAATATAAAAATGCAGCCGCCAGAATCTTGTTCAGCAACTTGAAGAATGAGTAAATTCTTCGCTTTTGATTTAAAAATTAGTAATTAGACTCACCGTTAGAGTTTCAAGTCGCACAACAGAAACATGTAGTCATTCTTGCCACGATCAAACTACTGGCATTAAGCGTTGAAGATGGTTGACTGTTTTTAAAATACCGTTTCAGGTAATGATCATCCTGGTCGCCCGGGGAGAATCCACTCAACCAGGCGTTTTACTTTATTCCCGCTCACTGGCATCATGTCTGGATGAATGGATACCTCGTAATTCCCGTTCTTGTTATTCTGCTGCTTGGTGCTCCTGCGTCTGCAGATTATGCCAAGGGTATGGATGCTTACCAGGATGGAGACTATGCAATCTCGTTGCAGGAGTGGGCACCGCTCGCTGAACAGGGGGATGTCGTTGCTCAGTTCAACCTGGCTGTGATGTACCTGCAAGGGCTGGGTGTTACTCAGGACCATAGCGTTGCGCTCAAGTGGTTCAAGCAGGCAGCCGAACTAGGTTATGCCAGGGTACAGCACATTCTGGGTTTGATGTACTACTATGGACAGGGGGTTCCCCAGGATTACAGGGCCGCGTTCAGGTGGTTCAAGCGGGCGGCTGAGCAGGGGCATGTCGAAGCACAGGCCGTTCTGGGTGATATGTACTTCGGTGGAGACGGTATAATCCTGGACTCTGAGGCTGCAATCAAGTGGTACAGCCTTGCTGCCGAACATGGGCATGTCGGCACCCAGTCGTTTCTAGGTCAGATCTACAATTATGGATGGGATGTTGCGCAGGACTACAAGGTTGCCTTTAAATGGTACAAGAAAGCCGCCGAACAGGGCGGCACCGAAGCACAGGCCGTTCTGGGTAATATGTACGAGGAAGGGCGCGGCGTTCCTCAGGATTATTCCCGTGCCCATATGTGGTGGGTAATTTCGAAGTCGGGAGGGATAATAAAGGTATTGAAAAATCAAGGTGAAATTGAACAATGGATGACTTCCGACCAAATAGAGAAAGCTCAGGAACTAGCTCAACAGTGCGTGGCGAAAAACTACAAGGATTGTTGAATAACAAGTGTTACCAACTAGCGGCTATATATGAGGAATGGTGGTACCCACAATTATGGAGGGGTAGTGGGCCCGAATTCGATGTATCTTAAAATCAGTCAACAATCCTTTTGATAGCAAGATTTATCCGCTCGATAACATCATCAACTTCAATCATATTCATCACTCCTTCGTCCTTTATCCGGATACCCCAACGTAAATTCTCCGGTTTTTTTCCTCGGAAACGCCATGCGGCTTCGGCAAACTTATCGACACAGAGATCTTGTGAATTATAAGGCCCGCTACGTCGAGACCAGGTACTGGCATGTAAGCCGATAACAGGCGTACCCACCGCATTTGCCATATGGGCAGGTCCGGAATCAGGGGTTAGTACCAAATCGGCGCGTTGAAGCAAAGCAATCAATTGTGGCAAGCTAAGCTTCCCAATCAGGTTAATCACCGGTTTATTCATCGAGTTCTCAATGGCCTCACCTATGGATAGTTCCAGATCAGTCCGTCCACCAGTTAAAACAACTGTCGTAGCATGTTGGTCGGAAGCATATTTCGCCACGGCCGTATAACGATCTGCACGCCAGTTTAGACTTTTGTGGCTGGAACAGGGCGATATAAGCAGGATTCGTTTTCCCGCAGGAATGAGAGCATTCACAAACTCTATGGCTTCCTCGCTAACTGGAAAGTTCCATTCAGGCTCGCTCGCGTCCAGGCCGATTGTTCGCGCAAATGACAAATGCCCCTGGACCTGGTGTTCGTACTTTGTTTCGGGTATAGAATGTGTCATAAAAAATCGATGGAAATCCCGCGCTCGATTTTTATCCCATCCCAGCTTGATATCCGCTTTTACACAGGCGCCAGTGAAATTTGCTCGTGCGGATGTCTGCATTTGCAGCATGATGTCAAATCTTTCCCCGCTGAGTTCCCGTCTTAACTGCCGATAACCACGCCAACCCGCTTTCTTGTCGATTACAATAAAGCGCACGCCGTCCAGAGCGGATAACAACGGGTGTACTGCCGTCGCACAAATCCAGGTAATCCGGGTCAAGGGCCAGTTTTTTTGAATAGCCCGCAGTACCGGAACCGCATGGGTAACATCACCCAGTGCTGACAGTCGGACAATACAGATATTTTCAGGCGGGGTGTCGAATGGCAACATTAGAATAGCTGGTCGGGCAATGTCGGATTCATATCAGTGTATCCGAGTGGGTCATCAAAGCCTATAGGATAACCAGACTATATCGCCTGGAATACACCCGGGCTTTATGAATATTTCGGATTCGAACCAGGTCATAAATCAAAAAAAACAAAATGAGTTCAATTTTATAGAGAGCTATTGCCAAAATAGCGCTAAAAAAAATCATGCGCGGACTTCACAGGCAGGCTTTTTTAGGTACAATACGCGGTCTTCTGGCCTCAGGGTCAGACCTACGCTTTTGTCCGGTGACAATTAGAGGTTTTTATGGTTTCAATTCGTTTGGCTCGCGGCGGTTCCAAGAAGCGTCCATTCTATCATGTGGTAGTCAGTGACAGCCGCAGCCCCAGGGATGGTCGATACATCGAACGTGTTGGATTTTATAATCCACAGGCCCGTGGCCAGGAAGAAGAACTTCGTCTCGACAATGAACGTATCGAATACTGGGTTTCGAAAGGCGCTCAGACAAGTGAGCGTGTCGCGAGTCTGATCAAGGGTGCCAGTAAAGCGGCCTAGGGGTATCCTTGTTACTCATGAGTGAGCATCTTTATGCGTAGGCACGAGGATGAAACGATCCGCGTTGGACATATTATTGGGGCTCAGGGAGTCAAGGGCTGGATTAAGGTATTTTCGGATACCAGTCCGCGTGAAAACATTCTGAGCTATAGCCCATGGCAAATAGAGACGGGTGATCGGTTGCAAACAGTCGAGATTAGCGGTCGGCTCCAGGGAAAGAATGTCCTGGCGAAGCTTGACGGGGTAGAAAATCGAGAACAGGCGAATGAACTGGCTGGAAGTAAAATTTACATATTCGCCGATCAGTTACCGAAATTGGAAGAAGACGAGTATTACTGGTCAGATCTGATTGGACTGGAAGTCGAATCATTGCAGGCTGAACCACTGGGTACCATCGAAACGATGATGGAAACCGGTGCAAATGATGTCATGGTATTACAGGGTGACAGGGAAAGGCTGATACCGTTTGTAATGGATGATGTGGTCAGAAAAGTTGATCTGGCCAATAAGCGGGTGGTAGTTGACTGGAAACCTGATTACTAGCAGCTGGTCGGACCTGGCAAATGAGATTTGACGTAATCACGCTGTTTCCGGAGCTGGTCGAACAGGTGATCAGCTGCGGGGTCGTGGGTAGGGCCGCAGACCAGGAATTACTCCAGCTTAATTGCTGGAATCCTCGGCAGTACACCCTGGATCGTCATCGAACAGTCGATGATCGGCCCTACGGTGGTGGCCCGGGAATGTTGATGAAGGTACAGCCGCTGCAGGATACGATTCAGGCAGTTCGCCTGAAGAATAAGCAGGGTCGGTTGATCTATCTCAGCCCGCAGGGAATTCCGGTTAATCAGGCCATGCTGGCACAGCAGGTTGACCAGGGATCGATAATTTTTTTATGTGGCCGTTACGAAGGAATCGACGAGCGCCTGATTCGACAGGAAGTTGATGAAGAGTGGTCCATCGGTGATTATGTCATTAGTGGCGGAGAACTGGCGGCGATGGTGTGTATCGATGCGATCACACGACTGATCCCAGGCGCACTGGGGCATGATCAGTCGGCACAGCAAGATTCATTTAGTGAGGGCTTGCTTGATTGTCCTCACTACACGAGACCGGAAGATTATCGGGGCTGGAAGGTACCCGAAGTTCTGATGAATGGTAATCATCAGCAGATAGAGGATTGGCGCGAGCGACAGTCTCTGGGAAGAACCTGGCAAAAACGCCCGGATCTGCTGGAACACATCGTTCTGGATGATCGACGGCAGGCTTTGTTGGATGAATATATTGACGAGTTCAATCAATCTGATCAAAAGGTTTAATTGGCTGTTGAATGACAGACTGGATTATTGAGAGGAAGTAACATGAGTAAAATTATTGCACAATTAGATGCAGAGCAACTGAAAACCGACATTCCTGCATTTTCTCCAGGCGATACCGTCGTGGTGCAGGTCCGGGTAAAAGAAGGTACTCGCGAGCGATTGCAGGCCTATGAAGGTGTGGTAATCGCGAAACGCAACCGGGGTATCAACTCTGCTTTTACGGTGCGCAAGATTTCCCACGGTGAAGGCGTTGAGCGTGTTTTCCAGACGCACAGCCCAATCATTGCAGAGATTAAGGTAAAACGTCGTGGTAAGGTACGCCGCGCGAAGCTGTACTACCTGCGTGGTCTGACTGGTAAGGGAGCGAGAATCAAGGAAAAATTATAAAAGCCGGTTTCAATTCGAAATCGGTTAGCATAAGCTAAGAAAGGCGTGGAAGCTCACAGGCAACACGCCTTTTTTTATGGACATCTCTAAAAAACACTATTTTTAAAGATGCCCATGAGTTAAAAATGATTTCTCGAAAAATAAAGTATTTTCCAATTCTTGCTTTAGTCTGCCTGACCAGCAATACGGTGGCGGATGAAAGGCTCGATATGCTGAAAAATATATCGGCAGCCGGGGCACCGGTACTAACCTTGAAAATGCTGGATCAAGCGCAGCCCAAGATCGATGCAGACCTGTATGAATGGATTTTATGGGAGCAGGAACGATATGCCATCCTGTTGCGATGGCAGGAGTGGAATGAACTTCTTATTCGAATCGAAAATCTGCCGCCCGACCTGCCCGAGCAATTCAGCTACCAGATAGCAACCTACAGAATCCAGGCCTATCTGGAAATTGGACAGGTGGCGACAGCACGCCGGTTATTACGCCAACAACTCTGGTTAACAACGGCTGGCTCAGTACCTGAATACCAGACCTGGCGCAGGCTGGTTATCTCCAGTTATCTGAAAGACGGTAGACTCGAGGATGCACGCATAGCGATGTTGCGATTCAATCAGGATTTTGACACCGAGGATGAATCCTGGGTGCTTTTACGTGCGACTGTTTTGATTCGCTCGGGTCGCTATGACCAGGCAATTCAGGTTTTACAGGGAGTGGACGGATGGCAGGCACGTTTGAGCAGTCTGCTTGCACAGTACCGATTGCAGCATATCGATCCGAAGGCATTATGGGAGGTACTGAAAAAACAGGTTGCCAGGGAAGAATTCGAAGATGGCGAGCAGTCGACACTCTGGGCTCTGGCCTATTATGCCGCTCAACAAATGTCAGCAGTGGATCGCGTGGTTGCCCTTGAACAGGTATTTAAAGCAGATTCACAGACCCCTTTGGAATTGTTTCGGCTACTCCCCGATCAATTGTGGGATGCTTACATCGAGTATGCGCAACTGGTGGGTAATCGCGCTGAACTGCTAATAGGTGATGATGCCCAGTGGCTTGAACTCGCGAAAAAAGCCAGTTCAGCTACTCCGGTCAAAGCCCGGTCCCTGTTCGCGCTTTTGATGTTGAAAAGCCGGAGTCAAGAGGTAATCAGTGAGGCCGCGGAACAATATATGCATACTTTTAAAGCGGTTGACGAATCTGAACAGCACCTGCTCAACCAGTTGTTTAATCATAGCGAGACCTTTTCCGATGCGGAGCGGATTCCTTTGCTAGTCAGATATCAACTGGTTGATCTCGCACTAAAAAGAGGTGATATTGGTGAGGCAACCCGACAGATGTCGGGACTGGATACCTACCCGGCCGGCTCCGACCGATTTAAATGGCAGCTTCGACAAGCGCGCGTATTAATACTAGGTGGCCGTTACGACGAGGGTAACGGAATATTGCAAACCTTGATCAGTGAATACAGCGAACCAACAGCCGAGAATACCGATCGAATATTGCAGGTACTGTTCGATCTACAGACGGTGAATTTGCACGAACAGGCGATTTTACATTTCAATCGCCTGTTAAGACTTCCCATAGAGCCAAACAACACCGTGAAATTCTATTCTGGATTGCCGATTCGTATAAATTGCTCGAAAAATATGACCGTGCGGCCCTGTTGTATTTGCAATCCGCAATGTTACCCGGGCCATTGGCAATGGACCTGTGGGCGCAGACTGCTCGCTTCCGAGCTGCCGAGAGTCTGCAAAAATCAGGGTTAGTTGACGACGCAAGAAGAATTTATAAGGAATTACTCAGTGGTACCAGTGATCCAGCCAGACGTTCTCTGCTGAATCACAATATTCAGCAATTATGGCTGAACCAGAGCACTCGATAATAGTTGCTAGAGGCAGCTTTGGTTATGACGCAAATACCGACGCGTCGCAAACGAGGAGACCGGGGACCGGCCCCCTCGGATAACAGATTAAAATTGACAGGCAGGTGTCGATGCAGACAGTTGCTTCTCTTCGTCAGTCATTTCGGTTTCGATATTCTCGAACAACGGTGTACTCAAATAGCGTTCACCAGTATCGGGTAACATAACTAATATGTTTGATCCGTCCGCTGCCGATTCTGCAATCTCGAGTGCAGCCGCCAGGGTTGCGCCACTACTGATGCCGACAAATATGCCTTCTTGCTGGGCCAGATTGCGGGCACATTCGATTGCCCTCGGCCCTGCAACAGTTAATACTGTTTTTTCACTATCGGCTGCCATCGAGTCTTCGGTCAACTTGGGAATGAAATCCGGGGTCCAGCCCTGTACTGGATGAGGGCTGAAATCTGGATGACTTTCGGCGGGAGAGCCGTCCTCGTGGCGTTTTTGTACAATGCCTCCAGTCAATAGGCTGGCCACTTCAGGTTCGGCGACGATCACCTTCGTATTGGGGCTCTTTTCGTCAAACACCCGGGCTACCCCTTTCAGGGTGCCGCCGGTGCCATAACCGGTAACCCAGTAGTCGAGTTGTTTACCCTCGAACGCGGCCAGAATCTCCGGTGCAGTGGTATTTGAATGAATATTGGCATTGGCTTCATTTTCGAACTGGCGGGTCAAAAACCAGTCATTTTTATCAGCCAGTTCTTTCGCTTTCTGCACCATTCCGCTACCTTTCAGAGGGGCAGGTGTGAGTACCACTTTGGCACCCAGAAATCGCATCAGTTTGCGGCGTTCAACACTAAAACTTTCGGCCATCGTAACCACCAGTGGATAGCCTTTTTGTGCGCAAACCATAGCCAGGCCGATACCAGTATTGCCGCTGGTGGCTTCAATTACCGTTTGTCCGGGTTTGAGGGCCCCGCTTTTTTCAGCATCTTCGATAATACCGAGTGCAAGGCGGTCCTTGACGGAGCCCATCGGGTTAAAGGCTTCAATTTTTACATACAGGTTAATGTTGGCTGGTGCCAGTTTATCAATTTTCACCACCGGTGTATTACCGATGGTACCGAGAATATTGTCGTGAATATGCATAGTTAATTATCCTTGTTTTAGGGGTTGGCGGGAGTTGCGTAGCGCTATGTTTAACATTTTTTATCACTGCTGACAACATTATGCGCTATGTACCTGCAGCATAAAAACAATCCTTTAGTGATTCGATTAAACTGATCGAATTAAAGGATGAAATGTGCCGCGGCCTGGCCTGGCAGGCTCAAAAATTGACTATTTGCTACCTTGAAACCAGCACGACATAGCCTCATATTATGCCACTAGTCAGTTAAACCAATCAGGAGAACTTGCGCAATGACTGTAGCAGCTAATGCAGAAACCCGGGGCTTTGAAACAGAGGTTAACCAGCTACTGGATCTGATGATCCATTCGCTTTATTCCAACAAGGAAATATTTTTACGTGAGCTGATATCGAATGCATCGGATGCCTGCGATAAATTACGCTTCACAGCGGTTTCAGATGCCAGTCTTTACGAGAAAGATATCGAGCTGAAGATTAAGATTAGCTACGACAAGGATGCGCGTACTATTACGATTAACGATAATGGTATCGGTATGACCCGCGACGAGGTGGTCGAGAATATTGGCACGATTGCTAAATCGGGCACCCAGTCTTTTCTTGATTCTATTACAGGTGATCAGAAAAACGATGCCAATTTGATTGGTCAGTTCGGAGTTGGCTTCTATTCTTCTTTCATAGTAGCCGAACAGGTTACCCTGCGAACTCGTAAAGCCGGTGAGAAGGCAAATAAAGGGGTCGAATGGACGTCGAAGGGAAAAGGTGAATATGAAATCAAGTCGATTGAAAAGCCCGCACGAGGTACTGAAATTACGCTGAAACTTCGCGAAGACGAGGACGAGTTACTGAACGACTGGAAATTAAGATCAATTGTCACTTCATACTCCGACCATATCGATTTCCCGGTAGTGATGGACAAAACAGCAGATCCGTCAGAAGAGGGCGGTGAAACAGTTATCGAGGAAGAAACTATCAACCAGGCATCGGCGTTGTGGATACGGCCCAAAGCTGATATCAAACCCAAGGAATATAAAGAGTTCTACAAGCATGTCGCCCACGATTACGAGGATCCGATAGACTGGAGCCACAATCGTGTAGAAGGCACCAATGAATATACCTCACTGTTATACATCCCGGCTCGCGCCCCATTTGATCTGTATGATCGCGATTCCCGGCGTGGTATCAAGCTCTATGTAAAACGTGTTTTCATTATGGAAGATACAGATCAGTTGATGCCCCGGTATCTGCGGTTTGTACGCGGTTTGATCGATTCCAACGATCTGCCTCTGAA
>PVMS01155543.1_pt1 | contig 12464 bp, 7 predicted proteins | sample 1853461 | NCBI WGS metagenome assembly PVMS01 (sample SAMN08582032, study PRJNA380276) | Marine sediment metagenome, whole genome shotgun sequencing project. | isolation source: ocean sediment barecode stripped | collected 2017
TGGTGTCAGACCGCACAAATACGCCAGGCGGGTTGTCCGATCCAAAAGCGTCTTTTAAGGCCTGCCTCATCCTGCCTTTGAATTCCGCGCTCAGCCTGGTGTTCATTATGATGTCGTACAGCTCAGCCCGGAACGCTTCGGTTTTTGTAGCATGGGCCGGATCGTCAACCGGGATCGAATCGAGTTCCCGGTAATTTTCCACCATCCACTCAAATACCGTGCCGCCTCCCCCCGGGTAGGGCTGCTCGAATACTTCCTGCCGGAAAATTCCAAAGGGAATCGCCACGCCGCGGGAAACGCGGCCTGGGTAATGGGCGCGCAGTTCGCCGAGTTTGGCGGCTTTAGGCCCTACGGATCGACCTGAATCAACCGCCCGCAGATCATCCAGGGACACCAGTTCCTGCACCGTAAGGTCCAGTTTTTCCAGGTCAGGGGCTATGGTCACACCATTGCCCGCATTGGCAGTTTTAAAAACTTCCGCCCAGCTTTCAGTCCAGGGTGATATTTCAACCAGGCCCGACTTGCTGACCGCCATCACCACCCGTTCTCCATCATATTTCGACAGCTGGGGGACCAGTGTCAGGCTGACCGTGACATTTGGAATGCCCAGGTTGCGCGCCAGCAGTTGCACATGTGAAAGTGGATTCCCTTCTCCGGCGGTCAGAATTCCGGCCACGGGAGGCAGATCGGAAACCGTTTCAGGCAGCATGTAGATGCCATCCGGCTTAAAGTTTTCCAGATTACTCATGTCTGGCTCGATGTGTAGAATTCCTTGCGCCAGGCCGGGATTCAGGGCGGTGAATCCTACGCCGATATCCTGGTCGAACAAGCGATGCTTGACGCCAGCCTTGCGGTTTGCGTCACGCGACATACCATCCAGGATCTTCGAATAAAACAGCAGGGGGCTGCCGCGTAACTGGTCCTGTATAAACAAAATGGCCATCGGCTCGATCTCTGCCAGCTTCATCATGGATTCAAAAAAGTGCATGCGTAAAGTCTGGGTGCCCCATCCCGGCGCGCGTCCAAGATAGTTGAGGTCACGCAGATAATGATCCAGCCTCACCCTATCCACCGCCAGGGAGTCCAGCGTTTTATTCATTTCACCGAGCAAACGTGCATTGATCACGCCCGTGCCATATGCCGCCAGCCCCGCAGATTCCAGGTAAACCGCCAGTTGCCGCCGCGTTGCATTTTCCAGGCCTGGCCTCAATTCGGAGGCTGCACGGTAGTTTTCACTTTCCGCGCGCAAACTGAGGTCCAGGATTTCAAGACGGACATAGGAGGATTTGATGCGCGGCAGGGCCGTCCTCAAATCCGCCAGCAACTCGCCGGTCGTACTGAACCGGCTGCTGGCTGAAGAATCAGACCGGAAAGATTCGGCAGACTTTCTCAGCGACTCCTGCAGCCAGGGAGCTGCCGTGTAGCGCTCTGCCATGCTGTCGAGTTCTTCATCCAGCGGTGCAGCCTGGTAGATACTGTCGATTTCATCAGCCAGTTCCAGGTACGGCTGGCGCTTCGATTCGTTCCTGATGGTCTGTGCGTACTCGCGAACGCTTTGGGCGTCCTGCGCCCCTGGCGAGCCATGAATCTTGGCGCGCAAGGGTTTGAATCCGGCATCTTTGTCAGATAATGAAGCTGACAGTTGCCTTACCTTCTGAATGGAGGCGCTGTTGGTGCCATGCGGCAGCATCCTTACGCCAACTCTCAAAGCAGGAAAACCGGGCCCGATCCATGCAGGCCGGGAGGCCATCTCCTCGAGCAGACTGCGCGCCGCCGCGCGTTCATCCTCCTCCTGGATGGCGCCCCGGTAGAAAAGCGCCTTTCTCAGAATCCAGCCATCATCGACACTGACCAGGAATCGCTCGATCAGGATTTGAGCAAAGGCATTGCCAAAGTCCGGTTTTTCAATAAATGCGCCAGCATCCACCCCAACCAGCAGGTTGGCAAGCAGGTAGCCCTGTTTGCGCATTTCAAGCGTTCTTTTGTTCCACTCCCCGTGCTGGTAGCCCCCCCCATGGTCTTTGCAGGCATAGGACTGAGGAGGCAGAACCGTGCCATCGTTACAGAACCAGCGGATACGTAAAAAAGGGCCGCGTTCCGCTGTCTTCATTTCCTCGACCCATGTCTGATATTCGGCCGTGTTGACTGAAGATTTTTCGGTGAATCCTGAGACCGGCAGAGCGAACAGGAGTCCGATTAAAAGCGGCGTGAAAGTCTTTCGCATGGATGTCTCCTGGAGCATGGGGCAGGCCAATAATGTTCTTCTGCTAAGCACTTCCGGGCTAACGCCCATACAGAACTATCAATAATAACGTATTTTCAATAAACGATTAGCAATCCACCCATTGCATTGCACGGCTGCCTTTACGTGTCAGTTTGGTACTAGCCTGTTCGCAGGTAATACAGCATATAGGTAAACAAGGTTGCTGGATTTTACAGCCAGAGGTCGGAATGCGGGGTCTGATGCGAGCCTGACATCACAGAGATGCACATCATATCGTATTTGGCTGTTTGTTGTTGGTCATGATTCCGGCGAAATATTCTTTCACCCCCAGGCGAACCCCTGTATGTTCAGAATTGATGGAAACGCTAAAGCTTCGCAAGATCAATATCGATACCTACCGGGAGAACGTGGCCTTTTTACATCGTGACTGCCCGGTTTATCGGAGTGAAGGTTTTCAATCACTGAACAAGATTGAAATACACACTGGAAACGCCGATCAGCCGATTATTGCGGTGCTCAATGTGGTGGATGATCAGAACATCCTGGCGCCGGAACAACTGGGGTTGTGTGAGCAGGCATTCGAGCAACTGGGATTGCCCGACGGCTCTGATGTGCAGGTGGATCACGCGCGACCGCCTTCTTCACTGCTTGGCGTTCACAAAAAGATCAACGGTGAACGATTGACGCAGGAAGAATACCGGAGGATTACCCGGGATATCGCTCACCAGCGCTATTCAAAGATAGAAATTGCCGCCTTTTTGGTCAGTTGCACCGAAACCGGCCTGGAACGGGAAGAAGTGCTCTTTCTGACCCGGGCCATGGTCGAGACCGGCAGGCGCCTGGACTGGCATGAACCACTGGTGGCCGACAAGCATTGTGTCGGTGGAATTCCAGGTAACCGCACCAGCATGCTGGTGGTGCCTATCGTCGCTGCCCATGGCATGCTTATTCCCAAAACATCCAGTCGCGCGATCACCTCGCCTGCAGGAACAGCCGACACCATGTAAGTGCTGGCGAATGTTGAATTGACGCCGGGCCAGCTGCACGCAGTGGTTCGACGTGAACGTGCCTGTCTGGCCTGGGGAGGCAAGTCCCACCTGGCTCCGGTGGATGATATCCTGGTATCGGTCGAGAGGCCCCTGTCACTGGATTCTCCGGGACAGATGGTGGCCTCAATTTTGTCTAAAAAAGTAGCCGCCGGCGCGACCCACCTGATCATAGATATCCCGGTTGGGCCGACGGCCAAGGTTCGCAGCCGGTCCGCCGCTCTGCGGCTACGCAAATTGATCGAATACACCGGCGATCAGCTGGGCTTGCATCTCGAGGTTGTCATTACCGATGGCCGCCAGCCCGTTGGCCGGGGAATAGGTCCTGTGCTGGAGGCGCGCGATGTCATGCAAATCCTGAATAATCTGCCTGACGCCCCGGCTGACCTGCGTGAAAAGTCTCTGCAACTGGCGGGTAGAATCCTCGAATTCGATCCGGATGTGCGCGGTGGACAGGGATATGTCATTGCCCGTGACATCCTGGGCTCCGGCCGGGCGCTGGCAAAGATGGAGGCCATAATAAAGGCCCAGGGTGGCAATCCCGCCCAACTCGTTCCGGGCCGCTTGCAAAAGCCGGTGCCGGCTGAATCAGATGGCATAGTGACGGCCATCGATAATCTGCAAATGGCGCGCATAGCCCGCCTTGCCGGTGCGCCGATGGACCAGGGCGCTGGTGTCGATCTGCACCGCAAGCTCGGTGAAGAGGTCCGGCAGGGCGAAGCTCTTTATACCGTTCATGCTGAGTTCCCGGCAGATTTCCGATTCGCCTGCGAGGCAATTGCGAAGGACAGTGGTTACCAGGTGGGCGCCGCCCGATCAGACGGGGAGCAGGATGCCTCGGGTTAGAGAAAACTGCCTGCTGATTGGATTCCCGGAATACCGGGAGCAGGCGATGCGCCTGGCCAGGGCGGCAGCTGTACCCTGCGGGGAGGCCATGATCCACCATTTTCCGGACGGTGAATCCCGCTTGCGCTTACCCGAATCACTTCCCCACCACGTAGTTTTGTGCCGGACGCTGGATCATGCGAACAGCAAGCTGGTGGAGCTCCTCCTGGCCGCTGCAACTGCGCGCGATCTTGGCGCGAAGCACATTACGCTGATTGCGCCCTATCTTTGTTATATGCGCCAGGACAAAGCCTTTCACCCGGGCGAAGCAGTCAGTCAGCGCATCATCGGTACCCTGCTTGCCCGGTATTTCGATGCGTTGATTACGGTTGACTCACACCTTCATCGCATTCATCGCCTGCAGGAGGCAGTACCGGTCGACACGGCCATCAACCTGACCGCCACTGCCCCCATGTCGGAGTTTCTTGAGCAGAATATGGATAATCCACTGCTGGTGGGGCCTGACGAAGAATCCAGGCAGTGGGTCGAGGCAATAGCGCGAGCCAGGGGATTTGATTACCAGGTTGCCAGCAAACTGCGTTCGGGTGACCGGGATGTGCGCATCACACTGCCCGAGGCGGATTACCGGAACCGGAATGTTGTGTTGGTCGACGATGTGGCAAGCACGGGTTGCACGCTCGAGGAGACAGCGCTCGCACTGGCAGACTTTGAACCGAAGAGTATCAGTGTACTGGTGACACACGCTTTTTTTATCAATAATGCTCAGGAAAGGTTACGTTTGGCTGGTGTCAGTGACATCTGGAGTACTGATTCGGTACCCCATTCAAGCAATGTATTGCACCTCGATAAACTGCTCGCTCAGTCTTTCATTGAGCATCTGGCATCTCTGGTTCTATAGCTGATTGCTGGCTTCTTAAAACTAATTTTGGCTAGCTGCCAGCTAGCTGGTAAACTACCGCGCTTCATGGATCAGCCAATCGTCGCTGATTTTCCAGGCTCGGAGAACTTCATGAGATCGACATTGCTCATAGCGCTATTCGCCTTGCTGGCGATCCTGTCCACATTTGAGGCCGAGGCTGCGGATCCTGTTGGATCAGCTCAGAGTGACAGCGAAGCAGCCATGCAGGCCCAGATTAGGCAATTGGAAAAACAACTGGAGAGCGCCAACCAGAAAATTGCGGGCCTGGAGTCAGAACTGCATACAGTGAAAACTGCGAATGCTGCAGCGCCAGAGGCTACTGCTGCCGCAGCTTCAGTAGCCGCAGGTTCGGCGGCCGCCACACCGCATGCCGGCAGTGAATCACAGCTTGCGACCTCATCAGACACAGCTGTGACTGAGTCCGAAGAAATGGTGGATGAAACAGTTTACAAGGCCCGCACGCAGGAAATCGCCCAGGAGATGTACCGAATCAGAGAGCCAGGGCCTTATAGACCTGGCTCAATTACCCAAATCCGGGAAGAGGGGCTGAATCTGGGCGGCGTTGAAGACGTGTCGCGGCTGGAGTTCCTGGCGCCGGGTTTGCGCTACGGGCAGACCGGTCATGACGTCCGGCTGGGGATGCGTGGCGCCAGGAGCAACAGCGTAGGGGCACAGGCGCCCATGGTTGTGGGAATTTACGAAGACGGTGTGTTCATTCCGACCACAACCGAGGGATTGGATTCACTGCTGGATGTGCAGCAGGTTGATGTGCTGCGCGGACCACAGAACTCGAGCTTCGGCCATCACGCCTACGCCGGCGCTATCAGTATCATTACGAATAAGCCCACTTTTGATCGTCTTCGTGTATTTGCTGAAGCTGAAAATGGCCTGCCGGACAAAACACGCTGGCGGCTGGCGCTCAATCTTCCTGTCAGCGATACCGTGGCATTCCGGCTTGCCGGCCTTTCTGAAAGCCGGTCCGGCTGGATTAACAATGACGTGATCGAGTCCGATTCGGATGACCTCAACGACAGGAAAGTACAGGCGATGCGCGCCAGCATACTGTGGCAGCCAAGTGACAATTTCAGCCTTCTGTTCAGCAGCAGATACCAGGACGAAAACGGTACGGGGTCAGCTCCCTGGGGTTATCAGCAAATTGGCGCCTACGTCAATGGAGAACTGGAGCCTGGCAACCAGTTCACACCGGGTGAATTCAGACAGGATGGCGGACCGTGGGAAGTGTTCCGAAATTACATTTCCGCGGCCGAATACGAACACTGGGTCAATACACTGGACTTGAATTGGGATGCCGGATTCGCCAGCCTGAAGTGGCTGAGCAACTTCACATCATTCCATGGACTTCAGTCCTATGACAACGATTACACGGAAAGAGGCGAAAACTACAGCAGTCCCTTTGCCGGCTGGAAAACCAGCCAGCAAACCTGGTCGAGCGAATTGCGCCTGACTTCAAATGGTGACGGGCCTTTCAACTGGCTGCTGGGAGCTTACTGGTTTAACCGGGATGCCGATTGGGGCTGGCTTGAAGCCATTAACGGCGATCTGGAGCAGCCTGAATGGGATGTCGATGGTACCTATTCTACGGATACAACAGCCATTTTTGGCCAGGTGGGATATGACTTCGGCGACCATTTCCGCGTCACTGGAGGTTTACGCTGGAACGAGGACAAAACGAAGCTGAAGTCAGGCGAGAAGGGCAGTTGGAGCAAAACCCTGTGGGATGCTGCGCTGGAATACAGGATCAACGAGCAAATGATGAGCTACTTCTCGGTTTCAACCGGTTATCTTGCCGGCGGCAACAACTCGGCGCCCGGCGTCAATCCGGTCTGGGATCCGGAAAAGCTGACGGCTTATGAAATCGGCTTTAAGAGCATGCTGGCCGATGATGAATTGTGGTTGGCCGCGGCGGCCTGGTACAACGACTTCAAGGATGTCCATTCACAGTCTTTCCTGGTTTTGCCATTCCCGGGATCACCGGAGGCTACGGAATATACGGGTAATGGCGGTGACATGAATGCCAAAGGCCTCGAGGTGGAACTCCAGTGGTCACCCACGCCACAGTGGAATCTTGCCACGAATATTACTTACACGGATGCGAAGTTCAAAGACTATGTCACGCCAAACCTCGACGGTCTTGGTGACATCCCGGGCCATACGGATGGCGATACGCTCTCATACAAAGGGTGGCGTCCGGCCCTGTCACCGAAATGGGTGGTGGGCGTGCAAGGGTCCTACACGTTCAACCTGAAACGCCTGGGAACCCTGACCCCCTATATCCAGAGCACCTATACCGGTGCATATTACGCCTCTGATATTAATCTGCCGGGAGTCAGGCAGGGCTCGCACACGAGGACGGATTTCAGGTTGATCTACCAGGCGGTAGCCGTCAACTTTGAGTTCCAGCTCTATTACCTGAACGGTGAAGACGACGCCATCCTGAATGGGGCAAGAGTGTATAACCCGGCGGCACGCCCCGACATCACAACGCTGCAGGCAAACTGGGCCAATCCGAACACTTACGGAATCATTTTCAGATATACCTACTGATCCTGGCTATTGGCCGACTGGCCGGATTTTTCAGGTGCGGAAAACCCGGTCCCACAGGGGAGATGACACTCCGAATCCCTTGTGCGTTTCACGAAAATGATGGTTCATGTGATGCCGGCGGAGCTTCCGGAAAACCGGGTGCTTGATGCGGGGGAAAAAATGCACGGAGTAGTGAATCATGTCGTAAGCCAGGTAGCCGAAGACGAATCCGCTGGAAAAGCACCAGCCGTTTGTGCCCATCAGCGTAAGGAAAACCCACAGCAAAAAAGCTGAAAGCGGAATACTTACCGTAACGGGCATGACCAGCCGGTCTTTGTCATTGGGGTACTGGTGATGAACCCCGTGCATCGTGAATTGCAATTTCTGCTGGGGCTTCCAGTCCGGATAATAATGGAAGACGAAGCGGTGCAGCAGGTACTCGAAAAGAGTCCAGCAAAAGATTCCGGCTAAAAAGAGCCAGGCTGCTGTCGTCAGATCAGTCCCCACGCGCAGCCCCTGGTAAAAAGTCAATAGTCCGGAAGGAATAAATACAGCCAGCACCGTAAGGGGGCTGATACGACTCAGCCGTTCAAGCAGCGGGTTCTCAAACATGACCAGTTCCCCGCGACGGGGCGCCAGGTGTTCCGGAATCGCTTCATTTGTGTTTGCAGAACTCATAACAAAGAATCTACCGCATTTATAAAAAGACCTGTCTATGGTAACAAATAGCAGGCGTTTCACGAACTGTCATAATAGGTTGGTTATTCGGGCCGGAGAGCGGGGATGACCAGGCAATGACCAATCCATTCGCGGAATATGATCTGTGGGCCGGGCTGTTCGGCGGGCTGGCCTTGTTCCTGTTCGGCATGGATATCATGACCCAGGCGCTGAAGACAGCCGCCGGCGATTACATGAAGGACATCCTTGGAAAGCTGACCCGCAATCGTTTTGTTGGTGTCGGGATGGGGGCCATGGTGACAGCGGTGATCCAGTCCTCGTCTGTCACTACCGTGCTGCTTGTCGGCTTCATCTCCGCTGGGCTCATGTCGATGTCACAAAGTGTGGCGGTGATTATGGGCGCAAATATAGGTACGACAATTACAGCCCAGATTCTCGCTTTCAAGGTCACCAAGCTGGCGCTGCCGATCATCGCCGTCGGTTTTACCATCGCTTTCACAGCCACGCGCAACAACTGGCGCCAATATGGGCTGATCATTCTGGGCCTGGGCATGATTTTTTATGGTATGAGCGTGATGAGCGGCGCTTTGAGCCCGCTGCGCACATACGATCCGTTTATCCAGTTCATGATCTCGCTGCAAAACCCTTTGCTTGCAGCCGGTGTGGGTATGCTCTTCACGGCCGTTGTCCAGTCTTCTTCCGCCACCACCGGCATTCTCATTGTGATGGCCTCGCAGGGGCTGATTGAACTGCAAACCGCCATTGCCATGGCCCTGGGGGCCAATATCGGTACCTGCATCACCGCAGGCCTCGCCGCAATTGGTAAGCCGCGTGAAGCTCTGCGTGCGGCAGCGGTGCATACACTCTTCAATGTGGCCGGCGTGCTTATCTGGATTGGTTTCATTCCCCAACTGGCGAACCTGGCCATGCTGATTTCGCCAGTCCATGAACACTTGTCCGGCACGGCGCGTCTGGCTGCCGAGACGCCCCGCCAGATAGCAAACATCCACACATTCTTTAACCTTGTGAATGTATTCCTTTTCATCCCTTTTACTACTCAGATTGCCCACCTGGTGGAATGGATGATTCCGGATAAGCCCATCCGGCCGGATGCCGCCCTGTTACCGAAGTATCTGGACAAATCGATTCTGTCCACTCCGGCCATTGCTCTGGAAGCCGCCCGGCTGGAGATCCGCAGGCTGGGCAAACGGGTGCGCGCAATGTTCTCAGCTATCATGCCCGCAGCCATTACTGGCAGCCGAAATGTCCTGGAAAAAGTTCGGGCCATGGACAAAGTCGTCGATGCCCTGCACCTGGCCATCATCGAGTACCTGGGGGAGATCAGTCTGTCCAGGCTGAGCAAGCGTCAGTCAGAAGAACTGATGCAACTGGTGGAGACCGCCAATGACCTCGAGCACGTAGGCGACAGGATCGCCACGGATATGGTGAGGTCAGCCTTCAAAGCAATGGATGAAGGTGTCAGGGTGTCAGAACAGACGGCCAGGGTTCTGGAAGACTATCACGCCAACGTATCCTCCGCCCTTGATGACGCACTCAAGGCGGTCGCGAAACAAAACCCCAAACTGGCAAAGCAGGTGAAGAGGGGCAAGCAGGAAATGACCGAGCAGTCCCGTACCATTGCTGAACACGCGCTCTATCGCCTCACGGCCGATGCGCCCAACCGGCTCAATACTTACGCACGTGAAATGGAATTGGTTGAAATCCTTGATGGTATCTACAAGATCGCCCGGCGCATCGCACGAACACAGCTCAAGCCTGCCGGTAGCTGAAGGACAGCTACCCGATGCCCCACGCCCTTCAAATCATGGTTTTCCATTTCAGACTGGCTACACTGCCTGATCCGGTTCTTTGCGGCGTTCTATACTGGCTCCCAGGCCTTGCAATTTCATTTCCAGGTTGTCGTAACCGCGGTCAAGGTGATAAATCCGGTTCACGATGGTCTCACCAGAGGCAGCAAGGCCGGCCAGTACCAGGCAAGCGCTGGCGCGCAGGTCCGTTGCCATGACCGGAGCCCCGCCGAGTTCACCCCGGTTTCCATGCACTACTGCCACCTGGGTCTTTTGCGTGATGCTGGCTCCCATGCGCTCCAGTTCCTGTACATGCATGAATCGATTTTCAAAAATTTGCTCCGTAATCACGGAGGTGCCATCGGCCTGGGTCATAAGTGCCATGAACTGTGCCTGCAGGTCGGTAGGGAAGCCGGGGTGGGGAGCGGTGTCTATATCGACCGCCTTCCATTCATTGCAGGATTTGACCCGTACCCAGTCCTCACCGGTATCAAGGTCAAATCCGCTCTCCTGCATTTTCGCGATCAGCGCCTGGATGTCGTCGGGTACACACTGTTCAACCCTGACAACGCCACCGGTAATCGCTCCGGCAATCAGCAAGGTTCCTGCTTCGATGCGGTCGGGGATCACCCGGTGCTCGCAGGGGTGAAGTTGGTCGACACCTTCGATTGTGATCACGCTACTGCCCTCACCTTCAATCCGGGCGCCCATCTTCCTTAAACATCGCGCGAGATCGGCAATTTCGGGTTCCATGGCTGCGTTCTCCAGCACCGTGGTCCCGCGGGCGAGAGTTGCAGCCATCATGATATTTTCGGTGCCGCCCACAGTGACTTTTTCGAACACAATGCGGTCGCCCACAAGCTCGTTGGCTACTGCAATCTCGTAACCATTTTCAATCTCGATCCTGGCGCCGAGTTGACGCAGGGGCTCGATATGCAGGTTGATGGGACGGGATCCGATGGCGCATCCTCCGGGCAGGCTGACCTTCGCTTTACCGTAGCGGGTCAGCAAGGGGCCCAGGCAGAGGATGCTCGCGCGCATTTTGCGAACGATGTCATAGGGGGCGACAAAGCTGTCCGGCCTGTTTACCGTTACCTTAAGGTGGTTGCCGTCTCTACGGGTTTCACAATTAAGATGGTTGAGTAACTCCTCGGTTGAGTCAATGTCATTCAAGCTGGGCACGTTCGTAAACGTGTAATCTCCTTCGGCCAGCAAGGAGGCAAACAGCAACGGCAAAGCCGCATTCTTCGAGCCACTGCTGGTCACGGCGCCATTCAAAGTTTTGCCGCCGTTGATGACGATTACGTCCATTCTTTACCCTTGAGTTGTTTTGTTTTCTCAAAGCGTGGAAGTTTGAACGATGAATGGGGGTTTGTATATGGCAGATTCGTTTGAACTTCTAACCATTACTTATGGTCTTTTTGTGTGCGGGCCCGGGTATTCCTGGACAGACGGTCGTTCCAGAGAGATGCCCGGCAATACACATAAATCCTTGTTAGATGTATTATTGAGCAATGAAACACGTGATTCTGGCCATTTTTATCCTGATTGCAGTGCAGCCCGTGCAGGCTTCGCTTTGCACTATGGATATGGACATGGGCATGGATCACGGTGCACAGCATGAAATGGACACAGATCGCTCCCATCCCGATTGCTGTGATAATGACAAACAGGGCCCATCCGGCACATGTGATCCGCAGATGCACTGCGGCGCGGCCTCTGCGAGCGTGGCTGTGTTGGGTCTCAGCCCTGTTTCCGCAACAGTTCCCGTAAGCGGACAACTGCCTTCATTCAAAAACAGGCCGCTGTCTCCAAGCTTCGACTCACCACCTTTCCGACCCCCTATCTCCTGATCAAAAATCGACTCCGGATTGCCACGTGGCTGTCCGCCCGGGATTTTTGTATGCGTGTGAGCCTTGTGCCTGCGCATAATTGGAGATTGAGATGTACCAGATTCAAAACAACAGCACCTTTTGTCGTGCAATAGCGATTGTTATTGCCCTGTTCGGATTTGCATGCGCGCAAAGCACCCTGGCGTCGGGACTGACCCTGGAAGAAGCTGAACGCCTGGCGCTGGAAATGGATTATTCGCTACAGGCCATTGATGCCCGCAGCCAGTCCATGTCAGAGCTTGCGATTGCCGCTGAGCAATTGCCGGACCCAAAACTGAAATTCGGTGTGGTAAATCTGCCAACTGATTCATTCAATCTGGGGCAGGAGGCCATGACCCAGGTCCTGGTTGGTCTCAAGCAGGAATTTCCGCGCGGACACACCCGCGCCCTCAGCAGCGCACGGGTAAAAAAAGGTGTCGAGCGCAATGATCAGGAAGCCCTCGACCGGCGTGCGCAAATCCTTCTGGCAGTGCGGGAGGAGTTCACGGAAATCCTTCTTCAAAGCAA
>PVMS01017633.1_pt1 | contig 12463 bp, 15 predicted proteins | sample 1853461 | NCBI WGS metagenome assembly PVMS01 (sample SAMN08582032, study PRJNA380276) | Marine sediment metagenome, whole genome shotgun sequencing project. | isolation source: ocean sediment barecode stripped | collected 2017
ACGTAATCTATAATTCCGGCGATGGGTACCCAAATTGCTTTAATTCCTTCAATAAAAGGTTCTTTTTCTTTGATCTCTTCTGAGTTTAAAAACCGAATCCCCTGTGTTTCATTTTCAATTCCTTTGCGAAATATTTCTTCCAAAACAGGCAGTTCTTCTTGCCTGCTCGCAACAATAATTTTTCCACAGATATCGTAATTTATTTGATTCTTTTTGGCAAATATAACAAGTTGTTCTCTTCCGTTTTTACAATTTTTTGCTTTGTAAGACCCCGGTTTGTAGTATATTCCAGAATGAATCACCCCTGAATTGCGTCCAGTTTGATGCATTCCAATCTCAGCTTCTTTTTCTAAAACGGCTATGGATTTTCCGGGAAATTTTAATTGTAATTTATAAGCAGTCGCTAAACCTATTATGCCTGCTCCCACAACGATAAAATCATATTTTTTACTTGACATATTTTGAGCCTTTCATAAAGCTCAAGGTAATAAATCCTGCAATAAAAAACACTGCTAAAATCAAAATAAATAATCGCAATGAATTTGTAAATGACGACACAATTCCGGCCAATGCCATACCAAAAACTATTGCCACTTTTTCTGTAACGTCATAAAAACTAAAATATGTTGCATGGTCTTGGGTTTCATCAGGAATAAGTTTTGAATATGTTGAGCGGGAAAGGGTTTGAATTGCACCCAATACCAAGCCAATAAACCCACCTAAAGCATAAAATTTTAAATATACATTTGGATCTTCTTTGTGAAGAGTGTACGCACCTACACAGGCAATACTCCAAATCAAAATTGTTGCTTTCAAGGCTTTAATATTTCCTATTTTTTCTGACAATCTTGAAAATACATATGCACCTATAATTCCTACTAACTGAATCAGTAATATTGTAATAATTAGGTTACTTGTTTCCAATCCTAAATCTTTAATTCCAAATATTGACGCCAACAATATAACCGTTTGAACTCCAATACTATACAAAAAAAAAGAAATCAATAATATTTTTAACTGACTTTGTTTCTTAATTTCACCAAGAACCATTCTTAACTCTCTGAATCCCTTAAAAATATAATCTTTTTCTGGTTTTCTTTTAAAAGGATTATTTGGCAATCGACTAAAAGTAACTTGCGCAAAACCTAACCACCAAATACCAACCATAAGAAATGAGACTCGAGCAGGAAAAGTTGGATCTGTTATACCATATAACTCTGGTTTCATAACCATTGACAAGTTAAATGCCAATAATAATACTGAGCCTATATACCCCAGCATAAATCCTTTCGCACTAACACGGTCATGATCTTTTGGCTCTGCAACTTCCGGCAAGTACGCATTGTAAAAGACAATGCTTCCCCAAAAACCTATACTTGCCAAAATAGTAAAGACAATTCCAACCCATATGTTCTCTTTACCTGTAAAAAAATAAAGTGACATTACCGAAAATGATCCTAAAAAACAGAAAAATTGCATAAAACGTTTCTTATTCCCTGTATAGTCAGCAATTGCAGATAAAATTGGCGATAAAAATGTAACTATTAAAAATGAAAATCCCAACGCGTAAGAATAAACGGTTGTATTGTGCCATTCCGTTCCTAAAAATTTAATGATTCCTCCATCAGAATTTGTAACAGATTCATAATATATGGGAAAAATTGCTGTTCCGATTACCAATGAATAAACTGAATTTGCCCAATCGTAAAATGCCCACGCATTTATCAATTTTTTATCCCCTTTTTTTAACATAAGAATTAAATAAAAAACCGCTCTTTATTTAAAGAACGGTCAACAATATACCACAATTATTTTTATTTTTTTAAATTAATCATATAAGAACGGCTATTGAGTATTGTACTTTTTCGCCATAGCTTTGGCTGTAGGTAAGTACTTTCTTAAATTATCAATTCGTGTTTGATTAGATGGGTGTGTACTTAAAAATTCAGGAGGAGCCTTCCCGCTTGCGCGGTCTTTCATTCGGATCCATACGTTCACAGCCTCTTCTGGTCTATAACCAGCCATAATCATAAAAACCATTCCCAATTTATCGGCTTCCGTTTCATGTGTTCTACTATATGCAAGCATTCCAACCGTTGAACCAACACCATAAATAGTATTCCATAACTTTTGAGTTTTAGGATCTTTATTTCCTGTGCCTAATGCAACTGCAATTCCTCCTAATTGTTGTCCATAAGCGCTTGTCATTCTTTCCTGACCATGTTTTGCAAATGCATGTGCTACCTCATGTCCCATCACTGCCGCTATACCATCAGTATTATCACAAATTGGTAAAATACCTGAATAAAAAACAACCTTACCTCCTGGCATACACCAGGCGTTTACCGTTTTATCCTCGATTAAATTAAATTCCCAACGGTAATTATTCGCTTCATTTACCATTCCATTCGCGCGCATAAACTTATCCACAGCTCTGGAAATATTGATACCTACATTTTGAACTTCATTAGACATTTTAGCATCTTTCGAGATTTTATGTTCTTTTAAAAAACCTGCATACTGCTTAAAACTAGCAGGTAATATTTGTGCATCACTTACAACATTAATCCGTTTTCGACCGGTAATAGGGACTGTACTACAGCTAACTATAAATAAAAAAACTATAGTTAAAGAAATCACTTTTTTCATTTTTAATTTTTTTTTAATTATTGATATCTTATAAAAATACATATTCTATCTTTATCCACAAAATTATAAATTTCTATAAAAAAAACTTTTAATTTAAAATAATCAATTTAACAATGATTTTATTTTATTATTAATTCAGAAAATTGGTATATCTGTTCTTAAATTTAATACTAACAAAAACTATTCACAAACTAAAACATTAAAAGTGTGACTCCTACAAAGAATAACGCATTAACAGGCCCAAATAATATTCCTAAAATACCTGCATCAATTATATTTACCGGAAAATTATTACAATTTTTTTCTTCTGCACTGGCAGCTAAGTTCGCTATAAAACTTTTCAAAACTCCAATTCGATTTGTTACTCCTGAGCGTGAGAAAATGATGGCTGAAAGTGCACAAAATGAATTACACTTTATTCCAGAAATTAAAAAGGAAGTAATGGTATATACCTACGGTTATTCTAAAAGAAAAGCACTCCTGGTTCATGGTTGGTCAGGGAGAGGAACTCAGCTTTATACAATTGCAGATAAATTATTGGAAAATGGATATATGACCATTAGTTTTGACGCACCTGCTCATGGAAAATCAAGTGGAAAAACTACTATGATGACTGAATTTATTGCAACTTCTAAATACCTTGAAGATAAATTTGGCCCTTTTGAAATAGCCGTTGGGCATTCATTAGGGGGTATGGCGATTTTAAACAGTATTAAACAAGGAGTTCATTTAAAAAAAGCGATTATAATTGGTTCAGGAGATATGATTTCCGATATTATAACTGAATTTGTGCATAAATTGGAATTAAAAGAAAAACTGGTTCCAAAAATAAAACATCATTTTTATAAAAAATTTGGAGAACATATCGATAATTACGCTGGAAGTATTGCTGCAAAAGATGTAAAAATACCAACTCTTGTAATTCATGATACTGATGATAATGATGTTCCTGTAAGTTGTGCACATAATATTCGTCAAAACTTGCAACAAGGTGAAGTTTTAATCACAAATGGATTAGGGCATAGACGCATATTAAAAGACCCTAAGGTAATCAGTCAAATTATTGAATTTATAAAAAGAAATCCTTAATATGAGAAGTTTTGTATTAATTTTAATAACGCTAATTGCATTCAATTGCTATTCCCAAAAGAAAAACAAAAACATTATGATTAAAAAAGTTAGCAAAACTGAGGCCGAATGGGAAAAAACTTTGACACCACAACAATACTATGTACTACGTGAAAAAGGAACAGATAGACCAGGAGAAGGCGGATATACTGCACATTTTGAAAAAGGAACGTACTTCTGTGCAGCATGTAATTTACAGCTATTTGAATCGAATAGTAAGTTTCAATCTCATTGTGGCTGGCCTTCTTTTGATAATGCCATTGAAGGAACTGTAAAACAAGTTGTGGATAAAAGTTTGGGTATGATTCGAACTGAAATAATTTGCGCTTCCTGCGATAGCCATTTAGGGCATGTTTTTGATGATGGTCCAAAAGAAACAACCGGACAACGCTATTGTGTAAATACTACTTCCATAAAATTTGTAAAAGGCAGTCAATAAAAAATAGAATTTTAGATTTTCAATTTAGTTTTAAAACCAATGTCAAAAATTAATCCGAACGCATCATCTTTGATCGATGACTACATCGCAAATAAAGAAACTTTTGCCAAAGACATATGTGAATTGCTGCGAAAATTAATTCATAAAGCAGATTCTACAATTACTGAAGATTGGAAATGGAGCATACCTATATTTCATAAAAAAAGCATGGTCTGTGGTATTGCAGGTTTTAAAAAACATGTTTCCCTAACTTTTTTTAAAGGATCGAAAATGAGCAATTTTCACCAGCTATTTAACGAGGGTGGTACAGGTAAACATTTGAGAACAATTAAATATACCTCCGTGACAGATATTAATGAAAATCAATTACTTACCTATTTCAAAGAGGCTTTTGTATTGAGTGAAATGAATATTAAAAAGATAACAAACCAAAGGGAAATTATTATCCCTGATCTACTTCAAACAGCATTAAAAAACAATAATGTAGCCAAAGAAAATTTTTAAAAAATGGCCTATACTTATCGAAAAGAATACGCATTGTATATTTGGGAAGCAAAACGTGATTCGACGAAACAAAAACGCCTCCTAAAAGTAATTTCAAATCTGGAAAAAAATATCAAAATGCATGAGCAATACAAATGCTAGTTATATAAATAGTGTTCAACAACAATTCAATTATTATAAAAAGTTAGGTGATCAAACTATTGATTCCCTTTCTGAAAAAGAAATTTATTGGACTTATAATGATGAAAGCAATAATATAGCAATCATCATAAATCACATTGTTGGGAATATGCTAAGCAGATGGACAAATTTCTATTCTGAAGATGGTGAAAAAGAATGGCGGAAAAGAGATTCAGAATTTACTTTAAGCAATAAAAACAAAGGTGAAATAATCGTTCATTGGAAAAAGGGTTGGGAATGTTTGTTCAACATTATTGATAATTTAACAACTGAAGATCTTTTAAAATCTGTTAAAATTAGAGATGAGAAACACACTGTCATAGAAGCTGTTAACAGACAATTAGCTCATTATGCATACCACATTGGGCAGCTTGTTTATGTAGCTAAAATGATTCAAAACAAACAATGGAAAAGTCTATCAATCCCCAGAAATAAATCTGCTGAATTCAATAAATCCAAATTTCTTAAATAATGCCTTTCTAACTTTGCGCTTCGCTATTTTTTATGAGCATTTTTAGTATCTTTGTAACTTCAAAAAACGAAGTGAACATCTATGTTTAATAATTTAAGTGATAAATTAGATAAAGCCTTTCATGTATTAAAAGGACATGGAAGAATTACAGAGGTAAATGTTGCTGAAACACTAAAAGAAGTTCGCAGGGCTCTTTTAGATGCCGATGTTAATTTTAAAATAGCAAAAAACTTTACCAATACAATTAAAGAAAAAGCTTTGGGACAAAACGTATTAACGACGTTAAACCCAAGCCAATTAATGGTAAAGATTGTTAAAGACGAACTTACCAGTTTAATGGGTGGTGAAACTGTTGGAGTCAATTTATCAGGTAATCCTACCGTCATATTGATGTCAGGTTTACAGGGTTCTGGTAAAACAACATTTCTGGTAAACTTGCCAATTACTTAAAAACAAAAAAAACAAAACAGGTGTTACTGGTTGCTTGTGACGTTTATCGTCCGGCAGCAATAAATCAATTACAAATTGTAGGAGATCAAATAGGCGTTGAAGTATATTCTGAAGAAGGAAATCAAAATCCTGTCGAAATTTCAAAAAAAGCATTAAAGCATGCAAAAGCAACAGGCAAGAATGTAGTTATTATTGATACAGCAGGACGTTTAGCCGTTGACGAGAAAATGATGAATGAAATTTCAAACATTCACAAAGCGGTAAAACCTCATGAAACCCTGTTTGTTGTGGATGCAATGACCGGGCAAGATGCTGTGAACACAGCAAAAGCATTTAACGATATCCTGAATTTTGAAGGTGTCATTCTTACAAAATTAGATGGTGATACCAGAGGTGGGGCAGCTCTATCTATCAAATCAGTTGTTGACAAGCCAATTAAATTTATTGGTACTGGAGAAAAAATGGAAGCAATTGATGTTTTCCATCCGGATCGTATGGCTGAAAGAATATTGGGCATGGGTGATGTTGTATCCTTAGTTGAACGGGCACAAGAACAATATGATGAGGAAGAAGCCCGTAGGATTCAAAAGAAAATCGCCAAAAACCAATTTGGTTTTGATGATTTCTTAAAACAAATTCAGCAAATCAAAAAAATGGGGAATATGAAAGATTTGATGGGAATGATTCCAGGTGCCGGTAAAATGATGAAAGATGTTGATATAGACGACGACGCCTTTAAAGGAATTGAAGCTATAATTCACTCTATGACACCAAAAGAAAGAAGCGAGCCAAAACTTATCAATTCAAGTAGGAAAAAGAGATTAGCAAATGGTTCCGGTACATCAATTCAAGAAGTAAATCAATTAATGAAACAATTTTCCCAAATGAGTAAAATGATGAAGATGATGCAAGGAGGCGGAGGTGGAAAAATGATGGAAATGATGAAAGGAATGAAATAAGAAATATTCTGAAATTCAATCTTTTACGAATTTCCAGTATTCTTATAAATATTAAATCAGTGAAAATAATCTAATCAAATAAAAGTATTCAAGTTGAAAAATTAGTGAATTTTAGATTTAATAACCTGAAATGTTTAGATCAAAAACTGCAAACTGTGACCGAAATACCTTAAACAAACATAAATATGACTATACTAGACGGAAAAAAAACAGCTGCTGATCTAAAACTTGAAATAGCTGAATCAGTTAGACTTTTAAAAATTCAAGGTAAAAAGACGCCACATTTGGCAGCCATTTTAGTCGGTACGGATGGGGCAAGTATGACCTATGTAAATAGTAAAGTAAAAGCTTGTGAATTGGTTGGATTTGACTCAACATTGGTTGATCTTCCTGAAGATACAACAGAAGAAAATTTGTTACAAGCAATTGATGACCTTAACAACAATGACAGTATTGATGGTTTTATTGTTCAATTACCACTTCCAAAACACATTGATGAACAAAAGGTGTTAATGGCAGTAAATCCTGATAAGGATGTCGACGGTTTTCATCCTACAAATGTTGGTAAAATGACTTTAGATTTGCCTAGCTTTTTACCTGCTACACCTTTTGGCATATTGGAATTACTAGAACGTTATAAAGTTGAAACATCAGGACAACACGTAGTAGTAATTGGCAGAAGCCATATCGTTGGAAGACCCATGAGTATTTTAATGAACCAAAAACGAAAGTCTGGAAATGCCACTGTTACTGTTGTTCACAGTAGAACAAAAAACTTAGAAGAAATAACAAAACAGGCCGACATTATTGTTGCAGCATTAGGTATCCCCGAGTTTTTGACTGGTGATATGGTAAAAGAAGGCGTCGTTGTTATTGACGTAGGAATCACCAGAGTGGAGGACACAACCAAAAAAAGAGGCTACCGTTTGGCTGGTGATGTGCATTTTGAAAGTGTTAGTAAAAAATCTTCGTTTATAACACCTGTACCTGGTGGAGTTGGTCCTATGACTATAGCAATGCTTTTAAAGAATACTTTATTGGCATGTGAAAGAAATGATTAAATTTCTTTTTTAGTATATTCGTTGAAATATTTTAATTTTTGACGGACTCCATTTTTTTAAAAGACAACCAAGATTTTGTTATGTTTGGTAATCAACACCTGATTACTTTATTTTTATTTATTATTACCGGAATAATTTTTATCAACTGGGCTAAAAAACTACCAAAGAATAAACAATATAAAGTTGGAAATATATTTGCATTCTCTTTGTCAATTACAATTATTATTTGGACCTCATTAAAAATTTATGTGAGAGGATTTGATATTAAGGAGGATTTACCTTTTCATCTTTGCAATTTTATTGCATTGTTTTTACCTGTTTTTTCAATAACTAGAAAGAAAATTTATTACGATATTTTAGTGTTTTGGATTTTGGCTGGCACAACACATGCTCTGATTACACCCGATTTGAGAAATGGTTTTCCAAATTTTGTTTTTCTTAAATATTGGTATGTCCATGCCGGATTAATTATTTTTATTTTTTACGCGACATTTGTTTATAATTTTCGACCAGTATTTAAGAGTGTCATAGTCTCATTTTTTGCGTTTCAGGCTTATATTGTTTTGATGTTTCTAATTAACAGCCTAAGTGGTGCTAATTATTTATACACAAATCATAAACCTATTGTCCCTTCTGCGTTGGATTACCTTGGTGATTATCCTAATTACATATTTGTAATAGAACTTTTAATGCTCCCCTATTTTATGCTGTTTTTTTTACCATTTTATTTGACAAGAAAGAAGAACTAGTTAACTATTTTATTCCTACAGTAGTTGAAAAATATATCTATAATTTAGATGAATTCATCTTTGATTATTCTTCGCTATGAACCAAATCAACAGAAAATGCAGGGGAACAAACTGATAAATACTCACATTCTTTATCGAATGGGTTTGAATATTGAATTCTGGTTCCTTTAAATATTTTTATAGACTGACCTGCTTCTAAAATTACTGTTTCACCCCCAATTATGAATTGTTTTTTCCCTTTTATTATATAGGTGTACTCATCAAATTCGGGAGTTTGGAATGGTTCGCTCCAATACGAGGGTGCAATCATATGTGCAATACTTATATCCGATAAAATACTTGCCAATCCAAAATATTCATGTATCAGTTTGCCATCAGTCGTTGGAACAGTAAATGGTGATTTTTGAATTTGATATTTCTTAGTCATTATTAAGGAGAGATTTTACACTTTTTGGAATTTCTATTTCCTTATTTAATTTAGGATCAGAAATTGGGTCTCCAAATGTCGTTTTCATTGGTATTACACCCGCCCAAATTGGTAATTTGTAATCTGATTTATCATCAACCGGAGGCCCTGTTCTTATTTTTGCAGAAGCTTCATTAATTGGAATTTTAATAATTTTTGTAGCTTTTAATTCTTTTTTGTTAGGCAGTCTTACTTCTTCCCATCGATTTGGTATAATTTGATTTGAAATAATTTTAAGTGCTTTATTTCGTTCTTCATTATTGGTTACCAATATTGCCTCTGAAAATAAAGTAACAGACTGATAATTCAGTGAGTGATGAAAAGCTGAACGCGCTAAAACAATTCCATCAGTTTGTGTTACGTTTACTGATATAGGCAATCCCTTTTCCAACTCAACAAGCAATCTGCTTACCGTAGCTCCATGAATATATAAACAGTCTTCACTTCTCCCATATATTGTTGGTATTATCACTGGATAGCCTTTATGTACAAATGCTATTTGACAAATAAAATTTTTATCTAAAATTTTATAGATAGTATCATTATCATAAAAACCTCTTTTAGGGGCTCTTTTAATAGTTGTTTTGTTTGAAGGCTTCACTTATTTAATTTTTGTGGTTATTAACAATAATACAATTAAAAATGAAGATATTTAAGGCTGAAGTACTCTTAAATCAACTAATCATCGTTTCTTAAAAGGCTAATTAAACCAAATAGTAAAGTATTTAATTTTTGCAAAATCCGGAATTTGATTGATTGAAACTTCTTCTCTGCTAAACCTGTTTATTCCCAATTCATTTTTATCGATTGCAATGGTAGCATTCAATTCATCAATAAAAAGAGTTGCTGAAGTTAAGGTTGTTTCAACATTATTTATCAAATAATTTTCATTAATATCTTTAAAAGTTGACAACAAAGAAATTCCTTTGTCTGTTTTAAATTTAGAATCAAAAATTTGAATACTTTTTATTTTTGACATGGAATCATTTAGCATATTAGGTATGATTTCTAATAATTTCTTTCCTTTTTTTGAATAAATAATATATTCATCCTTAGCAGTATAAAATAACAGATTTTCGTTTTCAGCACTGTCTTTAGATAAGTTTGATACAATCGAATCATTTGCAAAAATAGACGTTAAATCCTGCATAACAGTTTCTGTATTCAAATAACCTACTTTCCCTTTTTCAACTAAATATTGATTTTCTTTTGCACATGCGATAAACAAAAATAATACCAAAAGTACAATTGTAATTTTTTTTAATAATGACATAAATAACATAAATTTTATTACAGCTTTATTATTAACGTAACAATTTTAATTTTATTTAGTATTTAACAAAAATTATATTATATGTTTTAATATTCTCAACACTTCTCATAAAAATGTTGCAAGCCTAACAACTTTTAAAACTTCATTCATACCATTATTCCTTCTGGTAAATGCATATTTTTCTGATTTAAATTCAAATTTTAAGTATCATGTAAATTATTATTTTTTTAGGTTTATTTAAAAAAATTGATTAAAAAACTAAATTTAAAATTCTTGTAGAAATTAAGTTGCATTCATTCGTTTTAAGTACTTATGTTTATATTTGCAGAATGATAAATAAACATACTCAACAGCTACTTAATAAAGGTGAAATGCTTCCTTTAATGGAAGAATTTTACACTATTCAGGGGGAAGGATTTCATACTGGAAAAGCAGCTTATTTTATCAGAATTGGTGGTTGTGACGTTGGATGTCACTGGTGTGATGTTAAAGAAAGTTGGAATTCCGACCTTCACTCACCGACCGAAACTGATAGCATGGTGAAAAACGCAAAAGCCCATGCCGATACTGTTGTTGTAACCGGAGGAGAACCTTTGATGTGGAATTTGGATTATTTATCCAATCGTCTTCAAAGAAACAGCATTAAAACACATATAGAAACATCAGGAGCGTATAAATTGAGTGGAAAATGGGATTGGATTTGTCTTTCTCCAAAAAAAACAAAACTTCCTTTGGATGAAATTTATTCAAAAACAAATGAACTGAAAATAATAATTTACAATAAAAACGATTTTAAATTTGCCGAAGAACAAGCTGCTAAAGTTTCAAAAAATTGTGAATTATTTTTACAACCCGAGTGGAGTAAACGTGAAAAAATGGCACCTCTGATTGTTGCTTATGTTATGAACCATCCTACTTGGAAAATTTCATTGCAAACTCATAAGTATTTGAACATACCCTAATGGTTTTCGATTGCTTTCTGAGCAATTTGGAACACCAGTTCATATTGCCCCGTTAAAGTCATCTCTGAGTTATCAATTTCAATGGCATCTTTCGCTATCATTAATGGAGAATCACTACGGGTTGAGTCTATTTGATCTCTATAATTTAGATTTGACAATATTTCGTCATACGTAACCTTATCTCCTCTTGAGATCAATTCATCAAATCTTCGCTGCGCACGCTTTTCTGAAGAAGCAGTTATGAAAAGTTTCAATTCTGCATTTGGAAAAACAACGGTCCCAATGTCTCTTCCATCCATTACCACTCCCTTTTTGTTTCCCATTCGTTGTTGTTGTTCAACTAATTTTGTTCTTACTTTAGAAACTTCAGCAACTTTACTTACAAATTTTGAAACTTCCAATGTTCTAATTTCTCTCTCTACATTAACAGTATTCAAATAAATTTCTGAAAAACCTAGAAGTGAATTGAATTTAAAACTTAAATGTATGTTGTCTAAATTTGAAATCAGCTTTTCCTTAGAAAAGGAATCTACTGAAATAAATTTGTGCTGCATAGCATACAGGGTAACAGCTCTGTACATAGCTCCCGAATCTACATAAACGTATGCCAATTGTTTGGCCAATTGTTTTGCTATGGTACTTTTCCCTGTTGAAGAAAATCCGTCTATTGCTATTGTAATTTTTTTCATAGTTGCCAATACAAAATAAAACTAAATAAGCTCTATAACCGAACAAAAACTGAAATATTTTTCAATCTTTTATTCAAAAAAAAACCTTCAACAAAAAGTTGAAGGTTTTCAAAACAAAGGCGGTGACATACTCTCCCACCAGTGGCAGTACCATCTGCGCTGATAGGCTTAACTTCTCTGTTCGGTATGGGAAGAGGTGAGCCCTATCGCTATAACCACCTTAAAATGTTAGTTGTTAGTTTTTAGTTTTTATTTTTAAGTAATTCGTTTAACTTAAAACTTCTAACTTCTAACTTACAACTGCAGCTTTGCTGCCTATGTGTTGACATACTGAAAAAATGATAATTGTAAAAATCAATAAATATAAAAAGTCACTGCATAAAAGCCTATGGGTTATTAGTACTACTCGGCTATGACATTACTGCCGTTACACCTATAGCCTATCAACGTGGTAATCTCCCACGACCCTTTAAAGAAATCTC
>PVMS01082930.1_pt1 | contig 12461 bp, 9 predicted proteins | sample 1853461 | NCBI WGS metagenome assembly PVMS01 (sample SAMN08582032, study PRJNA380276) | Marine sediment metagenome, whole genome shotgun sequencing project. | isolation source: ocean sediment barecode stripped | collected 2017
ACCAATCCTTGAATGTTAATGCCAGCTACTACAGCAACAGTGAATACAATTATACAACTGAACTGGATCCCATTAAGCGCATGAATCAACAGGCAATTTCCAATGCCACCTATTCCAAACGCTGGCCAAAATCCGGTAACTCATTGAGCATTAATTTGTCTTCAAATCGCGATCTTATGGTTGATCGAAAAATTGATTCTACCTCCGCTTTCTACCAGAAACCCACTATCGCAGGCGCCCAGCTAACCAGCACGACTAATACTCTGCCAAAAATATCTTTCAGGCATGGTCAAAGCGCATTAATACCTACTAAATCTTCTAATAAAAATTGGTACCATAATATTACCTGGGATTATTCATCCAATTTCACAAATAAAAGTAAGACGTTCTACAAATCGGTTAACCTGGATAGCACTAACCAGTTTACCTGGGATACCGAAGCCGATGGCAGCAGTCGTTTGTACTCTCTGGCCGATAATTTATTATCGCATTCCATGTCACTCAGTGCACCGCTGAAAATTTTCCGCTATATCACTGTCAATCCCCGTCTTTCAGTGAAATCTGATTGGGTTCCCAAAACCTTTTCAGGAAGGCTGGATTCAACCGCTAAGGTCATCACGGATCGCGTAGACGAATGGGCCTTTCGAACGACCGGGGCTTTTTCAATTAATACAAAAACACAGCTCTACGGATTATTCCCAATCAGTTTTAACAAATTACGTGGCATTCGTCATGTTGTATCTCCTTCCGTGGGATTTACATATACTCCCGATTTTTCAGAACCACTATTTGGCAAAGATTTAGGTTATTTTGAGGAATTGGTAACCCCCGATGGTGACGTCATTCTACACGACCGGTTTACCAATACTCTGGCTGGTGGCACCTCGCACAATAAACGTCAATCATTGAATTTTTCATTGAATAATATATTCCAGGCTAAACTGCAGGATGAAGAAGTTGAGCGGAAAGTTGATTTATTTTCCTGGCAGATGTCCACTAACTATAATTTTGCGGCAGAAGAATTCCAGTTGTCTAATCTTCAATCATCCCTGCGGGCAAATTTGGCGACACTCAACCTTGACCTGTCAATGACCCATGATTTCTACCAGTATGATACAGAAAATAATCAGCGCTTGAATTCATTAAAATTCAACACTGGCGGATTTCCAGTTCCTCGGCTTATTAACGCTCGAATATCTACCGGGTTTAAGTTTGTGGGGAAAAAATTGAAACAAACCGGCCTAACAGATACTGAATTGGATACCATGGCCACCGAAGATACGCTAGTCGTTGATGAACTTGATGATTTTGGTCAGTATGATCCGCTTGAGCAGGTTACTAAACCGCTGGAAGGGGCTACCCTCTGGAGCACCAATATAAATCTCAGTTATGCTTACAATAGTTCTAATCCCAGCAACCCGACCAAGACTTTCTGGCTTAACGGTAATTCATCAATCCAGGTCACTGATAACTGGCGCGTGCAACATACTGCTCGTTTTGACCTGATACAAAAAACAATGATCAGCCAGAGTTTTTCGATTTATCGCGATCTGCACTGCTGGGAAATGTCCATCTCCTGGACACCGGGAGGTTTTGGACAGGGATTATATTTAAAGATTAATGTTAAATCGCCCTCTTTGAAAGATCTCAAGATCGAAGAAAAGGGCGGAATCTATCAAACGCAGGCTTTGTATTGATCTCAGAAATGGATGTTTGTTCTATTATCAGAAATTCTGAAATTTACTGCGTAATAAGTAAGGATTTATATGATCTGTCCTGAATGTCACACTGAATATGTTGCAGGGATTCATATTTGCGCTGACTGTAAAGTCACGCTGGTTGATGAAGCGCCACTGGAAGAACCTTTAAAACGTATCAAGTGGACCGCCTTAAAAACAGTCGATGGAAAAATTTATGCCGATATGGTGGCTGAGGTTCTTGAGCAAAAAAATATTCCAAATTATATCAAGTCCGACTGGCTCACCTCTGCATTTAGTATATCTGGTACCAGTCTAGTCGGGAATAAGGTTACAATTTATGTTCCTGAAGCAAATTACGAAGCCGCCGAAAAAATATTAGAAGGAATCGCCGGGTAGAGCCATGTCCGATCAATTGATCAGATCTGTTAAGGGTACGCGCGATATTTTACCGGATGAGACCAAACGTTGGCAACAGTTGGAAAACCAATTGCACTACCATTTAAGTAATTACGGCTACCAGGAAATCCGCACGCCCGCCTTTGAACAAACCGAACTGTTTGCCCGGGGCGTCGGTACCGATACCGATATTGTTTCCAAAGAAATGTACAGCTGGGAAGATCAGGGCGGAACGCTGCTAACGCTGAAGCCAGAGTTAACAGCGCCGGTGGTGCGCGCTTACATACAACATAATTTAGCCCGTATTACACCACTCACGCGGCTGTATTATATCGATGCGCTATTCAGACGTGAGCGGCCCCAAAAAGGCCGCTATCGCCAGTTTTATCAGTTCGGTGCGGAGTGCTTGGGCTCACCCTATCCTGAAGCAGACGTCGAAATAATCTCGATTGCCTATGAATTCTACAAAAGTTTAGGTCTCAACAACATTACCCTGCAATTAAACAGCATCGGGTCAACCGAAAGCCGGAAAGCGTATCGCACTGCACTGCGATTATTCCTGGAGCCGCAAGCAAACGCCTTATCGGAAATCAGCCGCAAGCGACTTGCAACAAATCCTTTACGAATACTGGATACTAAAATACCCGATGAAATTGAATTGTTAAAGAATGCACCTGGTATTTCTGACTTTCTCACCCCCGAAGACCAGCGGCACTTTGCCGAAGTTCAGTCACTGCTGAATACGCTTGGTATTCCATATAAAATTGAGCCCAGGATGGTGCGCGGTCTTGATTATTATACGCATACTACATTTGAAATCACGACTTCTGCTTTAGGCGCGCAGGATGCACTCTGTGGCGGGGGGCGTTACGATAATCTGGTTGAAACGTTGGGCGGCCGGCCCACTCCTGCTGTTGGCTTTGCAGCTGGAATGGAGCGCCTGTTGCTTGCGCTAGAAGCGGTTGACAAAATTGCTCAAGAACCACAAGCCAGCGTTTATTTTATTGCAATCGGAGCTGCGGCGCGCAGTATCTGCAGCAAATATGCAGCTCAGATTCGCCTGACAGGAATAGCCTCAGAAGTCGATCTGCTGCGACGCAGCTTAAAGGCTCAAATGCGTGAAGCTAATCGATCGGGAGCGAAAGTTGCAGTTATTATTGGTGAAGCGGAGGTCGCAAAAAATCAAGCCCTGATAAAGGACCTCTCAGCGGGTGTACAAAAAGCGGTGGCGCTGACAGATATAACTAATTACATAACTAATTTGGTCCAATGATTTTTCCTGCTTGGATAACTATTCAGAAAATGTAAATTCCATTTTTCGTAAACTAGATTGAACCAATAAACTGAATATGCCGACCAAACCATTACTTGTAGTTGAGTCGCCTTCTAAGGCCACTACTATCTCAAATTACCTTGGTGGTGATTACGACGTGATCGCCAGTGTGGGACATGTAAAAGATCTGCCCAGCAAAAGTCTGGGGATTGATATTGATTCTGATTTTGCAGTTGAGCTGCAGATACTTCCCGGTAAAAATGAATTTGTTAAACAGCTCAAGCGTATGGCAAAAACCGCACCCGAAATTTTACTTGCCACCGATCCTGATCGCGAAGGAGAAGCCATTGCTGCACACATCGCAAGTGAAATTCCCGGTACAAAAATTGGACGTATTCAATTTACCGAAATCACAAAGATGGGAATCCAGGAAGGTTTACGAACCGTTCACCCAATAGATCAGAATTTAGTTGACGCCCAATTTGCCAGACGTATTATCGACCGTTTGGTGGGCTATAAGATTTCACCGTTGCTTTGGAGTACGCTTCAGAAAACTATGAAGTTTGTGAAAACCAATCTTTCGGCCGGTCGGGTTCAATCGGCTGCAGTAAAAATTCTGATCAATCGCGAGCGGGCACGAGCTGCTTTTAACCAATCATTATATTATGATCTTAAAGCTCTCTTTAATACTGAATCCAATACCGTTTTTCCATCCGTACTGCATCAGCTGTCAGGCAAGCGCATCGCCAATGGTCAGGATTTTGATAAGAAAACCGGTGAATTCAAGAATGAAAACGCGATATTATTAAGTGAATCACAAGCCTCTACGCTGCTGGAAGAGCTTCAAGAAGGGCAGTGGAAGGTGATTTCTGTAGAAAAGGAACCTAAGACATCGCGTCCTCGCCCGCCGTTTACAACCAGCACTTTACAGCAGGAGGCGGCCCGTCAATTAGGTTTCGCAACACGCCGAACCATGCGTATTGCTCAAAAATTATATGAGGCTGGGTTCATCACCTACATGCGGACCGACTCTACTCATTTATCATCGGAAGCATTTAATGCCGCCAGAAATTTTATCAATGATCAGTACGGAAAGGAGTATCTGCCCGATAAACCGATTCAATATACAACAAAAGTCAAGAACGCCCAAGAAGCCCACGAGGCAATTCGGCCGGCCGGCCGGCAAATTAAAGAAGTGGGCATGGTTGCAGCACAGCTCGATAAAGATGCTGCCCGACTATATGATTTGATTCGTAAGCCCACCCTGGACAGCCAGATGACGTCTGACAAGATCATGCAAACGATTGTGTTGATTCAAAATCAGGAGGCGCTTTTCCGTTCCCGTGGTAAAACAATTGTCTTTCCTGGTTATATGCGGGTTTATGTGGAAGGCCGTGATGATCCTGACGCCCAACTGGCTGACAAAGAAATTATTCTACCTGACCTGCACGTTGGCAATATTGTGACTTGCCAAGAATTGTCAGTCGAAAAGCATACTACTAAACCGCCACCGCGCTTTACCGAAGCAACGCTGGTAAAAGAAATGGAGGCTAAAGGAATTGGCCGGCCATCTACCTACGCATCAATCATTGATGTGATACAGCGTCGTGATTATGTGATCTGGGAAAAAGGCAAGCTGATACCAACTTATCTTGCGTTAGCTGTCACACAGCTATTGGAAAACCATTTTGAATCGCTGGTGGATATAAGTTTCACGGCGAAAATGGAGGATCAGCTCGATTCCATTTCAAGGGGTGAATTGGAATCAAATCCTTTCATAAAATCATTTTATTTTGGAGACGATGACAATCCTGGACTAGAGCAAATGCTGGAGGCCGAGGTTGATATTCGCCGTGCTTGCACGATTGAAATTGGTAATTCCAATGAACAGGAACCAATTGTTGCCCGTATCGGCAACTATGGACCTTTCGTACAAATGGGCGAAAAGCGAAAGGCAATTCCAGAGGGATTGCATATTGGTGACCTTAATGCTGAACGAGCTCTGGAATTACTGAATCAACCTGATAATGAAACTGAGATCCTTGGCACTGATCCACAATCCGGAGAGCAGATACATTTGAAAGTTGGTCCTTATGGACCTTATGTTCAGCTAGGTGATTCCAACACCCGCAAATCAATCCCCCGTGAATATCACGGCAGTGCTGTAAGTCTTGATCTAGCGTTACAGTTGCTTGCGTTGCCGCGTGAAGTGGGTATTCACCCTGAGTCCAATGAACCTGTATTGGCCGATTATGGGCGTTATGGCCCCTATATCCGCTGCGGAAAGAAAAATGCACCGATACCATCGACAACCAACCCCTTGACGGTCACACTGGGCGAAGCAATTACTTTACTGGCAAGTCGTAATCAAAAGTCAGTTGAAGTCAAAAGTATTGGAGTCCATCCTGAGACCGGTGAAAAAATAATTGTAAAAAAGGGTCGTTACGGCCCTTATCTCACTGACGGAAAAGTGAATGCCGCAATAAAGGCCGATCAAGACCCACAATTAATAACCCTGGAGGAGGCTGTAGCAGCTATCAATAAACGAAGGGCTGCTCCTCCTAGAAAAAGAAAACGAAAGAAAAAATGATAAAAAAATTACTATTTTTAATAGTCGCCATAAGCTTTGTTTTTGCCGCTGGCGATCAGGAAGATCTAATCATAGATATTGAAAAAAGCCTCATCGCCCCCTGTTGCTGGAGTGGGACAGTTTATGACCATGGCCATCCACAATTGGAAGATGAGATTGCCGCCTTTGTCAAAGACGGTTTAACAAAAGATGAGATTCTGGAGCACTATATTGCAAAGTACGGCGAACGCATCCTCGCCTCACCCATCGCTAAGGGTTTTAACTTATTTGCCTGGATCGTTCCAATCGTAATTTTGGGTGTGGGTTTATTTATAATGATCATATATATACGCAGTCCTCAAGAAGAAAAAGCTCGGCCCACAGCCCATCCAAAGAAGACCGAATATGATGATGAGATCGAAAAAGAACTGGAATCATTTGACCAATAAGCAGGGGTGAGGATTAATATAAAACTTCTAAATTAAAATTTAACATTATGGATATTTCATCAATCGAAAAAATTGTTTCACTCTGCAAGCGGCGGGGGTTTATCTTCCAAAGTTCTGAGATTTATGGGGGCTTGGGATCCACCTGGGATTATGGTCCACTGGGTGTTGAAATGAAGCAGAAAATTAAGAATCACTGGTGGCAAGCGGTGGTAACCAGCCGCGACAATGTCGTTGGCATGGATGCCGCAATTCTAATGCATCCCAAAGTATGGGAAGCCAGCGGGCATGTGTCGCAATTCCATGATTTGATGGTTGATAACAAACTCACCAAGAAGCGTTACCGACTTGATCATTTACTTGAAGCGCAATCAGAAGTGGTTATTGGTGAACTAGCTGATGAGTTTTTAAAGGACTATAACCCAGCAGAGAACTTTGATAATATTCAGAAAATTGTTCAAGTTATTAGCGCCAATATTAAAACTGGCAAGACTCCCGATTTGAACCAATTTAACATTCTTGATAGTGCCAATAAAAAAGATAAAGGCAAAGCAGATTGGACCGGAATAAGACAATTTAATCTGATGTTCAGAACATCATTTGGTTCTTCCGATGAATCTGCCACAGAGGCCTACCTGCGTCCTGAAACCGCTCAGGGTATTTTTACCAATTTTAGTAATGTCCAAACCACTTCCCGGCAAAAGCTACCGTTTGGTATTGCCCAGATTGGGAAAGCCTTCCGCAATGAAATCACAACCGGTAATTTCCTTTTCCGCACCCGTGAATTTGAACAGTTGGAATTAGAATTCTTTGTTTATCCTGATGAAACAAAAAAATGGCTGGAGACCTGGTCGCAAGAACGGTTGGCATGGTATATCAAGCTTGGTATTGCTGAAAATAAATTGCGCCTGCGGCCGCATGCTGAAACCGAGCTGGCACATTATTCAAAAGCCTGTTATGATGTTGAATATGAATTCCCCTTCGGCTGGTCAGAATTAGAGGGTATTGCCGATCGTGGTACCTTTGACCTTGATCAGCATAATGAGCATAGTGTTAAAAAGCAGGTCTATTTTGATCAGGAGTCAAACCAGAATATTGTACCGGCTGTGGTGGAGGCCTCAGCTGGCGTTGACCGTACTTTTCTAACCTGTCTGGTTGATGCATTCACCGAGGAAGAAGTCCGCGGTGAAAAGCGCATCCTGCTGAAATTATCCCCGCAAATTGCACCGATTACCTGTGCCGTTTTTCCATTAGTTAAAAAAGATGGGCTCCCCGATATTGCTGAAAAAATTGTCCAGGATATCCGCCAGGAGTTCAGCGCCTTCTTCGATATTGGCGGTTCCATCGGGCGGCGCTACCGCCGCCAGGACGAAGCTGGTACACCATACGGTATAACCGTTGATCACGAAACACTTGAAGAAAACACTGTTACTTTACGCGATCGTGATTCTATGGAACAAATTAGAATTCCTACAGCCAATATTAGGAAAACTCTTCGTGAAAAAATAAATGATTGGGATAACAAATAAATGAATCGCCATTTAACCATGCGTTCAGGTAACCCGGCGCTATCACAGAAAACGTTTAAGAATTTAGGGACTTACGACGCTGCAGAAGCCATGACCATCAGCGGAACAGTTAATAAAATGTTCTTAGCGCTAATTCTTCTAATGACTACCGCCATCTGGACCTGGAATTTGCCCGCTCAAGATCCGCGGGTCATTAACTTCATGATAATTGGATTTATCGGCGGTTTAATATTCGCGATCATTACAATATTTAAAAAGACCTGGGCACCTTATACCGTTCCTGCTTATGCGCTCTTTGAAGGTTTGGCACTAGGCGCAATATCGGCAGTATTTGAACGTATGTATCCCGGGATTGTCAGCCAGGCAATTTTCCTGACCTTTGGCACTTTGGGTGCTTTATTGCTGGCCTACCGCAGCGGATTAATCAAAGCTACAGAGAACTTTAAGCTAGGCGTTTTTGCTGCCACCGGCGGAATCGCCGTGATCTATTTATTAAGTTGGGTCGTCAGCTGGTTTGGTGCTTCAATTCCTCTCATTCACGGCAATTCAACTTTTGGAATCTTATTCAGTCTGTTTGTTGTGGTGATTGCCGCATTAAACCTCGTTTTAGACTTTGATTTCATTGAAGAAGGTGCTGAGCGCGGCGCACCAAAATATATGGAATGGTATGGTGTATTCGGCCTCCTTATCACATTAATCTGGCTCTATTTAGAAATTTTGAGACTCTTATCTAAGCTTCAGTCCCGCCGCTAATATAACTCAAGCTGATATGATCAGACCCGTCAAATTACTGATTTTAATGTTGTCAGTAGTTAGGTTGCTCATATCCCAGCCCAATCAACCATTTCAAAACGGGATGGTTGTTTCAGCAAATATCCTGGCTTCTGAAATTGGGGTCGCAATTATGCAGCAGGGCGGCAATGCGATTGATGCCGCAGTAGCTACCGGTTTTGCTTTAGCCGTTGTTTATCCCCGTGCAGGCAATATTGGTGGCGGTGGATTCCTGGTGGCGCAGCTTGCAAACGGTAAGGCATTAACGCTTGATTTTAGGGAGACTGCCCCCTTGCTCGCCCGTGAGAAAATGTATCAGGATAGTAGTGGCGCTGTAATAAAGGATCTGTCCCTGTACACGCACAGGGCGGTAGCTGTTCCGGGCACGGTTGATGGATTATTACGCGTATTTCATGATTACGGTTCAGGGAAAGTATCCTTGCAGGAAATATTAACGCCGGCAATAAACCTGGCGCAAGCAGGCTTCCCGATCTCTGACCAAATGGCTGAAAGCCTGAATAAGAAAAAATCATTTTTTAAAAAGGATAAAGGCACCGCTGCGATATTTGTTCGCCATGATGATCAACCCTGGTCTGCCGGTCAGGTGCTGTTGCAGAGTGATCTGGCGACCACTTTAAGCAGAATTGCGAAGAATGGCCGGGCTGGATTCTACTCTGGTAAAACCGCAGATTTGATCCAAGCAGAAATGCAGTCTAATAATGGTGTGATATCAGGTCGGGATCTCGAGTATTATTCTTCAATTTATCGCGAACCGTTGTGTGGCACGTACAGAGCTTATGAGATTATGACGATGGGTTTACCAAGCTCCGGGGGAATAATTTTGATTGAAATGCTGAACATGCTGGAAACTTTCGCGATAGACACCATGGAATGGAACGGCAGTGCTTATGTACACCTCCTAACCGAAGTGGCGCGTCGCTCCTATGCTGACCGAGCAGAGCATCTTGGCGACCCGGATTTTTGGGATGTACCAATTAACATACTGATTGATAAGGATTACGCCCGATCGCGAACTTCATCAATAGATTTATATAAAGCATCTAAGAGCGAAGATATATATGCCGGCCAGGTTCAATATGAGTCTGGCGAGACAACCCATTATTCCGTAATTGATAATGAAGGAAATTGTGTTGCCGTAACAACAACTTTAAACACCGCTTTTGGATCAGGAATAGTGGTCGATGGCGCTGGTTTTTTATTGAATAATGAAATGGATGATTTTTCAATCAAGCCCGGAGAACCAAATTATTATGGATTAATCGGGAATAAGGCTAATGCAATTCGACCCGGCAAAAGGCCATTAAGTTCAATGACGCCTACCATCGTATTGGATAATAACACCCCATTTTTAATTATTGGTACGCCTGGCGGAGCAACAATAATTAATACTGTCTTACAGGTCTTCTTAAACGTGACGCTACACGGAATGAACATCAGTGCTGCAGTGGCGGCACCGCGCGTACATTCGCAATGGTTGCCGGATACTATAATGAAAGAACCCAAATCAGTATCTGCGTCGGTAGAATCTGAATTACGCAACTTGGGTCATGCTATAATCATACATCCCTGGATCACATTTGGGAGTGCAAATGGTATCCTGATCAGCCCTGCGGGTTATTACGGCGGCGCTGATCCGCGAAGTGCTAATGCCGTGGCGGGCTATTAAAGACTAATATTTAAATTCACTGTTACCGATGAATTCTCTCAGGATTGATGTGCCTGGTACGAGTTCTTCCTCCAGAGGTTCAAAAAACGCAAGGAAAGTGTTCAGGTAATTAACTTTCTCCGCCAAATGCTCGTTATCAATATCTTTTAAAAGCGGCCTTACATATTTGGCGAGTACCGGTAATTCGTAAGCAAGCGATGAATTAAACATTAAAGAAGCTTCTTCCTGATAGGGAAAGATATTCTCTTCCTCGCCAGCACGCACAGAATTCCAACGGGAAAGTGTTTGCTCGGGTGAATATCCACGGAATTTATGATCCCTTACCAAACGCCTTAATAAACGGTTTTCCGAAGTCGAAATACGATGGTTAGCATCGATATTCATCTGGGTTATCGCACTTACATAAATCTTGTTTAGGCGCTCGGCACCAATCATATCTGAAATGATTGGATTTAATCCGTGAATACCCTCTATTAATATGAAATCTCGGTCACCCAATTTAATTTGGTTGGCAGTATCCTGCCCCTTGCCATGATCGAATTTGAATTCACGGACCGGTATTTGATTGCCCTCCAGAAGGCTATTTAGGCGACTACCCAGCAATTCAACATCTAGGCCCGATATCGATTCAAAATCTTTTACTCCTTCAGCATCCGTTGGTAGTTTGCTGCGATCGATGAAATAATCATCCATCGAAATATGATGCGCATAAAATCCGTTGACCCGCAGTTGGATTCGCAACCGCTTTCCAAAGGTTGTTTTCCCTGATGAAGATGGACCAGCAATGCAAACCAATCGCTTTTTTGGAAAATCCTGTACCAGTACATCGGCTATGTAGCTGATTTTTTTCTCGTGAAGTCCTTCCGCTACCCAGATAAGTTCGTCAATATTTTCAGCATTAATGTGCTTATTCAATTCGCGTATTGTAGCTACGCCTAATATATTACCCCATTGCTCATGCTCTTCCATAATTGAAAAAAGCTTGGGGTGATCATTGAATTTTTCGATCTTATCGGGATTTATTAAAGTTGGAAGGCGCATCAGAAATCCGTCATTATATTTCCGTAATTGAAACTTTGGTAACTGCTTTAACTCAGTAATCATGGGTTCCATTTGGTAATCCCAGTAAGAATTAAATTCAACTATTGGAATTTGATCATTTTCCCACCGCTGTGCGATTGCAACCTTACTTTGCGAATTCATATTTTTAAATTCGCCGACTACTTTACTTTTTTTCTTAATACTTAATTGCAGTGAACTATTGCGTTCAATCCACTTATGCATGAGTTGAAACACGGCCTTGATTTCTGATTCAGTGATTGGTTCCCAATTTGCCTCATGACAGAATAATCCATCGCCAAATGAATGTTCGATCACAAGCATTTTGGGGGCTAATAATTCTTTAAAGGCGCTAGATAGTAAAAAGGCTAAAGTAGCCTGAGCGTGATTTAAAAAGTCAAGTTTCATTCACCGATAATTTTAATCAGGATGCGTTTTTTTCGTCTACCGTCAAATTCACCATAAAATATTTGTTCCCAAGTTCCAAAATGCAACTTTCCCCCTGTTATTGCAACAGTAACTTCGCGGCCCATTATCTGTCTTTTATGATGTGCATCGCCGTTATCTTCTCCGGTTCGATTATGATCATACTGATCAAGTGGTGCGTGGGGCGCCAATTTTTCCAGCCAACGTTTGTAATCGCGATGCAATCCCGATTCATCATCATTGATAAATACTGAAGCTGTAATGTGCATAGCATTAACCAGGCACAAGCCCTCACTGATACCGCTTTCTAATAATGCAGCTTCTACATTTGGAGTAATGTTTACAAAATCCATGCGCTCTGGAACAGTCAAATAAAGCTCTTTGTAATATGATTTCATATAAATACTCAAATAGTGTTGATTAGTAAATCATCAATTATTTGCACCATTATCGATGCTCCGGATAATAAGGCTCTTTCATCAATGTCAAAATGTGAGCAGTGATGAGGAACGCTCATTGGCTCAGCGTTGGCGGGTTCTGATCCAACAAAAAAGAAACAGCCCGGTATCTTTTCCAGATAATATGCAAAATCTTCACCACCCATA
>PVMS01052803.1_pt1 | contig 12452 bp, 12 predicted proteins | sample 1853461 | NCBI WGS metagenome assembly PVMS01 (sample SAMN08582032, study PRJNA380276) | Marine sediment metagenome, whole genome shotgun sequencing project. | isolation source: ocean sediment barecode stripped | collected 2017
CCCCCACTTCGTGGTGGAGACGAAGAACCGTCCACCCTCTCACCCTTTTCGTGAACCGCCTGATCGGATGAAACACCGACCCTGCCGGGCATTCGGCTCACCTCGCGTCCCGAAACCGCGGATCCAGGCCAAAGGGGGGAGAAACGAAGAACCTCGCTCTGCGTCGTCGCTAACGCTCCTCCGCATCTCGCCCGCTCCGCGGGGGAGACGAAGCATGGGGCGCTCCGCCGCTCGGGGGAGACGAAATATCGGGAGTATCAACGGCCCCGCCGTAGCGGCGGTCCCGGGCCTGGTACTCGGCGATACAGCGCACCAGCTCGTGGCGGTCGAAGTCGGGCCACAGCACCGGGGTGAAGACCAGTTCGGAGTAGGCGGCCTGCCACAACAGAAAGTTGGAGGTGCGGTGCTCGCCCGAGGTGCGGATGACGAGATCGGGATCGGGCATCTCGGGGAGGTACAGCCTCCTCGCCACCGTCTCGATGTTGACCGCCGCCGGGTCGAGGTCGTCGGCGACCGCCTCGAGGGCGATCCGGCGAGCCGCCGCGGCGATCTCGGCTCTGCCCCCATAGTTGAAGGCGTAGACCATGTTGAGGTCCCGGTTGTCCCTGGTCAGCTCCTGAGCGGCAGCCATCCGGGACCGCACCGCATCGGGGACCCTCGGATCATCGTGATCGCCGATGAAGATCAGCCGCACCCCCATCTCGTGCAGGTCGTCGCGGCGGCGCTCCAGCAGGTCGACGTTGAACTGCATGAGGAACTCGACCTCCTCGGGGTCACGCGACCAGTTCTCGGTGGAGAACGTGTACACGGTGAGCCACTCCAACCCGATTTCCAGCGCCCCTTCGATGACATCGAACAGAGCGGGCTCTCCGGCGGCGTGGCCGGCGGTGCGGTGCAGCCCCCCTGGCATTGGCCCACCGGCCGTTGCCGTCCATGATGATCCCGACATGGCGGGGAACGGTGGCAGGGTCGAGGTCAGGCATCAAGGACGGCCAGCGAGGCCAGCCGGCGTTCCAGGTGGTACTCGACGAAGCGCCGGGTCACCCCGATCGCCTCCCGGCTCAAGGCATCGTCCGGCTCGGGGAGTTGGGCGAGGTCGCTGCCACCGACCGCGGCGAGATAGTCGGTCAACCCGGCGCGGAGGGCATAGGAGCCCGCAGAGCGGCAGCGCTCACACACCACCCCGCCGGCGGCGAAGCTGAAGCGTTTCAAATCGTCGGTTCGGCCGCAGCTGGCGCAATGCTCGAGTGCGGGGGCGATCCCGATGATCTCGGCCGACTTCAACAGATAGGCGGTGACCAGGTCGGGGTGTGGCTGGCCGGCGTCGAGCACCCGCAGCCCGCGTTGGAGCAGTAAGAAGAGCCGGTGGGTGGGTTCGTCCTCTTGGGCCACTAGCTCGGCGACCTCGACCATCGTGCCGGCGGCCATGACCCGATCGAGAGCCCCGCGCAGGTGGGCATAGGCTTCGATGATGGCGACCTGGGTGATCGTGTCCAGATTCCTGCCCTCGTAGAGAACGAGGTCGACATGGGTGAACGGCTCCAGTCGCCCACCGAAGCGGCTCTTGGTCTTCCGGACCCCCTTGGCGACGGTGCGCAGCTTGCCCCGATTCGGGCTCAACAACACCACCACACGGTCGGCTTCTCCGAAGGGATACGACCGCAGGACGATGCCCTGATCGCTGTACAGCGCCATGAGATGAGGGTACCGCCGCGACGCCACTCAATCGATGACCGACGAGATGCTCAGCCGATCCACTGTGCCAGGACGTCGATCTCCCAGCCCTGCTCCGTCGGGGTCAATTCGAACAACCAGCCCTCACCGATGGCGTCGAGGGGCAGATAGATCTTGCCATCCACCTGGATGGCTCTGCCGAACGAGAGCAGACCGGCGTCGTCCTTGACCTCGGGCGGAGTGACGGCGAGCGGCAGGACTACGGTGCTGCGGTCGTCGATGAACTCGACGTCACGCGGGGCAAGCACCGCTTCGATCTCAGCGGCGACATCGGGGGGGAATGGTGCCGCCAGATCGATCGTCATCGCCTGGAGCGCCCGACAGGGCACGAAGTCGCCTTCGAGGCTGCACCATTGGTCCCACATCTCAGGCGCCGGCTCGACCACGAACACGAGGTCTCTGTCTTCAGCGTGGCCGCGATCCAGCACGAATTGGATGGCTACACCATGTGGGTCGGTGAATGCCTGCGATTCGCCCGCTGCCTCGGTACCGGTGCAGGCGGCGACGAACAGGCCCAGCACGACGAGAGCAGCCGTTGTTCTTCCCCACACGGTCATACGGGTTTGACGCCCCCCGGCCTCGATTTCGTTCCGTCAGAAACCCAGGCGGTCGAGGGCGTGATCGAAGCGTTGCCAGTCCTTTTCCACCTTCACCCGGAGGTCGAGAAACACCTTGGCCCCAAAGAGCCGCTCCAGCTCGACCCTTGCCTCGCTACCGACCCTCTTGGCGAGCTCGCCGCCCTTGCCGATCACGATCCCCTTCTGTGACTCTCGCTCCACGTAGACCGTGGCGGGCACAACGACCACCCCGTCGTCGCGGGTCTCGATGTCTTCGACGACGACGGCGACCGAATGAGGCAGCTCCTCTCGCAGCCGCGACAGGTACTTCTCCCGCACCAGCTCGGCGGCGAGGAACCGATCCGGCTGATCGGTGCGCATCTCTGGGGGAAAGAAGAACGGTCCTTCGGCAAGCCGGCCCTTCAACTCCGCGACTACCCGATCCAGCCCGTCATCCTTCAATGCCGAGATCGGCACATAGGCGGCGAAATCCCAAGAGCCGGCCTCCTCGAGCTGCACGATCGTCTGTTCCTGGGTGGCTACATCGATCTTGTTCACCACGACGATCACCGGGGTGCCGGTCTGGGCCAGTCGCTCGGCGATCCGGCGATCCCCCGGACCGATCGGCTGGGTGGCGTCGAGCAGGAAGAGGACCGCATCGGCGTCGGCGATCGACCCTTTGACGAGGCTGTTGAGCCGGGTGCCCAGGGCGTTGCGCGGCTTGTGCAGGCCGGGGGTATCGACGAAGACGAGCTGGGCGTCATCGGTGGTGAGTACGCCGCGAATCGTGTTGCGCGTGGTCTGCGGGCGATCCGAGGTGATCGTCACCTTCTCCCCGACCAGTCCGTTGACCAGCGTCGATTTGCCGACGTTGGGCCTCCCCACCACGGACACGAACCCGGAGATGCTCATCGCCGCGCCACGCGGACCTTGGCCACCCTCCGTCCCTGCACCTCTTCGGCGGTGAGGATGATTTCGTCGTACTCGAAGGACTCTCCCGGGTTGGGGACCCGCCCGGCGAGACCGAGGATCAACCCACCGACCGTGTCCCAGTCCTCGTCGGGAAACTCGGTGCCGAGGGCGCTGGCCAGGTCGTCGACGTCGAGCCTGGCGTCGACCAAGAGTGCCCCCTCCTCGATGGGAACGACCATGGGGTCTTCGGTGTCGTATTCGTCGACGATCTCACCGACGATCTCCTCCAGGAGGTCCTCGATGGTCACCAGGCCCGCCGTTCCGCCGAACTCGTCGACCACGATGGCCAGGTGCCGCTGCTTGGCCTGCATCTCGCGCAGCAGGTCGGCGATCGGCTTGGTCTCCGGCACGAAGTACGCCTTGTGGGCGATCTCCCCGCAGGAACGAGGCGGCGAGTGCTGGTCGTAGAGCTCGAGCAGATCGCGGGCATAGAGCACACCGACGATGTCATCGACGTTCTCCCCGGTGAGCGGGACCCGGGACCGGCCCTCCTCCAGCACCAGATCGACCGCCTCGTCGGTGGAGGCGGATGCGGCCAGGGTCACCATATCGGTGCGGGGTTTCATTACCTCGCGCACGATCGTGTCACCGAACTCGATGATCGACGAGATCAGCTCCCGCTCATCCTCGCTGTCGTTCGCCGTCTCGTCGACGCGCTCGTCGTCTTCGTCGGATATGTCAGATATGAGGTCGTTGGCGGCGTCCCCGATGCGAACGGATGCCGCCAGCAACGGGGCGAAACGATACGCCAGCGCGCTGGATCGGCTCCTGCCGATGGTGCGGGGAATGACGTCGGTGATCATCACCACCACCACCACCATCACGATCGCGACCAATACCAGCCACCAGCCGGAGAGCACCCGGGTCAAGGCCCAGGTCAGGGGGATGACGGCAAACACGAGCAAACCGGTCAGCACCGGGGCCAATGCGGGCTGGAGACGGGCCCGATGCTCGAGCAGGCCGGCGACGGTGGCGGCTCGCGCATTGCCCTCCGCGGCGTCGTGGAGGGCGTCGGCGCGCGGGGTACGCACCAGGGCCGCCCCGGCGGCGCGCAACGTTGCGGTGAAGAGCAGCAGGATCCCGGACACCACGAAGGCGGCGGCGGTCACGGGCGCACCTTGCCGATGAGACTCAGCAACTCACCTTCTCGTTTCTCCATTGCCGTCGCATCATCGTCGTTTCCATGATCCCATCCCAAGAGATGCAACAGCCCGTGCACCACCATGAGGGACAGTTCATCGTCGAAGGCGACCCCGTCGCGTCGAGCGTTGGCGCGCACCACGCCGGGAGCGATGAACACGTCACCGAGCTCGAGGGGCGGCCCGCCATCCTCGGGCAGCGGGGGCCGGCCGGGGGCGGCGTCTTCGATCGGAAACGACAGCACGTCGGTGGAGCCGGTCTTGCCCATGTGGACCCGGTTGAGATCGGCGATGGTGTCCTCGTCGACCAGTGTCAGCGAGACCGCGGTATCGAGATCCAGGCCCTCTTCGATCAGGACGAGCTCGGCAAGACGGGCAAGATCATCGGTGGGAAGAGGGTCATCCCGTTCGTCGCCGAAGGTGATGATCACTCCTCGGCCTCGCTGCTGGCGGCCACCGGCACCTCTGGCAGGGCCGGCTGTGGCGTCGCTTCGATCGCCTTGGGCCCGGGGAAGCCGGGGTAGGGCACCCGGGCGTGGTAGTAGCCCATGAGCGCCAGCACCAGCTCGCCCTTGATGGTGGTGAGATCGCCAAAGGTCAGCGCCGAGTCGTCGAGCTGGCCATCGTCGACCTTCTCCCCAACCACGCTGTCGACCACCCGTTGCAGGCCCTCGGCGCTCGGATCCTCCTCCTGCGAGTAGGCCCGGGCCGCCGCCTCGACGGCGTCGGACAGCATCACGATCGCCATCTCCTTCTCCTGGGGCTTGACTCCGAAGTGGCGGAAGAGGGCGGGATCCACATTCGCATCGGCGTGCTGTGCCTGGTTGTAGAAGTAGCGCATCAGGCTGGTTCCGTGGTGCATGCGGATGCCGTCGGCGACGTCGCGGGGAATCCGGTACTTCTTGGCCAGCTTGAGGCCCTCGGTGACGTGGGACCGGATGATCTGAGCCGATTCGGCGGGCTCGATCGAGTCGTGCGGGTTGGAAACCCCGAACTGATTCTCCACGAAATACTGCGGATTCACCGTCTTGCCCAGATCGTGATACCACGCCGCCGCCTGTGCCAACAGCGGATCGGCTTCGATGGAGCGCGCCGCCCGCCCGGCCAGAGCGCCGACCAGCATCGAGTGGTTGAACGTGCCCGGCGCCTGCTCCTCGATGAGGCGGAGCGCCGGATGGTTGCGGTCGAGCAGGTCGAGGAGCCCGAGGGCGGTGGTCATCCCAAAGGCCTGCTCGAGGAACGAGACCAGGCCGAGCGACACCAGGCCGGCCACGACGGCGCCGATGAACGCCCACAGCGCCGCAAAACCCGGCTCGCCGTCCCCGAACAGCCACTCGACGGCTGCGGCCACCGGTGCCACCGTGATCGCGGTCAGCAACACGGCAATGCGCAGCTGGCGTCGCGAAGAGACGCTGGAGACGAAGGCCACCGGGATGACGGTGGCGATCCCGGCATAGACGGTGTAGGCGATGTCGCCGGTGGAGATGGCGGTGAACCCGGCCATCGGGATCGCCAGCAGCACCGCGGTGCGCGGGTCGAACAGGATGGCGGCGATGAACCCGATCGCCACCGCCGGTAACAGGTAGCCGAGGGTGCGGTTGTCCTCGGCGATGAACCCGGGAAGCCGGGAGAAGGGGGCGGCGAGAATCAACGAGATCGACAGCAGCGCCATATGGCGGGGCTCGGTCCACTCGGTGGGGGCGATCCTCCACAGGAAGAACGCAGCGAGCATCACCGCGATCACCCCGAGCAGCGCCATCGCCCACGGCGAGGTGCCACTGATGATCTCCGGCTGGTACAACTCGAGCTCCTGGATGGCGGCGAAGTGGATGCTGGTGATCTCCTCACCCTCCTCGACGATGGTGTCTCCCGCCGAGTAGGTGACATAAACCGGTTCGACGGCCTCGGCGGCGGCGTCCTTGGCAGCGGTGGTGGCTTCGTTGTCGACGCGAAGGTTGGCCTGGAGGCTGAAACCGACGAGCTGGGCGATCGCCTCACGAGCCACCGGCTGCTCCTCATCTGGAAGGCCGAGGATGAAGATCGGCGGACGGGTCAACGGGCTCAGGTAGAAGTCCTGGCGCTCGGTCAAATCACCGGGTCTGATGCCGCGGCCGAGCTCGTCGTTGAGCAGCTCGATGGTGCGAGATTCGATCTCGGGGAACACCGGTTCGGCGCCCGCCTGCACCCGGTCGAGATCGTTGTTGTACAGAGCAACGAACGACGGGATCGGCACCGACAACGTTGAATGCTGCAGCCCGAGCAGGGCGATCTGCTCCTCGATCGGTCGGCGGGGCACCACCGTGGTGGTCGTCGTCTCTTCGGCGGTGGTTTCGGTGGTGTCGCTGCCCTCGCTGGTCGAGGTCGACTCGTCGGCGGCGGTGGTCGGGGTGGTGGTGGTGTCTGGCGGAACGGTTGTCGTCGGCGGCGGAGCATCCCCGACGGCCCCGGCCCGGAGGTCGGTGAAGAACGAGTTGACGTTCCTGATCACCGTGATCGTGGCGTCGTTGTCGTTGGAGTACTCGGTCTCGACATTGGCCCGCGCCTGGGTTCGCGCCGCTTCGGTCTGCACATCATCGATGATGGGGTCGGTCGACCGGAAGGCGATGAAGGTCTCCGGCGCCGGCTGGCCCACTGCGACCTCGGGGGGCACCTCGACTCCGGTGTCGGTGCCAACCACCAGGATGAAGGCGACCGCCAGCATGGTGAAGGCCAGGATCATGGTGTTGATGAAGATATTGCGGGCCATGTCAGTCGGCGTTCTGTTCGAAACGGCGGTAGGCCTCGACGATGGCGGCGACGATCCGGTGCCTCACCACATCGTCGGCGGTGAGCTCCTCGAAGGCGATGCCGTCGATTCCCGGGAGCACGTCGGCGACGATCTTGAGCCCGGATCCGCGGTTCTCGGCAAGGTCGACCTGGGTGACATCTCCGGTGACGATCATCTTGGAGTTGAAGCCGAGCCGGGTGAGGAACATCTTCATCTGCTCCGGGGTGGTGTTCTGCGCCTCGTCGAGGACGACGAAGGCGTCGTTCAGGGTGCGCCCTCGCATGTAGGCCAGGGGGGCGATCTCGATCGTGCCCCGCTCCATGAGACGAGCCGTCTCTTCCGGCCCGAGCATCTCGAAGAGGGCGTCGTACAACGGGCGCAGGTAGGGGTCGACCTTGGCGTTGAGGTCACCCGGCAGGAAGCCGAGTCGCTCGCCCGCCTCCACCGCCGGCCGGCTGAGCACGATGCGCTTCACCAGACCCGACATCAGCGACTCGATGGCACACGCCATCGCCAGATAGGTCTTGCCCGTACCCGCCGGGCCGATGCCGAACACCAGGGTGTTGTCCCTGATGGCATCGACGTAGCGTTTCTGGCCAAGGGTCTTGGGCCGAACGTGACGCCCCCTGCCCACCGCTATCGACTCGGTGAACACCCCCGAGGGGCTGGGAACGTCCTTTTTAACCAGCTCCATCACCCTGGCGACGCGGTCGGAATCGAGATGCTGGCCCTCCTGGATGATGATCAGCATCTCCTCGAGCACCGTTCGCGCCGCGGTTGCCTCGCGTTCGGGGCCGGAAATGGTGATCTCGTTGCCCCGCACGACGATACGGGACAGAGGGAACCCGGCATCCACCTCGCGCAGATGCACATCGCGCTCGCCGAGCAGCTCCACCATCAGGTGGTTGCTGGGAACGCGGATTTGCACGTCACTGGTTTGGGTACTGGTCACAGCGGGACTCCGTCAAAGAGAAGATCCGAAGGTGAAAAGGGGGCGCCCATCGGGAGACCGCGAGTATATCGGTCGACCCCGGCAATTAGTAAGACGACCGCTGCGGGGGTCGTGGAGCTATGAGCGATGAGCGATGAGCCACAAAGGCATAGGCCATAAGGGGTTTCTGCTCAAAGCTCGCGACTCGAGGCCTTCTATGCCTCGGGGGCCGGTGGGGTGTCCTCTTCGACATCGGCGGTGACCTCGGCGAGGGCTGCGGAGAACTCGGAACTGCTGCCGATGAGGCGGGACAGAACCCGCAGGTCGTCGCGGCGCACCGTCAACACTCTGCCGTTGAAATCCTGCCGCTCCACCTGGATGGCGGTGAGGAATCGCTCCAGCACCTCGCTCTCGGCCCCGCCGATGTCGTCGAGGCGGGTGAGATCGATGGTGATCTGGTCCGGGGACGGCGTCCGGGCGGCCGGTCGCGTGTCCGGGGGCAGCATCTGGGCGATCGGGACGTCGTAGTAGCTGGCGAGCCGGTGGAGGCGCGGCACCGAAAGGCTGCGCTCGCCACGCTCGTAGGCGCCGAGGACGGCCGCCTTGAACTCGCCGTCCGACAGGGTTTGCACGTCCTGGAGGGAGAACCCGCGTTGCCGTCGAATCGACCGCAACCGCCGACCGACCAGCTCGTTGTACGTAGACACGAATGCCCTCCTACTCAACGCGGAGCGCACTGCCCTGAACGCTCACAGTGGCAGCATACCACGCTCCGCTCGATCGTTGGCGGATCAACCGGTACCGCGGCACATGATCGGGCGAAAGGCCTTGGCCCCAAAGGGTTGTTGCCGACCTGATCGTCGCCACGGCCAGGGCTCAGCGACGGAACAGGCGTCGTTTGCGAGGCTCGGGGTGCTCGGCTCGTCGTTCACCGTAGGCCCACAGCAGGTCCTCCTGTTCGGTGTCGAGATCGGTGGGGATCACCACCCCGACGTGGACGAACAGGTCGCCTCTCCCCCGCCGCCGCAGCCGGGGCATCCCCTTCTTGGCGAACTGATACACCGTCTCGGGCTGGGTTCCGCCGGCGATCTCGACGGTCTCCGAGCCCCCGTCGATCACGGGAACCTCCACCGTGGTGCCAAAGACCGCTTCGGTGATCCCGATCTCGACGCGATGGTGGAGCTCGTCGCCGACGCGGTCAAAACGGGCGTCGGTGGCCACGGCGACCTTCACATAGACGTCGCCGCTCCGGGCACCCGACTCTCCGACTCCACCGCGTCCGGCCAGCCGCAGCCTGGTCCCGTCCTCGACGCCCGGGGGCACCTCCACGGTGACGGTCCGTTTCGCCTCGATTCGCCCCGCCCCACCACAGTCGGCGCACGGAACCTCGATGAGCCGGCCCGACCCCCCGCATTGGGGGCATTGGGCCACCGAAGTGATCCGTCCCAGGAAGGTGTCGCGGGCCACCTGCACCGCACCGGCCCCTCCACAACGCGGGCACCGGGTTGCGCTGTGGCCGGGTTCGGACCCGTCCCCGGCGCATCGAGGGCACTGGGCCGGAGCCCGGAATTCGAGGTCACGGCTCACCCCGGCGGCGGCTTCGGCGAGGGTGATCGTCATCGACACCCCGACGTCGGGCCCGGGGCGGGGCCCGGTCCGTCTGCCGCCGAAACCGAATCCTCCGCCGCCGAAGAACTGTTGGAGAATTTCGTCGAGCCCGGCGAACTGGGAGAAGAGGTCGGCGCCGCCGAAGACCTCGCCGCGATCGTAGCGTTCCCGCCGCACCGGATCCGACAACACCTCGTAGGACTCGGCGATCTCCCGGAACCGCACCTCTGCCGACGGATCGTTGGGATTGGCATCCGGATGGGTTTCTCTGGCCAGCCGGCGAAACGCCCGCTTGATGTCCTCTGCCGAAGCGGTGCGGTCGACCCCGAGGATCTGGTAGTAGTCCTTCACCGGTCGTCACCGGATTCGGTGCCGAGTCGCTCCTCGAGACCCTCGCCGACCTCTTCGACGACCCGGATGGCTCGCCGGTAATCCATCCGCATCGGGCCGATGACACCGAGCCGCCCGGTCTGGTTGGAACCGAATGGTGCGCTGACCACCGCGACATCCATTTCGTCGCCAAATTCCCCGCCGATGCGCACCGTGGTTCCTTCGGTGGTGGCGTCGCCGAGCATCGTCTGCAGCTCCGACTCGCGTTCGAGGAGCCCGAGCATCTCCTGGACCGTCGCCAGGTCGGCCCACAGCTCGGCCAGCTGGCTGGTGCCACCGACGAACAAGTCGCGATGGGAGGATTGGATCCCCTGGAGCTCTTCGTGGACCGGACCGACGATACGCCGCACCACGTCGGGGACGTCGGCAGCGCTCAGCCGCTCGTCGTCGGTGACCTCGGGACGCGGCCGGCCCCGGTATACCGCTTCAATGACCCGTTCGGCCTCTTCAAGCTGTTGTTCGGACGGCTCGAATCCGAGGGAGACGATCTGCTGACCGACGCCCCCACTCTCGGCAACGGTCACCACCAGCACCACCGGCCCGCCCAGGCGAACCAGGTGCACGGTGTGCAACGCCTCCACCGTTCGCTCCGGGCCGATCACCACCGCGGGAAGACGCGTCAGGTCGGTGAGCAGGCCCGAGGTCTCCTTGAGCAGACGGGACACCTCGCGGTGGACGTCGGCAAAGAAGGCCTCGATCCTGGCATGGGTGGCGACCCGAAGATGCCCAGGAGAGCCGTGGTCGACGTAGTACCGGTAGCCCTGCCGGGTCGGGACCCTGCCCGAAGACGTGTGCGGCTGGGTGATGAAACCGTAACCCTCGAGGGCCGCCAGCTCGTTGCGGATGGTCGCGCTCGACACATCGAGGTCACTGTGATCGAGGATGGCCTGGGAGCTCACCGGCTCTCCCGTGCGGATGTGCTCCTCTACCAGCGACTGCAGGATCCTGGATTTGCGGTCGTCGAGCATCTCCTCCGACAATTTAGCAGTCCCAGGGGGAGACTGACAGGCTCAGTCGGGGACCGCCAGAGCGTCCCGAGCCACCGCATCGGTGAGGAGCGGCCGCTGCACCACGATCCGGTCGCCGACCACCGCCACCGTTCCCGCCTCGAGATGGCGGATCCCCTCCGGGTCGTTGAGGAAGCGCTCCCCGTGACCACGGGCTTGCACCCCGGCGGCGAGGCGGAGGCCGATGGCGACCCGTTCCCGCTCGGCAGCGGCGACGTCGAGTCGCTCGCTGCCGGCCCGGGGCCGCTCCCCGGACTCGACGGCGGCGAGGTAGGCGTCGAGCCGGCGCACGTTGTGAGACCGCTGCCCGTTGCGATGATCGCTGGCACCGATACCGAACCCGATGAAGTCCCCCATCGCCCAGGTCGACAGGTTGTAGCGGCAGTGGTGCCCCGGCCGGCACCAGTTGGATACCTCGTACCGCACCAAACGGGCCTCGGGGGCGCGAGCGGCCAGGTGCTCGTACTTGTCGGCCTGATCATCGGGGTCGGGAGCCGGGGCTCCGGCGTTGATCGCCCGCGACAGCTCGGTGCCCCGCTCCACGGTGAGGGCATAGGCCGAGAGATGCTCGGGCTCGAGGCGTAGGGCCCGGTCCACGGTCGCCTCCCAGGACTCCATCGACTCCCCGGGAGTCCCGTAGATCAGATCGAGGTTGACGGTCACGAAGGTCCCGATCGCCTCGGCGACCGCCGACTCGGCCTGTTCCGGGCTGTGGTTCCTGCCGAGAGACGCCAGGACGCCGGCATCGAAGGACTGCACCCCGAGCGAGATCCGGTTGAACCCGGCGGCGACGGCAGCGGCGCCGTACTCGATCGTCCAATCCTCCGGGTTGGCCTCGAGGCTCACCTCGGCGCCGTCGACCAGGCCGTGGTGGTCGTCGAGCGCCGAGACGATCCGCTCCAGCTGTGACGGCGTCAACCGCGAAGGGGTGCCTCCTCCCAGGTTGACCGCATCGATGGGCCCGAACTCGTCCTCCATGCCGATCTCGGCGATGACGGCCTCGACGTAACGGTCGAACATCGGGCCGCTCCCGCCCTCATCGTCGGTCACGACGGCAAAGTCGCAGTACGGGCACCGTTGAGCACAGAACGGGATGTGCACATAGGCCGAGCGCCAATGGGCGGCGGCGTCGACGAGACCGGGCGAGTCGGGCCGGGTCGCCCGCGAGGAGAGACGGATGCGAGAAAAGTCGTCAGTCATCAGTCATCAGCCATCAGTCAGGGCCTGCAACTCTGAGCCTTGAGCCATGAAGGTCCCGATCGCCTCGGCGACCGCCGACTCGGCCTGTTCCGGGCTGTGGTTCCTGCCGAGAGACGCCAGGACGCCGGCATCGAAGGACTGCACCCC
>PVMS01171481.1_pt1 | contig 12451 bp, 8 predicted proteins | sample 1853461 | NCBI WGS metagenome assembly PVMS01 (sample SAMN08582032, study PRJNA380276) | Marine sediment metagenome, whole genome shotgun sequencing project. | isolation source: ocean sediment barecode stripped | collected 2017
GGGCTGGATGCCAGCCAGGTTCCGTATAAAAGACCATACATAGGCCAACGGGCCAAATCGTTTTTTATCCTTGCGGCTCGTGTTTTCCATGACCAAGGCGTCTAGACCTGTCCCCACAGAAAGGACATAATAATTCTCATCGTATAATAGGGCGTCTATGGATCGCCGCTCTGGTTCCCCAGCCAACAGGCGACACGCTTTATCGATATTGAGGGGAATTCCCAACTCTTGAGCTAACACATTGGTTGTGCCCGTTGGAATAATGCCCAATGGTATATTGGAATGAACAATAGCGTCTACTGCCGCAGAGACGGTGCCATCACCACCAGCGGCAAAGACAGCTTCAATGCCATTGTCTATTTGACCACGAATCACAGCCGCAACATCTTCAGTGCCTGTCGTTTCATAGATTTCAAACCACCAATCTGCCTTGTCATCAAAATAACGAATCAAGGCTGATCTCACACGAACGGCGCTGTTTCGGCCGGCAACAGGATTAATGATTACAAATACGTGCATATGTTTTGAGTGACAAAGAGTTATGGATGATAAGAAGTTACGATAGCAAGTATATCAGAGGCTTATTATCTTGGGGATAAAAGGAATCCTGATTTTCTAGCGCAGGCAAAAATAGTAGTAGCCAGCCACCTTTGTCTTTTTACAACTGATTATTGCCCAAAAAAGACGATAGGCCGGGCTTAGGGGGTAAGACCGGCCTATCCAAAACCCTTGCACAGAACAGGAGGAATCACACTGTTGGTTTGAAAGGATCGTCGCCTAGTTCATTGTAGGCCCACTTGCAGGGATATCCGGCTAGATTGCAAGCAGTTCCAAGCGAGCATTTCTTTGCTGTAACACGATATCGGGGGAACTCGGGCATAATGTTTGCCGGGAGAACCCGGCGTTCCATCATGTGAGCTTCAGCCTGTATCATGTCACACCATCGATCACTCGTGGTAATCCATACTTCGCGGGCCATAGCGTCCATCGACTCTCCAAATAAACCAGCCAGTACCCCACAAGAATACTGGAGTTTCCCAGATGCTTCTAGTGCCATATGTCATAAGATCCGCTATGACATAGATCACCCTTTGAATTGTTTTTTCGGAATACTTGATTGTTCTTCTCCTTATTAAATAAAGAACAGAAAAGCAGTTTCTGTGACAATTTAACCTACTTCGTCGCCAGTAGCGATAGACATGCGGCCATATAAACTAAGCCCAGCGATTTATAATAAATGTGTCCATAAACAGTCCTTTTGTACCGCTTCTGCTCAAACATACTACAACCTGTCGGGGATTCGATTATAATTCTTATGGGAACTTACTTTAACCTGATGATCAACTGAGATACTGACCCAGCTCAGTCCGGTCAATAAGCATTTATTCTTGTTTCTGATAGGCTAACTGAAAGAGGAGTATAAGAACCCCTATCCATCAACGGCTGCAATAATCGGCTCATTTCAGGGATAATGGGTCAGTCCTACCTTCATTTCGACTGGACCACAACCAGTATCACGCAGTCTGTGTACACACTGAAAAGAAATTCTGGAGAGTGAACATGCCAAAACCGATCATCGGTTGGGAACTGGAATCACCAGCTACTGACCATATTTTCAACGACTACCTCAGTGTCCGAAATGGCCGACTCCATATGGAAAACTTAGATCTAGCCCAGTTGTTTCTTAATGAAGGGGCGGATTTAAAGGTTGATGACCTATTATCAAGCCCCTTGGAGATAGTTTATCTACCAATTATTCGACGGCAGATTGAAAAGATGCGTCATCTTTTCGCGGAAGTAATGTCCGAGCTAGAATACATAGGACAGTTTCACTACGCCTATGCCTCCAAAGCCAACGCGGCCGAAGAAGTAATACGTACGACGCTTGAGGCGGGGGCCGATCATGAGATGTCTTCAACAGTAGATGTCGAAATAGCTCGACTTATGGTAACTCGTGGACTATTAACTCCAGACCGTATGGTCATCTGTAATGGATTTAAACCTGCAGGAAGCAAATACGTCGAAAACATTATTCGTTTTAAGAGCGAACACGCGAATATTATCCCGGTGGCCGAAGATCTAAGTGAGCTAACCCCACTAATCGAATCTGGTCTCTCGTTTGATGTCGGGTTGCGCCAAAAGAGTTATGGGGCACACCAGGACGAAGTAGAAATGGATCAGTACAATTCTCGTTTTGGTATGGACCTCAGTGACATTTGGCGGGCTGCTGATTATATTGCGGCCGCGCCGAATTTGAATCTCAAACTTTATCATGCAATGGTCGGTAGCCAGATTTTAGATGAATCAAAATTTGTTGATTGGCTGATGCCTCCGATGGATATTTATGCTCGATTGCGCCAACGTAACCCGACGCTAAATATCGACTTTGGCGGTGGAATGCCAGTTCCTATGACCCTTGACTTCGATTTTGATTACCCACGTTTTGTGCGCCTCCTGCTAAAAACGATGCAAGAGATTTGTTCCAGCTATGATGTTCCGGTACCCGATATCATGGGCGAATTCGGCCGTTATACGACATCTGAACATGGCGCGCACTTATTTAAGGTCATTGCCGTCAAAGAGAACAATTCTGATTTACCCTGGTATATCATCGATGGATCAATTATGAGCTCATTCCCAGACAGTTGGGCTCTCGGAGAACATTTTATTGTGTTACCATTGAGTAATATAGATGAGCCATTTCAACAAGTACAACTAGGTGGGATCACTTGCGATAGTGATGACATTTATCCACCTAAAAATAGTCCATCACCTCTATATTTACCTACCAAGACCGACGATTTATTCATTGGCTTCTTTAGCATAGGCGCATATCAAGAAATGCTTGGGGGTGTTCGCGGAAGCAAACATTGTGTCTTGCCAGAAGCGAATGAGCTGATCATCGATCAGGACGAAGGCGGTTCTTATACTTTTGAAGTCATATCCGGTCAATCAGAGTCGGATGTTTTACGCAACCTTGGCTATGCAACCACGTATAGATAATAGCGGTATATGTGCTGGTTTAAGATGAATTATTTTGATATATTCCCACATATGGGGGTAATTCGTTATAATACCAGTGCCAGACAACGTTTGAGTGGTGTTAATTAATAGCACCGATATTTCACAGGAGTAACCCATGCAGAACATGGATAGAACCCGGATCATTTTTATCGTGATAATCGGATTGGCCGTGCTGATTGCTTGCGGAGGTATTGGCTATAGCCTCATTAGCAGCCGGTTCGCAAGTGATGATATCGAGACGCCAACGGTCGTAGCCTCTGAAGAAGAATCAATCGTAGAGGATAACCCAACACCCGTTGATGATTCGGATTCACCAGAACCTGTGTTTGGAGCAAATTATGATCCAAATGACGGGCTACCAACCTTTATTTGTGGGGCAGATGCATTTGGCAGCTTCTATACGCTGCAACAAATGCAAATATCGGGCAAAGATATTGAGCATGGCTTCCACCTAGGTATCGTTCCTTTCTTCTTAGACGATGATGAAGCGTATGATGTAACAGAAGAACAAAGGACGGCCCTCTTAGATGCTGGGATATGGGATTGCCTATTGACTACCCTGGATTCCGTGGCCTTGTTTAGTCCGGGCATCATTACCGCAATTATCGATGAAAGTGCCGGAGCCGATCAACTATGGGCGAGAGATATCGAGACGATCAATGATATGGAAGGCAGTCGGATCGCCTTTGCTCGAAGAAGTATAGGCGAGTATTTCGTATACTACGCACTCTCGATTGCTCAATTAAGCCCTCGTTCTGATGTTACGCTTGTCCCTCAAGATAGCGTCGCTGACGCAGTAGCGGCATTTAATGATGATCAAGCAGACGTTGTATCTGGCTGGGAGCCAGACATTTACGATGCCGAATTAAGTGGAGGTGTACCACTTCTCAGCTCAAATCAGTTACGGATTGCCATGGATGTCATTGTGACATCCCGCCAGACGATGTCCAACGAACCCGATCTCACCCAAAATTTCCATAACGCCTGGTTTGACACCCTGAAAGATCAAGTTGAGGATTTTGACACGGCCGCCCAGCAGATAGCTGAATGGGGCCACAATGACTGGAGCTTTGTATATCCGGAGACCGCAACTGAGGATTTTGAGCTTTGGCTGGAAACGATCGCCCAAGCTGATCTTGGCGATAATGCTTTTGTGATGGCCGATACTCGGCCAATAGTCAGTCGTCTTCAAATTGCCCGTCGAGTCTGGGAAGCTTCTGACGTTGATGCAGCCGATGACAATGTGGAAGATCTCGTTAATCCGGGTTTTGTCCTACGAGCAGCCGAACAGCCAAGCTTGCAACCTAACGGTAAGCCAGTAAATGATTCCTTCTCCATATCATCACAACTGGACTTAAGTGGTGTAAGCACAGATGCAGCAGCGACATTGGTTGTATTACCCTGCCGCACATTCACTTTCTTACCTGAATCAACTGAACTAACTCTGGAGTCACGCCGGATCTTAGATCGCTGCGTAATTCCCACACTGTCACAAAGTGTCGGTCTGTTCCTTCAAGTTGAAGGATCTTCCGCTTGGCCAGCTAATGATCCACCATATACCGAAGATGATATTTTTGAGGTAGCTATTGGTCGAGCACAATCAGTCGTTGACTATCTTGTTGCCCAAGGCATTGATCCAGCCCGGTTTATCGTAGAAGCCGCCTTACCTCCAGAAGATCATTGGAATACAGAAGATAGTCAGCTGCAAGCCCAGGATCGTTTTGTCGAACTAACTCTAATCACTGCAGGTCGCTAGCCAGAGTGAAAGATTTGATTCCTTGATCTGCCCCCACACCTACTAGTTCTTGGGTCGAGCATGATCAGGGTTTAACAGAGAGGATATCATGCAAAACAAGTCAATTCGGGCCATTCTTATGTTGGCTGGAACACTTACTCTATCAACCCTGGCCTGCGGTTTCGGCAGCAGCGAGGGTCCACCACGTGGTGCAACGGTTATTGATGTCACGGCTAACACGAGTTTGGGTGGGTGGTTAACCGAAATGACCGGGCGTTTTAATGAGGCTGAAATAGAGACAGTAGACGGTAATCCAGTCTATGTACAATTAAATTTGGCCGATTCTGGTGAAGCAATCACCGAAATTATTGATTCTGATGTAGATCCGGCTCTGTGGATTCCAGCTGAAAAGGTTTGGGTTAATGTGCTAGCTGATCAGGGCAAGAATAACTACATCAACGATTGTGAAAGTTTGGCTAGTAGCCCACTCGTAATTGCCATGTGGCGGCCAGTCGCCGAAGCCTTGGGCTGGCCTAGCTTACCGCTGGGCTGGTTGGATATCGGCAGCTTGGCAGCCGATCCCTCAGCCTGGAATTATTATAGTGGTGGTGAATATGGCGACAGTTTGCGGTTAGGTCACACGCATCCAGGATTATCGGGTAGTGGTGTCAGCACGTTGTTGGCTATCGTCCAGGCGGCTGAATCTAAATCAGAAGCCGTCACTGTCGAAGATATTCAACAGCCAATTGTCCAGGCCTCAGTTGGCGCTTTCGAAGCGGCCGTATCATGGTTCAGTTCAAATACTGGAGACCTGGGCCAGACGATGGCCGAACGGGGCAACCAGTTCTTAGGAGCGGGAGTCATGTACGAAAGTGATGTTGTGGCTAATAGCAACGGCGAACTCGTGCCCATCTACCCGCTTGAAGGCACATTTGTGGCCGAACACCCAGCTTGTATTAACGAGCGGGCTGATGCTGAAATTCAGGAGGGAGCAAGCCTATTCCGTGAATATCTGCTTGGCGAGGAAGCTCAGCAACTGGCTGTGTCCTATGGTCTTCGCCCCGTAAGCCAGAATGCAGAGCTTGGACCACCGTTAGATCCATCTCTTGGCGTTGATTTAGAAGAGCCACGAATCGTCTTTGATTCACCCAGCATCGAAACACTATTTGCGGCTCAAGAGCTATGGCAGTCCGCGCGGAAGGATGTAAATCTGGTAATGCTCTTGGATGTGTCGGGCAGTATGGAAGGCGATAAGATAGAACAGATGCGTTCTGCAGCCATCCAGTTTGTGGAACAAATGGGAGATGACGATCTGATAACCATCATCGCGTTCTCGCATGAATTGCCACTGGTAGTCAATCACCAGCAGGTGAAGCCAGCAAGAGAACAAATCATAGCTGCCATCGATAATCTCGAAGCGAACGGAGACACTGCACTTTATGATGCGATTGGGATTGGGGCGACAATACTCGAGGAATCCTCGACGCCAGAGACGGCTAACGCTTTGGTCGTCCTTACTGATGGACAAGATACTTATAGCTATCGCTACGACTTTAATCAAGATCTAATAGATTTGGCCGCTGGAAGTGGGACAACTGTCTTTTCAATCGCCTATGGCGACGACGCCGATATCGATATTCTGTCCCGATTGGCTCTTGGAGCTAATGGTAATTTTTTCCTTGGTGACGAAGCAAGTATCGCAGCGATCTACAACGAAATGTCCGCTGCTTTTGGTGGCAGCGTCGGCGTTGGACGATAGACAGATCAAACTTACTTAGGCATTTAAAGCGGGTGCAAATATAGTTATTTGGCCGCTTCTGAACAAATTGACATAAAATTGCTGACGTAACAGCTATCAACACACTGAAATTAGTATCCTATGCTGACGAAAATGATCTAACTAATGCTGGGATTCAAGAATGATGGTTGAAAATGGGACAGCACCTTCAAAATAGAGGATATCTTTTTACTGCAAAGATTAAGTTTTAGGATGACTTCTAGAACCTACGAGGATTAAGAGCTATCCGGAGATGGACCAGCGACTTGCCTACTAAAATAGTTTATGGGATCAGAAGTGTGAACGGAAACCCAGAGATCATTCGGCGCATTCGCTGACCAGTTATAGATCCATTCGGCGTCTTGGGGGGGCATATTGACACAACCATGACTGTGTTTATAGCCATATCTATCATGCCAATAGGCGCCGTGCAGCGCAATCTCGTTCTGCTGATCGAAGTACATGGTATAAGGCACATCTTCGATGAAATAATAATCCGGCTTCCCTTCAGCTCCAGACATTTTGGTCTGCAAGTGCCGGCTGAAGACCTGGAAAAGTCCCTCATAGGTCGGCCAACGATTCAATCCACTTGAGACAAGGCTCGCATACACCATTCGCTCTCCCTCATAGGCCGCGAAGGTCTGCTCATAGAGGTCTATCTCTACCCAAAATTCTTCATCACCGACATCCGCAGGAGGTTCGTGGACGTTTACCAAACTTACATAAGTTTGCCGAATCCATCTATCTCCCCCAATATCGTACCAAATCCAATCATCTTCACCTATAACTGCCTCAAACACTTGAAACAAAGAAAATCGTCCCAGATTAGCGAAGTCCGGATTTGGTTCCCCATCAGGTTCGCTACTAGGAACGACATCCTGCACAACCCAGCCAAAGGACCTTTCGGGCTGAACAGTAATGATAGTTCCATGGAAAGCAGGCGTTTCAACCAGCCGAATGTTCTCTTTGAGAACATATTCGCCTGGATTAACAACATACCAATTATGCCCGTTCGCTGATATCTGCCCTTGAATCGTCACGTATAAAAATCCCTCCCCAACATTGTATAATGCTGGGGCTGCCAGATTGGGCTCAGGGTAAATATTGACATTATCTTCCAAATAGGCGTAACTCGTGTACTGTAGAAGGCTGCCATCCATTAAGGTAGGCTCTTCGAACTGTTCCAGGTCTGGTTCAACGCGGCCATCACAGACAATGCCTACATCTGCAGAGTAATGAAAACAACGACCAGCAGCAACCGGCCGAACAGCCCATAACAAAGCAACAACAATGACGATAGCTAACCCACTAAGGCGAAACTTTCGTTGCATTCTTATTGCACCCTCCACATAGTCATTTTTTTGGCTGAGTTGAATTGATATTTCAGCAACATTTCTCCTAGCCACCGTTACAATGGCTTCAGTCGAGGATAACAATCGCTTTTTAGTGTAGCATCAATAGACTGGCGATAACAAGTAACGTTATTACACTGTCCTCGATTGACAAGAAATTGATATTAGCCAAATCCTAATAAATATCTTCTGGCTAGAAACTAAACAGGGCAAATAATGCGTCCACAGCTATCGCAATTAACGAGCCTACCTTCATCGGCTGCTTTTACCAAAGTAGTTGGCACCCGGACTTGGCATCCCCGACATCGACTATTGCTCATTGGCACAACGGCAGTTATTCCAGCCCTCTTTATTGCATTTTCATAGGCAGCCATTGATGCTGGCAATATTTTTTCTACCTGTTGTTGTCGCAAGATCGTTAGTTCTCGAATACGATTAATGAGTTCTGCTTGCTCAGCCTGTAAATCAAGTTGATTCTGATCCCAGTCTATCTTTATCTGAGTGAGCGAATCTGTCGCCAAGGAATCTTCTTCCTGTGCCTCTTCGACCATGATCATGGCCTCTAGCAGTTCATCTTCCAATTGGCTGTTGCGCCTAGCCAGAGAATCAATCTCTTGCTGTAAGTCGGCCAACTCCTTAGGATTCTTAACCGTGCCCGAATAGAGTCGATTCTCAGAACGCTTGACCTTATCATTCAGGCTCCCAAATTCCAGGGCAAGCTCATTTTGGCGCGATTGCCACTGCCGATGTTCACCATCAGCATTTTCGGCTCTTTTGCGGGCGACTGCTAGCGTTTCACTCTCCTTTTGACGGCGGATAATTTGTTTGAGTCGCTCCTTAGAGGAGCGACTATCATCATCGATTTGTTGCAAGCGATAAAGTAGGTCAACCTGACTCATATCCCCTGATTGTAGCACCAACCAATCGAGCCAGGTAGCGCCAAGTGGACCAATTTAGCTCAAACATTTTAGATCATCCCCGAGTGTAACTTTAAGGTATAATCTCGCCGTCATGTTTGACCAATTTTTAGAGCTAGAAGAAAAACCGTATGACGAAGAAGATGCGGAGTGGGATGCTTTCGTCACCAATCACCCAAATGGAAGCCTGCTACAAACGACAAACTGGGCCAGGCTGAAAGGCCGATTCGGATGGCATACACAGCGGGTTTGGTTGAAGCGCGATGGCCAGCTCGTGGCAGGCGCCCAGATCTTGATTCGTTCGGCAGCGTTGGGGCTATTGAGAGTTGCTTATCTACCTCACGGGCCGTTAGTGGATTGGTCAGATGATGAACAAGTTGATGTCCTTTTCAATCAGATTGATCATGCATTGTACAAGGAACGCGCAGGTCTCTTAAAATTCGAGCCGCTAGTGTGGCAGAATGAATTCGGTTCAGACTCTTGGGAAGAATTATGCCAGCGCCATGAATGTCTTCCTGATACGGACACGATACAACCGCCTCGCACTGTGCTTATAGATCTACAAGCAACTGAAGACGAAATCTTGAGCAGGATGAAGCAGAAGACACGATATAATATTCGGTTATCTGCTAAAAAGGATGTTACTGTTCGCCAGGGAAAGACTGAAGATATGTCGGTTTTTGTCCGACTGATCCAAATCACAGGAGCGAGAAACACATTTGGCATTCATGAGCCAGAGTATTACCAGAGAGCGTACGAATTATTCGCACCGGCTAATGCTGCCCTGTTGATTGCGGAGTATGATGAACAACCACTTTCGGCCGTCATGGTTTTCAAATGTGGGACCAAGGCAGCTTATTTATATGGGGCCTCAGCGAATAGCCAGCGCCAACGAATGCCAAATTATGCGGTCCAGTGGGCGGCAATTCGCTGGGCTAAGGACAAGGGCTGCACGACTTATGATTTGTGGGGTGTTCCAGATTGCTCACAGGATGAACTGGAAGCAAACTTTCAATCACGACAAGATGGTTTATGGGGGGTATACCGCTTCAAGCGAGGCTTTGGCGGTGAAATGCGGCGTACTGTAGGGACATCTGATCGCGTATACAACAAGTGGGTTTATAAGCTATACCAATGGCGACGCGGTCGATAAGCAGAGATTGAATTATCATCAATGGAACAATAAATGGATAAGCAAGAACCCAAGTACAAGAGTCTAGGGCTCGAGCTGGAATCCTCTTCAACTTCTTGGCAAGAATCCTTATTGAAATTACCCCAACCTCATCCACTGCAAAGTTGGCAATGGGGTGAATTTAAATCTCGCTGGGGTTGGCAAGCCCTACCCTTTCTAATGCAGATTGGGGATAGCCCAGACCAGAAAAAAACGCTGGCTGCAGCTCTGGTACTCAAGCGCCGGTTGCCGCGAACGTCGTTATCCATCCTATATGTGCCTAAAGGACCACTCTTAGATTATAAGAGAGGCCCTCTCCGGCGTGTGGTCTTGTCTGAGCTGGAACAAATATCGCGAATTGAAAAAGCTATCTTCATAAAGATTGATCCTAATGTCGTTCAATCTTGGGGTGTTGAGGATCAACGTCGAACTCCAATCGGCCATAAATTCTCTGAAGAATTAATAAGCCGTGGTTGGCGTTATTCTGGCGATCAGATCCAGTTTCGCAATACAGTGGAGTTAGATCTCAAGCGTAATGAAGATGAGCTATTGGCGAAAATGAAGCGGAAAACTCGCTATAACATTCGATTAGCCGGCCGTAGGGGCGTTACAATCAGAACAGGGACTCCTGATGATTTTAAGCTTATCGCTGAGATGTATCAGGCGACTGCCGCAAGGGACGGATTTGCTGTTCGGCCAGTAGCGTATTATTTAGATGCTTGGCAAACCCTGTATGGGGCCGATCTTGCCCAACCCCTTCTAGCCGAATTCGAGGGCCAGCCTTTGGCAGCCGTTATTATCGTTCGCTATGGCAAACGAGCTATCTACATGTATGGCGCTTCTACCAACCACGAACGAAAGCGGATGCCTAATTATTTATTACAATGGGAAGCAATACGCTGGGCTCAAGCCCAAGGGTGTGAAGTCTACGATTTTTGGGGGGCGCCTGATAATTTTGTGGAAGAGGATCCTTTGTGGGGCGTTTGGCGATTTAAAGAGGGCTTTCGAGGACAGGTGGTACATCACATCGGTGCCTGGGATTTTGTCGCCAGACCCTTCTGGTATTGGATCTATACCGTAGTAATTCCCAAATACATCAATTTTCTTCGTTCTCTCAATTAGACTTGTTAATAAATTATGATTATTGTTATGTAAACATTTTGCTTGACTAATCTTGTTCTTGGTGCGATTGTAGAACCAGTGACACCAGAGCGAAAAGACAATATTGGTTACAGGCGAAACAATACTGGCTGATTCTCGGGCTTTTTGAATTTCGTTAAGACAGGCTTGGGAATTGGTCGCAAGTAATTTTAGGTGCTTTTAAATTTTCCGGGCGTGGGAAATCATCTCTGATAAGTTTCGTTGAGAATCCAGGCTGCCGCATAAAATCATTGAGGAGGAATCTGTGAAAAAAACAATTATCATATTGCTGGGTGATCAAACGGGACAAGAGCTATTAGACGAGGCTCTTCGGGTCATCGACCCTTCAGTCAGCAAAGTCGATCTCGAATTTATTCATTATGATTTGAGCCTGGAGAATCGGCAGGTCACTGATAATCGCGTGGTATTTGAGGCCGCAGCAGCAATCCGCGATCACGGACTTGGTTTGAAAGCGGCTACGATCACCCCGAGCGGCAAGGATGATGTGGGCAGTCCGAATCGAATATTGCGAGAAGAGATAGGAGCGGAGGTCATATTACGGACCGGTCGCCGAATACCGGGTGTAAGACCCATTGCCGGCGTTTATGCTCCAATAAGCGTTGTACGTATGGCTATCGAAGATGCTTATGGGGCAAAAGAATGGCGTGAAGGAGAGGAAGGATCGCAAGAGGAAGTGGCTTATCGTACTGAAAAGATTACCCGCCGAGTATGCCAGGCGGTTGCTGAATATGCATTCCAACATGCTGGCTACTCTAAAGCCCGGGTATTTGGCGGACCCAAATTCACAGTTAGTCCAATTTACGAGGGAATGTTTAAGGAAGAGCTAGACGCGGCCGCCGAACGATATCCCGATGTGCGCTATGAGCCTCAACTCATCGATGCCACATTCGCCCTTTTATTGGCTACCACGGGTGAACCTCTAGTTATTCCAAGTCTCAATCGCGATGGAGATCTACTGTCCGACATGGTGCTCCAAATGTTCGGTTCCATTGCCGGTTCCGAATCTATGGTAATTTCTCTGGATGAGCAAGGGCATGTAGACTGTGTTATGGCTGAGGCGCCTCATGGCACTGCACCGACCTTAGAAGGTAAAAATATAGCCAATCCCATGGCCATGATATTGGCGGCGGCCAGCTTATTGACTCATGTCGGGAGCCAAACAGCCGATAGCGCGAGTCGAGCCATCTACGAGGCAACGTTAGAAGCGGTTTATGACGGCATTCGAACAGCCGACCTTGGCGGAACAGCAAAGACAAACGAATTCACGAATGAAGTTATTCGCCGAGTCACATCCAAGCTAGAAGTCTGGGCCAC
>PVMS01085919.1_pt1 | contig 12448 bp, 12 predicted proteins | sample 1853461 | NCBI WGS metagenome assembly PVMS01 (sample SAMN08582032, study PRJNA380276) | Marine sediment metagenome, whole genome shotgun sequencing project. | isolation source: ocean sediment barecode stripped | collected 2017
AGTCCGTCTTTGTGGGGTCGGGGGTCTTCAAGTCCGATGACCCCGAGCTTCGCGGACGAGCCATCGTCCAGGCGGTCACCCACTGGCAAGACCCGGCGAAACTAGTCGAGATTTCCCGCAATCTGGGCGAGGCGATGCACGGGCTTGAGGCCGGGAAGCTGACCCCGGAGGAAATGCTGTCGCGCAGGGGGTGGTAACGGTTGAATGCGATTGGCGTTCTCGCGCTGCAGGGTGATTGGGCGGCACACTCGACCGCGCTCCGTGAGCTGGGAGCGGAAGTCCGGGCAGTTCGTACGACGGCGGACCTGGACGATGTTCGGGCGCTGGTGATCCCCGGTGGGGAGTCGTCAGCGATGCTTCGGTTGATGAAGCCCGAAGAGCTCTCTCGCCGGATCGTAGAGCGGACCCGGGCGGGGATGGCAGTCCTCGCCACCTGCGCGGGGGTCATTCTCCTCGCCCAAGCGGTGGTGCCGACACAGCGTTGTCTTGGAGTGCTCGCGATCGATGTCGAGCGCAACGCCTACGGTCGCCAGGTCTTTTCGACGATTGCCGAGATCGACCTCGCGCCCGGCCTCGGTGATCCGCCACGAATGGAGGGGGTCTTTATTCGAGCCCCCCGGATTACACGACGCGAGGCGTCCGGTGAGGTGCTTGGAAGCTGGGGTGATGGCGCGGTACTGGTTCGGCAGGGCAGAGTTCTTGCCGCCACCTTTCACCCCGAGCTGACGGGCGATCGGCGGGTTCATGAACTGTTCCTGAAAATAGGGGAGGAAGCCAATGCCTGACAATGTTCTGGTCCACGAAGAGAACCGAGGCATTCACCGCCTGTTGATGGACCACGGGCCCAACGCCCTCGATCCGGCGCTCATGGCGGGCCTGCGGGACAGGCTCCGCGACCTTGCCGGAGACGGGGCGCCAGCTGTGATTCTCGCCTCATCTCATCCACGGCTCTTCTGCCCAGGCTGGGACCTCAAGCTCCTCGCAGATGCCGACCGTGGCCAGGTCGGCGAGTTCCTCCAGGAGTTCAATTCTCTTATTCTTGACCTCTTCTCCTACCCCGGCCCAACCGCGGCGGCGATCGGCGGCCACTCGGTGGCGGCCGGCTGTCTGCTCTCGCTCTGCTGCGACCTGCGGGTTATGGCGACCGGCCAGGCGAGGCAGGGGCTGTCGGAGCTCAATCTGGGTGTTCCGGTTCCCAGCAACAGCCTGCGGATGCTGCGAGCCCGCCTCAGCTCGCCAGCTCTTGACGAGCTCGTTTTTCGCGGAGAGGGATGTACCGCCACCCGTGCCCGGGAGCTCGGGATCGTGCACCGCACCGCTGCCGCAGCGGACACCATGGCGGTGACCGAGCTCGAACTGGCCAAGCTGGCCGGTCGTCCACGGCGCGCGTTTGTCGAGACAAAGTGCTTCCTTCTTGGTCATGTCTGGGAGGATATGCGTCGGGGTTCGCCGGACGAAGACGCGGCCTTCCTCGACTGCTGGTTCGAAGACGAAACCAGGGAGCGAATCGCCGGCGTTGCCAGTCACCTCAGGCAGTGACAGGCTAGCCCGCACTTCTCACCACGTCGCGTCGCGAGGCCCGCGAGATGTCGTGAGATGTTGCGTTTTCGACCTAGAGGTCCGGCCGGGGCCCCCAGTGCCGTCCGCCGATGGGGCTCGTGAGCCGAGATCAAGGCGCGAGGAGGAAGTCGATGCCCGAGCATCTTCGACGACGAGCAACGAAGAGATCGGCCACGACCCTCATCGGCCCGAAGGGTGGCGGCGGCATGGTCCCGGCTTCGTCATTGTCGCTCCTCGGCGATGAAGGACAGCGCCGTCGTCGCGGCGCCTAGAATCCGGGTCCATGGCGCCCGCCACGGACGGTACTGGGGACACCGGCCGGGCCTCGCAGGGCGCGGAGCGCGTACTTGCGGTACGTCGAGCACCCCGATGCGAGAAAACGCTTCAGATTGCGGCATCCCGCGGGCCGCAGTAGCGAGGTGGTGAGAAGTGCGGGCTAGAACCGATACACGCGATCCTGTACGAGCTCTTCTACCGATACCGGCAGCTCGCCCGCAGCCAGCTCCTCGCGGAGCTCCTCGACATATGGCGGCTTGAAGTGGTAGAGGTAGACGGGGACGTCGCGCTCGAGTTTCTCGAGCTCGGCACTCAAGGTATTCGGAGTGAGGTGGAGGCTGACATCAGCCACGTCCTGCATCCGATTCGGGAAGGAAACCTCGGTGATGATGGCGGCCAGGTCTTCGGTGGCATTGGCCACCTCCCAGATTCGCGAGGTCGGTCCGGTATCCGAGGTGAAGATCACGCTCGATCGCCCCTGACGGAGTAACAGCCCGGTCGTGGGCACAATGTGGTTGACCTCCACCGCGGTCACTTCGAGTGGGCCGCCTGGTAGGTTGTCGATGGTGAAGGGCGTTTCGATCTCGATCTCCTCGAATTTCACCGATGGGTACATATGGTTCGGTATCCGGGTGAAGTCGGGCCAGGTGTCGTTGTTGAAGAGGTGCCGGCGGATTCCCGCGAGAATCCGCTTGGTGCAGAATATCGATACCGGTTGGTCACTGGAACCGAAGGAATTCTCGACCAGGAAGGGAAGGGTGTTTGTGTGATCCATGTGGGTGTGGGTAATCAACACATACCGAACCTGTCGCTGCTCGGGGATGGTGAGTGCGCGAGTGATGGCGCCGGCATCGACCGCCACCCGGCCGTCAATCAAGAAGGATGTCATCCTGCACTCGGGGCTGTCGCCCCCAAAGCTCCCAAGAACCCGAAATTCCATGCTCTGAGTATAACCGGATCGGCACGGGTACCATGAGTGCGATGAATCACGTCGAGGAACGGTTCCTCAGGCTCGGTCTGGTGCTCGCTGGTGGAGGGTCCCGAATCCGGCGGCTGATTGCGGAAGTGCCTGGTGGTGAACCGCTCTTCGCCAGCCTCGCGGACAGCGGTGCGCCGCGGGCTCTTCTCGATACGGCAACCAAGCTCGCTCGCGCCGAGGCAAAAACCACCATCAAGCGCATCACGACTGCAGGATGGCAATGGCTGATCCCCGGCGACGACCAATGGCCCGGATTGCTCTCGGCCACCTCCGACCCACCCCTGGGCCTCTTCGTACGTGGTCGCCTCGACGATCTGCCGACGGTCGCTATTGTCGGTTCGCGCAAGGCGACTCCGTATGGCCTCCAGGTCGCGCGATTGCTTGGTGAAGAGCTCGGGAAGGCCGGCGTCGTGATGGTGTCGGGCATGGCGCGGGGCGTGGATGAGGCGGCTCACCGCGGGGCCCTCGCCGCCGGGGGGCCGAGTTGGGCGGTGTGGGGCACAGGCCCCGACCGCATCTACCCCCCCGAACAGGGTGAGCTGGCCGAAGAACTTGCCGCGGAGGGGGCACTGATCACAGAGTATCCGCCCGGCACACCACCGCGAAAACATCACTTTCCCGAGCGCAATAGAATCCTCTCCGGTCTTGCCCGGGCGGTGGTTGTGGTCGAAGCCGCGGCCCGCTCGGGAGCCCTCATCACCGCGCGGCTCGCCATGGAAGAGGGGCGCGAGGTGTTGGCGGTTCCGGGCAACATCTTCTCCGCGCTTTCGGTCGGCCCGAACACCCTTTTGCGGGTCGGTGCGCGGCCACTCCTGACACCCCGCGATCTCTTCGAGGCCATCGGCTGTGAGTCGCCCGCCGAGGCCGAATCGTCCCCGGAGGAGGGCGTGCTGCGCTTCATTGGCGCAGGCGAGGCACTGACGGCCGATGAGATCGCTACCCGGGCCGAAATCGCGGTCGGCGAGGTACTCGGAGACCTTCTTGCGCTCGAGCTCGCCGGCGAGATTTCGCGTGGCGCGGATGGGCAGTACTCACGATTGCGTGCCCCCAGGGACGGAAAATCCGGGAACACAAAGTGAGCGACCCCCGGGTGCTTGTGGTTGGTGGTGGGCTCGCGGGCAGCGAGGCCGCGTGGCAGCTTGCGGAGGCCGGCATTGACGTGGTGCTCGCCGAAATGCGCCCCACCCGCCCAACGCCGGTTCATGGGGGAAACCTCCTCGCCGAGCTCGTATGTTCGAACTCGCTTCGGGGTGACGCGCCGACCAACGCCGTCGGCGTCCTGAAGGCGGAGATGGAGGCACTCGATTCCTTGATTGTGCGTACCGCTCGGCAGGCTGCGGTGCCGGCGGGTGGCGCGCTGGCCGTCGACCGGGACATCTTTGCGCGGGCTGTGACGACAGCGATAACGGAGCACTCGCGGATCACCGTTGATCGACGCGAGGTGGTCACCGTGCCCGATGGTCCCGCCATCATCGCCACCGGGCCGCTCACTTCACCCGCGCTCCACCACGCGCTGAACGAAGAGCTCGGTGGCGAGGCGCTGGCCTTTTTTGATGCTGTAGCACCGATCGTCGCAGCGGACTCGCTCGACATGGGCCGTCTCTTCAGGGCCTCTCGGTATGGCAAGGGGGATGGCGCCGACTACCTCAATGCGCCACTCAGCCGCGAGGCCTATGAAGATTTTATCGATGCCCTGCTGGGGGCGGAAAAGGTCGCCTTCAAGGAGTTTGAAAACCAGGACATTCGCTACTTCGAAGGCTGCCTGCCGATCGAGGTCATGGCGGAGAGGGGGCGCGAAACACTACGGTTCGGGCCGATGAAGCCGGTTGGCCTCGAGGATCCGGCAACCGGTCGTCGACCATGGGCGGTCGTCCAGTTGCGCCAAGACGACCTCGCCGCCGACCACTGGAATCTGGTTGGTTTCCAAACTAAGCTCACACACGGCGAGCAGAAGCGGATCTTCCGCACCCTTCCGGGCCTGGAGCAGGCCCGCTTCGTGCGCCTCGGAATGATCCATCGCAACACATTCATCAACGCGCCGCAGCACCTCGACGCCACCCTTCGTCTGCAAACCCGACCAGCGGTCCGCCTGGCGGGCCAGATCACCGGTGTCGAAGGCTATGTCGAGTCAGCCGCAACCGGGCTTCTCGCAGCGCGCCTGCTAGCCGCCGAAATGGCAGGGCTCGAGCTGAGCCCGCCGCCACCCGAGACGGCTCTGGGCGGGTTGGTGCGGCACCTCGTCGGAAGTAACCCCTCGACTTTCCAGCCCTCCAACATTAATTGGGGCCTGATGTTTCCACCACCGGAGCTCGCCGCGATAAAAAATCGCCGCGATCGCCGCCTGCGCCACGCCGTTCTCGCGGTCGATTCAAGTCGCAGCTGGGCACAGTCCCTCGAGGCCTGATACCGATCACGACCCGCAGTGAACTTTTTGCCCTCCGTCGCCGTCTATATAGATGAGGACGGAGACGTGGGACCACGAAATTTCAAACAAGTGCGCCGCGCGGCGAACGACGGTTCGGATCGGACCACCGCCCAGGAAGGACGGGTGACGGTTGTGATTGTCGACTCCGGGACCACGGCCGAGGTGCTGGTATTTTCCCCCGACGAACCAATCGCGAGGGGAGGGGAATTCAACTATCGTGGCACGACGTGGGTCATCACCGGAGCCCGACGCGACAGCGGCATTCTGGTGGCTGAGCCAACCACCCACTGACCCCGCCTCCAACCCACGGCTATGCGGGCAGACGGCTATACGGGTTGACGGCTATGCGGCAGGACGGCACATAGGCTTGACAGCGGGGTAGCCAAGCCCGAACGTTTTGCCGTAAAGCCGTAAAGCCGTAAAGCCGTAAAGCCGTAAAGCCGTAAAGCCGTAAAGCCTACCCCTTCGGGTGGCTTTTTCGATGGACCGCCATCAGATGCGCCAGGTCGACCTTTGTATAGATCTGGGTTGTGGCGAGGGAGCTGTGGCCGAGGAGTTCCTGGATCGCGCGAAGGTCCATACCCGCCTCCAGAAGATGGGTGGCGAATGCGTGACGCAGCGCGTGCGGGTGGAGATGACTGAGATCCGCTGTATGGCGGACGGCGCGGTCGAGCTGACGGCGGATGGACCGGTCGCTGAGGCGGCCACCGCGCTGATTGACAAATAGAGGGTCGTCATCGTCGGAAACACCTCGACGCCAACGGGCGCGTTCGGGAAAATAAGTCTCGAGGGCCTTCGCCGCCGGCCGGCCGAAGGGCACGAGGCGCTCCTTGCGTCCCTTGCCGCGCACACGGACCACCCGCTGACCGAGTTGGACATCGCCGAGGTCAAGAGCGACGAGTTCGCCGACGCGGAGCCCCGCGGCGTAGAGAAGCTCCATCGCCGCGCGGTCACGGCGCCCCACGGGGGTGTCTGGAAATCCTTCGAGAAGCTCCTCGATCGCGTATCGGTCGGCGATCTCTGGTGTTCGTTGGACATCGTGGGGGTGGGGCACAGCATCTGCCGGGCTCGCTTCGAGGGCGCCCTCGGCCACCAGGAAGCGGAAATAGGTCCGGAGCGCGGCGAGTGCGCGTGCAACAGAACGCGGCTGGAGGCCGCGCGAGTGGAGGTGAGCGAGGTGGGCCCGCACGGTCACGGGTGTCGTTTGCGCGGGCTGTTCGTGGTTGAGCTCTGAGGCGACGAAATCGACAAACGAGAGGATTTCGCGGCGGTAGGCGCGGAGGGTGGCGGGAGAAAGATTGCGTTCCCACTCAAGGTGTTCGAAAAATGCGTCGACCAACCAAGGTCGGAGGTCGCCATCACCAGTACTGTCGCTCATTCCAGCGCCTTCGGTCGGGGTGCGAGCTTCCCGGCGGCTCTCCACCACCACAGACGCAGTGTGTCGCCGAACATCTCTATCGAATGTTTCACCGCCATCACCCGAGAGGCCTCGACATGATTCCATCGAACACCGACTTCGTTGAGTTCGAAGCCCCAGGAGTCGGCGAGCAACAAGAGCTCAACATCGAAAGCGAAGCCGTCCAGGCGTTGAACACCAGACAAGGCCCGGGCCAGCTCTCCCGGAAAGAGCTTGAAGCCGCACTGTGTGTCTCGAATCCCGGTCAACCGCAGCGTGCGGAGCATGAGGTTGAAGGTGCGCCCCATCATATCCCGATGACGTGGTTGCGGGGTCTCCACCAGCCGCCGCTCGACAGCTCGCGAACCAACCGCCACCGAATCCCGGGAGGCTGCTCGCGCGAGGACCGGCAACTCCTCAATGGGCGCCGAAAGATCGGCGTCGGTGAGCAGGACCCAATGGCCAACGGTAAGGTCGAAAGCGGTGCGCACGGCAGCGCCTTTGCCGAGATTGTTCGGGTGTTCGGCGACGCGGAGAGTGATGCCGTCCGGCAAGTTGACGCTGGCTGCGGCGGCTGCGGTTCCGTCCGACGAACCGTCGTCGACGACGACGATCTCGGCCGGCTGCCAATCGGGGTGTGCGTCGAGATAGGCGCCAATTCGATCGAGGGTCGGTGGCAGCCGATCAGCCTCATTCAATGCCGGAATCACCACCGACAGCTCGAGCTGTTCCGCAACACGGGCGTCGTCGTCAGCCGCAGTCATTCGTGGCCCCGGAGTGCTTGCACCTCACCAACTTAGCGAAGTCCCGGACGGAAGTCGATGCTTCACTTCGCGAGCCGCACACCGTGATAAATCGGGATGGTCTTCAAGCGCCGTAAGGGCTCAGTCGTTCAACGACTGTCACGCGGTGCCGTCCACTACATCGGTTGCTGCTGCCAGACGGAGGGCCGAGCCCCGTCCTCCGATGATCCCAGAAAGACCGAAGGTTGCTACTCCGACCAGGGCGGCCGCCAACACCCAGACCACACGTTGCGGCCGAACCGCCTCCGAGAAACTCATACCCGCAAGCAGCATCCCGGGAGTGGCCTGACGGACAACGACGAGGACAGAGGCGGCAAACGTCCACCACACGACCCCGAGGGCGGTGGCCCACATGAACGCCGGCAGGGCCGGCCGTTCTCCTAGCACAAGAATGGCGATGAGCGCGCCTGTACAGACGGCCAGGATGCCCACGAGATCGGCCCAGGCGGAGGCCATCACGGTGAGCGCTGGCGGCAGATGATGGCCTCGACTGGGCGGAGAAGAGCGCGCGTGGCTGACTTCGGAGGGTCGATCGACCAACGCATCCCAGTCACCGGGCATGGATTTTCGGTCGTCGGTCATCGTTCTGAGAGACTTCCGACGAAGATTTCCAGCTGCATGTCAATCGGACGTGTTTTGTAGGTGTCGACAAACTCCAATATGCGCGGAATCTCGCTATCCTCCGGTTGGCGTTGCTGGAGCTCCTTGAGATAGAATTCCGCGTTCGAGAGGTTGAACGCTCGAAGCTCCGCGATGGCGGCGTTGAACAGGAAACGGTCGTAGGCCGCGACCATCTCAGAGTCGCCAGGGCGTTTTTCAAGCAACCCCTTCGAGAGGTCGAGTGCAGCCTGATGATCGCCCGACCTGATGGCGCCATAGAGATCGACCACAACCGGCTCCACCTCGAGAATCTGTTGCCGCACCGCTTCGAGGCCCGGGTCGTTTGGGTGGGCCCTGAGTTCGGACATGACGCGTTCGTAGGCCGCCATCCAGCGACCCTCCTCGAGGAGTTCGCGACACGCGGTCAGACCTTCGGGCATGGGGGTTGGAACGGGGGTCGCGACCGCCGCCCGGTATTCGCTGAGTACGCGGTCGATTCGCACTTGGAATGGATCGTCGGCCGAGTTCTGCTCGAGATGGAGAATCGCCTCTTCAGCTCGCTTTTGGTTGTACATTTCTGCCGCCTCAGTGAGGACCCGGGTGACCACGTTGATTCGTGGTTCAGCCTCGGGGGCGGGCGCAAAGAACCCGCCGAACCACATCGCGACCCCCACGATCAAAATGCCGACCGCACCAATCACCGCCCACCACTGCCAGGGGAGTTTCCGTTTGGGTTTGTCGGGCGTCCGCCACTCGCCCTCTAAGGCCGGTGATGGACCAACGGCGGCCTCGCCGAAATCTGCAGTCGCCTCGAACTCGTCTGTGAAGAGATCGTCTTCCAACTCGGGCATCGCCGAGTCTCCTGCGAGCTCGCCGCTTTCTGGGTGAGCGCCTCGGTGGATGGCCTCTTGGAGGCGGGTGGCCTCGACGTTATTCGGACTGAGCTCGAGCGCTCGCCGCACAAAATCCACGGCCACATCGAGGTCTCCGCTCAGGTGGGAAGATCGAGCGTCAGCCAACATCGGCTCGATCCGGCGCTCGATATCCTCCTTGGCGTGACGAATGTGCTCGATGCGGTCCAACGCCTCTTCATGCTCGTGGTCGATGAGCAAAATCCTCGACCACGCATCGATGGCCACGGCATAGTCGTCCTCGGCCGCGGCGGAGCCGCCCCTGGTGAGGAGATCGCGAATAACTGCATTGGTGTCGCTCGGATCGACCGCGACATCCTCGGAATCATCTGCCGACATCGTGGACGCTGTTTCGAACAGGCCCTCTTCAGCCACATCCGTTTCTTCGTAGTACTCTTCGGTCGATGCCGGCGGCACCGGCTCTGGTGCGCCCGAAACGTGCAGCGGCGGGGGGCCAGGCGCGGGGTCGTCTGCGGGCGCGGCTTCCTCGAAGCTCACTGCGCTGTCCACCCCAACTGGTGGGGCGTCGTCTTGGGTTTCGGAGAAGAGACTGGAGGACCCTACCGCCGGCTCGAAGCCGACCCCGCCGGGCTCGGTGGAGTCCACCGGGGGCGCCTGATCCTCATCGGCAAAGCCGGCCTGTTCAAGCGACACGTCTCCGCCCCGCTCGATCAGCGCAATGGTCTCGGCGATCTCGCTGTGGTGGGGATCGAGGGCCTGCGCCATCATCACGAAATTGGCGGCCTCCTGCGAGTCACCACGCGCGAGGGCATCGCGTGCCTGTTGGAGGAACTGACCAACCTGTGACGAACCCTTTGTCGCCTCTTCGATCTGCGACAGGAGGAAGCGCGCCTCTTCGTGGCCCGGAAGGTCAAGCAGCACCTGATCGACCTTTGCTCGCGCCCCCTCAAAATCCCGTTCGTCGTACATCTCCACCGCCTCCACCAGCAACGTGTTGATGGTGTCGGTGGTCGGAGCCTGGAGCTGTGACAGCACGTCGTTGAGATCAATCTCCGCCGCCCCCGAAGAGAGCTGCTGATGGAGATTCTTGGCCGGTGCGTAAGCGGGGTCAAGTCGGAGCACGAACTCCAGCCCAATGAGGGCTTCCTCTCGATTTCCCTGTTGGAGTTTGCCCACCACCTGTTTGAAGGCGGTCATCACACGATCCTGTGCCTGGGGAGAGAGCTCGGGGTTGCCGGGATACGCCATGATAACGATGTTATCAGGGGGTTCCGGAAAGGGTCAACGGTGACCCGTTCTGAGGGAATCAGGCTTCAGTGGTGAGGAGAGCGTTGTCGAGCACGATTCGGACCCGGGTGCCGCCCTCTTCGAGGGACCGGAGTTCGAGTGTGCCGCCATGGTCCGAGACAATTCGATGAACGAGGGCGAGACCAACGCCGGAGCCGCGCCCCTTGGTGGAGAAGAACGGCTCGACCAAAGTTTCGGTGTCCTCGGTCGGGAGACCGACGCCGGTGTCCTCGACCTCGATGACCACGTCCCGGTCCCGGACATAGGCTGCAATACCAATGCTGCCGCCGCCGGGGATCGCCCACACCGCGTTGTCAAGCAGGTTGACCAGGGCTTGCCTGAGAAGAGCAGGATCCACCATTGCCAGGATCTCGTTCTCGGGGAGCGTCACCCGCACCTCAAGACCCTCACGAACGCCCTCGTACAGTGAACACAGCTCTCGCAAAACACGACCCAGGTCTGTCGGTTGTGGGTTGATGGTCGGCATTCTCGCGTACTCCTGGAACGCGTCCACCAGCTCCTTGAGACCGGCGACCTGGGCGACAATCGCCTCACAACCCGAGGTCACGATTTCACGCAACTCTCCGTCGAGGCCGTCTGCGCGGCGCTGGATGCGCTCTGCCGCCAACCTGATTGGGGTCAGGGGGTTCCGAATCTCGTGCGCGATACGCTGAGCGACCTCGCTCCAGGCCGCCTGTCTCTGCGCCTGAATGAGCTGGGTCAGATCGTCCATCGCGACCACCTGACCGCCACCGGGCAGGGGGCGGGAAGTGATGTCGATGCGGAAGGTCTCGCCGTCAATGTCGAGATCGATCTCGCTACTGATGTCGGCCGGCTGTCCAGGGAGGAGTCGTTTGTAAAGCTCCTTGAGTCCCTGCTGATCGAGATCATGCAAAGGCTGCCAGCTGTGTGCCCACTTCCGGTGGCCGAGCATGGCCGCGGCTGCGGGGTTGGGGCGAAAGTGCTCACCCTCAGTGTCCACCGACAACACGCCGGTGGGCACCGTGGCGAGGAGGGTGGTCAGCTCCTGGTTCGAGGTGAGAATCTCTGCTTCAGTGGCTCGAACGCGACGGACCATGGCGTTGAACGAGTCCACCAGGACCGCTACCTCATCCGATGCCGGCACCTCGACCTCTTCGAGGGCGTCACCTTCAGCAACTCGTTGTGTGGCCCCGGCGACAGCCAGTAAAGGCTCGGTGAATCGACGTGACAGATAAAGACCGACCCAGACGGTGGCGAAAAGCAGCAGCAAAGTAACCGCAAGGAGCACCAATACCGTGGTGGCAGTAATGGTTCCTTGCTTCTGCTTCATCTCCTGGAACTGGGCGTCGGCGGCAATGGCGTTTTCCAGGTGTAGTAAAAGCTCCCGAGGCAACATATCGCCGACCACCACTCGACCATCCTCCGCGGTCGGACTCCAGGCTCGGAGCAACAGGCCGCCTCGCCAACGATCCGCGCGGACTCCGGATGACGGCAGATTCTCCCAGCGAAGCGGCGGCAACGAGGTCGGAATTCGTCGCGGATCCGCGACCATCTCCTCGAGATCATCGCCATCGTAGAGGGCGACCAGGTCCACGCCGAGAAGATGTTGGAGGAGGACCAGGTCCTGTCGACCGGTACCACGGCCGAGCTCTTCCGAGGCAACGGCCGCCTGCCGCTGGAGATGATCTTCGATCAGCTCACGAACCTGGACCGTGACCTCCGCACCCCCGCGCAAGATCGTCTCTACCGGGGCCGAGAACCACCGGTCGATGGACCCTTGTAGGAAATTGGTGGCGATCAAGAAAATCAAAATGACCGGCACGAAGGTCAGCCCGACATACGTCAAAACCAACTTGGTTCGGAAACGGCTGCCGAGGACGCCGGCCCGCCGCTCGACGGCCAGTCGCACGACGTTGCGCAGGAGGATGAAGCTGAGGATGAGGATCAGCGAGATGTCCAGATACCACAAGACGAAGAGAAGCACCCGGTTGGTGAGCTCTTCGGGAGATGTTACCTGGGCGCGCTGGAGGAGATAAAAGGCCCCCACCGAAAGAACCATCAGGAAGAGGAAAGCCACAACGAGGAACCGGTTCTCTCTGTGGTATCGCCGCCAGGCGTCGCTCAGCCGGCTCATCGGGCGCTCCCCCGCGAGCCAACAGTGCCGAGGGTCATTCCTGGCCCCGCCCGCGGTTGAGGTGCCCCTTCCGAAGGGTCGCCGCGATGCATTTTTGAGAGTCCGGGTGCGTGCGGTTTTTTCGAGCGGGACCA
>PVMS01149690.1_pt1 | contig 12443 bp, 11 predicted proteins | sample 1853461 | NCBI WGS metagenome assembly PVMS01 (sample SAMN08582032, study PRJNA380276) | Marine sediment metagenome, whole genome shotgun sequencing project. | isolation source: ocean sediment barecode stripped | collected 2017
ACGACTTGGAGATGATTTCCTGACTCGTTACATAGTGCGTTGCGGGATAGATCCATGCGTCGTTCATCTCCTCGATCACCTCACCGGTGACCGGATTCATCCTTGCGATTCGCTCGACCTCATCGCCCCAGTATTCGATTCGAACGATGGTCTCGTCATAGGTCGGAAACACCTCAAGCGTGTCGCCACGTACACGGAATGTGCCGCGCGTGAGATTCACCTCGTTGCGGTCATATTGGATGTCTACGAGTCGTTTGATCGACTCTTCAAGAGGGAACTTCACACCTCGCACAAGTCTGAGAAGCTGGCCCCCATAATGTTCTGGCGAACCCATGCCATAGATGGCAGACACTGAGGCCACGATGATGACATCGTCTCTCGTGAGCAGGGCTGCCGTCGCAGCGTGCCTCAGCCGATCGATCTCGTCGTTGACCGTTGACTCCTTCTCTATGAAGGTGTCTGACTGCGCGATGTCCGCCTCGGGTTGGTAGTAGTCGTAGTAGGAAACAAAGTACTCGACACGGTTCTTGGGGAAAAGCTGCCTGAATTCGTTCGCAAGTTGCGCCGCAAGAGCCTTGTTCGGTGCCAGAACCAGCGTCGGAAGTTGCACCTGCTCAATCGTCCAGGCAATCGTTGCAGACTTTCCTGAACCAGTGATCCCAAGAAGCGTCTGAAATCGATCACCGCGATTGATTCCCTCGGCAAGCCGGGCGATGGCCTCCGGTTGATCACCGCTCGGGCTGAAGTCGCTCACGACCTCGAATGCGGGTGAGTCACTCACGAATCGAGTCCGGCGATCAGTGCTGCGAACTCCCGCTCCGTTTCCGCCCACCCATCATTGTTCGCGACGACGACATCCGCCCACGCGATCCACGCAGCATCGGATGGTTGCGACCGAATCCTATTTCTTACGTCCTGTGGATCGCCGCCTCGATCGACCGCTCGTTCTACGCGTGTTTCCTCATCCGCGAGAAGGGCGACCCGCATCCACTCGCCCTCGAGATCCAGAGTGGTCAACGGGACCTCGACCACGACGCTCGTATTCGCATCGTCGGCCGCGGTTTCGATCCTCTTTCGAATGCGGGGATGCGTGATGGCTTCGAGTCGATCGAGCTCACCCTTGGACGAGAACACGATGGCAGCCAGTGCCGCCCTGTCGATAGATCCGTCGTGAACGACCCCGGGCCATACACGTGCGACGTCGTCGGTTGCCGCAGTGCCGGGGCGGAGAACTTCGGCGCCGATCCGATCACTCTCAATGAGTGTGAATCCGGCGTCGACGAACAGACCAGCGACCGACGACTTGCCCGCCCCAATTCCGCCGCCGAGCAGCACGCGATGCCTTCGAGGTCCGTCCGAACTCATGCACGGGACTGTACTCTGGCACTGTGACGGGAAACCCCACGTGGACACAACGATTGCAGATCACGTCGTACGCCGTACATGTTGCAACCTTCGCAATAGCGGCCGTAGGCGAAGTCATCGTGCGGGGATTCGCATCCACGACGGTGGCCGGCATAGCGCTGGCCTTCTTGGGGGTCAGTCTCGGCATCGCCGTCCGGATACCGTTCACCGGATCACCGTGGCGCCCAGCGCTCACACTCGGCGCAAGCGTCCTTCTGTACTCCGTCGCTGTCGCGCTCACCGGTGGATCCGCAAGCACCTTCACCTTGATGCCCGTCGCCGCAATCTTCGTAGCTGCGGCCGGAGGCGGACTCCTGTACGCCGGACCCACAGCCGTGGCGTCGATCCTCGGTTTGCTGACCGCAGAGTGGCTCGCCTCCGCAGCGGGGGACCGACCCGAGTTGATACGGATTTCGGCCGTCTATGCCATCACGGCGATCGCCTTCAGCGAAGTCCAGCGAGCAGTCACAACCGAATCAGAACGCGCCGACGGGCTGACCGTTGCCTCGGATGCGGCGAACACTCGGATAGCTCGATTGACGGCGACGCACGATCTCCTCGAAGACCTCGTTCAAGTAGCCCACTCACCCGATATCAACGCTGTCACGACCGCCCAAGACGCGATCAGAGACGTTGCGCTCATCCTACCTGATACCGCTACCCGAATCATGACGAGTGACGACATCATCCTCGCTCGTCGAGGCACCGCTCCCGACCACGCGTCTGCCAGACAGTTCCCGATTACCTGTTCCGGCGATCGAGTAGCGCGTCTCGAACTCTGGGATGATGTCAGTCAACTCGGGGATGCCGAGATCGCTGCCATTTCCAGATCGATCGAACCGGTTGGCCTCGCCATCGACAACGATGCTCTCCTCCAGAGTCTTGCCGGTATCACGATCAGCAGCGAGCGGGTGAGGCTTGCACGCGAGCTCCACGATGATGTTGCACCGTCCATTGCGGCCGTCGGCCTCGCTCTCGATATGGCCCTGATGTCGGGTGACCTGAACGAGGAACACGTCAGGAACCTCTCAGCGACACGATCGAATATCTCTCGGCTCGTAGATCAGATCCGCCAGAGGGTCCAAGATCTCAGAGCCGACCGATCGACGAGTATCGTGGAAATGGCTCACTCCCTCGTTGCCGAGGTCGATGCCGATGGCCCAACCGTCATTGTGAACATCGACGAACGAATACCTCCCCGTCCAGCAATCGCTGCAGAACTCGGTGCCTTCATCACGGAGGCCTCCGGAACGCGCTTGAGCATGCGAATGCGACCGCCATCTGGATTACAGGATCTGTCAACGACCAGGGGGGCTTCCTTGCGGTACAGGACAACGGAGACGGCTTCGACAGCACGCAGACAAACGAAGGCCATTTCGGACTCGTCGGTATGCGAGAGCGCGCGGCGATCATTCCCGCAAGCTTGGAACTCGAGTCAACCCCTGGTGACGGTACGGTTGTGTCGATGACTTGGAAGGACGGAACACTGTGAGCCCGATTCGAATTGTGATTGCGGACGACCATCAGATGATGCTCGATGGTCTCAAGACGGCGCTCAATAGCCTCCCTGACATCGAAGTCGCTGGAACCGCCACCGACGGATCCCAATTGGCTGCTCAAGTTGCTGAGCACTCACCGGATGTGCTCCTTGTTGACGTTGAGATGCCCGGAACATCGGGCCTTGCGGCCATCAAGTCGATTAAGTTCCTCCCTCCCACGCTCGTCGTCACCATGCACACCGCGGACGACTATCAGCGAGCGGCTTCTGAGGCAGGTGCCGTAGGATTTCTGTCAAAGGCTCTGCCGCTGCCGGATCTCGCCGCGGCGATTCGTGCCGTGTACGACGGCCAGAACCTATTGGAAGCCCCCGACATCGACGTTGTCCTCAACAACTATCGAACGCCCCAACTCTCGAGCAGGGCCGCGACCGTCACCGGGAGGGAACGGGAGGTTCTTCAGTGTCTCGTACGAGGAATCTCCAGTACCGACACCATTGCTGAGGAACTGTTCATCTCCCAGAAGACAGTGAAGAATCACCTCGCATCGATCTACGAAAAGCTCGGCGTAAACGACCGAGCACAGGCCGTAGTCGAAGCCATCAAGCTCGGACTCGATCGTGATTGGGCTGATCCGCCGGACTAGATCAAGCGGCTATACCGAATAGAGATACCAACGGCTGATCCGAGAATAGGTCGGACGGCCCATTAAGTATTCAGCCTCAATGCCGTAAATTTACGTACGGATCGCCTTGTATATAGGAGGAAAAAATGCTTCGGCTGTGGACGGCCTTCCAGAGCCGCATTACGAGCGATGAAGAGGGTGCAGGAATGGTGGAGTACGCTCTGCTCGTTGCACTCATCGCCATCGTACTGATCGCCACAATCTCGTTCCTTACCGGAGCGATCGGTGAGACGTTCAGCTCAGCCGGAAACGTGCTGTAAACAAACTAGGAAGACGGGGGGGTGGAGCTTCAGCTCCACCCCCCCGTTCTCGCGCCCAGACACCGCTCATCCACCACTCTTCAATGTGGACTCATCCCTTCTCCGGTCGATAGAACAGGATCGTCTGGGCATCCTCGACAACGCGGATCCACCCGTCGGCATCAAGGCGCCTGGTGAGGCCCCACTTCTCCTTCGTTAGCGCCGCATCGAATCCAAACTCTGCGAATGCCTCTTCGTATAGCCCGCTCCGAATCTCAAGCATCTCGCGGATACGGTCTTCGCCGTAGAGCTCCGCTCGATCATCGATGAAGACCAGCCTCCCTGGCCACTCGTCGTAGATAAGGAACCCGCCTGACACATCGTCATGGAATACGTTGCGTCCCTGCATGGCTTCCTGGATCTCTTGCGACGGAAACACCTCGTAGTCGAGCTCACCGAGAGGACGAACAAGCCATATCGACAGAGTGAGCAGGAGAATCATCGCAACCGCAAGACCCGACACGAACGCCGGTGATCTCGACTTCGGTAGCTCGATACGCGGTATGGCGAGTGCAGCCCACGGCGCAACAACGATCGCTGCCGGGAATACCGCACGTTTTGATGTCATCCCGAAGAAGAGGAATGGGAGCACCACGATCAAATCCCTTGGCCCGAGCTTCCCGCGCAGCGCGGCGACGATGACTCCCGCGATCACGATGAGATACGGTAACTGAGCAAGATCTGCGAAGTCCGGCACGCCCCATTCGTCCATCATCGCCAAGGCACTCTGAGAGTTTGCAAAATCGACAAGGATGCTCCACACTCCCCAACCGTGCGCTGTAAGGAACGCTGCTCCGAGAGCTGCGACCCCCGCCTTGAAGATGCGAGGATCAGACGTCCGCAACCACTCCAGTATCAACAATCCGCCACCGATCACCCAGGAGCCATGGACGCCCGCCCAGAGCCATAGGAGCGGTACAACAACCCAAATCATCCGCTCCCTGTTCTGGAGTACCAGAACGAGCGCGGCCAGCAGAACGTACGAGGCAATGACTGGCCGAGGCTGGATGAACGGACCTGCAAGCCACACTGTCACGATCATCGCAAATCCGGTCACTATGGGCGATCGAACTCCCCGATAGATCGACAATCCGATCAACACAGCGGTCGTCGTGGCAAGAACTCCGACCATTACGTTCACCCACACCAGACCGTCGAACCGGGCCTCAAGCTGACCGTAGAGCAGCTCGATCAGCCATGATTGCGTCCGCCATGGGGTTCCAGCCATCGTGAACGAGAAGAGATCCTCAGTAATCACGCGGCTGTCGGATAGCTGGACCGCGCCTGCTCGTATGTGCCAAAGGAACGAATTGTCGCGAATCGGCGCTGAGGCGGCCACTGCCACGAGAAGAAGCGGCACAAGAGGCGCAACATGAATCGCACGGAACGACGAACCGATACCTGTACGCTGTGGTGAATCCGAAGTCTGCGTTCCAGCTGCGCTCAAAAGACCTCGGTGATGCTGATCACTGCTGGCCCGATGATGACGATAAAGATCGATGGAAAGATACAGAACATCATGGGAAAGATCATCTTCACAGGGGCCTTGAATGCCTTCTCCTGAATCCGCTGGCGTCGGCGGATACGCATCTCTTCGGCCTGGACCCGCAGCATGCGCGAGATCGACACACCGAATTGATCGGCCTGGATCAGTGACAAAATGAACGAGTTGAGGTCGTCAACATCGGTCCTCTCGACCATGCCACGCAATGCGTCCTGCCGTGCGACACCAACTCGGGTTTCTTGGAGCGTCCTCGAGAACTCCTTCGAAAGCTCCCCGGGAACGTTCTGAACGACACGACCCATTGCGGCCTCGAAGCCAAGGCCTGCTTCGACGGAGATGACGAGCAAGTCGATAATGTCCGGGAGCGTCTTCTCCATCTCCTTGCGGCGGTCGTCAATTGAGCGGCTCAGCGAGGCCTCGGGACCAAAGAAGCCCATAAAGAGGATCAATCCTCCGACGCCGAACTTCATGTTGGTGCTATCGACAAGCGGAACAGCCACGAACAGGAGCACCACGCCAGCAACCATTGAAATGATGCGAACCGCTGCCCACGTATTCCCGTCCATCCTTTCGGCCCAGCCGGCGAGAACGAGCTTGTGCTGAGCTCTTCCGACCCAACCCGTGGGTGTGAACCGAAGGGCGAACCGACCCAGCCCTTGCACTACAGGCGCAACCGCGCGCTGGGAGAAGTCCTGCTCGAGGACGTCATCGCGGGTACTGAGGCTGGCAAGTCGGTGCCCACTCGACTTCTGAGAACGGAGGACGCCGTTCCCTACGTATACCGCGAGCGCTCCAACCGTGACAGCGACCGTAACGACAGCGAAAAGCAATGGGTCCATCAGTCATCCACCTTCACGATTTTCGACATCCAGAACATGCCGATCCCGATGAATACAACCGCGCCACCGAGTACCACCAAACCCATCGTACTGGAAAGGAGCGGTTCCATGTAGTCCGGATTGGAGAGGTAGAGGAATATGAAGAGAGCAATCGGCATGATGGCGAGGATGATCGCTGAAATGCGCCCCTCAGCGGTCAAGGCCTTCATCTCTCGGCGTAGTCGGTTTCTATGCACCATCGTTTCGGCGGTCGTCTGCAGCACCTCGGCGAGGTTGCCACCAACTTCGCGCTGGATCTGGATAGCGAGAACCGCCCACTCGAAGTCGACGGAATCCATGCGAACGGCGATATCGCCGAGTGCATCGTCCATTTGCTTGCCGAGCCGAATCTCAGCCATGGCCCTTCCGAATTCTCTCCGAGTCGGATCGTTCGCCTCCTCGCCGACTGCCTCAATGGCTTGAAGCAGCGAGTAGCCAGCTCGCAGAGACGTGGCAAGAAGATTCAAGGTATCTGGCAGTTGGGTCTCAAACTTCTTGCGCTGTCTCGCCGCAACGCTATTCACGAACATGAGCGCGGCGACGAGGAGCAAGACGCCTGCAATGACTCCCCAGATGGCCGATTGTGTGAGCGCTGTCACCAGTACGAATGCAAGCACAGCACCGAGCACAGCAGCAACGATCGCCTCGCCAGGCTTCATCGGCATATTCGCCTGCTCGAGGGCGGATTCAATCATGCTCGTCGCCCCGCGGCGCTCAGCGGCAGCCTCTGCGGATCTCGCCGCTCTGCGAAGGAACCCGAAGCGAGCAAAGAAACCGCCAGATCCGCCGCTCGAGCCGCCAACGCTCTCCAATCGACTCGACACGTTGGAGGGTGTGGACAGACCCTTGCCGAACAGGATGATGATCAGAAGGAACATCGCGATCGCGGCACCTATGGCAGCAAGCATGACCATGAGCCGCCCAGAACTCGACGACGCAACGTCGCTCGTCTGCGCGAATGCGGGCGCGGCCGTCAGCACAAGAAGCGCGACCGAAACCACTAGTGCCAAAAGACGTCTCATCGGCGGGCGAACGCCTCTGGGTGGAACAACTCAGCGGGCAGGTGAATGCCATAATTCTCAAGATGTTCAGAGAACGCAGGCCGGATTCCGGTCGCCTTGAGGTAGCCGACATACTTACCGTTGTCGTCGACTCCCATACCGTAGTCGAACAGCATCAGATCCTGCAGCGTGATGATCTCACCTTCCATACCGACCACCTCGGTCACATGCGTAATCCGGCGTGTTCCATCACGGAGGCGGTGAATGTGCACCACTAGGTCGAGGGCAGAGGCGACTTGTTCCCGAATCGCACGGACAGGCAGATCCATTCCTGCCATGAGCACCATGGTCTCGATACGGGCCAAAGTGTCCCTCGGAGAGTTCGAGTGAACCGTTGTGAGCGAGCCGTCGTGACCTGTGTTCATCGCCTGGAGCATGTCGAGGGTTTCACCACCACGAACCTCACCGACGATGATCCGGTCCGGCCTCATACGGAGCGTGTTACGAACCAGGTCACGAATGGTTACCTCTCCCTTTCCCTCAAGGTTCGGTGGACGCGTCTCGAGCGTCAGAACATGGGTCTGGTTGAGTTGAACCTCAGCAGCATCCTCAACGGTGACGATCCGCTCGTCCGCTGGTATGAAGTTTGACAGCACATTGAGGAGCGTTGTCTTACCTGAACCGGTCGCACCGGACACAACGACGTTGAGCCGACCCTCGACGCAACGCTTCAACAGACCGGCGACCTGTTCGGACATCGAATCATTGGCCACCCGATCGTCGACCGTGAAGGGATCAACTGCGAACTTACGAATCGTGGCGTATGGTCCGCCGAGGGCGAGAGGATGGATGATCGCGTTGACACGAGAGCCGTCAGGGAGGCGAGCGTCAACCATTGGGGTCGCCTCGTCAATCCGCCGACCGACCTGACCAACGATCTTCTCGATGATCCGCTCCAGGTGGTTGGCGTCCACGAAGCGAGTCTCTGTCTTCGTGATCCGGCCATTGCGCTCTACCCAAACCGAGTGCGGTCCATTCACCATGACTTCGGTGACTTCCGGGTCCGCGAGATAGGGGTCGATCGGTCCGTATCCGAGGACGTCGTCCGCAATCTCCTGCAGGAGTGCAAGGCGGTCAGCACGAGCGAGGGGAACAGACTGCTCCTGCTCAAGGGCCCATTCGAGCATTTCCATCACACGAAGCTTCAGCTCGGCGTCTGACATCTGCGCGTTGTAGAGTGTTGGGCCGAGACCCTCGACCACCTTGTAGTGCAATTTCCGCCTGAGGTCAGCCTTGACCTCTTCGCGTTGGCCATCGACCGACGTATCGGTCGTTCTGGCTGCTTTCACCCTGTCTGCGAGACTCATTCGTCCGTTCCTTCCCCCGAAACCAATTCGGCTCTGTTACTTGAACCAGCCACGTTTGTCTTCAGGTTCCTTATCGACCGCTTCACCATCCATTACGAGTGCTGCCACGCCTCGCAGATCCTTTGCCACGCGTGACCTTGGATAGAGGGAGACAACGGGTTCTCCCTCATTCACGGCCCGCGGTACAAGCTTGTCTGACGAAATTGCTGCCTGCACCTCCAGGCCGAGAGATCGTTCCAGTTCGTTGATATCCAGTCTGGCCTTTGAGTTCACACGATTCAAGACGAGCTTGATCTTCTCGAACGGGAACTTGATCAACTTGAGCGTATCAAGTGCGAGCTTCGCGTTCTTCACAGCGGGCAGATCCATGTCAACCACGAGAAGGACCGTGTCTGATCGCTCGAGAATGGAGAGTACCGGCTCGTCAAGGAACGGAGCAGTGTCGATGATGACGTAGTCGAACATGCGCTTCAACATGCCGAGTGTTCTGACGACCACCTGTGTCGAGACCTCGTCAGCAAGTGACGGCTCGAGCGGTGCCGACAACACTCTCATCCCAGATGTATGCGTGGCAAGGAGTGAATCAAGCATCGCTTCGTCGAGCTTTTCAATATCTCGCGCGGCATCCACGAGCGTGTGTTGGGGCTCGACTCGCAGCGAGATGCACACATCTCCGAACTGGAGGTCGGCATCCATGATCACGACCCGCTCGGGCGCGCCCGTCATCATTGCCAGCCCGAGACCAACATTGACCGTGGTCATCGTCTTGCCAGCGCCGCCCTTGGGCGACATAATGGTGACGACTTTTCCGATTTTCGTTTTCGAAGGTACGTCTCCGAGAGCCATCGACTCGGCGCGGTTGATGTGGAGCAGCATCGTTTCGATCTTGCCGGCGTCGATCGGCACATCGAGAACGTCTTTGAATCCGACCCTGATCGACGCTCTCAGCACATCCGTCGTCAAACCTTCTGCAACCAGGACGATCGGGAGTTGGGGTTGGATGTCGAGGAGCAGTGCAGCCTCGTTCACGCCAGCCTCATGGGCAAACCCAGGACCGATTATTGCGAGCTCGATGCCCTCTTCGACCAGCTTTCGCTGCGCATCGGACACGTTTCGTACCTGATAGACCTTGTGGCCATCGAGGAGCGAAACCGCGGGGTCGAGGGCACCAGTGTCGGTGTCAACGATCAGGATCGATCGCGTCGCGTTGGTGTCAGTTTCCGTCGTCACTGCTTACCAGTCCAAGCTCTGCCTGAATGCGGTCGAGCAGGGTAAAGATGTCATCGACAACCACTGGCTGGCTGTCATACGGCACGTACTCGCCAATCGGCAGGAGCGACAACGCAATTGAGGTGTACTGACTCGCGTACTCGATCAACTCGGCCTCTTGGGGAGTGACCTCGAATACAACAACGCCGGCCACCGGCTCCAGCCCGGCACCTATCGGGGCGGGCCGCGTGCTCACACCGACAGCGAGTACCTGGACGTTCTGAAGAATCGTCTGAGTCACATCAAAGGAACTCGGAATCGCGCCTGCCAGATTCTCAGGTCCTGTCGGCTCTTCATCCTCGCCGACCGGATCGGTGGCTTCCTGGGCATCTTCCGGTTCTGCACCAGCCTCTACGAGGAGGTCACGTAATTCATCGTTGGAGATGATCTCCAGGAAGTTGAGGGGAACCAAACCTGCCGAAGCCAGAATATTGACGTTGTCTCCTGGGCGGATGAAACCGCCGCTTGCGGAGCTGCTGTCAACCGAAATCGAGATCGCAACCTTGCCTTGAGCTATGGTCTGCGACAGGGTCTGATCAAGATCCTGTGCGCTTGCGAATGAACCGGTAGTAATCAGCTGTCCAACCGCGATCGGTCCAGCGGCAAGTCTTTCCGCAAGGACAGATTCCAGATCGTTCGGGTTGTCTGGACAACCGAACTCATTCGGATCCTTGTCAGCGTTCTCGCCGACGGCTCCGGTACATAGGACGGTCGAACCATCGAACACGACCCTCTGCCTGAGCGCGGTGGAAGCCGCAATCAAAGGCCTGGCTTCTTCACCAGGGGTTCCTGCGGCGATGGGCTCTGTGGCGCGATAAACCTCGACCTCAGAGTACTTCGCTGCCTCTGCCTCTCCAAGGCTCGAGAGATACTGGTACACCGCGTATCCAGATATCGCAGCCAATGCCAGTGCTATTACAAGAACAAGTGTTCGCCGGCCCATGTCAGTCGGTCCTCCCCGATGCAAAACAGAATGTCAAGGTGCGATTACGGCTTGTAACCCGCACACAGTTGGTCAAGCTTGGCACACGACCCCATACGAGGTCAAGCATTGAATCAGAGCGTCGTGCCTCTGAATTACGATCGTCCAATGCCGCGCTCTTTGAGCTCGGCAAGAATCGCCTCGAGCGATGAGTCTGCCGAGAAGCTCGGTGCGTCTGGTACCTCGTCCTCACGTTCGAATTCCCTTCGACGAGATCGACTTGGTTTCTTTTCGCTCCACGACGAGCGCTCCTCCCACTCCGGAAGTGCCTGCTTGATTGACAGGCTTACCCGTCGTCTGTCGGCATCAATCTCGGTGACCTTTACCTTTAGTTCTTGGCCGAGCGAGAGCTCAAGTTCAGGGCTTTCGACGTGGTGCATGGCAATCTCCGAAACATGCACGAGGCCCTCGACGCCTTCGCCTACAGATACGAACGCTCCGAATGGCACGGTCTTGGTGACCTTGCCGTCCACGATGCCACCGACATCGGTGCCACGGGCGAACTGCTCCCAAGGATCCTCAGCCGTCTGGCGGATCGAGAGCGAGATGCGCTCACGATCACGATCGACCTCAAGAACCTTGACCTTCACCTTGTCTCCGACGGTGACGATCTCGCCCGGATGGTTGACGTGACGCCATGAGAGCTCGGACACGTGAACAAGTCCGTCCATACCACCAAGATCGACGAACGCGCCGAAATTGACCACAGACGACACAACGCCTGAGTGTACGTCGCCCTCGCTGAGGTCGGAGAGGAACGCTGTCCGCTGCTCGGCCTGCTCTTCTTCGAGGTAGGCCCTCCGGGACAGGACAACGTTGTTACGGTTCCTATCAAGCTCGATGACCTTGGCCTCGATGGTCTGACCAACGAATGGCTGGAGATCGCGCACTCTGCGGAGATCGACGAGCGACGCCGGCAGGAAGCCTCGCAGGCCGATGTCGACGATGAGTCCACCCTTGACGACCTCGATGACGTGGCCTTCGACGGTGCCACCACCCTGCATGACTCGCTCAATGCGACCCCACGCTCGTTCGTACTGGGCGCGCTTCTTCGAGAGCACCAGACGGCCCTCATCATCCTCCTTCTGAAGTACGGGGCCTCGATCTCGTCACCGACTTTGACGACCTCAGAAGGGTCAACACTGTTTCGGACTGAGAGCTCGTGAGGAGGGATCACTCCCTCTGACTTGTATCCGATGTCGACCAGAACCTCATCAGGGTCGACTCTGACGACAGTACCTGCGACGATGTCGCCTTCCTTGAATTCGAACACGGTCTGCTCGATTGCGGCAGCGAAGTCGTCAGCTGAGAGATCGTCCGAAACGTCAGCAATCTGCTTGGGTGCGCTGAGTGCAGGGCGTTCGCCACGCGGGGTCGGTAATTCTTTCGGTGCAGATTCGTCTGACGGCGCAGCTTCGTCCGCCGCTGCATCGGTGTCAGCCTCGTTGTCATCATCCGAATCCGGAGTGGCATCTGTATCGCCCTCAACATCGGAATCTGAATCGCCGTCCGCATCCGTATCCCCGTCAGAATCTGTATCCGCCTCACCCTGGCCATC
>PVMS01170842.1_pt1 | contig 12443 bp, 8 predicted proteins | sample 1853461 | NCBI WGS metagenome assembly PVMS01 (sample SAMN08582032, study PRJNA380276) | Marine sediment metagenome, whole genome shotgun sequencing project. | isolation source: ocean sediment barecode stripped | collected 2017
GCGACGGTTGGTATGGCAAAGGCACAGTATTATCCGAAATTTCAGCTCGTCGGTTCTGTCAACGGCGCGCGGCTGGATGATCCCGGCTTCTCAGATGAAGATTTCTTCTTGAGCGACTTCTTGGGCGAAGATTTCTTCTTGGGTGAATATTTCTTCTTGGGTGAAGGGTTTTCAAAGAAACGAGTTTCCTTTTTTCCTTTCCCTTCCCATGAATCAGCAGGCTGAATAGCCGGCTTGTCAGAAGTCTCTTCGAAAGTCTCTTCGAAAGTCTCTTCATCATGTTTCGCTTCCATCTCTTCAGCAGTCTGTTCAACCGGCTTAACCGGCTCAGCGTCAACCCAGCCACAATTGGTGTCAGTACAATGAAGTGTTCCCTTTGAGACACCATGTGCGCACACATTGTCCCTGAAAGGACAGCTTGTAGTTTGGTCGGGGCCACCAGAGTTCAACACTGTCCACTCATCGCAGGATGGGCAGAGGTTAACGTTGAGTGTCCCGAATTCAAATGAGGATGCAGGCATCTTCCACGACTCTCCATTGGGCCCATCACAACGGATAAACCCTTCTTTTTTTGCAGAACGATGGCCGCATTTCAGATCGTTGCAATGCCACCGAGGACATTTTTCGCGAACTCCGCAAATGCACACCGTTTCTTCACAACCCTTGTTAAAAAAAGGCACTGGGGAAGGGATGCACGTGGAAACCATTGGTTTTCCACATTCGCATTTGTGCTTCTTGTTACACTTTGAGACCATACAGGTCGTGTTGCAAGTCTCTCCTGTTTTTGACCAATTCCGGCAAACTTTACTACCTTTCTTACCTTTCTTGGTATGTTTCTCAAGGTGTTGCTGGAATTGCGCTTCGGAATTGCAACTCACTGGACACCCTTTTTTGGGGCACGGAAAACTCATTTCGGAGTATTCCAACGTCTCTTGGTGTTATTTTTCCCAATAAACCTTTCTTGACATATTCTATATCAATTTTTTTTCATAAAGATAATCTGATAACGATATATTTATGAAAATGTTAATTAAAATAAGAATCAGAATGAGTCAATAATTCTAATAATATATTTTTTGTCTAAATTTTCAGAAAGAGTAGTAATATATTCTAAAATCTTTTTTTGTTGTTCTGGATTAACATTATAGTTTCCATCGCTGTCAATTTCGACTTTTCCTATTTTTGAAATAATATATTGTTTAATAAATTCTATTCCATTTTTACCTTTTCGCATGTATATTTTATCAAAATTATTTTCAATATAGTTGTTAATAAATTTTTCTTGCATTTTATTAATTGGTTTAAATCCTTTCATAAGTAGTTTAAAATAAATAAGTGGGTGAACTGGGTTTTTATTAGCCCATTCTCCATATTTATCAGGAAATACTGGAATATTAATATGTTTATTCATTAAATCTCTAATACCGTAACCAGTCATATCAATTATTATATTATTTTTAGTATCGTATACTAATTGATTTATTGTAAAATCATAGTCTACCATTTTATCTTTAAAAAAAAGAACTTTATAATGTCCTTCTAATGTAACACCCCTATCTGTGCCAAATATAATATAACTATATTTATCTACTATTTTTGAACATGGATATTTATGTTCAGCACATAACTTTTTTACAGTGTTTAAATCAGAACTAAAAGCAATATCAATATCAGTTGGTTTTATATCCAATAATAAATCACGAACTGCTCCACCATATATATAAATATTTGGACTTATTTTTCGTATATTTTTGAAAATATTTTGATAGGTATCATCAATATTAATAACTTTTTCTTTTAATAAATTTAAATATTTTGATTTTATTTTTTCAATTCTATATAATTTATATTTATCATGTGAAATTATTTTATCATATGAATAATTATTTTTATTGAGTTCAAAACACTGTGCTGGTTCATCATTTACTATTTTCCATATCTTAGAAAAACATTCAGAATTTAGTTTTTCTTTTAAAATATATAAATAAGGAATCATTTTATTCAAATCAATTCCATAACAATAACTTTCTTTTGCAATAAAACCATCTGTAATAGAAAATATTAAAAAAAATAACATATTTGAATATCCAGTTTGGTTTATTAAACCATAAACTTCATCAAAATTATCTTGGATATAATTAATAATCCATTTTTCAAGATTTTCATCAATAGGGGTAAATCCTTTTTGTATTAATTTAAAATATCTCAACGGGTTTTCCCATTTTTTTTGCCCATTCTGAATATCTATCTTCTTTAACAGGTACTCTGATTTTTTTGTTTATTAAATCTTCCAATCCATCACCTGTAATATCAATTAGAATTTTATTTTTAAAATCATATATTACTCTATTCACTGTAAAATCAATATGTACTTTTCCTTTTTTGAAAAGACGATATGTATCATAAAATCCTTCAATATCATTGGATATTTTTATATATTTACCAGCTTCATTTATTTTTGGACATTGCCATTTTTTTGTATAGCATAATTTCAAAACTGATTTTGTGTCACTATCAAATGAAATATCAAGATCATTTGGAGTTTCACCAATAAATAAATCACGAACAACTCCACCAACTATATAAACTGTTTTTGCAATCGTTAAAATATCATTTAACACTGTTTCATATGTAATTCCCATAGATGATTCTTGTGATAAAAAATCACTCATTATTATATCAAATTCTGGTATTTTATAATATTTATATTTTTTGAAAGAAGGTAAATATTTGTATAATTTGATAACATCTTTATCTGATACAACAATGTTATCTAATTTATTCTCTAACATTGATGAATAACTATAATATTAATAATAAAAATAACTTAGAGGCAATCCATACATTGTGTTTGTTCTGGTGATTTATCAGAATACATTGCTGCTATACTCCCATAACCCATTTTATGAGGATATGTTTTAGCTCTCCCATGTCTTGATCTATGCCAAAAGGGTAATTCATCTGTATATTGTATATTTTGTGTTGGATGTCTGGTGGCATACATATGTTGCCAAAACAAATCATTTACTTCTGATTCCAACATTAATTCAGATTGTTTTGCTCGTAAGGGATGTAAAGGTCTTCCTGCTGCACCTGGAACACCAGTGTCAAATAAACGAGGGTCTTTTCCGGGAGGTAATAAAATATTATCAGTAGTTCCAGAACCCAAAAAAGTTGTTTTTCCTAAAATAATTTTATTGTTTACAGGGTCATAATATACTAAAATTTCAAAAACATAAGCTTTTGCTTTAGGATTTCTTGTTAAAGCAACATTTAAAGTATATTTAATATAATGAGTTTGTGTAGAACGCAATATTTGTTTTACTTTATGTTTTGCTAATTGAAACATGTAGGTATTAATACCCAATGATCCCAGAACCCTATTCATTGCTTTCATGTAATCAACAGCTGATTTATGAGCTACTTGATATAAAGCAGGTAAAACTTTAGTATCTGGATGAATTGGTAAATTTAAATTATTCCAGTGATGATATCCTCTCCACCCTTGTTTCCAATTTTGATAGTTATAAGCTGTTTCTGAAATAATATTTAAATTTAATTGATTAAAAGGACCATATAATCTTTCCGCATCAGAAATAGCTATATGTTTATTAAAATACTGGGTAATTGTATTAATATCATGAAGTGTTAAAACTCTATCACCATAAATAGAATATATTAAATATTGTGCAAAACTTGGATTATCATTTGCATATGGATTATTAGAACTTAAAACTTCTGTTCCATATTTTCTATTATATTCAAGATAATTTTTACAACAACTTGGTGCTCCAACTCCAGAAGGAGAAGACCCTCTATGATAGTAACGATTGTATGGTATACTCTCATCTAAAGTAGATTTACCAGGTTGAAATCTTCTGTCATAACTAATTGGTGTTGGTGAGGAAGGTGATGATATAGTTGGGTTTTCTTCAGTAATTGCAGCTTCTTTAATATTATTATATTGGTGATGTAATGTTGGATGAGTGTATTGTTTTGGAAATAAATTTTTCATACCATGTTCCCAAATAAGATGATTTTTCCATTTTTCATCACTATTCATTATAAATATTTTGAACTATATTATTAATATGATTAAATATTAATATATTAAATATTAAATACCCATTTCCATACCTTCCATATCAGGAGCATGAATAGGTTCCCAAACTTCATTCATTGAATAATCATTAAATCCATCACCTTTATTTTCAATACCTTGTTGTGGTTCACCATAATTGTATCCAATATCCATAATATCTTCACCTTCTTTAGGAATATGATTATCATATACTTCTTTATCAACTTCTTCTGTAATTCTTTCTTCTTCAAGTTCACCATCAACATAATCTTGAACTGATTGGTCATTGGCTTCATTTTTAAGTTCTTCAACTGCTTGTTCTCTTAAAAATTGTTCTTGTTCAATTTGTTCAATTTCTTGTTGATCTTTTTCAATCTCTGCAGCTGTTTCATATTTTGGATCAGCAATAGGATTACTAAATGCTTTATCTGCAAATTGTTGAAATGATGAATTAAATAATAAGGCATTGTCCTCTTTAATTGCATCAAAATATTTTAATCTAACAACATTATTAGCATGTTGTATTTTATCAGACCATTTATCTTGGTCTTTTTCTGACATATTGATAACATCTCTGTCTTTTTCTATTTCTTCAAATAATTTAATATAAAAATCACTTAAAATTGGTTCACCTTCCCCTGATAAATCTAAAAATTTTAACATTTCTTTTACAAAATAATGTTTCAATAAATTAATGGCATCAGTTGGTGTAAAAGTACTTGCTCTCATAAATATTTTATATGTTTCATCATACACATTTTGTACACCAATAATACTATTTATATTATCAATAGTGTAACTAAATTTAAACTTTTTAAAAAGTTTTTTATTTGTATTTGTTAAAAATGGTTCTAACCATTCTGTATCATTGACTATAATTTTTTGCCATTTTTCTTGATCTTTTGCCGGCATCCAAGATATATCAATTTCATTTTTAGGTTTATACCCCCATTTAATTCGTGATATATTTTTTCTAAAAAATTCATTTATATAATCTTTCATTTTTTGAATTGAATATTTATTTCTTTCATTAATTGTTTGAATTTTTTCTTTTTCTGAACTATTTTTATCAGCATTTGGAATAAAGTTTTTAAAATTATCAATATTATTTAAAAATGTTTCTATTTTTTCTTTAATAAATTTATCTTGTTTATTTGAAGTTGAATTAGATATACGAATTGCTAATTTTTCTATATCTTTTTTTACTTGAGCACTCGTAGATTCTCTTTTTAATGAAACAAGATTTAATTTTTTTCTTTTTGTTTTTATTTCAGTAAAATCAACTAAAGATTTTTGATTAACATCATTCATTAAACTGACATAATCTTCTCTGCTAAAATCACTCTTTTTAATTTGTTCTAAACCCCATCCACATTTAATACATTTTTCAATATCATGAATATTTTGACCTTCTGTACTTTCTTCATAAATATTTTCTAAACTAACATTTTCTGATCCAACATTTTCAAAAGAATGTTTTTCTCCCCTTGAAATACCATCATGACAATATGCTTTAAAAGCGTCCTTAATAAAACTATCTGGATTATCTAATAAATTTAATTTAACAAAACTCATATTTGGTATTGGATTTTGTTTTGTTGAAATCTCAAAATGTGTTGTCATCAAAAAATTATTTAATAATTTATATCCTTTTTGTAAAACAAACAATTCATCAGTCATAGCCACAACATTTTCATCAATATCTTTAAAATAATCAATATATTGAATATTATCAGAAACATTTTGTTCGCAGCATGTACATTGATTTTCGGTGCTATAAACCCTATCTCCACATGTTAATGGTGCATTATTAATAAAATTATTTAAAAAAGTTTTAATTTTATAAACTCTTTTTCTTATTTCTAAAATAACTTCAGTGTATGCAGAATTATATTCTTTAACACCTGGTTTTTTATAAACATCTAATACTTTTTTCATTGTATCATCAATAATCATAACATCTTGTTCTTCCCATTTAATCTGGGAAGTTGTTCTATCTAATCGGTTACTTCCAATTCTATTATGAAATAATTCATTGTCTTCTTCAAATTTATTTCTTATTGTTTGTGCATATTTATAATTTGGTTCTAAACTTGTTTCCCAAAATCTTAAATTTTTTGTAATTTTATATTTAGGAACTCCTTCTTTTTCTCCTTCAACCTGACCAGGAAATCTTAATATTTTCATCTGGGTAACAATACATATAAAATAGTTAAAACCATTGTCTCCATCAAACCCAAAATATGAACAAGAGGTAGTAGCATTGTTTCCAGGAATATATACAGGAATAGATGTCCTTAAATACCATAAAAGATGAGCTAATATTAATGTACTATATCTTAGTTTGAAATAACCAGTGTATAATCTTAAAATATTATTCTGAAATTTTAGATTTAATTCAAGTTTTTTTATTTTTTCAGATGATAATTTCTTTTTTATTTTAATTTCATTTACTTTTTCAGAATAAAAAGATTGTAAAGAAGGTATTTTTTTACTTTCTTTTAAACATGTTGTAACAAGTTCTATAAAATGTCTTGCTGCTATATTTATATCCATTTTAGTAGTCATTGCAATTATTAACTCACATGCAAATTTTGCTTTTTCAATATCAGATTCATCTGATATTTTTTTTCGTGATAAGGCATCGAGAAATGCTTGGCTTCCACAGTCTTTAACACTATCTGAAATAATATCATAAGGATTTAATGGTGCTGAATGTAAATAATTTATTTTTCTTATTTCATCTTCCTCTGCTTCTCTTATCAATAAAGGATTTCCCCATTGATCAATAAACATTGATTCAGCAAGTTTTGTTCTATCTAAAAATGAACCACAAACAACACAATTTTCTTCTCCTTTACCTGCTTCACCACCATCACCATATATTGAAAGAAGTTTAGCTAACCATTCGTTTCTTTGTTCTGCAGTGCCAGCATTATCAACCATCATCATATAATACCAATGTCCACATATCAATGGTTTTCCATAAAGAATTGAATAAATATAATTATCAATTAAAATTCCATCAAATTGAATTATTGTATATAATAGTTGTTTTTTATCATTAAAAGATTTAAGATTATTTATTTGAGTTATAATTGATTGAATTGCAAGAGGTGTTTCATCAAGAATATTTACAGTTTGTTTATTAATATTTGTTTCTTTTTCATATAATATTTTTCCTAATTGTGCATCAGTCATCCTGTTTTTATCTAATTTATTGACAATCCTATCCATGTAATATAAAACCATTAATGCTGCATCATCTTTTAATTTTTTTCTGTATTCTTTTTTTCTTTCGACTTTATTTTTTATTGACAAGTTTAAATTTTCTATTAATTCTTCTGTATTCTTTAGTTTTGTTCTTGAATTAAATTCTTTTACAGATAATTTATTAATTTTCTCAAATTTTTCTTTTAATTTTATAATATCAATTTCTTCACTATCTTCATTGAAAGTAATATTGTTTTTAGATTTTTCTGTTAATGGACTAATTTCACTCATCAACTGTTTTTTTATTTTTTCGTTTCTTTTTGTATTTTGATCTTTTAGTAAGTCATAATATGAATAAGTGTAATAAAAAGAACCATTATCATCTGTTTCTTGAAGTCTATTTATTCTTTGTATAAAACAATTTTGACCTCTAAAATATTTTGAAACATCTGCAGTATAACTTAAATCTGGACTATAAATTGTTCTAATTAATTTTGATCTGTATTGACTATCTCTTAATATTTCGTCTTCGTCTATTTTACAAACATATCCTATAGTTTTAAGATCAATCCCTACCGTAGTTCTATTAACATTTTTTTCAGCAGTTTTGTTAATTACTTCTTTCGCTTTTACCCAAGCATCATATGATATATTACCTATTTTATAACCCCATTTTCTTAATTTATTATTTAAACCATAAATATCAAGTTCTTTATTATTTTGAACAATAAAGTCAACAACTTCTTCAGAATCAGGAATTACTTGGCGTATCATTTTAATATATTCATTTGGTTTGACGAGATGGTTATTTTGATCAACATTAGCACTATTGAATAAAATTAGATGTGTTTTATCAAGTTCAAAATTAGATGTATTATTATTAAGAACAACTTTTTTGTCAAAAGCTTCTTTTATTTCTTTGTCAACATTAAGTGTATCAGTTGGAATATAAATAAAACCAACAATATTAATAGTTTCACCGCTAACTACAGTAATATGTTTTCTATCCACATCAATATCTTCAACATATGATTCAACTTTTTGTTTTTTTTCAGGAAGAGTTAATGGTATAATTAGTGGACCTTTTGCAATTCTATTCACACTTTTGTTTCTTAGATTAATATATCTGTATATTTCTGCATAATTTGTTGATTTAAATTGTTTAGCCTTTGGAATATCTGAATCATTCCAAAATGTCTCAGGTGGTACTTTGTATGGCTCTCTTTGTTTATTTAAACCGGAATAAAAGGTTCCAATATTTATTTCCCCTTTCATTTTCTTTTTGTAAAGATCTTGAATTTCTTTTAATTGTGGAACAAATGCCTCTAATTTATCACCATATGGCACTTCACCAACTTTTAATTCCTCAATATTTTCAACTTTTTCAACTTTTTCAACGTTTTCACTGTTTTCAAAGTTTTCAATATTTTCAACTTTTTCAACTTTTTTTTTATCACATGTTAATGAATATATAACATGTTGGTCAAGAACAACAGGATATAGCCATTTTACTTTATCGAATTTTCCTTCTTTCAAGTATTCAATGTATTTAGTATATGAGTACCCATCTTCAGTTTCTCTTGTTACAATATGATCACCTCTTTTTTTCAATTCATAAATTTGTTCAGCTTTCTTTCTGATATCTTCTTGAATCATTAGGTTACTTTGTAATGCAACAGGAACATCTCGAAGCATATCATTTTCCATGATTCTTACAAACATTTCATGTTGTAAATCTTCTTCCTTTTTTGGAATAACTTTTGCTTCTGTTATTTCAAGTACTTCTCCAAATTCATCATTATTTGTATTAGAATTTGTATTGGAATTTGTATTAGAATTTGTATTAGAATTTGTATCAGAATTTGCATTAACTTCTTTAATAATTTCAATTTTTTCTGGGGGGTCATCAGTCTCAATATCAGATGGATCTACTATTTCAACTATTGGAAGATCTTTAGATTTTTTAGATTCACTCATTTATTTCAATTTTTAAATATGTAATATATAAATGTAATATGTAATATGTAAACAAAAGTATTATCATAATTATTACCTTCAAAATTATTTTATATGACAATATAACAAAAGACTTAAAGAGAACTAAGATATGTATTATAAATTAGTATAATAACTATTTAAAACTATTTAAAAATGTCTTCTATCTCAACTCATTTAGGAATTAACGATTCTTCGGCAACTGAAGAGAAAAAAATTGAATCTGTAACTAAAAATTCTCTGGATACTCTGGATGCACCAGAGAATCTGGATACTCAACCAATTCAATCTGTTGAACCTGTTCAACCCGTTCAACGGGCTCAACCTCAAACTAAAGATTTTCAAAAATTTCATCAACGTGATGATGATCATGTTAATATTGATGATGACGAAACAATTCCAGATATTGAATTAAAGTCTGTTAAAGAACTTTCTTCTGTTTTGGGAAATATGGAATATGAAGATATTCGAAAGGGTCTTTATAAAAAATATGGCCTTGTTTCAAAAGATGAACCAAGTGTCCCCGGTTATTATATGATTACTTATAACAAGGATAATCGAAGTTTTCGTAAGAATAATCTTTCTTTGACTAAAGAACAACTTGCTACTATTTCTCAATACCGAGGAGTAATTGTTGAAAAGAATACCAATCGTCCTGTTTGTTATACCTTTAACAAGATGTCACGTCATCTCCCAGATGAATGGGAACTATCTGATTTTAAAGTAACTACTTCTTATGATGGATCTCAAATTAAAATCTTTTGGAATAATCAAGGAAATCATTGGGCTGTTTCGACAACTCGACGAATTGATGCTGCTCGTTCATATTTTTTTAGCAATAAATCTTTCATGGAAATGTTTCAAGAATCATCGAGTTCTTTAAATTGGGATAATCTGGATAAGAAATGTTGCTATTCGTTTGTATTAGCTCATCCAGAGAACCGTGTTGTTGCTCGACACAACAATCCTTTCTTAACTCATGTTTTTACTCGTAATATGGATACATTCGAAATTGTGGATGTTGATATTGGCGTACCAAAGCCGGAAGTTGCGACATTTACAACAAAGCCTGATATTTGGAAAGAAATTAAACGTCTTCCTTATTATAAAGAAGGATTTGTTGTTCAAAAAGGAGATGAATTTGTAAAACTGGTTAATACTAAATACCAAGAAGTAAAAGATCTTCGAGGAAGTTCTAGTTCTCTATTGTTTCATTACTTTCATCTTAAGAAACAAAACAAAATCCGAGACTTCTTGTCTTATTATCCTGAAACATCGGAAACATTTAAATATTTTGAGAAATGTTTTAAAAATCTCTGTCTTGTTTCTTATAATGAGTATATTCTTCTTCGAGTAAGGAAGGTAATTCAGCCTCCTCAAGTTCTTCGATTCCTAAAACCGGTTCTTTATAAACTTCATGGACTTCATCTTGAAAATAAAATTAGAATTAAACTTTCAGATGTTCATTCCCATCTTGAAACGTATGAACCCTACATGCTTCGTCGTCTCGTAGATATGGTCAATGGACTTCCATATTCTTTGAATTAAACCCTGTGTAAAAAATCCTGAGTAAAAATCCTGAGTAAAAATCCTGAGTAAAAATCCTGAGTAAAAATACTGAGTAAAAATACTGAGTAAAAATATTTTAAATCAAAAAAAACATATAAATTTAAATTTCTTTAAGTCCCCTTAACACTTAAAGAAATTTATATATTTGTAATTTGTATATTTATAAAGATGAATTGTAAAAAATGTGAAGAAGACAAATGTTTTTTTCATTTAACAAAAGAAATTGTATTAAATAATGAATTTGAATTTATTAAAGAATGGATAAATAATTTATACATTAATCACAAATTTTCAACACGATCATTTATAATTCATATGAATAATAAAGATAAAATCTCTTTTTATAATCTTTTAATTTATTCTTATCCTCGTTTATTAAAGCAACTTTATCACACAGACTTTAATCAAGACATTCTTTCTAATATAACAAATTATATTTTGTCTTTAGCTAAAAAAGCAAATATAAGAATGTTACCTGAAAATTTAAGTGTTTATCTTAAATCTAGTAAAATATTAATGAAAAATATTGATAAAAGATTGTTAAAGGAAAAACATCTTATATTATGTGTTCAAAAACAAAATATGCCATTAAATGAATCAATTGATAATTGTTTCTCATCAAAAATTGGAAATGATCTTAAAAATATCATAAATTTTTATAGAAAAAGAGATAGAATTATTTTGAGAAGATTACATTGTTTACCACGTAATATCAATTATATTATTATTAATATGATTGACTAAAATATATTATTAATATGATTGACTAAAATATATAAGAACAATGTATATAATATATAAAGATGGTTTGTTATAAATGCACCCAAGTTAAAAATAATAATTATAATTCATTCGGAAAATGTTCTTTTCATATTACTAAAGATATAATGTGTAATTATGAATATGAAAAGATTAAAGAATGGATAGATTCTTTAACATTGTGTCAGACTTATTCTCATCCAAATTATTACAATCCATCATTTGAAAAAATAATGAGGCGTGATTTACCAAACCTTCTAAAACAAAAAACGATTCATAAAAAATTAAATGAAAAAACTTTATCAAAATTAGTAAATTATATCTTATCCTTAGCAAGAAAGAAAAATTTAAAAATATCTACATATTCGAAAAATTGTTATTTGAAATATGTTTCGGGAATTAAGATGATTAATTTTGGCCACGGAATTGGTGAAAATAATTTATTAGTATGTATTAAACAGGGTTGTTCCCTTACCGAATCATTAAAATATTGTTATCCCCAAAAAAAAGGCAATGATATAATGGAAATTATAAAATTTTACAGAAAAAGAGATTTAATGTTAACAAAACACCTTTATTATCTACCAAATTGTATTATAGAAATTATTATCAATATTTTAGATTAAAATTTTCCATTTACATGGTTCATCACTTGTAATATCAGATACATGCATCGTACAATTATTTATGGTTCAATATCAGTTAATATATAAATATTAAACCTTAATTATAGATAGAATTAATATTTATTTATAATCATGCCGTTTTATATTTTATATAAATAATGTTAATTTATAATATATAGTAAGATGGTTTATAAGAATAA
>PVMS01171950.1_pt1 | contig 12441 bp, 15 predicted proteins | sample 1853461 | NCBI WGS metagenome assembly PVMS01 (sample SAMN08582032, study PRJNA380276) | Marine sediment metagenome, whole genome shotgun sequencing project. | isolation source: ocean sediment barecode stripped | collected 2017
GCCGCCATGCCGGCATTCAAGGCGACCGCATCGAGGCCTCCGAATCGATCGACCGCCAGCTGAACGGCCGTCGCGTTCGTCGCCTCCTCGGTCACGTCGCCGGTGACCGCCGCGATCCTCCCGCTGGCGGCGTCGATCCACCCGAGCTGGTCATCGTCGAGGTCAACCGCCACGACGGAGATGTCGGCGGCAGTCAGTAACTCGACGGTTGCCCGACCAATCCCCGAGGCCGCACCCGTGACGATCGCGACCCTGCTCACGCGTGCATGTAGTCCCGGTAGTACGTGAGCCGCCCGTTGCGAACGCGGCAGACGCCGACACCGGTTCCCGTCCCGCGGTCGGTCGTCGCTTCCCACTGTGCCCAGGCGGTCTCGTAGTCGCCGGCGTCCTGGATCTCCCAGAACCGCTTGATCGTCTCGTATGCGTCACCGGCCATCGCCGCGAACCGTACTGCTCACCCGACGAGGCCGGTGGCCCGGAGCTCGGCAATCCGGTCGCCGTGTCCGAGCTCGGAGAGGATCTCGTCGGTGTGCTGGCCCAATGTCGGGGCGGCGTGGGCGGCCTCGGCCGGCGTCAACGAGAACCGCGGGGCCGGGCGCGGTTCTCGCATCGGGCCGGCGACCGGATGGTCGCGCTCGATCAACAGCTCGTTGGCCTGCACCTGCGGGTCGAGGTGGAGGTCCTCGACCCGGTTGACGATGCCACCCGGCACATCGTGGTCGAGGAACCGTTGCTCGGCCTCGGCGCGGGTCATCTGGGCGGCCTTCTCGGCCATCGGACCGAGGAAGACCTCGACCAGCGCGGCCAGGTTGGCCATGCGGTCAGGCAGGCTGGCGAACCGCGGATCGTCCGCGATCTCTGGCATCTCGAACGCGTTGCAGGTCGCCCGGAACTCTCCGTCGGACAGTGGTGTCGCGGTTCCGTACCCATCGGCGAAGGCGGTGAGGGCATAGTTGGATCCGATCGTCGCCTGCGGGATCACCTCGTCACCGAGCAGCGTGACGTGCGCCGCGGCGTCGGGCCAGAGGAAACCGACCGCAGTGTCGAGCATCGACAGCTCGATGTGCTGGCCCTGCCCGAGCCGCTCACGGGCGAACAGTGCGGCGGTCACGGCTTGGGATGCAGCGAAGGACGTGAGCTTGTCGCAGAGCAGTTGCCGGTTGAGCTGGGGCTCGCGACTCGCCGGGTCGCCCTGCACGTCGGACAGACCGGAGTACGCCTGAATGATGTTGTCGTAGACGCGCTTCGATGCGTAGGGCCCATCGGCGCCGAACCCGGAGATCGACAGGTACACCGTGTCCGGACGGCGTGCGGCCACCGCGGCGTATCCGATCCCCATGCGGTCGACGACCCCGGGCCGGAAGTTCTGGACGACGACGTCGGCCGTTTCAGCGAGGTCGAGGAAGAGATCGACGCCCTCCGGGCGGGAGAGGTCGAGAACGATCGACCGCTTCCCGCGGTTGGCGACGCAGAACATGCCCGACATCCCGTTCCGACTACTGCCGAGCCACCGCAGGACATCGCCCATCCCGGGCGGCTCGACCTTGACGACGTTCGCCCCCCTGATCGGCGAGCAGCGTTGTGGTCAGGGGGCCGGAGATCACCGCCGACACGTCGAGTATGCGAACGCCGTCAAGTGGTCCTGGCATCGCCCAATCGTAGGGCGCGATGAAGTAACTGAAAGGTCAGTCGGTTATTATTCACGCCCATGGATCTCGGACTCAACGGCAAGAAGGCGCTGGTCACCGGCGCCACGAAGGGAATCGGGCGGGCGGTCGCGGAGACGCTGCTCGCGGAGGGAGCATCGGTGGCGATCTGCGCGCGTACTGCGGACGACGTCGACGCGGCCGTCGCGCAGATGTCGTCGGCGGGGACCGTCGTCGGCTCCGCGGTCGACGCCGCCGACAGCGACGCGGTCGCCGCCTGGGTTGCCGCGTCGGCTGATGCCCTGGGCGGGGTCGACATCTACGTGCACAACACATCGGCCAAGCCACAGCGAAAGGTCGAGGGGTGGATCAACAACTTCAACGTCGACCTGATGGCTCTCGTTGTCGGCGTCGGCGCGGCGACCGAGGCGCTCGCCGACGGCGGCGGAACGGTGATCAGCATCGGGACGACGGCGACCGCCGAGCACTTCGCCACGGGGTCGGGCAGCTACAGCGCGTTCAAGGCCGCGGTCACCAACTGGACGCTCGGCCAGGCGCAGGTGCTCGGCGCGCGGGGAGTCCGCTGCAATGTCGTCTCCCCCGGGCCGACCTTCATCGAGGGCGGCGACTGGGACATGATCAAGGAGCGCATGGCCGACTTCTACGCAGCGACCCAGCAGGCCCACCCGCAGGGCGAACTCGGCACCGCACAGGACATCGCCAACGCGGTCGCGTTCCTCGCCGGCGATGCTGCAGGGCACGTCAACGGCGTCAACCTGACCGTCGACGGCGGGTTCCTCAAGCGCGTCGACTACTGACGTGAGCCGATGAGCGACGCACTGGGCAGCCGGATCGACGTAACGCTCGTCGCGGGCGGGATGTACCACGACATCGACCACGCCCGACTCGAGCTCCTGAAGCTGCTCGCCGAACACGACGAGTACCGCGTCCGGGTCCAGCCCGACTACGAGGACGCCGATTCGATCGCGGCCGGGTCGATCCTCGTCAGCTACACCTGCAACGTCCGCCCCTCGGAGGACGCCCAGCGAACGATCCGCGAGTGGGTCGAGTGCGGCGGCCGGTGGATCGCGCTGCACGGCACCAACGCCGCGCTCGACGTCGGCACCCGGGACGGCGTCGACTCACCGCGGGTGTTCCCGCTGTGGGCGGACACACTCGGATCACAGTTCGTCGCCCACCCGCCGATCGCGCCGTACCCGGTCGAGGTGACCGCACCCGACCACTGGCTGGTCGAGGGCATCGAATCGTTCGAGACCGACGACGAGTTGTACCTCTGTGAATACGCCGACCGAGATGCGCTCGTCCCGCTGCTTCACACCAGGTGGTCGGGCGAAGCGAAGGGTTTCGTCGAGTCCGACTGGACGAGCGGGCCCGACCAGCACCTCGTGATGTACCTCCGCGAACTCGGTGACGGCGCAATTCTGTACAACACCCTCGGGCACTGCCGCGGCCACTACGACATGGTGCCGATCCTCGACTACTACCCGGCGATCGAGCGCTGCTCGTGGGAACAGCCGGCGTTCTATGAACTGTTGCGCCGCTCCTTGCGATGGGCGCGAGGCGCGACCGGATGACCGAAGCCGACGCGGAACCGGCACGTCGGATCGGGCGGCCGCCGAAAGTCGACGAGCACGGGACCCCGACACGGGAGCGGTTGCTCAGCGCGGCGATCGACACATGCGTCGAACGCGGATACGAGGGTGTGACCCTCTCCGAGATCGCTCGGCGCGCCGACGTGTCGACCCCCGCGGTATACAGCCACTTCACCGGCAAAGCTGAGCTGCTCGTCGCCGCGAGCAAGCGCGAGTTGGACGAGATCGGCGGCTCGCGACTCCCCGAGAACCTCGGTCTGCGCTCGATCGCCCGGCAGTGGCTCAGCCCGGAGTTCGCCGCGACGCGCGTCCTGGTCGGCGAACTGCACCGCGCGGCGGTGCGGCACCCCGAGGTCGCCGAACTGCTCAACGAGTGGCTGATCGACAACTCGATTCGGTTCGAGGAGGCGGCCGGTCTGAGCCTGAGCCAGATCAAGATGTTCTACCTGCTGCTCCTCGGCACGACGAACCTCGAGAGCGTCGGCGCCGTCGAGGTGCCCCAGGCCGACATCGAGGCCGAGATCACGACGCTGATCGAGGGCTGGCTCACCGACCACTACACCTGAGGCGAGGCGCACGCGCGTCTGGTGTCATCGCCGGTTCCGTATTCCCGTGTAACGAACAGCCCCCGCTTGCGGAGAACCATTTCATACCACCCAACTGAGAAACCCCACGTCGAAGAGCAGCTCACCGTACGCAGGGAGGCGTGCCCGGCTGATTGGCAGTGGACTCGGCTCAGGCAGCAGATTCTGATACGCGCCCGAATCAGCGATCAGCCCAGCACGGCTGATCGCAGACCGAACACCCGGCCCGGTGACGTCTCACGAGTGGAAGGCCACACGGACGACTGAACCAGCGAACGCGGCGCCGATTGACGTCTCAGCTCACACGATGGATGGTCCTCGAGCCGCCGCCGACACGTCCGTTTGGCGATCCCTGTCCGAGACCTCCTCGCGGCCGGGTTGATGGTGGCTCACCGTGGCCCGATCGGCCGACCGGGCGTGCGGCGGTCGAAGAAACCCTGGGTGAATGCCCCGGCCTGGATCGGCATAGGAGTGCCGGCGTCGACGGAGAGGTCACCCTCGTGGACGCAGACCCGATGCAGGATGCGCCACTCGTCGTCGCGCTTCTCGTAGGTGTCGAGGTACCGACCGAACCAGATGTCGAGCACGTCGTCCTCGGCCCTCCGCAACCAGGTGACGTTGTACGCCTCGCCGCGGGCGTGCAGGCCATCGTCCTCTAGCTCGACGGTGTGGTTGAAGATGGTGTGCATCGTGAAGGCCCACCGGTCGTGGCCGGTCATGCAGTAGTCGACGAACTCCCAGGCGTTGCCGTTGAACGCCCCGTGCTCGTCGGTGCCATCCGGCCAGTAGGCCGATCGCATCTCCTCCGGATCGAGACGGTCGACGCCCCGGCTGTACCGGCAGGCCGCCTCGCGGCATGCTTCGACGTCGGCGAGTTGCACTGCTGAGAGCACGGTGGGCATTTCGTCAACGCTACTTTGGGAACCATGGACGAGGAGCTGATCGAGCGCATCCGGTCGGACATGCGCTACGAGTTCGCCCGCACCGCGCCACCGGAGGGGTTCCCACCGTTCCCCGACATCCCGACCGCCCGGCACACCAGCGACCTGTTCCACGATCTCGAGCGAGAGCACCTGTGGCCAAGGACATGGGTGATCGCCGGCCGCGCCGAGGACGTCGCCGAACCGGGCGACTACTTCGTCTTCAAGGATCTTGGAGTTCCGCTGCTGGTCGTGCGGGGGACCGACGGCGAGATCCGTTGCTTCTACAACACGTGCCAGCACCGCGGCGCGCCGGTGGCCCGCGACGAGCGGGGCTCGTCGAGGCGGCTGCGCTGCCAGTACCACTCGTGGACGTACGAGGTCGATGGCGGCACGCTGGTCTCCGTCCCCGACGAGCGCGACTTCGTCGACCTCGACTGGTCGCAGCGCTGCCTGCCGCGCGCCCGCTGCGAGACGTTCGGCGGGTTCGTCTTCGTCAACCGCGACCTCGATGCCCAACCGCTGCTCGATTGGATCGGCCCTGCCGCCGAGATGTTCGAGCCGTTCCAGTGCGAGTCGCTGCGCGAGGTGTACCGCGAGAGCGTAGTCGTGCCCTGCAACTGGAAGGTGACCGCTGAGGCGTTCCTCGAGGTGTACCACTTTCGCCACATCCACTCTCACGACGGGGTGAGCATCCTCGACAACCGCGGCGCGGCGATGGGGCTCTACCCCAATGGCCACAGCCGGATGATCACGCCGTATTCGAAACAGGCCATCGAACGGGCCGGGATGACGGGGTGGGATGATTGGCGGCCGATCGATCAGGCTCCGTTCGCGACGATCGACACCGTGCCCGACATGGTCGGTCGCACCAGCACGGCGGTGAGCCTGTTCCCCAACATCATCATCCCGCTCGGCACGATCGGGTTCCCGATCAACCTGTTCTGGCCGATCGACAAGCGCCACACGCGTCTCGACTGGGTGTACTACGCGCTGCCGCCTGACGGCGAAACATCCTGGGACGGAGGAGAGTTGCCCGAGCATTGGCAGCTCCGGCGGAAGGTCTACGACCAGATCATGGGTGAGGACGAGATGAACATGGCACCGATCCAGGAGTCGATGGAGTCGCCGGCCCTCACCGGCATCCCGATCAACTACCAGGAGCGCCGGATCTGGCACCTGCACGAGCAGCTCGACCGGATGATCGGCGAGGAGAACATCCCGGTGCATCTGCGGGTCGACAAGCTTCTCGGCCCGTACCTCGAGACAGGTTCGTGACCTCCGACGTCTCCAATCTGGCCAACGTGGTCCGCTTCTGGCCGCACTGGAAGCCGGATCACGACAGCATCGTCGTGGTCGATGGGCCGGCGGTGACATGGGCCGACCTCCATGAACGGACCAGCCGGCTCGCCAACGGCTTGGCCCGGGCCGGGATCGTCGCCGGCGACCGTGTCGGGATCCTGTCTGGCAACTGCCTGGAGTAGCTCGAGCTCGCGATCGCCGGGTACAAGCTCGGATCGATCCTCGTCCCGCTCAACGTACGACTCACCGCACATGAACTCGGCTACATCATCGAGCACGCTGGCTGCCGGGCCGTCGTCGCCGACGCGGCGCCCGCGGCCCTCGCCGTAGAGGCTTTGACCGGCGTCGACCGCGACGTCGACCGCATCGGTCTGGCCGACGGCTTCGGGACTCACCTCACCGCGTTGCGCGCCGACGACCACACGGATCCGATGGCACCCGTCGTCGCCGACGACGTCGCATACATCTGCTACACGAGCGGCACGACCGGCGCGCCGAAGGGGGCGATGCTCTCGCACGGCAACGTGCTGGCGATGGCCCAGAACCGGGTGTTCGCCGACGACATGACCACGGCGGCCCGGGTGTATCTCCCGTTCCCACTGAGCTTCACGGGCGGGCTCGTGTCGGTGTTCGCCCCAGCACACCTGGCCGGATCGACGCTCGTCCTCGACTCGGCCGTCGACGCGACCCGAGCCCTCCGCGTTCTCCAGGACGAGGCGATCACCACGTTCGGAGCCGTGCCGGTGATCTGGGAGATGTTGCTCCGGCACCCGAACTTCACCGACCACGACCTGTCGGCGCTCGTCAACGCGGCGTCGGGTGGTGCGGCGGTACCCGAACCGTTGCTGGTCGGGCTCCAGGCGGCCGGGATCCCGATGAGCCAGGCCTACCGGCTGACCGAGGGCGGCGGCATGAACACGTGGCTGCGGGCCGAGGATGCGAGCCGCAAGCTCGGCAGCTGCGGCCGGCCGATGATGCACACACGTCTGCGAACGGTCGACCCGGAATCGCGCGCGCTCGTCGACGTCCAAGCGGGCGAGGTCGGCGAACTGATCATCTCCGGACCGGAGGTGATGCTCGGGTACTGGGAAAATCCCGGCGCGACCGCCGAGGCGCTGGTCGACGGCTGGCTCCGGACCGGCGATCTCGCCCGCATCGACGAGGAGGGCTACGTCTTCATCGTCGATCGATCGAAGGACATGCTCATCTCCGGAGGGCTGAACGTGTACCCGGCCGAGATCGAGTCGGTGCTGGCAGGCGCATCGACGGGGTCGCCGAGTGCGCTGTGATCGGCGTGCCGGACGACCGGTGGGGCGAGACGGCGGTGGCACTGATCGGCGCGGCACCCAGTGCGCTGTTGGATCCGGCTGCCATCGCCACGGTGTGCCGGGAGCAGCTCGCCGACTACAAGCGACCGCGCTACATCGTGATCCGTGAGCAGCCGCTTCCCCGCGGGATGTCCGGGAAAGTGCTCAAGCGCGAACTGCGCGACGAGTACGCAGACCCGGCATCGTTGGGTCCGGCAGTGCACTGAGGGTTCGGCAGATCGAGACGGGTGCGATCGGCATCTCGGGTTGGTGGATGTGCGCCGAATTCACGAATCCCCGTTAGCGATCGAACGCACGTATTGGGTCTCTGCTTTGCTCCAGTGGCGTGTGTGGCGGTCGGTTGATCGGCGGAGTTGGCCATAGTTGGACCACCACGAGTTGAGCGCTTCGACGATCCATCGCAGTCCGAGTGTGAGCCGGTGTGGGGTTCCCGGCGGCGGCTTGGTCCCGCGTTGTTGGATCTCGAGTTCGCTCGGCCCGTAGTTGGCGAGACGGGTCCGTACGATCGGTTGGTCGTAGCCGCGATCCAGGCACAACAACTCGACGTCGCCGATCAGACCGTTGGCGACGACAGCATCCAAGGTGGGCTCGAGGAGGCGGATGTCGTCACGGTTCGCGGCGTCGATGGCGACACCGGTCGGGATCCCGTTGGCGTCGGCAGCGACGGGCCACTTCCATCCGAGTTTGGCCCGATCGACAGGACTCTTGCCGGTTCCGTCACCGCCCCAAGGTGCTTTGTGGATCGATCCGTCGATCGCCACATGGTCGAGGTCCAAGCCGATGAGGCGGTCGTAGCCGGCGCGGGTTTCGGCTTCGAGTCGGTCGAACACGCCGGCGTCGATCCACTCGTCGCGCCGGGCGCGCAGTGTGGTGTCGGAGACCTTGTACTCCATCAGGGCTTCGGCGACTTCCCACGACGATCCCGTCACCAAGCGGATCAGCAGCCCACGGAAACACAACAGGTCCGATTCCCGTTGTCGGTGACATCCGAGCGGGTGAGAATCGACACGCTCGGACAAGAGCGGATAGATCGCTTGCCACAGGATCGAGATCACCGCCGGGTCCAGAGCGCGTACCGTTACGACTGCCTTCCACTGGTCGTTGTTTCGTGAGTGCACTCGCAATCAAAACGCGAGACACGTCAACGATCGGTGGATGGTCACCACCTATCCGAGCGGCTCCTGAGAGGCCGGAATCGGGTGCCTGCTACTATCGTTTCCTAACAGTCGTTCAGGTACGCGCAGGAGTCCCATGACCAACAGAGTTCCCGTCGCCGATGGCATCTTCACGTGGCCGAGCGACCAACCGAGGTTGCTCGGCAGCCGGTGCACGAACTGCGGCAACCACATGTTCCCCATCCAGGACGGGTGCCCGAAATGTATGTCGGGCGAGCAGGAGGACGTCGAGCTCGCCACTCGCGGCACACTCTGGTCGTGGACTGTCCAGGCGTTCCCGCCGAAGGCCCCGCCGTACCTCGGGCCGGTCGGTGACGACTTCGTGCCGTACGGCGTCGGGTATGTCGAGCTCCCGGGGCAGGTCCGGGTCGAGGCCCGGCTCACCGAGAACGACCCCGAGCGGCTCCAGATCGGGATGGAGATGGAGTTGGTCATCGACACGCTCGGGCTCGACGAGAACGGCGACGAGTTGATCACTTACGCATTCACACCAGTACAGGAGGACCAGGGATGAGCGACGTCGCGATCGTCGGCATCGGCATGCACGAGTTCGGGCGCACCGAAGGCGTCTCGGGCATGGACCAAGGGGTCGTCGCCGTGCGGCGGGCGCTGGCCGACTGCGGGCTGCAGTGGTCGGACATGGAGTTCGCGTTCGGCGGCTCGATGGCGTCCGGGGCCGCCGACACGATGGTCAGCCGAGTTGGTCTGACCGGCCTGCCGTTCACCAACGTGCTCAACGGGTGCGCCACGGGCGGCACCGCGCTCAACCAGACCGTGAACACGATCCAGGCCGGCGCGTTCGATCTCGGCATCGTCGTCGGCTTCGACAAACACGAGCGCGGCGCGTTCCGCGTCAAGGGCCCGGGGGGCAAGGACTGGTACGGCGGCTCGGGGCTGGCGCTGACCACGCAGTTCTTCGGGATGAAGATCAACCGATACATGCACGAATACGGCATCACGCAGCCGACGCTCGCCAAGGTCGCGGCCAAGGCGTTCCGCAATGGCGCGCTCAACCCGATGGCGTGGCGCCGCAAGCCGCTGAGTGAGGAGGAGGTTCTCGACTCGCTGATGCTGTCGTGGCCGCTCACGCAGTACATGTTCTGCTCGCCCGGCGAAGGCGGTGTGGCGATGGTGATGTGCCGTGCCGACAAGGCCAAGCAGTACACCGACCGCCCGATCTACCTCAAGGCGGCGACGGTGCGGACGCGCAAGTTCGGGTCGTTCGAGGTGCTCGCTCCATCGATCGCCATCGAGCGTGACGCCGGCCCCACCACCGACGCGTCGAAGGGGGCGTTCGAGGCGGCCGGCATCGGGCCGGACGAGGTCGACGTCGCCCAGCTCCAAGACACCGAGGCCGGCGCGGAGATCATGCACATGGCCGAGAACGGGTTCTGCGAGCACGGCGAGCAGGAGGGGATGATCGCCCGCGGCGAGACCGAGATCAACGGCCGGCTGCCGGTCAACACCGACGGCGGGTGCCTGGCAAACGGCGAACCGATCGGCGCCTCCGGCCTCCGTCAGGTCTACGAGAACGTCCTCCAACTGCGCGGCGACGCCGGCGAGCGGCAGGTCCCGAACGATCCGAAGATCGCGTACACCCACGTGTACGGCGCACCCGGCCTCAGCGGCGTTACCATCCTCAGCCGCTGATGGAACTCACGACCGAGGTCCAGCGCGACCTGCACCGGCGCATGGTGCGCATCCGGCTCTTCGAGGAGGCAGCCGGGCAACTCGCCGAGGCGGCCAAGCTGCCGGGTTTCCTCCATCTCTACGTCGGACAGGAGGCGGTCGCCGCCGGGGTCTGCGGCACGCTGACCGACGACGACCAGATCACCTCGACCCACCGCGGCCACGGCCACCTCGTCGCCAAGGGCGGGCGGTTCGACCGGATGATGGCCGAGCTGATGGGCAAGTCGACCGGCTACTGCAAGGGCAAGGGTGGCTCGATGCACATCTCGTCGCTCGAGATCGGGATGCTCGGCGCGAACGGCATCGTCGGCGCCGGGTCACCGATCGCGGTCGGGGCCGGGTTCGCCAACAAGTACCGTGGCAACGGCAACGTTTCCGCCACGTTCTTCGGCGACGGGTCGACCAACATCGGCGCGTTCCACGAGGCGGCGAACATGGCCGCCGCGCTGCACCTGCCGACCGTGTTCATCTGTGAGAACAACGAGTACGGCGAGTTCACGCCGCGCGACAAGACGATGGCGATCACCGACATCGTCGACCGTGCGGCCGGGTACGGCTTCCCGGGTGTGATCGTCGACGGGATGGACGTCGTCGCGGTCTACGAGGCAGCAACCGAGGCCGTGGCCCGCGCTCGCCGAGGCGACGGTCCGTCATTGATCGAGGCCAAGACGTACCGCTTCTACAACCACCACGGTATTCAGAACCTCGGGCTCAAGTACCGCTCCGATGACGAGGTCGCGAAGTGGAAAGAGCGCGACCCGATCTTCACGTTCGAGGACCGCATGATCGAGACCACGAGCGCGACACGCGACGAGATCGACCGAGTGTGGGCCGAGCTGCGGGCCGACATCGAAGAGGCGATCGAGTTCGCCGAGTCGAGCCCGTTCCCCGAGGCCGACCAACTGCTCGTCGATGTCTACACGGCCAGATCCGGCACATGAGCCGCAAGCTCGGCTACGTCCAGGCGTTCAACGAGGCGGTGCGTCAGGAGATGGCGGCCGACCCGGATGTCTTCTGCGCCGGCGAGGACATCGGCGCATTCGGCGGTGTCTTCGGCACCTTCGCCGGTCTGCAGAAGGAGTTCGGCGAGAACCGCGTGGTCGACACCCCGATCAGCGAACAGGCGATCATCGGGCTCGGGATCGGGTCGGCGGTCAGCGGGCTCCGCCCGATCGTCGACATCATGTTCATGGACTTCATCTGCGTCGCCTTCGACCAGATCGTAAATCAGGCGGCGAAGATCAAGTACATGTTCGGCGGCGCGGCCACGGTGCCGCTGACGATCACCACCGGGGGCGGCGGCGGGCTGTCGGCGGCCGCGCAACACAGCCAGTCGCTCGAAGCGCTGCTGTGCCACATCCCGGGCCTGAAGGTCGTACATCCCTCGAACCCGTACGACATGAAGGGTCTGATGACCGCCTGCATCCGCGAAGACAACCCGACCGTGATGATCAAGCACAAACGCCTGCTCGGGATGCAGGGCGAAGTCCCCGAGGAGCCATATGTCGTGCCCCTGGGTGTGGCCAACGTGGTCCGGGCCGGTAGCGACGTCACCGTGGTCGCGTGGGGCCGGATGGCGAACGAGGCGGCCGATGCTGCCGAGCGGCTCGCCGCCGATGGCATCGACATCGAGGTGATCGACCCCCGCACGCTGCAGCCGCTCGACACCGACACCATCATCGAGTCGGTGCGCAAGACGAATCGAGTCGTGGTCGTCCACGAAGCGGTGCGCTTCGGCGGCCTCGGGGCCGAGGTCACGGCACAGATCCAGGAGCAGGCGTTCGACCACCTCGACGCTCCGGTCGGCCGCATCGCGGCGCCCTTCTCGCCGGTGCCGTTCAGCCCCGCGCTCGAACAGCACTACCTCCCCGACGCCGACCGCATCGCCGAGGGGATCCGGGACGTCCTCGCCCGACCCGGGGCCTGACGACCGTGTCGACGGTCGGGATCATCGTCAACCCGCACGCCGGCAAGGACATCCGCCGGCTGGTCTCGGCCGCGAGCCACTCGTCGGACGCGGCCAAGATCGGGATCCTGCGACGCGTGATCGCCGGAGCGGCCGAGGCCGGCGCCGAGCGGATTCTGGTCAGCTCCGACTCACACCGCCTCGCGCTCAGGGCGGCGAACGCGCTCGACGCACCTGCCGCACCGGACGCGAGCCCGTTGCACGGTTCGCGCCACGAC
>PVMS01015920.1_pt1 | contig 12440 bp, 11 predicted proteins | sample 1853461 | NCBI WGS metagenome assembly PVMS01 (sample SAMN08582032, study PRJNA380276) | Marine sediment metagenome, whole genome shotgun sequencing project. | isolation source: ocean sediment barecode stripped | collected 2017
CCATGACCATACGATCGAGCACGGAGTCCTTGCGCAGAGCAGCGATCGTACCTGCGCCTACGCCAATCACCACAGCCAGCAACATCGCCATTGCTCCTAGCAACAAAGACACCGTCAGTGAGCTTGTCGGCGCTGCGTTGCCGGTGTCTTTGTTGCTAGGAGCAATGGCGATGTTGCTGGCTGTGGTGATTGGCGTAGGCGCAGGTACGATCGCTGCTCTGCGCAAGGACTCCGTGCTCGATCGTATGGTCATGGCGGTCGCGATGACCGGAATATCAATCCCTGTTTTTGTCATCGCTCCGGTACTGGTGTTGTTCCTGGCGGTTCGTATGCAGTGGCTGCCGGTCGGCTGGAGTGGTACCACAGGCGGTGGGCGATTCGTTCTCCCTGTCATTTCGCTGGCGTTGCCACAGATCGCCTATATTGCTCGCCTGACGCGCGCCAGCATGATTGAAGTACTAAACAGTGATTTTGTTCGCACGGCGCGTGCTCAGGGCTTAGGCACCAGCGCTATCGTGCGACTGCATGCTCTAAAGCCGGCGATGCTGCCGGTGCTTTCCTACATGGGGCCGGCAATTGCCGCGATTCTAACCGGCTCCGTGGTAGTTGAAGAAATATTTGGCATCCCGGGCCTCGGCCAACAGTTTGTTCGCGGCGCGCTAAATCGCGACTACACGCTGGTCCTGGGCATCGTAATTACCTATGCAACGCTGGTAGTGCTGCTGAATCTACTGGTCGACTTGTTTTACGGCGTGATTGATCCACGGATACGACGGCGATGAAGGCGCTTACAAATCGGGTCGTTAGAGTGAGCGGCGGCTCACTCGTCGCCATTGTATTGATCGCGTTTCTTGGGCCGCTGCTGAGCCCGCACGATTATCTGCAAACGAATTTTGACAACATTCTGCAAGCGCCTGGTTTTTCCGGCTTGCACTTATTTGGCACAGACGACCTGGGTCGGGATCTGTTCGTGCGTACTATGCTTGGCGTTCAAGTCACGATCCTGATTGCCCTGGTTGCGAGCGCCGTAAGCCTGGTGATTGGTGTTCTTTATGGCGCGATAGCGGGGTTGGCCGGCGGGCGCGTCGATGCCGTGATGATGCGTTTCGTAGACACCTTGTACGCACTGCCCTTCATCTTTTTTGTCATCTTGCTAATGGTGGCCTTCGAACGAAACTTTCTGCTTATCTTCGTTGCGATCGGCGCGGTCAATTGGCTCGACATGGCGCGCATCGTGCGCGGCCAAACACTAAGCTTGCGCGAGCGCGAGTTTGTGCAAGCGGCACAACTTACGGGTGTCTCTTTCGCAAAAATCATACTGCGCCACATTGCACCAAATTTGATGGGCATGGTTGTTGTCTACGTCACACTGACAATTCCGCAAGCGATTTTAGTTGAGTCATTTCTTAGTTTTCTCGGTTTGGGAATTCAGGAGCCACAGACTTCTTTGGGCGCGCTGGTGGACGCGGGCGTAAATCAAATGGAAGGTGCATCGTGGATGTTGCTCATTCCTGCGTCGATACTTGCCCTGATCCTGCTGTGTTTTAATTTTCTCGGCGACGCGCTACGTGACGTTTTCGACGCTAGGCAATCACGATGAGTTTATTGCAAGTCGAAAACCTGAATATTCGGTACAGCGGCAACGTGGCGGTGCAGGACTTGAGTTTTGTGGTTGATGCTGGCGAGTCCGTGGGTCTCGTCGGTGAGTCCGGTTCCGGCAAGACACAAACCGCGCTCGCGATTCTCGGCTTGTTACCCAAAGCAGCAACGACAACAGGCGTCATAAAGTTTGCGGGCACGGATATTCTCGGCGCCAGCGACAAGGCGCTGGATGACATACGCGCAGTACGAGTGGCAATGGTGTTTCAAGACCCGCTGCAAGCATTAAACCCGTATGTGAAAATTGGCCGACAAATCGGCCACATTCTTGTACAGCATGACATCGCAGGTGGTGATGCGGCGAGCGACAGAGTCATCGAAATGCTGCAACGCGTCGGGCTGCCGGACCCCGAACGACAATTCAATGCATTTCCGCATCAACTTTCGGGCGGCATGCGACAGCGTGTCATGATTGCGTCGGCGTTGATTGCGGATCCAGACTTGTTGATCGCGGACGAGCCGACTACGGCGCTGGATGTCACTGTGCAGGCGCAAATTCTCGAGCTGCTTGAGGAGACCCGCGACAACACGGCGTTGCTATTGATTACGCACGACCTCGGAGTCGTTGCCGGGCGCTGCGAGCGCATGTTGGTCATGGAAAAGGGGCGCTTGGTCGAGACGGGGCGAACTGCCTCAGTGTTCTCCGGGCCACAGCATGAACATACGCGGGCATTAATTGCAGCAGCACCGCGGCTCGATCGCGGCAAGGTGCTTGCGCCTCTGGAGGGCGAAGATGTTTTCGCGATTGAGGGCGCCGAAGTTAGTTATCGGGAGCGCGACAAGGGTCGATTACACGCGGTGCAGCAGCTCAGTGTGGCAGTAAAGACAGGCGAAACAGTGGCCATTGTGGGGGAGTCGGGCTCGGGCAAGTCCAGCCTGGTGCGAGCAGCGCTGGGTCTCGTGCCGCTGAGCGCAGGGAGGGTCACCTTCTGCGGCGACGAACTTGGGAAGACGCTTAAGTCGCGTAGCGTCAAGGTGCGGCGCGATCTGCAACTCGTGTTCCAGGATCCGGTCGGCTCTCTGAATCCACAGATGAAAGTTCAGGCGATTGTCGCGGAACAACTTCTGGTACACGAGCCCGGCATGGGAAAAAAGGAGCGCCAGGACTTGGTCGGCTCGATCCTGGAGAGGGTCGGCCTCGACGATACCTATCTGACTCGTTATCCGCACCAATTGTCCGGTGGACAGGCGCAGCGCGTAGCTATTGCCCGCGCTCTGATTTTGCGACCCAAGGTGTTGGTTTGCGATGAAGCGGTAGCGGCACTTGATGGTTCGGTTCGCAAACAAATAATCGAGTTGCTGATGCAGGAGCAACTCGAAAGCGGCCTATCGATTCTGTTCATTACGCACGATCTCGCTGTCGCGCGCTCTATCAGTCATCGCGTGTTGGTGATGTATCTAGGACGGCTGGTGGAACTTGCTGCCAGCGAAAAACTTTTCGCTAATGCACTTCACCCTTACACCGCCGCGTTGCTCAAGGCAGTTCCGATTCCGGACCCAACCGCAGCCGGCGGCTATGCGTCCTTAATTGGTGAAGTGCCGTCGATAATCAATCCGCCGTCAGGCTGTGCGTTTCATCCACGCTGTGCGCACAGCAAGAATATTTGCACAACGACGCGCCCGTCTACGCGGCAGCTTAAAGGTGTAACGGTGGCATGCCACCGCGCTGAAGAGTTGTTAGAGCCCCGATAGGGGAATCGGCATTGGTGCGCCGTTGACGGTCAACACGCCATCTTCGAAGGACGCCTCCATTACGTAGAATTCGCCCCGCTTGCGCAGGTAGCCCAGACCAATGACTCCATGCAAGTCAGGATCGGCCAGCGTCGCCATATCCACCAGTGCTGCTGGCAAACTGAGGTCCGCCGATCCGGTGAGCAGCGTTGCAGCGGTAGCCCATGTGTAGTCATCGTTGTCCGATGGCTCGACAGCCGCGCTTGCTCGTGAGGTGAATTGCCCAAACGGACTCAGTATATCGAGCTGATCAAAGTGCAGTTCCATGCCGCCGGCGAGCAGGCTCAGCAGGTCTTCTTCGAGTTCGGCAAACTCATAGCCATAGTCATAGGACGTCGACATAGTATCGACGCTACGCATCGCCTTACCGAATGCGACGGCGTCAGCATTTTCCAGTCTAGCGACGAGTTGCATGCCGCCGCTGCCACCCAAAATCATCGATGAGTTTTCAATACTCAGAGCAAGGTCGCCAGTGATTCGATCGCCATCTATCGAAGAGTCGAAGTCGATGGAAATAGGGCCTGCCGTCATCGTTTGCTCGGCACCAACAATCGAAATTGAATCGAGCGCGATGTGTACCGCACCGACCATATACCCGTAAGCTGTTGCAGCCAAGTCAAGATCGATATCTAACTTGCCAACTATTGTGGTTTCGAATTCCGACTTGACTGCAAGCGAAGTGAATGCGCCGGATACGCCAAAGCTTTGCTCGACCGAGCTGCTGGTAATCAGAAACTCCGAGCCGCCCCAGTCAATGCGCTCAGCAGCGGTGTCGACTCCGCTGGCTTCAATTATTAGCCGCGACCGCAGTGCTCCGCTTAAGCCGATGTTGCTGTAGATAGTGACCGGCAGCGGTTCGATCGAACCATCGCTATGCTCCAGGCCCAGCGTCGACACGGCGCTGCCCAGACCGGGCATCAGCGAGCCATGTTCTCTGCTCAGCGATGAGACAGGGATTATGCCGTGATCGAGACGCGTATTTACGACGAGCACCGGTAGCTCGCCCGTAAGAAACTCGATGCGGTGTTGGCCATTAGAAGTAAACCAGCCGCGCTCAAACTCGGTGGCGGTAATAATAAATGCCCCGTTTTCATTGTCGACCCACTCCAGGCTGTCATTGACACTCTGTTCGGCGAGATGACCGATAACTCCGGGGGTTATCAGTACAACAAGCGCCAATATGACCAAAAGAGCGGTACTGCTTTTTTTCACGGCGTAAAACCTGTGCGGTGCGAACGAGCGGGTGATGCTAGCATGCAGCCCTGAGCGGACAAGGCGACGGCGCTCTGGAATTCGCAGTCTGATGTCACTACCATAGCGGCCTCCGAGCTCTGCCCAGTACGGGCGCACAGCCATAAAACATAGAATTATCAAGTGATTAGCAAACACAAAAGCGTAACGACTTTGGCCGCACTGCTGCTTTGCAGCGGAGTCTTTACGCAAAGCGCCAGCGCCGAAGGCAATGTGGAGCGTGGCGAGGTCCTGGGATACACGTGTCTGGGTTGCCATGGTGTAGAGGGCTATCGCAATGCTTATCCTTCTTATCGCGTGCCCAAGCTTGGCGGCCAGAAGGCCAGCTATTTGATTGCGGCATTGCGGGGCTATCGCGACGGTACGCGCGAACACCCGACAATGAGTGCGCATGCGGCCAGTCTTTCAGATCAGGACATTGAAGATACTGCTGCTTACCTCGCAACCCTTGGTGCAGACACAGTTGCTGCTGGCGGCAACAGTGGCGGGAGTTTCGAGCCAGCCCAGACCTGCGCCGCCTGTCATGGCCAAAACGGCATCAGCTTGTCGCCCGGCTGGCCCACGCTTGCGGGCCAGCACGAGGACTACCTTGAGCATGCTTTGAATCAGTATCGCGATGGTTCTCGCAACGACCTTGTGATGTCGCCGCTGGTTGCGGACATGAGCGACGAAACGGTTTCTCAGCTCGCAGCATACTTCGCAAACCTCGAAGGGCTGGAGACCAGCGAAGTAAAGTAGGGCCAATGCTCGCTCAAATTACCCATACGACCCCCCATACGACAATACTCGAACATGGCGTGGTTGCCATTGATACTGAGTATGCGCGTCCGCTTCAGGACGCGAGCCACCTGATCGTCGAGGACGGACACGGCGCTTTTGTGGATACCGGCGTAAACAACAGCGTGCCGATGTTGCTGGCAGCGTTACAACAAAGCGATCTTGATCCGGCAGACGTCGATTTCGTTTTTCTGACACACATACACCTCGATCATGCGGGCGGCGCCGGCTTGTTGTTGCAGCACCTACCCAATGCGCGATGTGTTTTGCATCCGCGTGGTGCACCGCACATGATTGATCCGGCGCGCCTTATCGCGGGGACCAAGGCGGTTTACGGTGAAGAGCAGACCGCAAAAATGTACGGTGAAATTCAGCCTATAAACGAAGCGCGTATCGATATTGCCGGGGACGGTGAAGTGTTCTCTTTGCACGGCCGCGAACTACAGGCCTTTTACACAGAGGGACATGCGCGCCATCACTACTGTTTGGTCGATGCCAAATCGCGCGGCATTTTCACTGGTGACAGCTTTGGTGTTTCGTATCGTGAGCTTGATACTGCGGCGGGGGAATTTATTTTCCCGACAACAACGCCCGTCCATTTCGATCCTGACGAGGCACACAAGTCGATCGACCGCATCATGTCGTACGAGCCGGAGCGCTTGTACCTGACGCACTACAGCGAAGTAGGCAACCTCGAGCGACTTGCAGCGGACATGCACAAAGGCATCGACGCGTTCGTCAGTATGGCGCGTGAAAACGCGAATGCGGACAGCCGCACCGAAACGCTGCAAGAAGCGATGTTCGAATACTTTGTCGCCGGTCTGGAGAGACACGGTTTTAAAGGTGATCGCGATATGATGTGGTCGATTCTAAGTATCGATGTAAACTTGAACACACAGGGCATAGAGGTCTGGTTGGATAAACATGGATAAATTTCGCGCGTTTCGAATCAATGAAGATAACGGTAAAATTGTCGCCGGCTTTGAAGAATTGTCGATTGATGATCTGACGCCGGGCAATGTTGTCATAAAGGTTAGTCATTCAACGATTAACTACAAAGATGCATTGGCAGCGACCGGTGCAGGCAAGATACTGCGTCGATATCCATTGGTCGGCGGTATTGATCTTGCCGGCACGGTTGTTAGTAGTGATGACGTTGACTTTCAGCCAGGCGACGCGGTACTGGTTAACGGCTGTGGCCTAAGCGAAACCATTGACGGCGGTTACGCCGAGTACGCGCGCATTGATAGCAAAAATTTGGTGCCGATTCCTGAAGGAATGACCGCAGCGCAGACGATGCAACTGGGTACGGCCGGTTATACCGCGGCGCTGGCGATTCACCGCATGGAACAAAATGGCCAGCTTCCAGAGAACGGCCCTGTCGTCGTTAACGGTGCAACCGGTGGTGTGGGTAGCGTTGCCATCGACATGCTTAGCGGGCGTGGCTATGAGGTTGTCGCCGTCACCGGCAAGGCGGAAGGGGCGGATTATCTAAAGAGCATCGGCGCCAGCAGCATCTTGCTGCGGGACGAAATGGATTTCGGCAAACGACCGATGGAAAAAGCGCTGTGGGCCGGGGCGATCGACAATCTCGGCGGCGATCACCTGACCTGGCTGACACGTACGGTCGACTACGGTGGCAACATAGCGAGCGTCGGACTGGCCGCGGGCTACAAGCTCGAGACTACGGTGCTACCGTTCATTCTACGGGCCGTATGCTTGCTCGGTATCAATTCTGTGGATACGCCGCGCGAGCTCAGGCTTCAGGTCTGGTCGCGGATTGCTGGCGATCTGTGCCCGCAGCACCTGGACAAGATCGGTCATAAAACGGTTAGCTTTGATGCGCTTCCTGAGCAATTTCAGGCCTATCTCGATGGCGCCATCACAGGGCGGATCGTCGTCGAGATAAACTGAGCGATCGCTACATTTGGGAAACGACCCTCGCGTGGTTTAGAATCGCCCCCCGTTATTTTAATCTCGATTAAAATTTCGTTTGAAACCACTTGAGAGGGCGCATCGCATGAGCGCAGCGGCAAACTTCCGGGCGGCGCTTGCAGCAGAGCGGCCGCTACAAATCGTCGGCGCGGTAAACGCGTATACAGCAATGCTGGCCCAGAAAGCCGGCTTCAAGGCTATTTATCTATCGGGCGCTGGTGTCGCAAACGCGTCATTCGGCCTACCGGATCTAGCCATGACCACCCTGAACGATGTGTGCGAGGACATTCGGCGCATCACGACAGCCACCGACCTGCCGCTACTGGTCGATGCAGATACCGGCTGGGGTGGAGCATTCATGATCGCTCGCACCATTGCCGAAATGCATCGTGCCGGCGCTGCGGGATGTCACCTGGAGGACCAGGTCGCCGCCAAGCGCTGTGGTCACAGACCAGGAAAGGCGCTCGTCGAGACCCGCGAAATGTGCGATCGGATAACGGCCGCAATAGATGGTCGGGGCGATAATGAATTCATCATCATGGCGCGCACTGATGCACACGCGGTCGAAGGCCAGCAAGCTGCATTGGATAGAGCGGCCGCCTATGTCGAAGCGGGCGCAGACATGATTTTTGCCGAAGCGCTGACGACCGCAGAGGAATACAAGCAGTTTACGGACGTGATCAAAGTGCCGGTGCTTGCGAATATCACGGAATTTGGCAAAACGCCGTTGTTCACGACTGCCGAGCTCGCCGCGGTCGGCGTCAGCATGACGCTGTATCCGCTCAGTGCGTTTCGTGCGATGTCGAAGGCTGCGCTCGGGGTTTACGAGACGCTGCGTGCCGACGGCACCCAACAAGCATCGATTGATGACATGCAAACACGAACAGAGCTGTATGACGTTCTGGGTTATCAGGACTACGAAGACAAGCTCGACGCGTTGTTCGCGAACAAAGGTTTAGAAACAGGAAAAGAATAGGAAGAGGACGGGAAAAGACAATGGCAGAAAAGAAGAAAGCAGGCGGCCTTGCCGGAGTAACGGCCGGTCAGACAGCACTATGTACAGTAGGCCAGGAAGGCGCCGGCCTGACCTATCGTGGCTACGACATCTATGACCTGAGCGATAACGCGAGCTTCGAGGAAGTCGCGTACTTGTTATTGCACGGTCATCTGCCAACGCAAGCTGAACTCGATAGCTATATCGAGAAAATCAAAGAAAATCGCGGCCTTCCGGACGCACTTGCGACCGTTCTGGAAATGATTCCGGCTGACGCGCATCCGATGGACGTGCTGCGCACGGGCGTATCATTCCTTGGCAACATCGAACCCGAAGGTGATTTTTCCAATCAGGCAGACGTTGCCGATCGCCTGCTGGCGTGTCTGCCGTCCATGCTTTTGTACTGGCACCGTTTTCATGTCGATGGCGTTCGCATTAATACCGAAACTAACGACGACAGTGTTGCCGGGCACTTTCTGCACATGTTGCACGACAAGGCGCCATCAGAGTTGCATCGCAAGTCGCTCGACACGACTCTCATCCTTTACGCCGAACACGAATTCAATGCGTCGACGTTTGCCGGGCGAGTAATCACGGGCACGCTGTCCGACATGCACTCCGCCGTAACTGGCGCTATCGGTGCCTTGCGCGGCGCGCTGCACGGTGGTGCTAACGAAGCAGCGATGGCTTTGATCTCCAAATTCGACACACCGGAAGCTGCAACCGCAGGCGTCCTGCAAATGCTGGCCGACAAAGACCTGATCATGGGTTTCGGCCATCGTGTGTACACGACATCGGACCCACGCAACGCCGTTAACAAAGCAATGTCGAAGACGCTTGCCGACGACGTTGGCAACACGCTGCTGTATCCGGTGTCGGAAGCCGTCGAGAAAGTCATGTGGGACGAAAAGAAGCTTTTCGCCAATGCCGATTTCTTCGCAGCAACTGTGTACCACTTTATGGGAATTCCGACCTACTTGTTCACACCAATCTTCGTGTGTTCACGCATCACCGGTTGGGCTGCGCACATCATGGAACAACGTTCTAACAACAAACTTATTCGGCCTGCCGCGGACTACATTGGACCCGATCTGCAGAAATGGGTAGCCATAGAGGATCGTAAATAGTATGTCCAACATAGATATTCGTTCGGCGAAACGTTCCGATTGGGACAAGGAACTCGTCGACATTGCAGACTTCGTTTGTAACACCGAGATCGATAGTGAGGTCGCGTTCGAAACTGCGCATTACTGTTTGATGGACACACTGGCCTGTGGTTTTCAGGCGCTCGACTATCCGGCTTGCACCAAATTGCTTGGGCCGGTCGTACCTGGTGCAACGCTGGCCGGTGGCGCACGAGTACCGGGCACGTCGTATGAACTAGAGCCCGTTATGGCTGCATTCAATATCGGCGCCATGAATCGCTGGTTGGACTTCAATGACACCTGGCTCGCTGCAGAGTGGGGTCACCCCTCCGATAACCTCGGCGGCATACTCGCAATAGCGGATTACCTGAGTCGCCAGAACCGCGCCGTCGGAAAAGCTCCCTTGACCATGGGCGACGTGCTGACAGCGATGATCAAGGCACACGAAATTCAGGGCGTGCTGGCACTAGAGAACAGCTACAACCGCGTTGGTCTTGATCACGTACTGTTGGTTCGTGTCGCATCTGCAGCGGTTGTTACCCGCATGCTGGGTGGCGATCGCGAGCAAGTGCTTGCTGCACTGTCACACGCGTGGATTGATGGCGGCGCGTTGCGAACCTACCGCCATGCTCCGAATACCGGATCACGCAAGAGCTGGGCCGCGGGTGACGCTACCAGTCGAGCGGTGCGATTGGCGCTCATCGTGATGACAGGCGAGATGGGATACCCGTCGGCGTTAACCGCCAAGACCTGGGGTTACTACGACGTACTGTTCAAAGGCAAGCCGTTCGGCTTCCAACGTGGTTACGGCAGCTACGTCATGGAAAATGTGTTGTTCAAAATTTCCTACCCGGCCGAGTTCCATTCGCAAACCTGCGTCGAAGCGAGCATGACCCTACACCCGGAAGTAAAGGATCGCATCGACGAGATTGAGAAGGTGCTTATCGAAACGCAGGAAGCCGGGGTACGAATTATTGACAAGACCGGCCCGCTCGATAATCCGGCCGATCGGGATCACTGCATTCAGTACATGTCCGCAGTGCCACTGATTTTCGGTCGCCTCACGGCCGCAGATTATGAAGACGATGTTGCCAACGATCCTCGCATCGACGCGCTACGCGCGAAGATGCAAGTACGCGAGAACGAGCTGTACACCAAAGACTATTTCGATCCGGAAAAGCGTTACATCGGTAATGCGGTGCAGGTGTTCTTTAATGACGGTACAAGTACAGATCGCATCGAGGTGCATATCCCGATCGGGCATCGCGAACGTCGCGAAGAAGGCATTCCGGTTTTGAAGCAGAAGTTCGTCGACAGCGTGTCGCCGAAACTGGCCGACGGGCAGTGGTCACAGCTTAACGACATCTGTGCCGACCGCGACAAACTGTCGGCGACTGCCGTGGATGACTTCATGGCACTGCTGGTGGTTTAAGCTGTAGAAGGGCCAGCGCTTGTGGGAGGGCCTTCAGGCCCGGGCTAATAGGCAATACCAATTTTTGCGACCATCAGGTAGAAAATTCCAATAATGGATGCGAACGCCGGCACGCCCAGTGCCACCCAAGCTCGCATTAGATTCCGGTAATCGTCGCGAGGACGGTCGGCGGCGATCAAATTACGTATGCGAATCTGTATCCAGACTACGGGCATCCAACAGAGACCGACAAACAAGTACAAGGAAATCACAGCGATGAACCATGGCGAGTCGAACGCGATATTCAGCCTCGAGGTAAGCCAGAGGCCGGTTAGCAACTGCAGTACGACGGCGGGCGTTGTGAAAATCCAGTCGGCCATTACCACGGATCTCGTGGTCACCTTCATCGCCTGATCATTCTGACTAAGGTAGGCCTTGAGCATAAAAAAAGCCGTACCCATTCCGGTGCCAAACAATACCGTTGCACTCAAGATATGCACGAGCTTCACCCACAGATGTAGATTCATTGAAGACCAGGACCCATTAAAGATTAGGACTCATTAACTTCCCACCGCACGTCGAAGTCAGAGAGCTCGGTTGCAAGATCCGACAGTGAGAACATTCCAAGACAGGGCAAGGCGCCTCGAGTGCTAATCTCGTCGGCAAGCAGTTTGCGGGCAAGAATCAAGGCGGGGCTGCAGGGTACTTCCGGGCCATGATTCTGTCGGGCCAATAAATTCCATGTAAGCGATAGTGGTTTGAGAGAAAAAGGCCTGGGGTCCCTGGAGTTGCCAGAAACTTCGATATGCATCCCACCGACATCCGAGCCAAATCGGACCAGGCGGTTACTAATGCTCTGAAACACGGGCACAAGACCATGCCAACTTTTGACAAGCCCCGCGCGTGTTAGCCATCCCATACTCCAGAGAGTAATCTGCTCCAACTTCGATTCCAGCGCGGCATGAAACGTCACGGTATCGACGCCTTCGATGTAGGCGGGCAGCAATTCGAGGTCGGGCACGTCACAAGCGCCGCTTAATCTCATACCAAAGTCCGGATAGCGGTGTCGCCGCAAATCTTGCCAGCCATGCTTGGTCTCCCACTTGCCATCAATCAACATCGGTACAGGCATTCCGCAATAACTCAATACGGCGGAAATCGTACTCTTGCCGCGCGGTGTTTGATGTGCTGGCGCGATTGAGATTTCTATTTTCCGAATACTATCGAAGCGCTCACGCAGCGAGTCGATGACCACACTGGAAACACCGGGCAGCGTGCTGGCGCCGCTGACTAATAGCAGATTGTTGCGTTTTGCGTCGTCATTGAGCGAAGCAAAGCCACTGACAAATTCTCGACCATCCGCCAGATCAATGTAGTGGCTACCCGCCTCAATACATGCTTTGGCAACGCGGTAGTCCTGACCCTGATACGGCCCGGCTGTGTGAATTACCACGTCCGGATGCAGAGCCTGCAATTTCAACTCAAAATCTGGCGACGACTGATCGAGCGCCGCCGCCCGAATCGTGGTTGCGACGTC